>Ga0136556_1001711_pt1 | contig 10727 bp, 11 predicted proteins | sample AntRauTorckE6831_FD_104780 | JGI IMG/M metagenome (GOLD analysis project Ga0136556, IMG submission 104780) | Saline lake microbial communities from Rauer Islands, Antarctica - Metagenome Torckler E6 #831 | ecosystem: Environmental > Aquatic > Non-marine Saline and Alkaline > Saline | place... | reverse complement strand
CGCCGATCTTTCCTTTTTTAGGCTTAAAGGCACCGACCTTATCCGACAAGAAGAACAGACATTAAAACTTATTCGTGCATGCGGTGAGTCAGGACCGGGTTTACAAAGAAATTTTATGTCCTTGATCAAGGAGCGGTGCACAGAGCCGAATGGTAAGGTTGATTCTGAATGTTTTGCTAGTGCTCTTGAGACTCATCCTTACGGTGTCTGCTACAAGCGTATGTATGGAAACTAGTCGCGGTTTAATACAGGCCTAATCGGGTAGCCGAGGGTATCTAACTCTCAGCCCCTACGACACCCTGCATGCGGGTCCGCACAGGGCGTTTCACCGGGAATGGTGAAGCCTGATCCATCCATCGCGCAGCGATACGAATCCCTCGACTTTCAAGTAGTCGTTCGACAGAGCCTGTTGAATGCCCGGAGTTTTGGAACTGCGCCATGGACCTTTACTGGTGATGCCACATGCCACGGCCGACTGCACGTGAACACCCAGCCTCATCAGACTTCTCATTTTAGTGCGTGTCTTGCGCCACTGTCGCCAGTAAGCCATCCGGACGCGGCGGCGGATCCAGTGATCCAGATCGCAGCAGCGTTGGTAGCCAGTGGCAATCCAAGTAACACTCGTTTTTGCGCGACCAAAACTAAGCGGTGGGTCAAATGCCCCTGCAACGAATTTTTCTGCACCATTAAAGATTAACCGAGATTGAAAATAAGCTAAGTTTACGAAACGGGGAAGCAAAAGTTAGATGGGCAGGAAATAGGCTAAAACGAAGGTCTCGTACTGATGTCGTTGGACGATCAAAAACTCTAAGAGTGCGAAAGCCGACCCCTGTGAAAGGGTCGGCCTGGCAAAATCAGAACAAGTAAGAAGCGCCCACCGAAAAACCTGATATTTCAGCCCCACCCTTATCGATGTACTGCATGTATTCAGCATTCATCTGAATTTTATCACTAAGTGCGAAATTTGCCCCAGCTCCATATGACACGTCCGATTCCGAGGCAGAAGCAGATGCCGAAACGCCTGGACCCGATACAGAAGCGGTTAATTCACCTTTAGTATAACCAAGCACAACATAAGGATAGATGGGTGTCTCGTTTGGCAGACCGAAAAGCATATAACCACCGACAATGTAATCGATCTCGATTTCGCCCGTGACGCCGTTGATACTGGCAGACTCATCAGCGACACCAAAACCAACCCGCAATTCTCCCGACAAATAGGGGTTTATTTTTGCGCCAACCTTTCCGACCAATGCTCCGAGATCAATATCCTCTGCAAACCCGTCTTCTTCGTAGGTAGCAAAAACATAGTTTACTCCCACATATCCATTCTCCGACGCTTGCTGTGCTGAAACTAACGCGGAAAAGCCCATCAGCGCTATCGAAGAGCTTACCAATATTATTTTTTTCAATTTTCCTCCTGAGGAATTCAATCCATGAAGTTATTGGCTACCAACATATACACTTTGGGGACATATCCAAAATCTGTCAACATCCTCCGGAATTATCTTTAAGCAGACACGTCGATAATACCCCCACCGGCGACGTGCCAGTGGGGGACCAATCAGTAGCGGCTCATCCTCTCCAGCTTTGCTTATACCCTATTCGAGCGCCTACGGGATATATCATCAAGAAAGCGGCAGTGCCGGGCGACTATGAGAGGTTCGGGCTAGTACCTTGAGCAGCGCCCGGTGAGCTTGGAAAGGGATGCATTAGGGTAATGCTGATCAAAACTTTGGCTCTTTAAATGAAACGCGTTCGACTTTTTATTGGAATTATCTCAGATCGCGAATCCCCACGATGGTACAGCGCCGCCAAGAAGGCCTTCTCCTCCATCAGCTGTGACTCATCAATAACCGTTCGCCAGACCTTGCCATGCTTCTCCGGGTTCCAGCGGTACCCGCGGGTCTTAAGCGAGTCTTTCACGTCGAACGGTGCACCAACAGCCTCAACCACATACTCAAGCCTGGCTTCACTGGCGATCAGCTGTTTCAATGCACCCGGCTGACGGTGCATCAGCCACGCCACGGCCAGGCAATCCGTCTTGGCACGGTGGCCTGAATAAAAATAACCGTTTTTGAGCAACAAAAACTCCAGCTTAGAGCTTTCGAAACCCAAGGCTCGCCAGTTAACGCCCTGGATAGAGCACGCCCAGCGGCGCCCTGCATACTGGGGGAAGCGCCGATCAAAAAAGCCCCGATCGAAACGAGAGTTATGGGCGACAAGGATGGCATCGCCAGCCACAGCCTGCGCCAGTTCTACCTCATCGAACCGATGCCCGGCAACCATGTCGTCGGTAATGCCCGTGATCTCGGTGATCAATTCAGGAATGGGCACGCCTGGATCTTCGTACTGACTGAGGGCAGATACAATTTCGGTCACCTGCCCCGCAGACGGACTCACCCGAACCTTAACCAAGCCAAGCTCGATAATTTTGTCGACTTCCGCGGTCAGCCCTGTCGTTTCCAAATCCAGAATCAGCAAGTCAACCTCATCCCCGATAGCCGGAGCCAACGTAACGGGGAACGTGGCATCGGCCAGCGTGAACGGAATTTGCTCAAGAAGCCTGAATCGGCTTGGGTCGCTCTGGATGTCGGCTATACGACCCAACGGAAAGAGCGGTGTTTTAGTATCGGCCATTATAATTTCTCCACAGACATGTCTTGATAAGCTTGACAGTTACCGAGTGCTCGGAGTCATTGAACCACTACAATGCCTTCAGATCTCCGGAGTGCCACCCTTCACTTCACACGCTTGGGTTTGCGAACCTCACCTTTCCAGATGGCATGTTTGCTTTCCGGCGTCATCAAGCGGCTAATCCCATGCTCAATTTCCCCCATTAGCGTGCGCCCCTCGAACTCGACCGGTTGTGCCAACTCACTGAATTCCTCTATTCCCCACTGAACGGCATCAATGCATTGGTCAATAGTTTCCTCTGCCATCTTTTGTGTCAGGTTGCAGTGTTCCCTACCGAACCGGACCATCGTCGTTCGGCTTGGAAAGTCTTTTGTTCTACCCAGCTTCAATGCCAGGGTATCCCCTTCCATATATAAGGTAGTGTTTACGATATCGAATGTTGGGGAAAACCAGCCTTTTCCTGCTGAAGGGTCGTCATAGAGCATCGCAAAGTTTTTCAGGTGAGCGTCACCGTTACCCACCAGGACGGAAACACACAGTGATCGGAACAGTTCGCCAAGGTCGCGATTTGGATTGTCAGAATAAATGCCAATAGCACGGGCAACCTGCTCATAGCTGCGCTTGTATTTATCGTCTGCGACCAAGCCCATGAGCACACAGATGTCTTCCATCCCGAGCCTGTGCCGGTCTTGGGTCAGGTCAAACCGGCGCATGATGAACAGCCGCTTATCGTCTGACAGGTGAAATTCAGGCACCGTCAGTCCGGCTTGTTTCACAATCGACATGCAGATGAACTCATTGATCGCCAAATGTGGGTATTCGGGGCCACTGGTTTTAACGATCAGTTCAGGAAGCTGCAAGGCGGATTTAGGCTCGCTATTATCGGGAACCAGCACCTTTGGCTGTATACCCGCAATAGTGGTCTGCCCGAGGTACTTGTCCACTAGCCGCTTAAATAGCGCTGGGTCGTCCGTCTTTACCAAATCAGTGAGGGCCACGGCATCAACCACATCGCGTGTCACTGAATCTGAGTGGAATCCTAACCTGCCTATTGAGTTCCCTCCTTGCAGGGCCAGGAAGAACATTTCATCAACCGTGGCATGCTTTCGGAACCGCTCAATGATCCGTTGGCGCAAGTACCCTTCAGGAAGATTCATCTCAAAAACTGGGGGTATTGTTGAGGATACAACTTCTTCTAATTGCACCGGCATTGTCAGAGACACTGCGTGTTTCTCCAAGAAGTCTGCACCGTATCTAAACCGGAATTGCGAGTTCTTACTCAGTCTGCCGGTATCAACGCCCCCACTACTGACATTCAGTGTTTTTATTTTTTCAGTCATCATCATCCTCGCTTGGGAATAGCGTACTCAGATCGTTCAGTGTTGGCCGGCTGATTACCTTGAATGACGTTTCAAGCCCCAGTGTTGCCAAGACACGATTCAAGTCAGTGATGCGGCCGGTATACCTACCAGTTTCCATCTCACTGATCCGCTTACGAAGCACTCCGGTTGTATCTGCTAGGGCCTGCTGGGTGTTGTAGCCCAGCGCTTTTCGGCGCGCCCTTAATTGATCACCAAGTTGTTCAGCATTGGCACTCATGGGACTACCCTTCTGTCTCGTAATGGATCTTTTCTGATCAATATTGTACCAATATACTCACAATACGATAGTATATTCCATAATGTAACTATATGGGTACATTTAAGGCGAACGATAAAGGGACCTATCCTGTTGGCTCTTACTGGGTTTTAGCGTCTATCAGTCTGGCCAGACAATGGGTCACGGGGTAGTGAAATCTGGGTAACTTGAAGCCTATTTATTGTCACCGGCAACATAATCTGTGATCCCTTTACACACCGTCCTATCTGCCTAAAATGAGCCTACGATTAGGGTTATCGGGCTTAAGCAGTCCTCTGTAAAACCGGAAATCGAGGTGTAACTGATATGTCACCGGTGAATAGTAGTCCTGTCCTGGTTGTGGATTTAGAAGCCACATGTTGGGAAGACCGGTATACGTCGTTCGGAGTGTCAAAGTGTAAGCAATATGAAGATCATTGAGTTCGGATGTGCATTGGCCACCCGATCCGGTGAGTTGTTGGATAGCCGGTCTTTTCTAGTACGACCGGTGCAAAGCCCTCAGCTCAGTGAGTTCCGTACATCGTTGAACAGCATCAGTCAGTCGATGATTGAAACAGCGCCGCACTTTCCAGAGGCTTGCCAAATGCTTGATGCGTGGTTGGGTCAACCGCATGAGGATTTTATTTGGTGCAACTGGATCGCCCACATATCCTGGCCGACAGCGAAAAGCATGGTGTGTTTCCCGCGATGATGAATCACCCCCACCAGAACCAGAACCTGAACCTGAACCCGAACCTGAACCTGAAGCGAATCTGGCACCGAACAACGGGGCAGAAGCGAAAGAATGGGATGGTCCATGCTTTGGAGTTCCATGGGTTGGCATTGGAGGGCCACCACCATAGAGGCGTTGACGATGCCCGAAATATGGTTCGGTTACTGCCATTTATGGACTGGACGCTGGAACCGGAGTTGCTGACGGCTCCGCGTACCTCTTGGCGAGAACGTGAGGAGATGTTTTGAGGTTAGTCTGCATTTCCGATACCCACATCCCGCGTCGGACAGTTTTGATGGGGTGAGTCAGGAAACCTGCCGGGGTGGCAGCCTTGCCGTGGACTCAGTGGCAGCTTTCGCGTGGAATGAGTGGCAGGCTTCGTCTGGAATGCGCAAACAAGGCAAATATTCCCTGGCGAGTGCTCTACTCCACCTCCATTCTGCTCGGGATACAGGCGGCGATCGAAGCCGGGCTTGGTATCAGTGCACTGGCCATTAATACCGCACTCATTATTCTGACCACCAACAATCTTCACTAGCGGCTACCTTTGAAGTGGTTTAATGGATGTGACCAGCCCAGTTAGGGAATAATACCCTGAACCTGGAGAACCTACATGACCACAAGAAAGCTGTACTCAAAGGAATTTAAGCTGGACGCCATCAGCCTTGTGCTGGAGCAGGGATATTCAAGAGTCCACGCGGCGCGCAGCTTGGAAATCAATCCAAACATGCTGGGACGGTGGATTAAAGAGCATGAGTCGGTCGATGGCCAGGCTTTCAGAGGGAACGGCAAACTGACCGCGGAACAATTGGAAATTCGCCAGTTGCGAGAAGAAAATTGCCGCCTGAAAATGGAGAAAGACATCTTAAAAAAACGACGGTCTTCTTTGCCAAGGAAGCGCGTTAATGTACGCGTTCATCACCCAGCACAAGAAGACCTGGCCAGTCGACGTAATGAGTCGGCTCTTGGGTGTCAGTCGCAATGCCTATTATCAATATTGCCAGCGTCAGTGTAACAGGCCGCCAGATTCCGAGCACGAGGCGATACGCTGATACTCAAGGAGCGGCCCCATGAAGACTGGCCGCTAAGCCGAGTGTCATCCGTGCTATACGAGAACACCATGGATCAGCACGCCCTTACGTTAGTGGTTGCTCTTAACGAGCTTTCCCCCAACCTTAAACAGCTCGCAAAACTGCGCCTTGAAACGCAGCAGATCGAAGACTGGGAGAGGCGGCTATTTGGCCCGCAGAAACAACGCGACGCAATCGCTCCATAACGTTCAGGTTGTTGGCCTCCATTGCCTCCAGGGCTTTCAATGCATCTTCTGAGCGGCCTTCATGGTGAGCCTGCACAGCATTCTTGGCATAGACATGCATCAACCGATGGGGTTCTTCAATAGCTCGGAAACTCATTTGGCCCGCAAACTGTTTGTTACCATTCCCTTGGTAATACCACTGCCCTAGGCTGCACTCAGTTTCGTCCGGCAGACTATCTGCGTCTCTATCGATAAGCCCTGCCAAGATCTGGTAAACCGTCAGTTTGATTTCCAGTTCCTCAAGATTGGCCAGTTCGAGTTCAGACAGTAAAGCCGCATTGCCCAAGGCTTCTGAAGATGTACCTGCCAGGTCGATCAGCGTAAGCAGCCGATCGCGTGCGCCTTCTGCCTCTACTGCCAGCTTTTCCATTTCCTCACTGTTGCAGCGACTGGCTCCGGCCACGGTTTCTGTTTGCGTTCGAATACGCGCGATGGAGCCTTCAATTTCTTTGGTGGCTTCTCCTGCTCGAAAGGCGAGGCTACGAACTTCCGTTGCCACCACGCTGAATCCGCGCCCGTGCTCACCGGCACGTGCAGCCTCAATGCTGGCATTCAGTGCCAATAGCGACGTTTGATCAGAAACACCATCAATTACATCCACCAATGTTGTGATGCTGCCGGTTTCTGCTTCAAGAGCATTCATTTTCTGTACGGAACTGGCTACACTTTTCCGGGCATCACCCAGTCTTTGTACGAGCGACACCATTCTGTCTCTTACCTGCCCGGATTCATCCCGTGTTCTGAGTGCCTCATTGCGGCGCGTACTCAGAAGCTGCGATAGCTCACCGAAAGAACCTTTGAGCTCCTCCAAAGAGTTGCCAAACGGGCCTAGACCAGCCAGCAACCGCTGGCTGGTCTCCTGCTGCGCCTTTGCTTCTCCCAATGCCCCGGCTTCAGCTTCAAGCCGGGCCTCGAGAAGACGCTTTTCTTCGACAAGTCTTGCCGCACCGTCCCTTGCTGCAGATAATTCCTTTTCAAGAACTTCAGCCCACGTTTTATATCGCCAGAAAAACATTCCGCAACTCCAACAATCAAATAGGTACATATTTTATGCACTTTATCAGGCGAAAGGTGTACAGAAATGTAACGATACTATTCGCGTATCTCAAAAGCCTCAAAACACGCATCCAATTCTGCTCTGACATGCCTTTTATCATCTACGGTAACCCGAGCATCACCAATGGCGGGATTCAGCATCGGCTCAGGGCGAGCAATCTGTAGGGCAAACTGCGCGACGCCTCTTTGAGACAGCATTTCGCCAATGGATACCACTTCTTCCCGCGTATGCAGCGCACGATGCCAGGTCATCCGACATTCGAAACTCACTTCCGCCCGCTGAAGCTCTGCGATTGCGCCCCAACTTTCCGGCCCTGAGTGGCGGCTAGTGGTGACCGCTTCATAAGCCGCTGGCATAGCCTTGATATCCAGCCCAACCCAGTCAAGCCAGGGCAACAATGGCTTTAACAAATTCAGGTGAGGCGCTCCGGTATGTAGAGCATTTTTGAAGCCCTGCTCGCGGGTATTCTGAAGAGCGGGCAAAAGGGCTTTCTGAGTGGTGGGTTCGCCACCACTGAACACCACCGCATCCAGCAGGCCTCTGCGCTTTTCAAGATGTTCCTGTACTTTTTTCCAAGTGGTGCTTTCCTGATCTGAGTGCCGTGGTATAAGGTGAGGGTTGTGGCAATAATGGCAACGCCAGGGACAACCCTGCAAGAACAGGGTTGTCGCCAGGTGTTGCGGATAATCAACGGTAGAAAAGGCTGCCATGCCACCTATCACCAGGTTATCCGCAAGCATTTCAACGTTCCCTGAAGTGGGTGCGTTCGTGGTGCTCCGACTGCTTGCCTTTGTTGAAGGCAGAAACAGGGCGGTGGTAACCCATCACCCGCGTCCATACTTCACAGCGCTGGCGTAAGTGTTCATTGGGAAGCTTCTGGTTTTCCATAATATTCTCCTTAACGTTCTCTTCTCGGGAAAATCCGGCAGGTGGTTTTGTCAGCAGTCACCTACCGGCTATATCGGAGCGATGCTCCGAAATTCAGGCAATAGCCGCAGCCGCTGTTTGTAGTGGCTGGGCAGCCATCAGTAACTCATCACATTTCGGACAGAACTCGTGCTCGCCGTTGAGATAGCCATGCACCGGGCAGATGGAGAAGGTCGGCGTTACCGTGATATAGGGCAGCCGGTAGTTCTCCAGCACCCGCCGGACAAACCGGGCACAGGTCGCTGCATCGCTGATGCGTTCACGCATATACAGGTGCAATACCGTGCCGCCGGTGTAGCGGGTTTGCAGCTCATCCTGCAGGTCCAGCGCCTCAAAGGGGTCATCTGTAAAGCCCACGGGTAACTGGCTGGAGTTGGTGTAGTAAGGTGCGTCGTGCGTACCCGCCTGCAGAATATCTGGAAAGCGTTTCTGGTCTTCCTTGGCAAAGCGGTAGGTGGTGCCTTCCGCTGGAGTCGCTTCAAGGTTGTAAAGATTACCGGTCTCTTCCTGGAACTCCTTCATTCGCTCCCGAACGTGGTCCAGCATAGCCAGCGCAAACGCCCTGCCCCAGTCGGACGCTATGTCTTCCTGATCGTCCGAATAATTCCGGATCATTTCATTCATGCCGTTTACGCCAATGGTAGAAAAGTGGTTTCGCAGGGTGCCTAGATAACGTTTGCTATAAGGCAACAGGCCCTCCGCCATATGCTGACCAATAACCTGGCGCTTGGTTTCCAAGCTATCCCGGGCCAACCCCATCAGTTCATCCAGTCGCGCATACAACGCCTGCTTGCGCCCTTTGTAGAGATAACCCAGCCGGGCACAGTTAACCGTTACCACGCCAAGAGAGCCGGTTTGTTCTGCTGAGCCAAACAAGCCATTGCCACGCTTGAGCAGTTCCCTCAGGTCCAATTGCAGACGACAACACATGGAGCGAACCATGCTGGGTTCAAGATCTGAATTCAAAAAATTCTGAAAATACGGAAGACCATACCGAGCCGTCATGTCAAACAGACGCTGGGCATTTTCGGAGTCCCAATCGAAATCCCGAGAGATGTTGTAGGTGGGAATAGGGAAGGTGAATACCCGGCTTTTACTGTCTCCAGCCGCCATCACTTCAATGTAAGCCCGGTTGATCATGTCCATTTCCAACTGCAGATCACCGTAGCTGAAAGGCATCTCTTCCCCGGCAATCACCGGTATCTGTTCCCGGAGATCTTCCGGACATACCCAATCAAAGGTGATGTTGGTAAAGGGTGTCTGGGTACCCCATCGTGAAGGCACGTTAAGGTTGTAAACAAACTCTTGAATGCACTGGCGTACCGATTCGTAATCCAGATTGTCTTTGCGGATAAATGACGCCAAATACGTATCAAAAGAGCTAAAAGCTTGGGCACCTGCCCATTCATTCTGCAGGGTGCCCAGAAAGTTCACCATCTGGCCGATGGCGCTCGATAAGTGCTTGGGCGGAGCCGATTCCACCTTGCCCGGCACACCGTTCAGGCCTTCATGCAGCAAGGTGCGCAAAGACCAGCCGGCACAGTAACCACTGAGCATGTCCAGATCGTGTATGTGAAGGTCTGCGTTGCGGTGCGCCTGGCCGATGTTTTGAGTGTAAACATCGTTGAGCCAGTAGTTGGCAATAACTTTACCGGCAGTATTCAGGATCAGTCCGCCCAGGGAATAGCCTTGATTGGCGTTGGCATTTACTCGCCAATCGCTGCGCTGAAGGTACTCACTGATCGTTGCCGAAATATCCAGCAAAAAGGGTTCTGTTGGCTCGGGAGCTGCGGGAGTAGCTGGCATGATGTTCCTCCTGGAATCGCGTCAGGTATTTCCCTTCGCGTACACAGGAGGCCGCTCACAGGAGGCCATTCATCAGAAATCGCCCCATGCCATTAGCCAACTGTTCACCCTGAGTCGCGAAGGTGTAGTGTTTGTTGCCTTGGCAGGTCTTCGGACTCAGGGGCGTGAACCTTTCGGCTCTACCTTGCGTGGCGACTTCCCGGCTTGCGCCAGTGTCCTCATTACCACGCTTGTTCCCCAATACCGCTGCGCGTCAGTTCCGGACTCTCACCGGATTCCCGCCACCGAAACACAACATATAGTGGCAAACCAAGACAAACACACTATATACGCCACTAAAGACAAACTCAACAAAAATATTCAATCTACATCTTTAACTGATTTCCACACAAAAAGGTCGATATCTAATCAGTCACAAAGTCCATTCCCGGCTTGCCGTACCAATAGCCGTTGCACGGTGGCGCTTCAATCAACTGCGACGGATCGCTAGCTGGTATTTCACCACGGCGCGCTTGGCCGAAGCGACGAACCACTTCATTCATGCCCCTGATGCTCCGGGCTCAAACGCACGATAGACACCCGCATTTTGGCCATATCCCCCCTAACGGGCCATGGACAGGCATTGGCAAGAATCG
>Ga0136556_1001693_pt1 | contig 10810 bp, 9 predicted proteins | sample AntRauTorckE6831_FD_104780 | JGI IMG/M metagenome (GOLD analysis project Ga0136556, IMG submission 104780) | Saline lake microbial communities from Rauer Islands, Antarctica - Metagenome Torckler E6 #831 | ecosystem: Environmental > Aquatic > Non-marine Saline and Alkaline > Saline | place... | reverse complement strand
CGTTCCAGCGAGTGAGTCGAGACGCGATACTGAACCGTCTCCTGCGTGTGAGAAGAAATGGTGATATCCAACCGGATAGTGCTTTTCGATTGAGCCAAGTGATGACGTATCAAGAAGCAAGGACAGTGCGGGTGCGCCACGCTTGTTCAGTCCAAACGCCCACACACCCTCTTTGTATACGGTAGGTACTGCGTCTTGTGGTAATCGAGCATAGAACAGCATGGCGTCTCTGTGTGTACCTCTACTTGAAACAACCTTGCCGTTTGTGTTTGTCGCTGCTTCAAGACGAACGTGTGAGGAAACGCTTGCGCCACTAGCAAGAGCGACGTTCATTGTATATACGCCGTTTGTCGTTTCTGCGAGCTGTGACTGGCTACCGAGTCCAATGCCTTCGTCAATTACAACACCCCAAAGACCGCCTACCTTCCCAACAGCGCGCGGTATTCCCATGCCTAGAGCGTAACGATAGAGTGTCTCGTTCGGATTTGCTGTTAAGTCCCAGATCGTGAACACTCCTGTATGCGGAAAGGTGTTATACCCAACAAGCGCGAGCTGTGCGTCTCCTTGCTGTAGATCCGTTACGGTGTCGATTGTCGCGCAGATAGGGTCAGTGACCGCTGATGTGCCGAGGTCAATAACGTCGTCGTCGCCAGTGTTTGCGTAATACTTCCCGTCAAGTCCTTGCTCTACAAAAAGATAGTCATTTGTGGATTCGAGAAGTGAGGAGGCGAGTGTCGCTGCTTTGTCGGTTGTTGTTGAGCCGTCGTTCTTTGCGAGATAGGTCGTTGTGCCAGCTGTCGTCGTAAACCAGCTTGTTGTACCGTTGCGCACAAATAGCGTGTTTTCAAAAAGGTCGTCAGCTCCCTCACCGTTGTCGGTTGCCTCCCACCCAAGAGCCGTTGGACTTGCTTTTTCAAACAGCTTTGAGCCTGTGCCGTCCTCTTTAGATCCAACCGCCCTCATTGTTCCGTCGTAAAAGAATGCGCGAATGTCGTGAAGTTTAAGTCCGTCAGCGTCAGCAGGGACGGAATAGTACACCGTTAACGTCATATGGTCTACGGATATCGTTGAGGACGCTCCCTTCATTTCAACGGCAAGCGCAATCCCCAAAATCGTTGCGTTCGTTGGTACGGAGAAGCCGAAGCCCGTCGCCTTGAGATAGCGTGTGGTGTTCGCTGCACTCCCAGAAAAGACAGCGCCAAAGTCGGCTGCGTTTACTTGTGCAGGTGTCCACGTTGTATTCCACATATCTGACGCACCACCGTACGTCCTCGTAGCATCGGTTGCCGAAAGTGTCGCGCCCGTCGATGCGTTATCACCCGCAACCGCGTCAGCCTTAACGAGTCTGACTGAGCTTTCTATAATAGTCCCAGCACCGACGGCTGCTGTTGCGTACACGTTGTTGCTCGTTGCTGCGTTTGCGGGAGTCGTCCACGCAACTGTCCCCACCGATGCGTCCTCTGCAAGTGTTACGGGACTGTTCACACCCTCGCTTGTTGTATGAGCGACAATGTTCTCGTCTGAGACGTAGCCGGGCATTGGATAGAGTATTCGTGAGTCTCTGTATATATCAAAATGTGAGACGTGAGCACACCTGCTCAGGTCAGAGAGGTCGCGTATTTTCTCCGTGATACCACCGTCAAAGGTCGTTATGTTATATGAAATTGCCCTAGACATTGTCGTTTGTTAGATTTACAGCCGTCACACTGTCGTTTGTAAGGCTGATACTGGTAATACTGTCGTCGTTCAGGTCTATCGTTGAGAACGAAACTTGATTGCCGTATGCGTACCCTCCTGTATTTTTTGCATAACTTCGTGCGTAGTACGTCGTTGCGAGAGTGAGGTCACTTACGGGGTCACTGAACGCTCCCTCTACAAATGCCCCCGTCTCGCTTGTGTACAGGCGATACCCCGAATAGAGTGGGTGTACGTTTCCGGGTAGTGAGATAGAGCGAGTGTCGTACACAAACCCCTGCTCGGTCACCGCAGCAACTCCCTCGTCTACTATGTTACCGTTTAAGGTTGCGCTTGTGGTGGCGAGTACTGTTGCTGGCGTTGTGGTGAGTGATGGTGCGTTTGGTGCAGCAATCGTCACAAACTGTTTTTCGTTTCCGTAGGCATAGCCTGTTGCGTTCCTTGCGTATGCTCTAACGTAGTGAGTTGTTGCTGCAATAAGTCCGTCAAGCGTTCCTGTGAATGTACCCGCACTGAACGTACCTGTCTCCGTAACGTAATCGTCGTAGGTTGTGGAGGCTGGAGCGACGTTGCCGGGTGTGCTCTGCGTTGTCGTACCCCACACAAACCCTCTTTCTGTGTAAGTAACTTCGCCTTCGTCGGTCACGTTTCCGTTCCCCAGAGCCGTGAGTGCCTGTACCTCTGTTGGTGCTTGCGTCGTTAGAATTGGCAGATATATAACGGTGAACGTGCCAGAAGAGTTAAAGGTATGCACAGTGTCTGAGCCGTCGGTTGTCTTAGAACCACCCGTACACGTTCCAAAGTCTGCGGTGGCGTAACGAATAATGACGACACCTGAACCACCTTCATGTCCGTTGTCGCTACTACCGCCACCTCCACCCGTGTTTGCTAAACCAGCAGTTCCCGCGCCTCCTGCGTCAGCCGCGCCACCACCATAGAGGAAGCCGTGGTCAACGCCACCTGTTGTGTTTCCGCCGTAACTGCCTCCTCCTCCACCACCACGCTTGACTGACGTACCTGTAATGCTGGAAGCAATACCCTTCCCACCGTCCCAAACATAAGTCGTGCCACCAAGCGCACCAGCACCTCCTCCTCCACCGCCGTAGTTGCTACTACCATTAGCGCCGTCATATCCCTGACCGCTGATACCAGCACCGCCAATACCGCCCGACTCACGACCCCCACCGCCAGAGCCACCCCCCGTGCCGTCTTTATAAGTAAACGCGTCGTCTCCACCGCCACCTCCTCCATCAGAAACGAGAAGCGCGCCAAAAGAAGAGTTTTCTCCACTTAGTCCGCCGTTGTTGCCAACGCTCCCTCCCTCTCCAACGGTGATGATATAGCTCCCCGCCGTGACGGTGAGGCTTGTGTTTTCCTGATAGCCACCAGCGCCACCTCCTCCACCGCGAGGAGAGTTTGCCCTACCACCTCCTCCACCTCCTGCTATGACCAGTGCTCTGACAGTTTTCGCCATATTAGAGTCCGCTTAGTCTTACGGGAGTAATCGTAACCGGCTCGTCGCCTCTGCGAGTTTCTTCAAACACTTGTAGGTGTTCTTCTTCAAGCATTACACGTCGAGCTATGGAGTTTTCGTTCGGTAGTTGTTTGTCGATAGCATAGTTAAGCCCTGTCTTGTAACACGCAAGATTGTGATACTCGCTAGGTATTCCCGGTACTTTCGTTGTGTCTGTGACAAGCAGTTGCTCTGTCTCGCGGTCAAACCATACGCGACCAGTTGTGTCGGCTTTCGGATATTGTGTGAAAACAATAGAGTCCCCTGCTTCAAAGTAGGCGCTTGGGATATTTGCGGTGTCATCAGTTGAGGCGAGAAGTCCGTCCTGTGAACCCTCTGCAACAATGACGCGCGGTATATCGTGATATTTGCCGTCATAGAGCACCCCAACCTTGTGCTTTGTGAGTATGCGACTTCCGTTGTCGTCCTCTGTTATTTTATAGCTACGAACCCCTCCTGTGATTGGAAAGGTTGCAAAGGCAAGGTCTGTGTAGTTCGGGTCGTCGTGTTCAAGCACCCCTCGGTCTCGGAGTATACCAATGCGTATGGAAGCAATCTCTGAGTTCAGGTCACGGATCAGTGAAGCGTCTGAGTAATCGCTCGTATTAGCACCAGTAATTTCTCTGATTTTAGCTTTACATTGTGTTGTGGTCAGTGACATATTTTTTGTGATTTGCGGAGTAAGTAGAGAGCGAAGTCTGGGGAGAAACGCCCTCTACTCACCCAACAAAGTGGGTAAGCATTAGAACTAGACAACCAAGATTTTTGCAATTTTGTTTGCGTCCTTTGTCCAAACGGTTGAATCAAAGATTTGTGTTGAACGAAGTTCTGAACCAGTGAATCCGGGTACTTTGTCAAGCTCTTGTACTCCGTAGCCGAGGCTTGGAAGTGCAAGGTGTGTTGAACCGCGAAGTCCTGCAAGTAGGTGCTTTCGCTCTGTTCCTACTGTAAGAGTTGTGTCAGGTGACACGACTGCAAGTGAACCATATCCTGTGATAGTGATTGTTGTTGCTGTTGAAACTGCTTTAACTCCTGCGTTCTTAAGGATAGCTCGGTTTGCTGCTGATATTTCGACATATGCTGTTCCTGCTCCTGCACCACCATTTACGGCTGCTGCGAGGTTAGCAAGAGTCTCTGTGTCGTTAGCTCCAAGATCAACGTGTCCCGCTGTAGTTGGCGCAGCGATAACGGTGAACGTAACGCCCTTAACGGTGTATGTGTCAGTTGCGATAATTGACGCACCAGTCGTTACTTGTTCGTGTTCAATTTCTGGAGTTACAAAGTAATCGAAGTCAAAGGAAGGAATCACTTGGAATCCTGTCATCAACTGTCGGTCAGCTGTGTTAAATCCTGCGTTCTGGTTGAACAATTTGAAGAATCGAGCAGTTGTTGGGTCGATCATAATATATGGTCGTCCGTCTGACTGTGATACACCAGCGTTCTGCATAAGCTCGTACGCCTTCGTAGCGACCTCGTCTGGATTTGTTGCACTCATAGTAATCGGTGTGCCAGCTGACGCTGAACCTGCAAGTACCTCGTTGTCGAGAACAAGTCCTGCACCGTTTACTGTGTTTGAGTAAGTGTCGCGATGTACCGCTACACCAAGCGCTCGAACGTGTCGCTGTTTTCTGTCAGCAACAATGTCCCAGCCTCCTCTTGAACCTGCACCTGCGTGCACGAGGTCTTTTAGTTGAATACGCTCTCCGTACACTGCTTGTTCAGCAATGGTGAGTGCGTCATTTGAATAAGTGAAATCGTTTACAGAGTATGTTCCGTCAGTTGTTGAGTCTGCTGAGAAATCTGCTCCATAGCGATTGTTCATTGTCTCAAGGTTCTCTGTGTCGACGTGAGCAACCTGAGCAAATGGAATTGCAGAACGAAGTTCGTCTTGAACTCCCTGCATAAATGCTTGCTTCTGAACATCAGAAGCGAATACGTTTGCCATGTTTAGGAATAAATTAAGTGTTATTCCCCAGTCTTTTATTATTTACCTGCGAGACGAGCCAGCACTTTTGCTCTCATTTCTGGAGTTGGTGCTACCTCACCTTTGTCTGTCAGCCTCTTTGCCCAGTAGTCAACGTCGCGTGTCGTTTGACGTGCTCCGCCTGTACTTGGTGCAACAGAGCGTGCTGCCTTGCGTTCTGCAACAAGAGAGTCTGCGCGTCGCTTTATGTCTTTGTCCTCAAGAGCTTCATCAACTGAGAGGTCAAACTTTCCGGCGAGGCGTAGTATCTCCATCTGTACTTCCTTGTCCTTATAGCCATTAGCTGAAAGGTACGTTCGTTCTATGAGCGCGGTGTTCGTGTTCGCCTTCGCGTCACTCGTTTCACCACCTCTCTCAGCGAGTTTTGCTTTGAGTTCCGCTTTCTCGCGCTTAAGGCGTTCAATTTGGGAGTCTCTTCGCTGTCCTCGTTCGTCGGAGGAGTCATCTGCTTCAGGAGTTGTGCTATCTTCCCCTTCGGTCGCTTCAGAGCTTTCTTCTTCATCCACCTCAGGTTCATAATCGTCGTCGTTAGTTTCTTCTAATTCAGCATCGTTCTCGTTCTCGTTTGCATTTGTCATAGTTTTGTCTATTTTTTAGCATTTGAAAGAGTTTTGTCTCTGTATATAAAGTAAAGTGCAGTTTTTATAGAGGTTTTCTGACCTCTTGACACTATAGACCTCGGTTGGGTTGAGGGTTCTTTTCTTCTGGCGCTTCGAGAAGAAGGCGGTCTAACTCGTCCAGAATATCGAAGGCAACCTTCACCGAAATCTCGCTAGAGCTTGCTATTGCTTGTGTAATGACAATCTTCGCACCTTGACGTGCGTCATCGTTACGCCATACCGCCTTTAGTTTTTGTGTATTTTTTTCGTAACTATCCATTTGTAGTGTATAGGGTTAGTCTTTTTCAGATTTTAAGCAAGAGGTGGCATTTGTTCGTCTGGTACTGGCAGTTGCTCTTGCGGTTTCATTTGTCCGAGGTCTGGTGCTGTTGGTTCTGCAACCGGAGACTCACTAAAGTCAATTGGATCAAGTCCAACGAGCTGAACAATTTGATTAAAGAGCTTGCGTGCATTTTTGTCTTGGTCGAGCTGTGGTTTGAACTGTAGGTACTGCATAAGTACGGTACTGACACTCTGGAGAACGGTATGCTTGTTGCGTCGTTCACCAACAACATCAACGTATACTGCGTCCGTCACGTCGTCCCAGTAACTCTTAGGAAAGCCTGACACCTCTCTGCGGTTCTTCCCTCGCTTCAACTCATAGCCAAAGCGTTCTATCAGTCTCGCTCGCTCGTCTTCCATAACCGTAAAGCGTAACGTGGGGTGTACGTTGTCGTAGCCTCCGTCCAAATACTTCTCCACAACCTCGCGGTCTGCGCGATATGTCGTCATATCCTCGTCATACTTTTTCAATTCCTCTGGGTCAAACTTTAGTGAGAGGGTTGTCTTCTTTTTTATCTGCTTGACAAAGAAAGGAATAATGCGTTCGTGATATATTTCATTGAGGAAGTTCGCAAACTCCTCCTGTCGTAGTGCGAACGGTAGTTGCGCTTGGTTGTTCAGCATTTGCCCTAGAACGTACGGTGTGCCACTTGGTAGCGTGTCGCCTGTGTTAACGGCGTGAACACCTACAGCGCGGTCTAGTTGGTCTTGCCACTGAACCATATAGTTTCCGAGATATCCGAGCGCTTGTGGTGTCATATCAACACCGCTGATTGGCTTTCCGTCGTCTGTCTTAATGATTGTACCCTTCGCCATTTTGGTGAGCACGTTCTTTCCTTTTAGGTTCTTTGAAGCGCTTTGAAGTACGAAGGTTGACGCAAAGTCGAGTGCATACTTGTTCTGCTGTGCAGCGATATTTGTTTGTACCTGAGCGTGCTTGGCTCTTTCGGTAAGTCCAATTCCAAGCTCTTTCCCTCGCGTCGTACGTTTTTTGTACGGCAAGTAGTAGTACGGGCTTTCTTTCATTTCAACACTTGAAAGCGTCACACCTCGGTCTTCTCTGTTGTCGGCGTTGTCTCCAGAGGTAAACTCTGCGCCTGCGACATAATGCAGTTGATACGAGTATTCGTGCTCATCTGCTTCTTCGTCCATGTATTGCTTACTGAGTACGCCAGAAATCTCGCGTACTGCAATATACTTGCCGGTTGTCTTTCGTTGACTCTTGAGCTCGTCGTCTTGGTCTGCTGTTGCGTAGAGTTCGATTGCCTCTTTGCACGCGTCAATGTCCCAGTCACGATCTTTCGCTACTTCAAGGAGTCGCTCTGGTGTGTAGTAGTGGGTGAAAGACTTAACACCGTGTACGAGGTCAGCAGCGTCACCAGAGAAACTTGTCCAGTCTGCAACTTCAAGTGTAAGCTCGTCACTGTTTTCAATAACCTTAACCAAGAGTCCTCCATGTTTTCCTCGCACCTCAATAGCTTCGTTCAAGAATTGGTCTATCTTGCCACTTGATAGCCAGTCCTGATTGTATTTGCTCAAAAGATTCGCTCTCACATAGAAAGCCGGGTCATCTGTTGCAAGCGTTAGGTCTCGCGTGTCGAGTTCTTCCGCAGCGCGTTGCGTCTCAAGGATTCGAGTAATGATGTCGTGAAAGGGTTTTAAGTCGTCGTTTTCGTCGTAATCTCCGGAGATGTAGTGACCAGAGGTGAGAAACTCAGTCTCGCGTATCTGTTGATACATTGAGAACTCAAGACCCTCAACCGTTTCAATGGTTTCGTTTTCGTATGTGGTGTCTACCTCTCGAATGAGAGCGTAAATTGATTTTTCCATGCCTTGATTTTAACGAAAGCAACTTTTTCAGATTTTTACAATCCCTTATTTGCGACGTACGGAACGTCATCACTCCACTCACTTTCGGGGTACGGCGCGTGGTCTCTCATCTGGTTTGCGATTGCTGTTGCAATAAGTAAGTCCGAGTGTTTTGTGCTTGCACGACCAGTCTCTTGAAAGTTAGAACGCGTATAGACGCGCATTTCTTCCAGCACACGCCTGTCGAAGATTTTAAGTGTGCCGTCTTCAAACGACTTCTTGAGAGCAAAGAGCATTGTCGACTTGCTTTCCTTTGTAGTTCTCCAGCCGTACCGGTTGGTTGTCGGGTCTCCTATTTGTGCCTGCTTGTGGTCAACGTAGACATTGTCATAGGTATCAACGAGACGGATCACGGTTGCAACACCGACTGCGTTACGCTCTGGCGCAACGATACACTTGCCGTACATTCGAGCCTCACGCACTATCTCGTCAGCGAACCTGTCTGGCGCTATCTTGTTGTCTGCGAACGTCGCAACAACCGCACCGTCGTCAAAGTCAATGATAGCTGTGGTTGAACTATCGTTTCCACCACCCTCTGATACATCAGCGCCGAGTCCGTAGCGGTGAGAGGGCTTGAAGGTTTCAAAGATGTGCAGACCTGCATTTATTTCCTCTGGCTCGCGAGCGTGTTCAAGTGCCTTGTCCACCTTAATGCGATTGAAAAACAAGTCCTCGGCTCGGTGAGGGTTGTTCAGCATTTCTGCGTCGTAGTTGTCGAGCTTGCGTCTCTTTGTTTCCAGTGAAATCTTACGCATAGAGGGTTGTGCGTGCGACGCGACGGCTTCTTCATCTGTGTGAACATATTTCGAGTCCCATAAAATAAGCCCGTCCTTTTCGACGGGTATATTTCGTATCACAACTTTCGGCTCAAACTTTAGTTTGCTGAGAATATGGTCAACCGAGCCAGAGTCCGATATGTAGTTGCCCAAGTAGAGGATTGTGCCCGTAGGTGAGAGTCCAGCCTTTGCAGAGTCTATGTGGCGTATAACCCCTGCAGTAACCGCAGCAGATTCTTTCGTTGTTTCGTTTTCGAAGTCGTCCAGTATAAGCCAGTCTGGTCGTTGCTTACCAATGACACGACCTCGCATACTCGTACCCGTAGAGAACGCTGATACACGAACGCCGTTGTTGGTTATGAAGTCACCGACACGCTTCTTGCTTTTCTTGGAACGGTCAAGGGGTTCATTGTATAAGTTGCCAAAGTCTGCGATAAGTCGCTGGTTCGTCTGTAGTTCCAAAGCAATATCAAACAGTGCCTGCTCTGCGTTACCCTTATCGTAACTGTCCCAGTTTATGTAATTCTTTCTGTGGAAGCAGATTGCGTGGAGTACGCATATCTTGGCAATAGAACTCTTTGCTGATTCTCTGAACATAATCCACGCCACCTCGTCAAGCTCGTACGCCATAAGCGCTGCATAGTCGTCCCACATATCACTATGAAAAGGTGCGGGTTCGTAGGTAAAGTACGGAGTGAAATAGTAATACGCAAAGTACTTCGGTGAAAGCTCAAAGAGATACTTTCTTTCCTCTGGGCTTCCCTCAAGAATTACCTTCGTCAGTGCTGGTAGGTCCACCATGCTGCATAAGTGCGTTAAGACGTGCTCTGTCTTCGTCTGTTAAAAGTTCCTTTGCGTCCACGTTCATATTTATATTTTGGTTCACGTTTCCAAACTCATGTCGCGCCTTTCTTTCAAGCCACCACATAGAGAGTTGTTTGTCTCCTGAACGTATAGCCTCAGCCACATTTAGCTTAGAACGCAGGGTCGTGTCGTCTTTCAATAACTCCTTTCGGTCTGCATAACCCGGTGTTCTGTGTTGGTAGTCATACAGTGTCTGTCGTGATATACCCACATACAAACAGGCCTCTCGGTCACTCGCTCCATGTCTGAAAGCGTGCTCCAAGTCCCTTACCGTCTCCTCGGTCATTTTAGTCGGTTGTCCGGGTGGTCTTTTGTATAGTCCGTTACTCATTGTGTTAAAATCTTGTTTACGATTGAAAGCGGAACATTCCACTCTCTGCTTATTTCTCTCGTTGTGTTGCCGGCATGTATTTCTTCGCGGATTCTTTCTTTCAGTTCCAACTTTACTCGCAAGCGATTTCTTTTCACTCGGTAGGAGTAGTTGTGTCTGTTTGGTGAGATATGTGGATAGGTCGTTGATAACACGACGCCCTCACCGCAACTCGTCACCTTCGCCAAGAAAGCAATGCGTACTCCCTTCTCAGCAAGTATCTTGAGAGTTTCTTTCTGACGTTGTGAGAGTCTACCCCTGTGCTGTGTCGGCTTTTTTCTCATCAACTGGGGCTAGTTGTACCTCAAACCGTGGATATGTTCCTGTCTTTGTGTATTCCATAACTGCTACAAAACGTAGTCCGTGTTTCTTTTGAACAACGTCAATTTCTTCTAGAAAAGACCTGAGACGTGCTTGATCTTCTTTTTGTTTTTTCGTCAACTTACTTTGTTTGTTTTCTGTCATACTAGAGGTGATTCTGTTAATAAAAAACGCACCAACACTTCTCTCGAAATGCTAGTGCGTGACTATCTAAAGTTTTACGCGTCTGACTTATTTGTCGCCCGCTTGAGTCTTTGATGTTATGTCGCAGGTGATGTTTCCGTTTCCCCAATTTATACGGATTTCACCCTTCTCTCTCTCGTTTATCGCAAACTCCTCTGATACTAAAAGTGCAAAGATTCGGTCAAGTCTTGTTGAAGTCTGATTGTCAGGAACACCTTTGCCTGCTACTATTATATGCGATTTTTTGTTGGCTTGCAAGGTTTTTTCACTCATTTTTTCCTTCTGAAAGTAGCT
>Ga0136556_1001690_pt1 | contig 10816 bp, 17 predicted proteins | sample AntRauTorckE6831_FD_104780 | JGI IMG/M metagenome (GOLD analysis project Ga0136556, IMG submission 104780) | Saline lake microbial communities from Rauer Islands, Antarctica - Metagenome Torckler E6 #831 | ecosystem: Environmental > Aquatic > Non-marine Saline and Alkaline > Saline | place... | reverse complement strand
GGTCTCGTCCAAGTCTGTCAGGTTCAGAACTTCCCGACCATCACACACAGTGATGATGTGTGGCCCGTGACGTGCAACGCGTCCGGGATGCCGACGTGGCGCAACGCCACCGAGGAGATGAGCTGTGGCGAAGGGCGGAGCACGTTCGAGATCGGGTCCGGCACCTGACCCGTCGGCCCTCCGCCGCGAGCGTGACGGCGACGAGTGGCGCAAGCTCCCCGCCGCGGGTCGCGGTGGACGTCCGCCGGCCTGGCCGTTGACCACGGCGACAAAGCGGGAACGGGCCGTGTGGAATCGGCTGTGGAAGAAGCCGCAGGCGGTCGTGTGGGAGGAGGAAGGCCAGCAAGACGTGGTTGCGATCTACGTGCGCCGGTTCTGTGAGGCCGAGGTTCGGATGTCGCCGACGAACCTGTCGACGCTGGTGCGCCAGATGGCCGATTCGCTCGGGCTGACCACGCCGGGGCTGCGAGCCAACCGGTGGACCATCGTCACCGAGGAGCAGCAGAAGGCTCCGGCCAGGACATCGTCGTCGTCCAGGGCGAAGCTGACCGTGGTCAAGGATGCCTGAGAGCACGACCGACGAGTGGGTCGTTGCCTGGCCGACCCTCGGGTTCCTCATCGCCGATTGGGTCGAGGCGCACTGCAGTGTCCCCGACGGGTTCCGCAAGGGCGACCCGTTCGAGATGTACCGGTGGCAGCTGTGGTGCACCGTCAACCACTATCGGGTCAGGCCGAAGGCGACGGTCGGGCAGCTCTCAACTGCGTTCGAGTATCGGCGCACCCAGGCGGTTGCTCCGCAGAAGACCGGGAAGGGTCCTTGGTCGGCGACGCTGATCGCGACCGAGGCGGTCGGGCCGGCCGTGTTCGATGGGTGGGCTGAGGGCGGCGAAGCGTACGACTGTGCCGATCATGGCTGCCGCTGCGGGTGGGGGTACGAGTACCAGCCGAACGAGCCGATGGGCCGTCCGTGGCCGACCCCGCTGATCCAGCTGGTTGCCACGGCCGAGGATCAGACCGACAACGTGTACCGGCCTCTGCAGGCCATGATCCGTGGCGGCGAGCTCGGCCGGCAGATGAAGGTCGGCGAGCAGTTCATCCGGCTTCCCAACGACGGCCGCATCGACGTGGTCACTTCGAGTGCGACGTCGCGGCTGGGGAACCCGATCACGTTCGCGCTGCAGGACGAGACCGGGGTTTACACCAAGCAGAACAGGATGCTCGGTGTCGCCGAGACGATGCGACGCGGCCTGGCCGGCATGGGCGGCCGGGCGATGGAGACCACCAACGCGTGGGATCCGACCGAGGACTCCACCGCGCAGCGCACCGCCGAGTCGTTGCGTCCCGACATCTGGCGGTTCCACCGGCTCCCACCGGCGAAGCTGTCCTACCGCAACAAGCGCGAGAGGGCGCGGATCCACCGGCACGTCTACGAGGGGTCCGAGCACGTCGACCTGGACGCGATCGAAGCTGAGGCGGCCGAGCTCCTCGAGCACGACCCGGCCCAGGCCGAACGGTTCTTCGGCAACCGGCTGGTGCAGGGCAAGGGGACCTGGCTCAAGGACGGCTTGTGGTCTGGTGGGCTCGGTGACCGTGAGGTCGACGACGGCGCTGCGGTGTGTGGCGGGTTCGACGGTTCGGACACCGACGACTGGACGGTGATCCGGCTCGAGACGCTCGACGGGTTCCAGTTCACCCCGACGTACGGTCCTGACCGGCGGCCGACGATCTGGAACCCGGCCGAGTGGGGCGGGGAGATCCCGCGGTCCGAGGTGCATGCCGCCTGGGCGGAGATCGCTAAGCGTTTCCGGCTGGTGCGGATCTACTGCGACCCGCCCGGGTGGGCGTCCGAGGTCGAGGACTGGGCGGTCCGCTACGGCGACGAGCATTTCATCCGTTGGGAGACCTACCGGCCGAAGCCGATGCATGCCGCGCTGACCAGGTTCGTCACCGACCTGCGTACCGGACGGTTCGAGCACGACGGCTGCGAGGTCACCGGCCTGCATGTCGGCAATGCGCGCAAGGCTGCGCGGCCCGGCGACCGGTACGTGCTGGCCAAGCCTTCCCCAACCCAGAAGATCGACGCGGCGATGTCGTCGGTCCTTGCCCATGAAGCCGCCAGTGACGCGGTCGCGGCCGGCGAGGGCATCGACGAGCCCGAGTGGGCCTACACCGCCTGACCAGGAGGACGCATGCCGATCTCGGAGACGGCAGCGATCCGGCTGGTGGAGCGGCTCGCCCGTGAGCTGCAGCAGCGGCAGCGGCACATCAACGATTGGAATGACCTCTACAACGGCGAGCATCGGCTCGTGTTCGCGTCGGATACGTGGGAGAAGTTCCACGCCGACCGGTACGCGAACTTCGCAGATAACTGGTGCGGGGTCGTTGCCAACTCTCCGGCTGAACGGCTGGTGCTGTCCGGTATCCGGATGCCGGACGCGACCGCACCTGACGACGAGCTGTGGCGGGTCTGGCAGGTCAACGGCGGCGATGCGGAGTCCTCGGCGGCGTTCATCGACGTCCAGGTGGCCAGCCGGTCGTTCGCCCTGGTCTGGGGTGACGATCCGGTGGAGGTCACGTTCGAGTCGCCGTCCGAGGTGATCGTCGCCTACGAGCCGGGGTCGCACCGCAAGCGCACTGCCGCGTTGAAGGTGTGGCAGGAAGACGAGCATGTCGAGCATGCCACCCTCTACCTCGCCGACGAGGTGTGGAAGTTCAAGCGGCTGACCAACGCCGCCGAGCTCGAGATCCCCGGCAAGGACCCGATCCGGTGGCGGCCCCGCGAGCTGCCGGACGAACCCAACCCGCAGCGCAACCCGATGGGTGAGGTGCCGGTCGTTGAGTTGCCGAACCGTCCACGTCTCGACGGCACGGCGGTGTCCGAGGTGGCCGGGGTCGGCTCGATGCAGCATGCGATCAACCTGCTGTGGGCTTACCTGTTCACCACCGCAGACTTCGCCAGCTTCCCGCAGCGTGTCGTGATGGGTCAGGACAAGCCCAAGATCCCGGTGCTGGACGAGGACGGCCAGGTCGTCGGCCAACGTGACGTGCCGCTCGAAAGGTTCGGGCAGGACCGGGTCGTGTGGCTGACCGGCCAGAAAACCAGCATCGACCAGTGGGACGCTGCCGACCTCAAGCAGTTCACCGACATCATCGAGGTCCAGGTCGGCCATGTCGCCGCCCAGACCCGTACCCCGCAGCACTACCTGGTCGGGAAGATGGCCAACCTGTCGGCGGAGGCGCTGGTCGCCGCCGAGTCCGGGCTGGTGAAGAAGGTCGAGGAGCAGCAGATGTTCCTCGGCCCGCGGATCCAGGAGATCTTCCGGCTCGTGGCGCTTGCCAAGGACGACCGCGGCAAGGCTGACGCGATCATGGCCGGCAAGGTGCTGTGGCGCGACGCCGAGTCCCGCTCGGAGACCCAGGTTGCCGACAAGATCATCAAGCTCCGGCAGGCCGGGTTCCCGTTCAAGTACCTGATCGAGGAGTACGGGGTATCCCCGACCGATGCGGCCCGGATCATCCGTCTGAAGAACGAAGAGTTGCAGGAGGCCGCACAGCGTGACGTCGCCGCACTCATGGGCGGCACCGGCCTCGGTGACGGTGGCGAGTGACCGTCCAGCAGGTTGCCTCGTCGTTCCATGATGAGCTGCAGACCGCAGCTGCCGGGACGGCGGCACGGGTTGCCGGTCTCTGGCGGCAGGTAGACCCGTCCGCGATCATCGACTCGTGGTCCGAGCTCCTCCCTGAGGCGGTCGCTGACGTCGCTGTCGGGCAGGCCGCCGCCGCCACGGCCGGTTCCACCTACACCGCCTCGATCGTCCGCGAACAGGGTCTGGACTTCCCCGTCCGTGAGGCCAACCCGCGCGCTCTGTCCGGTGTCGCCTCCGACGGCCGGCCGCTCGAAACGCTGTTCGCGTTGCCTGCCCATCAGACGGTCGGCCGGATCGGCCGCGGCCAGGGCACGCAGGAAGCGATGGAGTCGACCCGGCGGCATCTGATGATGTTCGCCGCAACCCAGGCCCAGGATGCCGGACGCCAATCGGCGTCGGTCGGGATGGTCGGCACCCGCCAGCTCGGCGGCTACCGCCGGCAGCTCACCCCGCCGTCCTGTGCCCGCTGCGCGATCCTGGCAGGGAAGTGGTTCCGGTGGAACCAAGGGTTCCAACGGCATCCATCTTGCGACTGCGTCCACGTTCCTTCGGTCGGAGAGTCGGCCGATGTGGGCGGGCTGGAGACCTTCGACCCGCAGGCCCACTTCAACAGCCTCCCGGCCGCCGAACAGGACCGGGTGTTCACCCAGGCCGGCGCGCAGGCCATCCGCGACGGCGCCAACATGAACCTCGTCGTCAACGCCAGACGCGGCCTGCGCACCACCGCAGCCTACGGACGCAAGATCTCGACCACCCTTGAGGGCACCACCTCGAGGGCGATGTCAGCCCGGATCATGAACCAGGAGCTGGACGTCCAGTTCGGCCGCCGGCGTCAGGGCGACCGCAGCCGCCGCATCAACGTCCCGCGGCTGACTCCCGAGCAGATCTACGCCGATGCCTCGTCCCGTGAGGACGCGATCCGCCTCCTCGGCCGGTTCGGGTATCTCGGCGGGTGGGCGCCACGGATCAGGCCTACGAGGGCCTGACGTCCCTGGCCGACCGCAACGGTCGGCCTCGATACGAAGGAGACGCGCAATGCGTCACGCACGCACACGGCAGCAGCAGTTCGTCATCGACCCGGAGACCGGCAAGCGGTATCCGGTTCCCGCCGGCGGAGCCGGTGAAGGCGAAGGCGAAGGCGAAGGCGGCGACGGGGACGGGGACGGGGAAGAGGGTGCCGGCGACGGCGACGGTTCCGGTGAGGGAGATGGCGACGGGGATGGGGACGGCGAAGGCGAAGGCGACGGCGACGGCGACGCCCCCCTCGGTCCGGCCGGTGAGAAGGCGTTGCGCGAGATGAAGCGGCGCGCCCGCGACGCCGAGAAGGAGCTCCGCCGGATGAAGGCGCAGAAGCGTGAATCCGGCGACGACGGGCAAGAGGGCGACGGGGAGTCCGACCCGAAGAAGATCCGCGAGCAGGTCGAGTCCGAGGTCCGCCAGCAGTACGCCCGCGACCGGGCACTCGACAAGGTCGAGGCCCGCGCGGCCCGCAGATTCCAGAACCCCGACCTGGCCCGCAAGCTCCTCGGAGACCAGGCAGACGACTTCCTCGACGAGAAGGGCAACCCTGACATCGAGGCGATCAACGAGGCGCTCGACGAGCTCCTCGAGGACGAGCCCTACCTCGGCATCGACGCTGCGCAACGCAGGCGGTTCGAGGGAGACGGAGACGGCGGCACCCGCAACGGGGGCAAGGCCGGCCAGCTCACCCGCGACGACCTGAAGCGGATGGGCCCAGACGAGATCGAGCAGGCCCGTGTCGACGGGAAGTTGACCGACCTGCTCGGCAGTAGCTAGCCGCCCGACCAAGGAGGTCCCCCATGGCGGTCAAGAACTTCATCCCGGAGATCTGGTCGGCACAACTGCTGACCAGCCTCAAGAAGTCCCTCGTGTACGGCGCGCCCGACGTGGCGAACCGCAACTACGAGGGCGAGATCGCCGAGCGTGGCGACACCGTGAAGATCACCTCGATCTCGCGCCCCACCGTCGATGACTACGAGGCGAACGTCACGGTCATCACCCCCGAGGAGCTGACCGACGCGCAGCGTTCGCTGCTCGTCGACCAGTCCAAGTACTTCGCGTTCAAGGTCGACGACGTCGACAAGCGGCAGGCGGCCGGGAACGTGATGCCGGAGGCGATGGCCGAAGCTGCCTACGCGCTGCGTGACGTGGCTGACCGGTACATCGCTGGTCTCTACACCGGTGTGATCGCAGCCAACGCCCTCGGCACGGTCAACATCGCCACCGGCACCGACGCCTACGAGCAGCTCGTCGAACTCGGCGTGAAGCTCGACGAGGCCGACGTCCCAAGCGAAGGCCGCTGGGTTGTCCTGCCGCCCTGGTACCACGGGAAGCTGCGGAACAACCCCAACTTCATCAACGCGGAGAAGTCCGCGGACGGTGGAGCGGCGCTGCGCAACGGCATCATCGGTGAAGCCGCAGGGTTCTCCGTCCGCAAGTCCAACAACACCCCCTCGCTCGACGCCGGCGACGACAACATCGTGATCGCCGGCTACCCGGGCGCGATCAGCTTCGCCGAGCAGATCAACAAGGTGGAGGCCTACCGGCCCGAGAGCTCGTTCTCGGACGCGATGAAGGGCCTGCACCTCTACGGCGCCAAGCTCGTCCGCCCGAACGCCATCGCGACCCTGCAGGCGTCCCGCTCCGCCTGACCGCGGCGCCCGTCCGGAGCCTGTTCCGGACGGGCCGTGTCTTCCGGCTGCGTCACGCAGCCTGACCGAGCCGATCCGAGGAGGACCCTATGGCTCGCACCAACATCCCCCTGTCCACCTTCAACGCCAACGACGACCTCACCGACCCGGCCGGCACCGCCGCAGACGAGACCAACGGTCACGTCGTCTCACCGGTCGCGTCCTGGCCGGGCGTCACGCTCGAGGACATCGTCCTGCGGGTCGTGCTCGACACGGCCGGTGACGCCGCCACGGTCACCGTCAAGGCCGGGGCGAACCCTCCGGCGCTCGAGGCCGGCCAGGGCGACCTCGCGGTGTCGTGCGCCGACAATGCCGCCACCTGGATCGGTCCGTTCCGGTCCGGCAGGTTCCAGCAGGTCGCGACCGACGCCGACGCCGAAGGGTTCTGGCTCGACATCGACGACGAGACCGGTGTGACCATCACAGCGTTCGCGCTGCCGCGGGTCGCCTGATGGTCGGCACGGTACGGCTGAGGGGGGAGGGAGGCGCCGTCTGGGCGTTCGACCTCCCCCTCGGCAAGGAGCTGCAGAAGAAGGTCGACAAGGGCCAGCTGCAGCCGGCAGACGACGATGCACGACAGCTCCTCGCACCCTTCGAGGTCGTCGAGGAACCGAAGGACTCCGACGGCGGTACCGACGACGGACCGGGCACCGGAAACGTCGGCGAGGACCCGTCGCGCCCTGCCGAGACGGCAGCCAAGCCCGAGTGGGTCGCCTACGCCCGGTCCCGCGGCATCGACACCGACGGGCTCACCAAGCCGAAGCTGGTCGAAGCCGTCGACCAGCTCGACAGCTGACAGGAGGCCGTCGTGGCACTGGACCCGCTGATCACGACGGCCGACCTCGATGCCCGCGGCATCGTGTCCGGCTTCCTCCAGGTCGACACGTTCATCGCTGAGGCGTCCACCGTCGTCCGTGAGGCGGCCGGCACACCGATCAGTGAGGTCACGTCGACCGTCACCCTCGACGGGTACCGGAACGAGCAGTGGCTCGAGCTGCCGGGCAGCCCGGTCACCGCGGTGGGCACCGTCACCATCGACGGTGACACGGTCACCGACTGGCGGCTGGCATCCGGACGGCTGTGGCGTGCCGCAAGCTGGGGTTCTGGTGGACGGTGGGGATACGACGACCGTCCGTCTGCAGTGTCGGTCACCTACACGCACGGGTTGCCGACCGTGCCTGAAGACATCGTCGGGCTGGTGTGCGCGATGGTCGCCGCATCCAAGGCCGCACTCGATGAGGACGATGATGGGCTCGGGCTCGCGCTCGACAACGGCCGGGTCCAGTCGGTCCGCATCGACGGGTTCGCTGAGACCTATGGCACCTCGCAGGAGGCGATCGCAGCCGCAACCCGGATGACCCTGCCGGAACGGACCCGGCAGATGCTGCAGGCCCGGTTCTCCGGGTCGGCGACCAGTCTGAGGTCACGATGAACCCGGCCCAGGTGGTCAAGCGTGGCCGGCGGGTCGCCAAACGGGTGATGACCGACCGGGTCGACATCCTGCGGCCAAACGGCGGATGGACCGAGGACGGCGACGGCAACCAGGTGCCGGCCACCTCGACCGTGAACAGTGCGGTGAAGGCGTGGATCCGGCCGATCGCGCAGAACTCGAGGATCGTGGAGTCTGGCGGCCAGCCGGTCACCCTGCTGGCCTACGATGTCCTCCTCCCGCACGACGTGTCCGGCATCGAGATCGATGACCTGGTCGTCGTCACGTCGTCGGACGGCACCGACCTGCAGGGACGCACCCTGACCGTGGTCGACGTGACCTGGGGCACCCACCAAGTGGCGCGGCGGCTCGTCTGCCGAGCCCAGACCGGAGGATGACGTGGATCCGGTGCACTGCGACAGCTGCGGCCATCCGTTCGTCCCGCAGCTGACCGAGACCAGGGTCAAGGGTGGCGCCAAGCAGCGGTTCGGCTGCCCGTCCTGCGGCCACATCTACGACGTGGCGTTCATCACCACCACCGGGCTGAAGCTGCGTCCGAAGGTCAAGCGGGCCGCCAAGGCCGGCGACCTCGAGGAACACCGCCAGCTCATCGACCAGTTCCAGGCCGAGGTCACCCGGTACGGAGGCTCCGATGTCGGATGACCTGACGCGGCTGGCTGCCGACCTCGGCCGGGTCCCGGGCAAGATGCTGCCCGGCGTGGAAGGTGCGGTCGCCGCGACCCTGCACGACATCAAGACCGACGCCCGGGCTGACGCCCCGGAGGTGTCCGGCCGGTACAAGCGGTCGATCAGCTACGACCGTGTCGGGCTGCGCGGAGAGGTCGGCCCCGAGGCCCGCTACGGGCACCTGGTGGAGGATGGCGGGGCACGTTCGGCGGCGAACCCGGTGATGGCCCGTGCGACGAAGAAGAACGAGGACACCCTTGAGCGGCGGGTCGCCGATGCTGCCCTCAAGGCGTTCGGCTGGTGACCATCCACGTCGAGCCGGCCAGCGACCTGATCGAGCATCTTGACGACGGCTGCCCGTGCGGGCCTTCCTTCGAGTACTTCGACCCAGATACGGGCGGGGCCTATCCGTCCGGGCCGCTCGTCGTGCACCACTCCCTCGACGGGCGCGAGCTGACCGAGGAGGCCTGAGTGAACTTCCACCTCCTCGACCAGGCCATCGTCGACCACCTCGACGGCCACACCATCGACGGCCATCCCCGGCCGGCCGGACTCACCGACGTCCCCACCGGGGCCGGATGGCAGGGCGAACCCGGAAGCTCCGCGTTCACCCCCTACCTGTGGGTCGACCCGACCGACATCGACCGGGACGCCGTCTACCTCGACAGGCCGCATGCGGTCTACGACGGCGAGTGGGTCGTCAAGGGCGTGTCCACCGTCCCGGGGCAGGCTAAGAAGCTGGCCGGTGGGGCCGTCGCCCGGCTGAACGACGAGACGTTGACGGCACCTGCCGGGATGGCGATCACCAGGGTCCGGCACATCACGACCCGCGGGCCGTACCCGGACCGCGACACCGTCCCCGAGCTTTACGTCGCGGCTGCCACGGTCGCGATCCGTGTCCAGGCCGTCTGAGGAGATCCCATGGCTACCTCGAAGCACACGTTCCCGCTCGTCCTCACTCACCCGAAGGTGGGCGGCGAGACGACCGTCAACAGCGAGAGGTCGCTGGCGGTGATGCAGCGGCGCGGCTGGCGACCCAAGCCGGCCACCAAGAAGTCCACGAAGAAGTCCACGAAGAAGTCCGCCGGGACGAGCAAGTCGACCGGCGCCAGCGGCGGTTCGAGCAACTCGGACGACGCCACCTGACCGACCGGAACCCGACTCGCCCCGCCTGCTGGCGGGGCTTCATCGTGAGGAGACCTCATGACCACCCGCCCGTACGAAGGCAACCTGAACGCCTACTACGTCCCGACCATCGCCGACCCTGCCGCGCCGACGGACACCGAGATCACTGCCGGCGTCCCCCTCACGCCCGGCCTCGTGGCCACCGGCGTGTCCCCGAATCACACCGAGAACACGGTGTCGACCCCGATGCTGTCCGGGTTCATCCGGCAGAACATCGGCACCGAGGGGCTGACCTTCCAGCTCCAGTTCATCTACGACCCGGACACGACCGAGACCGACGACATCTGGGGCAACTTCGACACCCGCGGCAAGGCCGGCTACCTGATGCTCGTCCCTGACGGTGCTTCCGCCGTGGGCGAGCGCGCCGAGGTGTACTCGGCAACGTTCGGCCGGCGCAAGGGGGTCCAGTCCGCGCAGGACACCGACCAGCAGTTCACGGTGATGGTTGCGGTCAACGCCGACTACACCGATGACGCGATCATCGCTGCGGGCGCCTGATGAAGCTCGACGAACTCCTCAAGGACCGGGGACGGGTGGTCAACCACCACACCGTCCCCGTCCTGATGGACCGCGACGCCGCGCAACGCTGCGTGAGAGCCGAAGAGGCGGCGGAGAAGGCCCGGGACGCCCACGGTCGGGCCGTAGCCATCGAATCGGACCGGATGGCTCAGCCGCAGACCACCACCACCCGCAACAAGCTCGACGAAGCAGAAGCCGAACTCGAGGCCGCCTATCAGGCTGCCGAACCGCACCTGGTCGAGTTCAAGTTCGAGTCGGTCGGCGGCGACCTGTGGGACCAGATGATCACCGCCCACCCTCCGACCGTCGAGCAGCGAGAACGCGACGAGAACGCCGAGTACGACCCGACCGTGTTCCCGCTGGCTGCAATCGCGGTGTCCCTGGCCGACCCGGAGATCCCCGACGTCGAGATCGACGCCTACCGCAAGGCTCTCGACCGGGGCGAGTCTGATCCGCCGATCCCGCCGGCGGTCCGCAAGCTCAAGTCGCAGGTCCCCTCGATCGTGTGGGACCAGCTGTTCTCTGGCGCGCTGCTGGTCAACCGGGGGGTGACCCGGGTCCCTTTGTTGTGGAGCGGCTCCGGAACGACCCGACGTTCCGGGAACGAGTCCGCGCAGCAGTAGAAACCGTCAAGGTCC
>Ga0136556_1001678_pt1 | contig 10851 bp, 8 predicted proteins | sample AntRauTorckE6831_FD_104780 | JGI IMG/M metagenome (GOLD analysis project Ga0136556, IMG submission 104780) | Saline lake microbial communities from Rauer Islands, Antarctica - Metagenome Torckler E6 #831 | ecosystem: Environmental > Aquatic > Non-marine Saline and Alkaline > Saline | place... | reverse complement strand
TGCTGGGCAGCAACGGCATTGTGCATAGCGCGGACAAGGTTTGGATGGCCAGCGGCACACCCGCACCTAATGACCCCAGCGAACTGTACGCCGTGCTGCACGCCATTTATCCCAAAGCCACGCGGGGCATGTCATACAACGATTGGGTGCGCTATTACTGTGTAACCCGAATTGATGACCGGGGCAATTTAAAGGCCATGGGCAACAAGCCCACCATTGAACAGCTGAAGCAGGACATGGCGGGCTTTATGTTGCGCCGCAAACGTAAGGACGTGCTAAAGCAATTGCCGCCACTGCTAATAGGCAGCATTTCTGTAGAAAACCCAGACGCATTGAAAGCCATTAGGGGCTACACACGGGACCACCCGGACTTGGAAGCGCTGCTGGGCGGTGGCGATGACCCGGACTTGGAAGACGAGTTACATGAAGCAGAAATGGCCACCTTGCGGCGCATGTGCGGTGCGGCCAAAGCATACGCTTTGTTAGATGAAATAAAAAGCGAACTGGACGGCGGAACACAACAGATTGTACTAATGTGCTGGCATAAAGATACGATTGACATACTGAGTGAAAACCTCGCTGCGTATGGCGTCGCGGTGATTGACGGGCGTGTTCCTGTAACAAAACGTCAGGCGGTTGTTGACAGGTTTAACAACCACGGGTACGCTTCAAACTGTAGGGTGTTCATAGGGCAGATTTTAGCCGCTGGTGTCGGGCACACTATGACAAACGCACATGACATGATCATCGTGGAACCGAGTTGGGTCCCCAGCGAAAATGTTCAGGCCATGTTGCGGATACACCGGATTGGCCAGCTAAATAAGTGTCTTGTCAGATACGCAAGGCTGGCCGGTTCGATAGATGAAGCCATAATGGCGACCGCCGAGAGAAAGGCGGCAATGCTAGCGGAGTTGTATTAGGAGAACGGTATGGCCGTTTTTGGTTGCCATATCTCGAAGGAGAGTTACTTAACCGTAACGAAGTAGAAGAAGATTTTAAACCACAGGTGAAATGCGAAATGAACAATCAAGAGATAACCGCTTTAGTGCGGGAAGACGTTGTGACTGTGCAGGGGGTATTTACCCGTGACGGTGGCAGCCGTGAGTACACGTTTTTTATGTTGCAGGAATTGGCCGGGTCCGTGGAAATCGGTGACTTGGTATTAGCTGAAACTGCTAACGGCGTATCCATTGTTGAAGTCAGAAGTTTTGACGACGTGCTGGGCACCGGCACACTGCGGGACGACATACAGTATCGCTACGTGTTTGACGTGGTGGACCAGAACAAACTGGTGGAAATTAAACGCCAGAATAAAATTGTGGAAGACAAGTTACAGAAATTCCGCAAAGAAAAAGCCAAGTACGAAGCGCTTGTCGCTATGGGCGCACAAACCAGCGACGACTTAAAACAATTGATGAACGACATTAAAGGGGAAATCACTCATGCCACTGATAATTGATACGAAATACCGCGGAATTGAACTCCACATGAACGTGGAGACTGAAGCGGCCATGTCTATGGCGCAGCTGTGCGACGCTGTGGACCTTTTGTTTGAACGGGAAGCCCAAGCGGCGGGGGCACCTGCTGACAACGGTGATAAGGAAACAGCGCGCGCCGGTAAGCAGTTGCGTACCAGCCGGTCTAAAAGAACAGCGGCCGACGGTAAAGAAAAAGAAGCCGCGGTGGAAGACGATTCCGGCAAAGGTCAAACAGACGGCCCGGCTAAAAAGGAAAAAAGTCTTGAAGAAGCCAGCGCTTCCTTGGCCCGTAGTGAACGCGCCATGCGTTACAAGGTTGATATTTTGGGCGAGAAAGGCAAAGAACTGACCGAAGAACTGATGCAGGAAGCGGACGACTACTACGCCCGCATGGAGGAAGCTGCTAATGGTGACGAGGAAGCAGAGCCGGTGGAAGAAGCAGCGCCAGCGGAAGAAGCTGAAACAGAAGTTACAGCTGACACGCTTCGCGACGCAGTGCGGGCTTACATCGATGCTAACAGCCCAACACAGGGTAAAGAACTGATCGCGCAGTACGGCGCAACGCGACTCAGTGAAGTATCTGATGAAGACAAACCAAAGCTATATAAAGCAGCGTTGGAGGGTGCTAAATAATGGCAGCGCATGCCATATTAGGGGCGTCATCTGCTGACCGGTGGATGACGTGTCCGGGGTCCGTGCGTTTATCGGCGGACCTGCCCAATACAGACAGCGGACACGCCAGACTTGGGAGCGCCGCCCATGCACTTGGCGAAAGGTGTTTGCTGAATGGGGAAGATCCGTTTGAGTTTTTGGGCGATCCCCACCCGGACAAAGCGTTTGTAGATATTACCGTGGACACCGATATGGTGGACGCCGTGAACGTGTATGTTGACCACATAAGAAAGTACGGCAAAACGCTGCGTAACAGCAATATCGAAGTGCGGGTGTCGCTAGAACCGTTAGGTGAATGGGCCAAGGGCATGTTTGGCACCGCTGACTTTTGTGCGCATGACCGCGCAGTGTTGTTGGTAGACGATTACAAGCATGGCCAAGGCATCGCGGTAGATGTTGATAACAACCGCCAGCTGAAATACTACGGGCTGGGCGCGTACTTGCAGCTGAATGACCTGCAGCGTGAACGGCTGCAGCAAATCCGCACAACAATTATCCAGCCACGTAAGCCGCATAGAGATGGACCAGTACGCACGGCTATCTACAGCGTTAAGGAAATTCTGGATTGGGCAGAGCAGGAGTTGAAGCCGGCTGTGCTGGCGGTGGACGATCCTGACGCACCGCTGGTGCCGAGTGAGAAAGCCTGCCAGTTTTGCGCGGCGAAAGGTATCTGCCCGGCCTTGGCGGAAAAAGCCATGAGCACCGCGGAACTGGATTTTATGGATGGGGAAATAGTGACAAAAGTAAGCAAGGACAAATTGACCCCGGAACAAATCAAAGCGATTTTAGACGGCCAGCAATTTGTGCTTAAATGGATTGCCGCCGTAGCATCGCATGCAGAATTAGCGTTGCAACGTGGCGGTGATGTAACCGGTGGCGCATACAAATTGGTCAACGGTAAAAGCAGCCGCAGCTGGAAAGATGAAAGTGCGGCTGCTAAGGCCATGCGGGGCTTTGGGTTTGATGACAAGCAGCTTTACCCTGTCAAAGAACCTAGCTTTTTAAGTCCCGCACAGGCCGAAAAGCTGGCTGGTAAACAGCAAAAAGAACAGCTGGCGAAGTACATCGGTAAGCAGCCCGGGAAGCCAATTCTTGCGCCGGCTGACGATAAAAGGGAGGCGGTAGAAATATCGCCTCAAGACGACTTCAACGAAGCGGACGACCTGCTAAGCTGATGATCACAATATCTTAATATCTCAAGGAAATTATTATGTATAACGAAAAAACTGGTAACTACGTAACCCCTGTTGGCCGTGCTTCATTTCCCGTGTTGCATGAAGCGCGTCAAATCAACAACCAAGGCCAGCCGAAGTTTCAGCTGACCCTGTTATTTAAACCTGAAGCGCAAAAGACAAAAGACTTCAAAGATTTGGAAGCCGCTGTTGAAAAAGCGATTAAGGATAAATGGGGCGACAATAGACCTCGCAAAGTCAAAACGCCGTTTATGACAACTGATGATCTGAAAAACAAAGTACCTGCTGGCTATGAAGACGAAGATGTATTCATTCGTCTGACCAGTGAAATTCCAGCCGGTATTGTTGTGCTTCAGGACGATGGTTCCATGCGGAAGCTGACTGACCCCGCAGAAATCAAGCGCGAACTATATGCAGGCTGCGACGTGAAAGCGTCGGTTAATGTGTACGCGTGGAAGCATGACGTGGGCGGCGCGGGTGTGTCGTTTGGATTGGCCAACGTCTGTAAGGTTGCAGAAAATGAGCCGTTCGGTGCGACGCAAGCTAAACCTGATGATGACTTTGGCGGCCCGGTAACGGGTGACGAAGAAGCCCAAGACTTCATGGACTAAAAGGTTTTGCCCCCGGTGTAAAAGCCGGGGGCTTTTTTATTTGGAGAATACTATGTCAACAAAACCCAAAGCCCCTGATTTTCTTAAAGCCGCCATGGGCCACATGGACGACCGGGCTAAAACATACGACGCACCAGACGGCGAACGCAGCATGGCCAAAACCGTGGCGATGTTTAACACTTTGCTGGGCGACAAATTAAACGAAGCGCTTAGCGAAGAAGATGGCTGGAATTTTATGCAGCTGTTAAAGCTGGTCCGCAGTAAGCAGGGCGCTTATCGCGGTGACAATTACGAAGACGGCAGCGCCTACGCTGGACTTGCTGGTGAAGCCGCTGCTAATGAAAGGGGTCCTGACGTAACCCATGTAAAGGGGACCCCCTGCAAAGTGGTGGAAATCTCTGAAGAAGAAATGCGCATGCTGACTAACGGCAAAAAATGTTCTTACTGCGGTGCCACGTTTGCGGGCCTGCGCGCTTTTGCTAAACATAAATGCGTTTGACTATTTGCGGAATAGACCCCGGCAAAACGGGTGCGCTGGTGGCGTTACGGCCAAACGGTATCGCCGCCGTTTTGCGCATGCCGTTAAAGCCGGACGGCAAGTCTATTGATGGCCGCGCCATTGCCCGCTGGCTGGTGTTGGAAGAAGTGGATGTGGCCTGTGTTGAATTGATTGGGGCGCGCGCACACACCAACGGCGCAGGTAAAGCCATACGAAATTCTGGCAACGAATTTAGATTTGCGATTGGTGTCGGCGCTATTCATGGCGTGCTGGAAGCCATGGGCATACCGTATCAGAAGGTTAGCCCAATGCGCTGGAAGACCGCTGTGCTACGTGGACTAGGCACCGATAAAGAAGCGGCCATAAAATATGTGCAGCTTAAAATGAAAGGTGTTGACTTGACACCGGGCAAGATTAGAAAACCTAACGACGGTATTGCGGACGCGGCTTGTATCGCGGCATACGGTCGTGATCATGTTAATTGGAGAGAGTGAAATGGTAAATTTAGTCATCGACTTTGAAACAAGAAGCGCGATAAAGCTGGGCCGCGGTGGCACTAACGCGCACGAATACGCCAGCCACCCCACTACAGAATTATGGCTTGGCCGCCATGCTTTTGCGGACAAGCCAGAAAAGACTTACCCGATTGGCTTTCAGCCAGTGTGCCCCTATGAAGTCCGCCAGCACGTAGAGAAAGGCGGCATTATTAGCTCGCATAACGCGGGCTTTGAGTGGGCTATTTGGAATTTATTGTTGGTGCCACGCTACGGCTGGCCAGTTTTGCCTATTGAACAAATGACTGATACCGCTGCGAGGGCCGCGCGTTGTGGTTTGCCACGCGATTTGGAGAAGCTGGGGCCGGCGTTAAACCTGAAAACCCATAAAGACATGGAAGGCAACAAGGCCATGAAGCGCATGGCCAGACCCCGCAAGGTGTATGAAATTGAATTATGCTGCGGCATGGATGCGGGTGCAAGTGACATGGTTGAAGTGTACGAACAAGACCCGCTGACTTACACCGTTATCTATGACGGCGACGTGGCCACTGTATATGAGTGGTGGGCTGTCGCGGACCGCATTGAACGCATGGACACCTACTGCGATTTTGACGTACTGACGCAGACTGAAGCAGACATTGTGCTGCCCGAACTGCCGCAAAAGGAATGGGAGATTTGGCAAGTGACCATGAGAGCCAATATTCGCGGGCACGTTTTGGACTTGGATTTTATCGCCCGCGCGCAGCGCATACTGGACACCCGGCTCGCACAGTACGCGGACGAACTGATGCGGATAACAGACGGCACCGTAAAAAGCCACACTGACGTAACCGGTATGAAACGGTACTGCGCAGCCAATGGCGTCCCCACAGACAGCTTGGCCGCAGCGGTGGTGGCGGACCTGTTAAAAGATGACGGCGTGCCTGCTAATGTTAAGCGCGTGCTGCAAGTCCGGGCCGAAGCGGGTAAGTCTTCTGTTGCTAAATTTCCCGCCATGAAAATGCACGCCAGCAAAGAAGGTTTGGCCCATGACCAGCTGGTGTACTACGGGGCGCAATCCACTGGCCGCTGGTCCGCGCTTGGCTATCAGCTGCAAAACCTACCGTCGCGCGGACAGGTTGCTTATGACGAAGCGGAATGGTGCATCGACTTAATTAAGAACGCCGCCGACCCGCGGGACGTGATTGAGACGATAGAGACCATTACCGGCATGTCTGTCATCGAGGTACTGTCCATGTGCTTGCGGGGTGCGATTAGGTCCCGTGACGGAATGGGGATCGTCTGCGCGGATTACTCCAACATTGAAGGCCGCGTTGCGGCATGGCTGGGCGCTGAACAATGGAAGCTGGAAGCGTTTAAGCTGTACGACCAAGGCAAAGGGCCAGACTTATATAAGGTTACTGCTGGCGGGATCTTAGGCATTGACCCCTACGAAGTGGACAAAACCCAACGTAACGTTATGGGTAAAGTATCTGAACTGGCGCTGGGCTTTGGCGGCGGTGTTGGCGCCTACGTTTCCATGGGTAATAACTACGGCATAAACATGGACGACTACGTGGATACGGTTAAGGCCACGCTGTCGCAGTATTGGGACCAAGCATTAGAGAACTTTGAAATGTTCGGGGATTTAAAATCCGGCCTGTCAAAGTCCGCATGGATGGCCAGCGAAACCATTAAGCTGGCATGGCGTGCCAAGCATCCGGGCATTGTACTAAGCTGGTATGGCTGCAACGACTCAGCCATCGCGGCGGTAAACGCGCCCGGCCAAGCGTTTTATGCCTGCGACCGCAGGATAGCTTTCATAGCCACCTATATGCAGGGTAAGAAGTTTTTGCGTATGCGCCTGCCGTCTGGCCGCTGCATTTACTACGCAAACGCAAAGATAAAGTCCGTTAAAACCAAGTGGAAAACTACTAAAGAAACGTTGTTTTTTGACAAGGTGGAGCAGGGCCGCGTCATTCCATCTAGCACATGGGGCGGTGATATTTTTCAGTCCGCTGTGCAAGGCACCGCAAGAGACCTGATGGCGGAAGGTTGGTTAAACACGGACGCCGCGGGGTACGCCGGTTTGTTTTCCGTGCATGACGAACTGGCCAGCGAACGTAAGATTGACGAAGTAGATTTAGACCGTTTTCAGGAGTTGCTTTGCCAGCTTCCTGATTGGGCCGACGGCTGCCCTGTCACAGCCGCCGGTTATGTTTCTGACAGATTTAGAAAAGACTAGGAGTAGTTTACGTCGAATGAAAAAGAAGTAGAAATGGAAATTGTGGCTAAAGGGTTAGACGCTCCGCGGCTGACTCCGCAGCATATTGACAGCTGCGTGCTGGCCGTTCAGTACCACGTATTCGTGGGCACGGCGACCACCGTTTGCTGCATAACGTTGCAAAACGGTTTTACAGTTATAGGGGAGAGCGCGTGCGCCAGCCCCGAAAACTACGATAAAAGTTTAGGCGAAAAGATAGCTTGCGAAAATGCCCGTAACAAAATATGGTTACTGGAAGGCTATCTGTTAAAAGATAAATTATCTAACGACTAGCCTCACGACCACTTGCGGATCTGCTGGTAGTAGTACGGGATGAAGTACGTCCTGTGATACCGCCGCTGGTGTTGTCGTCTTCCGTGATCCACTCGATAACACCCTTAATTTCTGGTTTCTCTCTAGTGCTATTGCGCTTGCCCGCCACCGCGTCGGTAAACGTGTCCCGTCCCTTCGGCACCGCATATATGGTAGCGAAAGAAGCAAGTGGCGCGGATATCGGACCGGCTGGGGTAAACGTCAAAGCGCCTTGCAACATCGGTTCAACAAACCAATCGTATGTCGCGTTGGCCATATTGCGCTCACCCGTGTTTGTGTTCGGGCTGTTGTTAAGCGCGGCCGCCAGCATAGCGTCCGCTGCTGAAGTTACACCACCAAACGCGGGGCCAAGCAGCATGGACGATACGCTTTTCTGATACCGCACACCGGTTAAGGATTGCAGGTATGGGTCCGCTATACCAAACAAACCAGCCTGACTGATAGCGCCTTCAATGAAAGCGCCTTTGGTTTTGCGGTCGTTGATTTCATCGTTATAGATTTCATCGCGCAGGTATCTGAACATACCTTGTACGCCCACCAGCAAGCCCAACCCGGCCACCATCGATGCGCTGTACGCCAGCTTATCCAGTCCGTCTAAACTGTTGATGACCCTGACTTGTCTGTTGATGACATTCTTTTGGAACGCGTAGCCAAACGCTTGCAGCTGGAACAGAACCGCGCCCAATGGATGCGACGCCCATTTAGGCCGTGTGTTTACCCCCGGCCGCATGACGGTCTGATCAACAAACCTCTGTAGACCGTTTTTGTAGACACCGGCAAACTCACCGGTAAGTCCGGCCGCGGGCATGCCGTCGTCTGTTTTCATTAACCAATCCGCGAACGCTTTTTCTTTTCCTTTAGGCACGCCCAATTCCTGCAAGAAGAAAGCGGCTTTGTTTGGATTAGATTCCATTTGTTTGGCCAAACGTCTGAAGAACACTTGCCCTTGCTTTACTGACGTAACGCGGGTGTAGTTGGTCAAGTATTCCAGCTGGTTGCGACGGAAGAAACTGGCCAGTACATCGGACTGCAGTCTGCCCACTGGATCGCCACCCGCAAAACGGGCCGCCATTAAGCTGTTGTGGCCAGTACCCGCGATGATGCCAATGTCTTCCGCCATTTCAAACGCAGCTTGTAATTTTTCGCTGCGCCCCATGCCGGTGAGCGTGCGGCTCATGTTTTCAAAATGACTCCACAAGTTGACCATTTGCTGCGCCATGTCCCCCGGCACGTTACCGGTGGCACCACGCAACGGTGCAATGACCAATTCACCCAGCGACGCCATTGCGGCTTTGGGCAAGGTGGCGAGTGTAGTAAACGTCCGCAGCATGGACAACGATGTGCGCCCCGCATGCCCCAAGCTGTGCGTCTGCACGCCAGCCGACATAGCCACCATGTCACGCAATGCAGGAAGCACGCGCTTAATGTCTGGGTCGTCGGCAATCATTTGCTTTTCCATTTCCGGCCAATCAGACCAGTTATCCCCAAAGCGGAGTGCAATTTCTGCCCGACGCGTAGCCCGCATAACGTACTGGCCCAGCACGGCGTCTATATCATCTACGCGAAACTCACGAAGAAACTCCGCGGATGCCTTGTCAAACACCCGGCCCTGTACAAAGCTGGGCGTCTGTCCGCTGGTTGGCTGGAAACCGGGTTTGCCGGATACGCCATATATGACGCTTTCCCAGTACGCGCGGGCGGCGTCTGTCGCTGCTTCATTGCTCAGGCCCATTTGTCTGTAGGCTTTAATGGCTTGCTCAATAAACTTGTCAGAGTTTACTTCCGCTTTGCCTTTATCGATTTCACGCGGGAAGTACCCGTCTTTAACTTCGCCCACGTCCACGCCTGCATCGCGCAGGTATTTCAGTTCGGCTTTTAAAAAGTCCCTGATCTTCTTGGCGGCCTCGCCCATAGCGCCGCGCCCCATGGCCCGAGGATTTTCAATTAGCTTAATAAGCTGTTCTCGCTGGGCTTTGGTTTTAATGCCGTTATCCCGCAAGAAGGAAATGATTTTGTCTACGTCGCCCAATCTGGTGTTGCGGGCCTGCACGGCTTCATCAAACGTTTGTGTCACGCCCGACGAATTGCCGGCGGTAGCATGAAACATATCCGGTATGGATTTTAGCAAGTCACCTTTGAAGTTCTTAACCAAAGACCGCATGTTACCGTCTAAAGAAGCCAGCACAGTACGCCAGCCGTCAATCGCGATGCTGCGTTTAGACGCGCGTTCGCTTCCTTTCAGTTCGCCGGTTGCTTGGCGGGCTGTCTCGATCAGCACGCTTACCTTTTCCGCCATGAAGTTAAACGCGTCTGCTTCACCGCGGGCGATGTTACGGATAGCTTGCGCTATTTTGTTTGGCTTAAATTCTGGTTTACTGGACGTGCCTTTGGCGTCGTTATCCAGTTTATATTGGGTGGATTCTATGGCTTTGCGGTCGTTGTTATCTGACCGGTTCAAACGCCGCACTTCTCTGTCTATCGCGCCTGCCGCGGCGTCTTTGTCTGTGTTTGATAAGTCCTGCACCAAACGAAGCAATTCTGACAGCGCCGTATCCTGCTTTGCGGGCATACCTAACGCTTCACGTACTTTGGTCACAAAACGTGTCCAAACGCTTCCGCCGTAGGCGTAATCCACGCTGTTCATAAAATCCTGCATGTTGGCGTTGGTCATGCCCCACGCAATCATTTCATCGACGCTATCAAAAGCGTTGTTGTTTGTTCTACCTAAATTACCCGCGCCGCGGTTGCCGCCGGACTCACCCTGCATTATTTTCAGGATCTCGTCGCGGTACTTACGCCGGATAAACGCGTGCAATCTCTCTAAATCTTTTACCGCTTTGACCGCCCCCGCGTCTTTAAGTAATCCTTTTTGGACGGCCAAAATTGAAATTTGCGTAACGGCGTGAGTCAGTTCATGCAGTAGCGTTTGGTATGTCATGCCGCCGTACTGGCTGATTTCAATATCTACCTTCTGGACTACATTGCCGTTTTGCAGTAACTCCGCGTCAAAAGCTGAGTGACCCTGTGACGTTTTTGCGCGCCCCCTGCCTATAGTGAAAGTCACCCCCATCTTTTGCCATTTCCGCAGTTGGGTCGCGATAAACTTGGCTAAGATCCGCTGCGCTTTATTGGGCGCGTTTTTCGCCAGTGCGTCCGCTACTGCTACCGGGTCTTTTAACTGGACTAACGCTTCAATTTCCGCTGTTTGTTTTGCATCTGCGCGACCGACGCCGTTGCGAGACGTTTCGTCAAAACCTGTTTGACCCCCCACTGTGGTTTCCGCGGCTGCGTCCGCGTCATCGGACGCTGTTGGCTCAGGCTCAGGC
>Ga0136556_1001673_pt1 | contig 10866 bp, 12 predicted proteins | sample AntRauTorckE6831_FD_104780 | JGI IMG/M metagenome (GOLD analysis project Ga0136556, IMG submission 104780) | Saline lake microbial communities from Rauer Islands, Antarctica - Metagenome Torckler E6 #831 | ecosystem: Environmental > Aquatic > Non-marine Saline and Alkaline > Saline | place... | reverse complement strand
CGGACTGGTGTTTGAAGAATGATTTACCGGTACTAAGTACTTTTTTAATGGCTGCGTCAAGCGTCCATGCTTGATACTTTGCTAAATTGGTTTTGTTTTATCCCATGTACCCCGGAATACAATTTCATCGATTGATAAGCGGCTGCGCTCACCTTTTTCTTTCTCTTGCAGGCTCTCCGGCAAAACGTCAATATCGCCAAGGTAGCCCAGTGCAATCATGGTCATAGGAGTGTAGTGTTCGGGAATATTGAAAAGCTCAATGGCTTTTTCCGGTAAAATGCCTGCCATTTGGTGCAAATATAAATCATGCCGTGTTGCTTCAAAGGTCATATACGAAACGGCTTGCCCCAAATCGTGAGATGCATGCTTGTTGGGTTTGCTGTTGCGTTCAAAGTTATCCTTAGCTAAGGTGAGTATAAGTACGGGCGCCGTGGTGGCCCATTTTTTATTGAAATCATTCAACACCTGCGAAAGGCGTTCATATTCCTCGGATTCATCCTTGGAAGCGATTACAAAACGCCAGGGCTGTTCATTAAAAGAAGACGGCGCCCATCGGGCAGCATCAAAAAGCTGGCGCAGAAGATCAGGATCAACCCGCTTATCGGAAAAAGCCCGCGGGCTCCACCGTTTCTTGATAAGGGCATGAATATTATATTGGGTCGGCGCTATTTTCGTATCAGTATCTATGGAAGTCATAAGTGACTATTTAATTCAGTTTAATATTGAATGACTTATAACGGTGAATCTGGCAGGGACATTCCTCTCAAACAGAAATGCAGGAAGCAACATAAAGATTCTCGTTTCACTTCTTGCTGCCTGCTTCTTAACTTTAGAAGTATGCTAAACTATATGATCAAAACTTTTGTTAACACCTTTAACGATAAACTCAATAAAGTATTAAAAAAATGAAATTAGTCGATCCATCAGGAAACGAAGTAACCAGCAAAGAAAACGAAGATGCTAAAGTGCTTGAGCAGCAGATGTCCAAAAAGATTGAAAAATTGCTCGAACCGGTTATGAACAAAATTCAGCTTTCCGGTGCCCAGGTTCCCCAAGAGCAATTGATGCAGTTGAGTTCGGCAGCCCAGCAAATGCTGCAAAACCGTATGATGTACAACCTGCTGCAGAAAGTGGGCGTTGAAGATCTGGACGAAGTGCTTTCCGACGACGATGTGGAAGAGCTTTCTACTTCACTCAAAAACCAGGTGCAAATGGTTGATAAAGCGGACATGCAGGAAAAGATGAAGCAACAAATGGCACAGAAGAAAGATGATATGCCCGAAGCCTAAGCGTTAATTACTTTTGTAATGAAGCCTGCATTCTTTTTGGGTGCGGGCTTTTTTATTTCGCAGTTTCATTCGTCCAGCCACTGGTTTTGTCGTCGGACGAATGGAATAGAGTACATTTTAAACGTCACTCATCGGACATCAAGACCAGATGCCCGATGAGTATTCACAAAATGAGCATGGCATCGCCAAATGAGTAGAAGCGGTACTTTTCACTGATGGCATGTTTATATACCTGTTTCATTTCATCATAGCCCATAAAAGCAGAAACCAGCATCAGCAACGTACTTTTTGGCAAGTGAAAGTTGGTGATGAGCGCATCAACTGCCTCGAATTTATACCCAGGCTTTATAAAAATATCGGTCGCTCTTTTTTCAGCTTTGAATGAAGGATGATGCATCCGGTTTGATTCAAGCACGCGCATACTTGTAGTTCCTACAGCCGTGATATGAGTCGCCTCATTTAAAGTCCGAGCCGTACGCTTTTCTAATTCGAACCATTCTGAATGCATGGTATGCTCAGCGATGGAATCCTTGACGGGTGCAAAAGTGCCCAGTCCTACGTGCAGGGTTACTTCTTGTTGGGTAATGGCGGATTGAGCAATTTTTTCCCAAAGTTTTTCCGTGAAATGAAGTCCCGCGGTGGGGGCCGCCTTACTGCCTATCGGTTGCGCATATATGGTTTGATACTGCTCCGATAGCGCTTCATTCTGCTTGATGTAAGGAGGGAAAGGTGTGCGTTTATATTGATCATAGATATCATTGCTCAAAGGTGGATCAATTTTTAGTGTTCGCAGTCCTTCATCATCAATGTCGAGCACTTTTGCAGAAATTTTTTCAGTAAGGCTAACACTCTTATTTTTCTTAAACTTTTTACCCGGACGAACCATTGCCTTCACGGTAGTATCATTTATTGTTTTAAGAATAAATATTTCCATTTTCCCCTCATCAAACAGCAGCCGGCATTTTTCAACCTTGCTATTGTTTGCAACTAATGTGGTTTCTTTGGGCAGATAATTGAGCAGGTTATAAAAAACCTCATCGGTTATTTGTCCCGTTTTCCTGTCATATATCAGCAGCCGGGCATGGTCGCGCGGATGCGCCGGTTCTTGGGCAATGAGCTCGTCGGGTAAATCGTAATCAAAATCGGAAAGGGTGTAATTCATTGAAGCCACAGATTATAACTGATTTTTTTTAATGATAAAATAAGTAAATGGTTATTTCTTATCCGTTAAAATCTGTGTTTATCTGTGGCTCATTCAAACGGAATTTCTAACTGCTTAAAATGGCCTCGCTCACTCAGGTTCAGATTGGACAGGGTGATTCCCAGCAGGCGCACTTTGCGATCCCCGACTTCAGTTGGTTCCAACAGCATTTTGGCGGATTCAGAAATTTCAACGGCATCATTAATATGATAGCTGTAAGAGGTACTGCGGCTGATGGTTTCAAAATCATCATACCGTACCTTTAGAGTAACGGTTTTGCCGGATACCTTCTTCTTCTGCATGGAGGCCGCAACTTTTTCAGCCAGCTCATCCAAAAAATTATGGATCCATCCCATATCGTCAATATCCTTCGAAAAGGTCCGCTCTTTACCGATGGATTTTCGGATGCGGTGCGGTTTGACTTTTCTATTGTCAATGCCGCGAACAATGCGATAGTAGTGGCGACCTACCTTGCCGAATTGCTCCACTAAATCAATTTCATTCCAAGCTTTCAGATCTTTTCCGGTGGCAATGGCCATTCCTTTCATTTTGGCTTCGGTTGCTTTGCCAATGCCGTGGAAGGCCCGGATATCCAGTTGCTCTAAAAAAGCTTCCGCTTTGTCCGGGGTGATGATGGCTATCCCGTCCGGCTTGTTTAGATCCGATGCCACTTTGGCCAAAAATTTATTATAGGCCACTCCCGCCGATGCAGTAAGCTCCGTCTTTTGTTTAATGCGTTTACGGATTTCGCGCGCAATGAGCGTAGCGGAGGGCATATCGAGGTGATTTTTCGTCACATCCAGGTAGGCTTCATCTAATGACAGCGGTTCGACAAGATCAGTAAACTGGAAAAAAATTTCACGAATTTGATTGGAAACTTCCCGATAGACCTCAAACCGGGGTTTAACAAAAATAGCTTGCGGACAAAGCCGCACCGCCCGGGCGGCCGGCATGGCCGAATGGACGCCGTATTTTCGCACCTCATAGCTGGCTGCAGCAACCACCCCTCGTCCCTCCGGTGAGCCACCCACAACCAGGGGTTTGCCACGATATTCCGGAAAATCACGTTGCTCTACCGACGCATAAAAAGCGTCCATATCTATATGGATTATTTTTGCTGTTTCCGGGGATTTCATTTAAAATAAGTTATCAAGAATAAGCTATTCAAAAAGTGTAACATTCTGCGTATAATAAGGAAAACAATTTGCGGATAATTCAAGAACTTAAATAGATTATGGAAGAAATTAACGGAGCCACCATTTTTTGGCTGCTCAGCCTTGGAATGGTAGCAGGCGGTTTGATGAAACTTTTTCTTGGTAACGACCGGGGACTGGGAATAATGACCAACATTGTAGGTGGTATGCTGAGTACCTTAATTGTGGGTATACTGTCCATTCAAATAGAAGTACCGGGCAGCTTATTATTAGGGCTGATGGGTGCGATGGCTATTCTATTCTTAGGCAACGTATTTTACATGGAAGATGATAATGAACATCCCCACGAAACCGAAGGGAAAACAGTTTAACGAAGCTTTTTAAATAGACAAATCATTCAAAAACAGAGGTGAGTAACTTTAATTAGATTGGAAATAAATAACAAACAGCTATTGAATGATTGGCAAATCCCTGTTAGCTTCCAAAAGTAAAATAGTAGCAAAATTATTGAATCAACCGATGCATGAATATGCCAGAACCTACTAAGTACGCTTTATGGTTACGTCCTTTCGGAGATGTCGCTTTTGAACTAAAGGAACGAATAAAAAAATTAAGCACCCAATTCAACACCCCCGTTTTTGAACCTCATGTAACCGTGCTGAGCGATTTAAGACAGGGTGAAACCGAGCTAATACAATTAACGGATACCCTTGCCAGTTCACTTACTCCTTTCTCAATTGAGTTAACAAAAGCAGGGTATAGAAATCACTATTATCAATCCCTTTTTATCCACGTAGAAAAAACCGAGCCGTATATTACCGTACAGCGAATGGCAGAAAAATTGTTCGGTTTTAACCACGATGAGGAATACTTTCCCCATCTGAGCCTAATGTACGGCAACATCCCCGAGGACGACAAAGAGCGGGTGCTAAATACGATGGAGCCTTCATTCGACCTTCAGTTCCCGGTTCACAGCTTGCTGCTGATAAAGACCGAAGGCGAGGTAGAAGACTGGAAAAAAATTCACTCCGCCGAATTTAAACATACTTAATGGCACCTCTTTTGGAAAATAGTATAAATACTTGTACTTATTTATTGTTCTCAACAGATATCGTAAAACGTTCCTTTCCCATTAACTATAAATAATCCAATGTCTGACTATAAATTTTTCGACCAGGTAAATGAAGCCTTTGATAATGCCGCCGAATATTCCCGTTTTGATAAGGGGTTGCTTAGTCAAATGAAAATATGCAATAATGTATATCATATAACATTTCCACTGGAACGGGATGACGGAACCATTGAGGTTATAGATGGCTGGCGGGTTGAACATAGCCACCATAAGCTGCCTACCAAGGGAGGTATTCGATTTAGTATGGCAGTAAATGAAGATGAAACCATGGCCCTTGCCGCTCTTATGACTTATAAGTGTGCGGTTGTGGATGTTCCATTTGGCGGAGCCAAAGGGGGGATAAAAATAGATAAGTCCAAATATTCCGAACGTGAGCTTGAACGCATCACGCGGCGCTATACCTTTGAGCTCATCAAAAAAGACTTTATTGGCCCCGGTTCTGACGTTCCTGCTCCCGATTATGGCACGGGCGCACGTGAAATGGGCTGGATTCTGGATACCTATCGTCAGTTATCATCAGACATTAACAGCGAAGCGTGCGTTACCGGCAAGCCGGTGCCCATGGGTGGTATCAGGGGGCGAACCGAAGCAACGGGGCGCGGCGTCTATTTTGGAATCAGGGAAGCCTGCCAAAATAAAGAAGATATGGACATGCTGGGACTTGAATTGGGCCTGGAGGATAAAACCTTTATTGTACAGGGATTGGGTAATGTTGGATATCACACTGCCAAATATATGACCGAAGGCGGCGCACGGTTGGTAGGAGTAGCCGAATTAGAGGGCTCTATTTACGATGCCGATGGCATTGATCTTGAAGAACTGGTGGCCTTTCGCCAGGAATCCGGCTCTATTGTAGGGTTCAAAAATACCAAAGAAATGAAAAGCAATATCGCGGTGCTCGAAGAAGAGTGCGATATTTTAATCCCGGCGGCGCTTGAAAATCAGATAAACGAAAAAAATGCTTCAAATATACAAGCCAAAATTATAGGTGAAGCGGCCAACGGACCTACTACCGCAGATGCTCACAAGCAGTTAAAGGAAAAGGGAGTGCTTATCATCCCGGACAATTACCTTAACGCCGGCGGTGTTACGGTTTCCTACTTTGAATGGCTTAAAAATCTTTCGCATGTGCGGTTTGGCCGGCTTGAAAAACGAGCAGAAGAAACCAGCTATCGTAAAATATTAAACGTTATAGGTAACATCTCCGACCGTACATTTACCGAAGAAGAAATGCTGAAGCTTGCCAGCGGTGCCGGTGAACAGGAACTGGTCGATTCGGGATTGGAAGAAACAATGGTTGTAGCCTATCAGCAAATTAATGAACTGCGCAAGAAGCACGATATTGACTTAAGGGAAGCCGCTTTTTTAAACGCCATCGAAAAAATAGGCGTTATCTATGAGCATATGGGTATTTTCCCTTGATACCATGGGCAAAAGAAAAGCCCCGAAGTTCCGTTCACGGCTTTTTTAGAAATGCCCACAGGCAATATATAAAACGTATTCTCCGATATTTGTAAACTACAATTCCCGTATCTTTGGGGCTGTAATTACATTAAAATTATTGTTGATGCCCACGTAGTTGCTTTTTAGTCATTTCTTTAGTCTTTAGATATTTATAAATGTCAATTTTATCTGACAAACAATTGGTAGCCTGGCAGAAAGGTACCTGCATTGATGCTTACAAAACGCTGGGTGCACATCCGTCAGAAAATGGGGTGGTCTTTAGGGTTTGGGCGCCCAATGCACAAAACGTTGATGTGGTGGGCGATTTCAACGATTGGAACGACCGGGCACACCCAATGGAAAAAGATGCATCAACAGGCATATGGGAAACAGAGGTGTCCAGCGCTAAAGTAAATGATTGCTATAAATTTAAAATCACCCCTGCCAAAGGTGCTTCATTCCTCAAAGCAGACCCTTGTGGTTTTTATAACGAAAATAATTTACATCATGCCTCAGTAGTATATTCTTTAGCCGATTTTAAATGGAGCGATAGCGAATGGCTGGAGCAAAGACACAGCTTTCATCAACCCGACCAGCCTTTATCTATTTATGAAGTGCATGCAGGTTCCTGGCAACGAAAGCCTTCCGGGGAGGTTTTATCCTACGGTGAATTGGCAGATAAACTGATACCATATGTGAAAAAGATGGGGTTTACGCATATTGAGCTAATGCCTGTTATGGAGCATCCCTATAACCCATCATGGGGATATCAGGTTACCGGTTATTATGCGCCAACCAGCCGGTACGGTACGCCAGATAAGTTTATGGCTTTTGTGGATGCCTGCCACCAAAATAATATTGGCGTTATTTTAGATTGGGTGCCCGGTCATTTTCCAAAAGATGCATATGCCTTGGCTTATTTTGACGGTACCCCGCTTTTTGAACATGAAGATGAGCGCCGCCGCGAGCATGCCGACTGGGGTACCCACAACTTTGATTTTGAAAAGCCGGAGGTGCGAAATTTCTTAATATCCAATGCTTTCTTTTGGTGCGAAAAGTACCACATTGACGGTTTCCGGGTAGATGCAGTAGCGTCCATGCTGTATCTGGATTATTCAAAATCAGATGGGGAGTGGCTGCCCAATGAATATGGAGGAAATGAAAATCTGGGGGCAATCACTTTTATGCGTGATATGAATGAGCTGCTGGGCCGGCATCATCCTTCATTTTTAACCATCGCCGAAGAATCAACCGCATGGGCAGGGGTAACCCAAGAAGTATCCCACGGTGGGCTGGGCTTTAATTATAAATGGAATATGGGATGGATGAATGATACGCTGCATTACTTTGAACAATCTCCTGATAATAGAATACAGGATAACCATTACATCACCTTTCCTATAACGTTTGCTTTTAGTGAGCAGTTTATTCTGCCTTTTTCTCACGATGAGGTGGTACATCTGAAAAAATCACTATGGTCTAAAATGCCCGGCTCTTCCGATCAAAAATATGCGCAGCTCAAGTTATTATTTTTGTATATGATAGCGTATCCCGGAAAAAAACTTTTATTTATGGGCAACGAACTGGCCGAAACCGAGGAATGGTCAGAGAGTCGTGCACTTAACTGGTCGCTGCTTGAGGGGAAAAAAAATAAAGAGGTGCAAGAATTCCTGACTTATTTGCTTCACTTTTACCGGTCGGAGCCTGCTTTATACCAATCCGACCACACCGAAAATGGCTTTGAATGGAAAGATATTTCGGAGCAAGAAAAGGGTGTCTTTGCTTTTTTGAGAAGGGGAGAAAACAATCAGGAACTTATTTTTGTATTAAATTTTAGCACACAATCGATTGCAGATTATTCGATTCGAGAATTTAATAATGGTTCTTTTAAACTCCTTTTTGATACATTTACAAACCAGGAAGAAACATCCGCGCAAAAAGAATGGTCAGGTTCTTTCCCTTTAGAAGCCCTTCAGGGAATGGTTTTGCGTCGAAAATCTTAAATTTTTTTTCTGCACAGGTATACAACTAATCTCAAACGCCTTAAAAGTAAATTCACAAAAAAACGGTATATGTTGGCGATTAGAAAGGGAGCTTTTTTGGTAACAAATCAACTAAGGTGTTTAGTGCTTTATTAACGTCTGCCCTTTTCGTATATTTGGACGTTTAATTTGTGAAAAATAATTTCTCTGAATGGCTTTTAAGCTTAACCATCTCCCCGCTCGTACAGATAAACCTCGGCAAAAAGGCATTACATTAGTCCTCGATAAAGGATTTAGTGTACGTCAGGCCGAAGATTTCTGTGAATCCTCCAGCTCATACACCGATATACTAAAACTTGGGTGGGGAACCAGTTATGTGACACAAAATCTTGAAGACAAATTGGCCGTCTATTCAAACGCCGGTATTCCCGTTTATCTGGGAGGTACGCTATTTGAAGCCTATGTACTGCGCGATCAATTGGACGATTATATGGAGTTGCTTAATCGTTTTAATATTGAATATGCCGAAGTTTCAAACGGTACTATATGGCTTTCTGATCAGCGAAAGGTTGACATCATTAAAACCATGAGTAATCATGTAACCGTGCTTTCCGAAATAGGCAGCAAAAATCCGGATGATATTATTCCACCTTATAAATGGGTACGGATGATACAGAAAGAACTCGAAGCCGGAGCATGGAAGATAATTTGCGAAGCCCGTGAAAGTGGTACAGTTGGCGTATTTCGGCCCAATGGCGAAATACGATCGGGACTGATTGATGAGATTGCCGATCAAATAGCCGTGGATAAATTGATTTTTGAGGCCCCTCAAAAAGAACAGCAGGTTTGGTTCATAAAAAAATTCGGCAGTAATGTAAATTTGGGCAATATCGCACCCGCCGAGGTGATACCCTTAGAGACCCTCCGGCTTGGGCTGCGAAGTGATACCCTGTTTGATTTTTACTCTTTCGATGATGAGGATGAGAAGCTTTATCCTGATGATGAAAATATCCGCTCCGATCACAAAAAATAAATTTTAATAACGCTCCTAAAAAAAACATATATGAAAGTACTTTATGCTGCCGCTGAAATATCTCCATTTGCCCGCATGACAAACACGGCCGATTTGCTACGGTTTTTGCCAGCCTCTTTGCAAGATAAAGGATTTGAAATTCGCATACTGCTGCCTAAATACGGAACTATAAATGATCGAAGAAACCGCTTGCATGAAGTGATACGCCTTTCGGGCATCGAGGTAGAAGTTGGCGAAAATGTGGAAATCATGCGCATCAAAGTGGCGAGCATTCCCAATGCAAAACTGCAGGTCTATTTCCTTGATAATGACAAATATTTTAAGCGCAAATCCCTGTTTATGGATCCCGACTCGGGCAAACATTACGACGATAATGATGAGCGGTTGGTATTCTACAATAAAGGAGTACTGGAAACAGTTATGAAATTAGGTTGGAAGCCCGACATCATTCATTGTCACGACTGGCCTTCCGGATTGATACCGCTTTTAGTGAAAGAAAAATACAACGAGGACCTGTTCAAAGATTCCGAAATTGTATACAATATTCACCATACAGAAAATCACGGCATATTTGACGAAAAGATATTAGATCTTCTTGGACTACCTGATACTTTCGACAAAAAAGCCGTTGCTAAAGATGGCAAGGTAGATTTACGCCACCTTGGATTACAGTTTTCTGATCATGTGGTAACCGGTAACCGGTTAAATAGTCAATTGGACGAAGAATTTAAGGCCTTAGATATTAAACCGACCAAAATTCAGGGATCACCCGAAGCGGTATCAGATAAATTTGCCACCTACTATGAAGGCATTGCCGGCTCGGACGAAGAGGAATAACTTTTTAAGATAAAATTGGAGTATTAGTTCGTTGTATAAATTGAACCTAAAGTTGCCACACGGTAAAGTGGCAATTATTACACTTATTTTCAGTGCATTAGTATTGTTTCAAATTGGAGGCTGTACCGATTCAGGTTCTGTTGGCGGTTCACTGCCCGGTTCAAATTCTGATGTGCAAGTTGATACTTTGGAGATTACCGGATTACAGTCGGATACCCTGGAATCTTTTTCAGGATCGTTGAATTTTTTCTCTGCCGGCCGTTTTCAGGATCCCTTGTTTGGTGACTTAGAAGCTACCGGACTTATAAAACCCGCTTTACCGGCTTCCAATGAAGACCTCTCTTTTGATAACAATACCCAAATGCGTTTACGCCTGGCTATAAACAGGGATGCTGTTTATGGTGATACACTGGCCGATGCTGAATTTGATCTTATTGAACTGCGAGAAATATTCAGGGGCAATGCATTTATGCTCAATGATGAGGTTCAGATACCTGATATTATTGATGGAGAAGGGCCTATTATGGGAACGCGGGTGGGTTCTTTTACGGTAAATAATGAGGATACTGTAGAAGTTGAACTTTCTCCAACCTGGGTAAGTCGATACGGTAGTTTTTATAATTCGACGGCAACCAATCGAGATTCAGCCTATGTGCGCGAGTTTTTCGGTTTAGCCGTGGTGCCGCGAAATGATGTCAAAATAGTTGCCTTCAATCCTATAGATAGCCGCTTTATTGCTACAGAATTGGAACGATCGGCTAATGCAGATACCACCGTAAGCGATTCAATAGGCAT
>Ga0136556_1001672_pt1 | contig 10882 bp, 9 predicted proteins | sample AntRauTorckE6831_FD_104780 | JGI IMG/M metagenome (GOLD analysis project Ga0136556, IMG submission 104780) | Saline lake microbial communities from Rauer Islands, Antarctica - Metagenome Torckler E6 #831 | ecosystem: Environmental > Aquatic > Non-marine Saline and Alkaline > Saline | place... | reverse complement strand
CCGGATGCGATCGATGGTGCTCTGGAGGCTATGAGCTTGTATCGCTTTGAACGCGACATGTCAGCAGCAGAAAGAGAATGCGGAAGTTTCCAATTTAATATAGAACTCTAAGGGTACTTAGGTATTGGTTTATTAGAAGAAGGGACAGGCGTAAGTTTGCCCCTTCTTTTTTTGAGAGTTAATAAAGAAAACTGCCCAAGGGCTGCTCAATGTCCACTTTATTTCTCTTGTCTGTGAGACTCTACTTCGTTTCGGAAAGCCCAATTTTCAGTTTCTTTTAGTTGTTTTAAGGGCTTCACTGTGTCATTTTGTCTAACTATATAGTAGTAATGTCTTTTAAATTCCGCTCATTTATGCAACAATGTTGCACAAACAGTTCATTTTATTTATCTTTGAGTGAAACTAAAAAAATTGAGATATGAAAAACCTATTGCTATTTGGATTTTTACTTATTGGATTGCTAGCTGCAGGCTGCAGTGATGACGATGATGATGATGATCACGACCATGATGAAGTAACCATTGAATTTCTAGAGCCCACTGACGGGGCAACCGTCGCAGCGGCAGATGAGGTACATATTCATATTCGAGTAACAGCAGAAGAAGAAGTTCATGACCTCGAAATCAAAATGCATCCTGAAGGAGATGAATCTGATTTAATCATAGATTTTGATGCTCATTCTCATGAGAGCACATTCGACTTTGAGGAGGATTACGATTTGAGTTCGTATCCTGCAGGCACAGAGTTTCACATCGACGTAAGAGTGGCGAAAGACCATGAAGCAACTGAATTTGAGATTGAAGACATACATTTCCAAATACCATAGCCATGAATAAGCCATAAAGATTTATGGGAATGCATTTAGCTTACTATATGGAAGTTGATTTTAGAGGGCCGAGGCCCTCTTTTTTTTCATTTTTTGAAAAATCATCGTACTTCCCTAAAAGCAGCTTTGTTTTTTTCTGTGCTGGCAAGTTCTACTAAATCGTTCTTTGACCTAAGGATAGGGGGGATATTGGGGATGCATTTGTCCTATACTGACTGATTCACCGACCTTGGCGGCGGTATAAGGATGATATGGATTATTCTAATAAATAGAGATTGGACTTTGTATCGAAGGGCTTTTCCTGCAAGGTCTTATGCCAAAAAAAATCTCTGAGTGTAAAAGATTGAGTACACCTTATGCGTTCCTATCTCTTTGGGCTGTGAGGCTGTATTTTGGCTTGACTGCCAGTACATAACCACAAATTCAGGATGTTTTGCAAATTTTATTTTGCGTAAACCAACTTGCGAATGGAGTATGTGGAGGTTGATTTTGATAAGATGTAAATTATATTTAGTTTTAAGAAAAATACTGAATTGAAAATTTACCACAGTCGTCGAGAAATTAAAGAAATCGGTTTCGATGCTTTGAAGTCGCTTCATCAGCGATACGTTCAAGTGATTTCCGTTTTACTGATCATAGCTGCAGCCATTAGTTTGCTAAGCATATGGGAAGTGCTAGCCTCGTACTACACCTACACAGCTCCAGCTCTGGTACTAATTTTGTGGCCCTGGATTATGCAAAGTGCATTTATGGCGCGGCTAAAAAAAGAACAGGCCGCACCGTGATGGTGCAGCCCGTTAGTTCTTGGTATCTAATCTGTTTTCATTTCAATTACAAGCTGTAAGTGTTCGCCTTAATGAGGTCCGCGGCTACTGTTCTTCTCAATTTTTTAATGTTTTGAGCGGGGTACTGGGTAAATCGCTGAATGCCCATCTGCATTATTTTAGCTTCATCACCTTCAGCAAAAGAGGCTAAAGCATCAGAGGCATTTTTGGATATTCTGAACTGGGCATCGTGAAAAAAGGTTTTTAGAATCGCTTGAAAGATCTCCGATTTTTCATGACCAGAACCAATTTTCTTTAATCGCAACCAAAGGCTTTCACACATGTACAAATCAATAACCATATCTGCGACATTCATTAAAACCTCTTGTTCTTCTTTCAGATCGTGCTTTCCATCCATTTGATATTTTGCTGCCGCTCCAGCAACCATAAGAACCAGCTTTTTAAAATCATTTAACGCTTTTGCTTCGGCTTCAAATGGTTCCTTGCTTTTATTCCCATCCATAGATGGCATTTTAGTCAGCTCTTTTTGCACCTCCCATGCCGGACCTACAATATCGAGATTCCCTTTCATCGCCTTTTTTAAAATCATATTTATCATCAACATACGGTTGATTTCGTTGGTCCCCTCATAGATTCTGTTGATCCTCGCATCGCGGTAAGCCATAGCTGCTGGGTATTCTTCAGAATAACCATTTCCACCGTAAATCTGGACAAACTCATCGATTACGTAGTCTAGATATTCTGAACCGGCTACCTTTAATATGGCACATTCCACAGCATACTCCTCCGCTGCTTTACGAAGTGATTCTTCAAATGACTGACCTTCATCAGCCAACTCAGTTTTGAGGTCTTTTATGGAGTCAGACAATCGATAGACTGCACTTTCAAGGGTGAAAGTTTTTATCGCTTGCTCTGCGAGTTTGTATTGTATTGCTCCAAAGGATGAAATAGGTTGCCCAAATTGTACGCGTTCATTGGCATATTTAACCGACTTGCGTATAGCTTCTTTTTGCCCTCCGCAACTTAGAATACCGAGCTTAAAACGTCCAATGTTCAGTACATTAAAAGCAATGAGATGTCCTTTGCCAATCTCTCCTAGAATATTCGCCTTTGGTACTTTAGTATTTTCAAAGAACACTTGGCGGGTCGAAGATCCTTTGATGCCCATTTTTTCTTCCTCTTCCCCCAAAGTAATCCCATCGGCATGAGCATCTACTACGAAAGAGGTAAATTTTTCCCCGTCAATTTTCGCAAAAACGATAAATAGATCGGCAAATCCAGCATTGGATATCCACATTTTCTGGCCGTTAAGGATATAATGGGTGCCTTCCTTATTGAGTTCTGCATGAGTTTTTCCAGAAAGTGCATCTGAGCCGGCTTCGGGCTCTGTCAAACAATAGGATGCGGTGAGTTCACCACTGCACATTTTAGGTAGATAAGTTTTCTTTTGCTCCTCTGTTCCAAAATAGAGAATGGGCAACATTCCAATACCTGTATGCGCAGCGTAAGAAGTATCAAAGGACCCTCCGGCTCTACCCAATTCTTCTAATATAACAGTAACGGTATGCGTGTCCATTTCCATCCCACCGTAATTTTCGGGGATGTGCGCTCCTAACAATCCCAAATCTGCTGCTTTGAGCAATAGGTCTTTTTGGTGTTGTAGCTCGTTGCCTTTGCTCCCTACTTCTTTGAAGACAAAATCTTCTACGGTTTGTCGAATCATTTGCTGCTCCTCATTTAAATCCTCCGGAATGAATATGGATTCAACATTTTGATCCTTGATTAGGAACTCTCCTCCTCTTAACGTTTTAGCTACATTGGACTGATTCGACATTTTATTTGGATTTGGTTATGTATTACTTATAGAAACAAAATAAAGTTTTGAGACAATTTTTCATTTCCATTATTTAAAGAAATATAATAAATATTTTTGTTGCTGTCAATAGTGTTTCAAAGAAAAATTCCCCTCATACAAGTTATTTATGTCGGAAAAATTCATTTTAAGTCATTTGTCGAATGTCGGGCAAATGTATTATAGTCAGCAAGTTAACCTTGATGTTTTTAGAGGATTTACTGGAAAAACGCAAATGAATTTTAGTGGGGATGTGAAGGCAAATATTATTTGGAATTGGCCTTGTTCTAAGTACTCAGTTTTCATCTTCATCTATGATCTCATATTCCTGAAATTCTGTTTCAATAGAATCTCTGGAATCAAACCGATTGAAATATTCCTTTTTGTGCTTTGCGAGGGATTGAAAAGTCAAGGCTCTAAATAAGAGGATAAAGAGTAAAAATGGAAATCCAATGATAGAGAAAACAGTCCATGTGATACCCGCCAAAAAATCTCTTTTATACTTTCGTTGCAGCCATTGAAAATAATCGACATACACCTGATATCGGATCACGGCGATGACAACGGCTAGTACTGGAGCCACAAATAGCATGATAGTGTACAAACCTTTTAACAAGTAGTAAAGTCCCCCCATGAGTAAAATAAAAAATAGTACACCAATGATTAAGGGTAAGGGATTATTGTTGGTTGTTCTGTACATCATAGTTTCGAGGCAGTTTTTATAAAAACGATCAAACGCACTCAAGTATTATTGTAAACCAAACACAAGAACGAGCGATTGTGTTTATTCAGCAACGCTTAGAAACTGACTTTCATACAAATTCTTATACCAACCATTTTCAATTTCAAGGAGCTCGTCCGGAGGACCAAATTCTTTGATTTCTCCTTGATGCAGAACGAGCACTTTGTCTGCATGCTTTATTGTCGATAGGCGATGAGCAATGATAATGGAGGTTCTTTTTTCTATCAATGTTTCTATTGCATGTTGGATGATAGCTTCAGTTTCTGTATCTATAGAACTCGTCGCCTCATCCAGGATGAGAATATTCGGGCTGAATATGAGTGCCCTGACAAATGAAATCAATTGTCTCTGACCCATGGAGAGATTATTTCCTCTCTCACTGACCTGAAAGTCATATTGACCCGGTAATTCTTCAAAAAACTCATCTGCCCCAATCAATTGAGCGGCCTTCACGACTTCTTTTTTCGAAATATTGGGATCTTTCAAGCTAATGTTATCCAGCAAAGTGCCGGTAAACAAAAATACATCCTGAAGAACAATCGCCAGATGATTACGAAGATTGTCCAATTTGTATTTTTGAATGGGAATATCATCGATTTGTATTCTTCCCTTTTGGATATCGTAAAAGCGATTGATCAGGTTGATGATCGTGGTTTTACCCGACCCTGTACTTCCTACAATAGCCAGAGTTTCTCCGGGCTGGACGTCAAAAGTCAAGTCTTTTAGAATATACGATTCATCATCGTAGGAAAAATACACTTGGTCAAATTCGATTTTTCCGTCGAGCTTTTCTTTTTCTATATGGCCGGCATCTTTGATGATTTCCACATTATCTAAAACGGAAAAGACTCTATGTGAGGCGACGAGTCCCATTTGTAGCGTATTAAAACGATCTGCTAGCATTCGCATAGGGCGAAATAGCATATTTATATATATAGGAAAGGCAATCAAAACCCCAAGTGTGAGACTTTCATTTAATACTCCTTTCGCTCCATACCAGACTAAAAGGCCTAAAGCAGTTGCGGAAACAATTTCGACAAAAGGGAAGAAAATGGCATAGTAAAAAATAGATTTCAAATTGGCTTCTGTGTAATCTCTATTGATCGACTTGAACTTCTGTGCTTCTTGTTCCTCTGCATTGAAGACCTGAACGACGCGCATGCCCGAAATGCGCTCTTGCAGGAAGGAGTTCATTTTTGATATTTGGTTACGTACTTTCTGATAGGATATCTTCACACCTTCTTTAAAATAGTAGGTGCCAATGAGCAGAATAGGCAGGGTGGTAAGAACAACTAAAGTGAGCTGCCATGAAGTGTAGAGCATAATTCCCAGTACGGCAAATATACTGAGCACATCAGCAACAATAGTAATAACCCCTTGTGAAAAGGTTTGGTTTATGGTCTCAATATCATTGATCGTTCTCGTAGTGCTTTGACCGATAGGGGTTCGGTCGAAATAGCTGAGTTTTAGTCGGATGAGGTGGTTAAAGACTTTCTCTCTCAAGTCGCGGATAATAGACTGCCCGAGAAAGTTCGTACTATAAATGAAACCGTACCTCATGAAGGCCTCTAAAAAGAGAATCACAAAAAGTAATCCGGTCATGAAGACGAGGCCCTGATAATCTCCACTAATGATTTGGTTATCCACCATTTGATTAATGAGGAAGGGACGCAAAATACCAACGGGAGCAAGGAGAACCGCGAGAACGCCAGCGAGTATGAAAATGGTTCGATAGGGCGCTGCCTGGCTGATCAGACGAACGAACGTGCCAAAGCGAAACCCTTTTTTTTCTTCTGCCATAAGTGATCAACAACTAAAAATCAAAGTTAGTTGAAATATCTTTGAGATAATAAGTCATTGCGAGATAAAACACCATTTTAGTCGGGAACTATTCTTACTCACTTTCTTCGGTATAAATTGCAGGGAATAAAAGTTAGCCCAAAAGATGTTTAGCTAAGGCTAATTTCGAGCTGAGATCAAGAGCATGAGATGTTATCCACTTACCGAAGAGTCGGTACTGATAAAATGGTTTTTATTCTGCAGTTTCTTGAGCTTCTTTAATCGGTTGGTCCTCCCAATATACCCAGTCTCCACCACATAAAATAATCTGGCCTTTTGGGTTGTCAAATAGTCGTTTTACCAAAAATTCATAGGGAAAAAAGTGTAAATGTAAATCAAAGGTATAACGATAGGGCCGTTGGCGAGGCAGAACAACTATTAATCGTTTTCCAGCCACACGACGCAATTCAGAAATGGCTTGTTTGGGATTCAAAACATGTTCTATGGTATGAGCACATATGACCGTGTCAAAAGCATTATCTTCTTCAGGTATTTGCTCTACATTCCCTTCTTTAAAGGAAAGGTTGGTAAAACCTTCTAGATCAATAGCTGGCAGAACAAAATCAATTCCAACTACATTAAGATGTTGTTTTTTTGCTAGTTGCTTGCATAAATACCCTCTGCCAGAGGCTATATCCAACACGGACTTTCCGGTAACATGAGTTAAAATAAAGTCAATACTCTCTTTATTTAGGTCGGTTTCTCGCTGGATATGTCCTTCTGCTGTTTTCTCATATATATCGGCAAGTTCTTCTTGCGTCATATGTGGAGATTGATCTTTAAAATTGATGAAATAAGGAGCACTTTTTTTGAAAAATAATTTAAAAATTGGAGCCATGAACCATTTTGCATCTCTTAGTGCAGGTGGGAGAAATTGGTCCAGAACGTAATTAATTTTGGTCGTAATATTGCGAGAAAGTTTCATTCTTCTTCTTTAAGGTAAATTGGACGATTTTTTATCTCTTCGAATATGATGGAAATATATTTTCCTAATAGGCCCATCAGAAAGAAAAGGACAGCAAACAGAAAAGTTATCAAAACGACGATAGTGGTGTATCCGCTCAGGGGATTTCCCAGGAAATACATGACTATTGAGTAAATAGACATAATTACAGAAAAAGTTGCTAAAAGAACGGATAGATATAGCCCAATAAGGAGGGGCTTTTTAGACAGGGAAGTAACCGCGTCCAGAGAAAGGAGGATAAGAGAAAAAAAACTGTATTTACTTTCTCCAGCATTTCGATTGGGTGCCTCAAAAGGCAAGACTTTAGTAGGGAAGCCAACCGATTGAACTAATCCTCTCATAAATCGATTTCGTTCCTTATATTTTTCACAAAGGATTCGTCTCACTTGCTCATCTACCATGAAAAAGTCACTGACAAGTGGGTTGATGTTTACCTCACTAATGCGTTTGAGAATCTGGTAGAATTTTTTTGTGAAAAAGGTTTTTAAGGCGGAGTCTGCTTCATTTTTTCGGCGCTCCATGAGAACAATTTTTGCGCCATTCTCCCATTCCGCTATAATGTTTGGAATAAGGTGGGGGGGATGCTGCATATCTGCATCCATACAAATATGTACATCACCTTTAGCATGTTCAAATCCTGCATACATAGCTGCCTCATGGCCAAAGTTGCGCGAAAAATTAACGATTTGTTTTGTTATATGAGCAGATGATAAGGATCGCAATACAGATATCGATGCATCACTACTGCCATCATTAACAAAAACCACCTCGATATTATAGGAAATAGTCAAACTTACCTCTTCAATGGACTGCCAAAGAAGAGTTAAGTTTTCTTCTTCATTGTAGACAGATACTATAAGACTAATTCGAGCTTGACTCATCTATTGCTTCAATATTTCCAAGTCAAAGATATTAATATGTTTGTTAATTGTTAAGATTATAGATCAATCCGGTCAACAAAGGAAAAAACGCCCAAACGGAAGGACACTTAAAAAACAGACCATAGCGCAGACGGTTGTTTGCTAGGTAACTTAGGTTCGAAAGCACTAAAATTACAATCAAGGAATTAATTTTAGCAGATGTTCCCGAGGGGGTGCGACTCCATATTAGGGTTGGTTGGAAGCCTCAGGGTAATTTGTAAGGGGTTTTCTGGCAGCTGGTTTTTATATCCATTTTATGCTCTTGTTTTTCTGCTTTTCATTACAATTTTGTTCTGGAGAGGCAGAGAGGGATGGGGCGCATAATGAGCCATGTAGTTGAAATTGAATATTCAAACATTAGACCGGTAACTACTTTACTCCTATGTTCAAGTCATATATCCTTCATCGGCAAAGGAGAAGTACTGGTCTCCTGCGATGATGATATGGTCTAAGACTCTGATGTCCAGCATTTTTCCCGCCTGATTTGTTTTTTTTGTAATGCTAATATCAGCATCGCTGGGTTTGTTATTGCCCGAGGGGTGATTGTGGGCCAGAATTACGGCACTCACATTGTGTTGAAGTGCTTTGTTAAAAATGATTCGGGCGTCGACCACTGTGCCAGAAATTCCGCCCTGGCTGATACGTTCTTTTGCAATGACTTTGTTCGCTTGATTGAGAAAGAGAACCCAAAACTCTTCGTGGTGGAGGTCTCTGAGCGCCGGAGCCATTATATTGAACACGTCAGTACTGCTTTTGATCTGCGGTTTCACGGAAAAGGTGGAAATTTCGCGCCTTCTCGCCAATTCCATGGCAGCGCTGAGAGTAATGGCTTTGGCCGGGCCAACGCCTTTAAATTGGGTGAAGTCAGATAGCGTTAGGCGACTCATCTCAGCTAAGTTTCCATTGACGGAGTGTAGGATTTCCCGCGCGAGTTCAACGACATTGAGTCCCTGCCTTCCCGAGCCCAGAAGCAATGCCAGTAATTCAGCATCTGAGCAGGCTCTGGGGCCATTTTGGCTGAGTTTTTCCCGAGGGCGTTCTTCTTTTGCCCATGATTTGATGGTGGAGTTATTGTATTTCACTGTATATAGTTTTACCATGAGTGTATTTCCTCGGGCCATTCGTTCCAAAAAACATTATCCGTAAGTGCTGCGGAAGGGGGGCGGCGCAGCCGCCAGACCGAGAGCGGGCTGAGAAGTATCATGCGAACTCTTTGGTGAAGGAGTTCCTGTCGGTGTTGAGAAATACTCCGCTCGAGGGCCGAGCGAATAGCGAGCCCTGTAGCATAACGACCCCGCCGATGAAGGCGGGGATACGGCCAAAAAAAAAGCCCCCTTTGAAAATGAAGGAGGCTGTGAATCAAACATCAACCGGTGTTATGGCAGTGCATTTTTCAGATCTTCAATGAGGTCTTCCCGATGCTCAATGCCCACACTCAGTCGAATCAAACTATCTGTGATACCTACGGCCACACGTTCGTCTCTAGGGATAGCGGCGTGAGTCATTCGGGCGGGATGACCAATGAGGGATTCCACACCTCCCAGAGATTCTGCCAGCGCAAAATAATTCGTGTTATTGAGGATGCGGTTGGCTGCCTCCAATGTGTCGTCGTGAAGGTCAAAAGAAACCATCCCCCCGAAATCTCTCATTTGTGTTTTGGCGATTTCGTGGTTGGGGTGGTCTGTGAATCCGGGATAGTAGACGTTATTTACCGCGGGGTGGTCTCTTAAAGTTTGAGCTATAGCTTTTGCATTTTCGCAAGCTCTCTGCACGCGTAAATGGAGGGTTTTGATGCCTCGCAAAGTCAAGAAACAGTCCTGAGGACCGGGAATTGCGCCCACTACATTTTGTATAAACTTGAGCTTTTCAAACTGTTTTTCGTGTTTGCAAGCGACGAGTCCGAGGACCAGGTCGGAGTGGCCGCCGATGTATTTTGTAGCGGAATGCATAACCATATCAGCGCCCAAATCGAGTGGGTTTTGCAAATAAGGAGAGGCAAATGTATTGTCCACACAGGTCATGATGCCCTTTTTTTGCGCCATGTCGCAAATGCTTTTGATGTCGATAATCTTCAGCGTGGGGTTGGTCGGCGTTTCGATCCAGATGAGTCGAGTATTGGCCGTGAGAGCTCTTTCTACTTCATCGGCAGAGCTCATGGAAATAAAGGTGGATTTGATGCCGAGGGGTTCAAAGATCCGCCGCATTAAGCGATAAGACCCTCCGTAAAGGTCGTTGGTTGAGATCACTTCGTCGCCGGGTTTGAGCATTTTCAAAATAGCATCTATGCCGGCGAGTCCGCTACCAAATGCGATAGCACCGCAAGCATTTTCAAGTGCGGCGATGTTGTTTTCCAGGGCTTCCCGCGTTGGGTTTTGAGAACGGGAATATTCAAAACCCTTGTGCTGTCCGGGGGCGTCCTGCACGTAGGTAGAGGTCTGGTAAATAGGCGTCATGATAGCGCCGGTTGAAGGATCGGGTTTGATACCGGCGTGAATTGTTTTTGTTTCGAATTTCATAAAGCTTGTGCCTTTTTTCTTTTTTCTATGAAAAAAGCTAAAGTGAGATCTTATAAGAGCTCTACAGCTGCCCGGTGAATATGTTGGGGGCTCAGGCCATATTTTTCTAATAGGTCAGCGGGTTTGCCACTTTCACCGAAGGTGTCCTGAGTGGCAACGATTCTCATGGGACTCGGCTGATGCAGAGCCAGATATTGTGCTGCCATATCGCTTAAGCCACCGAATCGATTGTGTTCTTCCGCAGAGACTAAGCGACCGGTTTTACGCACGGATTCGATGAGGAGGTCCACATCGAACGGCTTTATTGTATGAAAGTTGAGGACTTCGGCATCCACCCCTTCCTTTTCCAGGCTACGGGCAGCTTCCAGGGCGTACCATGTCATATGTCCGGTAGCCATTAGTGTGACATCCTTACCCTCTTTAAGTTTTTGTCCTTTT
>Ga0136556_1001667_pt1 | contig 10901 bp, 15 predicted proteins | sample AntRauTorckE6831_FD_104780 | JGI IMG/M metagenome (GOLD analysis project Ga0136556, IMG submission 104780) | Saline lake microbial communities from Rauer Islands, Antarctica - Metagenome Torckler E6 #831 | ecosystem: Environmental > Aquatic > Non-marine Saline and Alkaline > Saline | place... | reverse complement strand
TTGCGAGTTCGGTTGATTCCGGGGGATTCTCCTCCCACACGGAGGTATCTATAGGCATCTTGTGACGAAGACGGTCTCTTTCCCACTTCGATGCCATCTCTTTGGGGTCGATAGACTCCGAACCCACTCCCAGCCTAACAGAATCAGTGCATCCTCGTTATCTCGGTGCCACACCATCACGATAATATCGTCTTCTGAATCGTTCTCAATTAGCTTTTCAGGTGCAAACGCCGAAATGTCTCTCGACGTTTTCACGTCGACATCTCGCTCTCACCGGCCCCGGTGAAGCGGTAACACTCAATCGATGAAGATCAGATGTCGCTGGCTCGAACTCCCAGTGCTCCTAGAGTTGGACGGCCAACTCACTCAGAACGCGTTTTCCAGCGCCGAAGCCACCGACCGCGCTTTCTCGGCGAGTGGCTCGCTCAGATTGCCCTCGTCGACCGCCGCATCCAGTTCGTCGTCATCAACTCGTTCGACCGTCCCATCGGCGTGTTTGAGCACGTCGACGTGGAGGTCGACGTACCGAACCGAGCGGGGGAAACATTCGACCGGCGTACAGATGTTGACGTAGGTCCCCTTCACCGACCCCTCACTGTCGCGGTACACCGTCGGATACCACCAGCGACCCTCGCGGAACGTCGTGGTGGCCGTATCACCTCGCTCTCGGGGGACTCCCAGTCCGTCATACTGGCCACCACCCGATAGCTCCCGGCGGAGCGTGATGCTGTCGGCGTCGCGGTCGGTGACAGTCCCCTTGCCGAGACTGATACAGTGGCCAGCCGGTTTGCCATGGGCGATTTCGACCGCGTCGCCAACTGCTGGCCCAAAGATGTCGACGACAGTTTCGAACGGGAACGCCGCTTCATCCAGCGCACAGAGGGCTTCGACGAAGTCGACGCCCGAACTCGCAGTCGACGATCCGGCCTTGATCCGGTGGTGGCCCGGCATCGTCGTCGTGACTTCACTCCTGATCTCGTCGAGGGCAAACCGGGACTCGCGGCCGAACCAGAGCCACGCGCCGCCAGCAGGGGCGGCAAGCTGTCCGGAGGTCTCGCCCGCGGCGTCGACACCGCCCTCGATCTCCGCGCTGTCGAGTGCAGTCGTGATCTCGGCCGCGCGGCTGGCGGTGCGATCCAAGGCGGGTTCGAGCGCCTCCATCGCGGCTTCGGTGGCGGCGTGATCCCAGCGGATTCGCCAGCCATCCGGGGCCTCGACGCCCAGCAGGTCGGTCATCCCGATGAGTTCGCGGGCGGCGGATTCGTCGCGTGTGTCGACGGTCGGATCGCCGGATTCGGGAATCAGTGTCACGAGGCTTCCCGAGATCTCGATAGTCGTCGACAGCAGGGGTCGATCATCATCCCACGGCGGGGCAGTGTCTGTGACGCGAACGCGGACCATGTCGCCGGTATCGACGCGGGCGTCGACCCCTCGAAACGGGAGAAATCCCTCGCAATTGCCGAGGTCGACGACCGCCCCACGGCCGCGAGTTTCGGTGACTCGGCCATCGAAGATCGCTCCCTCCGGAGCCGGATCGGACCACGAGAGGGTGTCGATACCGACTGAGTCGATCAGGTCGGTAGCGGCCGCAACTACGTCGGGTCGACCGTGGATACCGACCCCTTGGCGGTCGTCGGTCGTGGCGATCTCTACGTCGTGGGCATCCGTCTCGAAGGATGCCTCGAAGCGGCGTTTGATCGGATCTGAGGCCTGAACGACCGTCCAGCCAGCCGAGAGACAGCGCTGGGTGAGTGCAGTCGTGTAGATCCCGCGGAGTCGAACACGGTGGTCCTCGCTGTCGCTGGCATCGGTGCTGTCGGCGGTAGTGGGAGCGTCGTCGCTCATCGTCGACCCCTCACTGAAGCTCCGACTCGTCGTGGGCGAACCGAACCCGACTGTTGACCGTGTCGCCGAGACTGAGTTCCACGACCGCGTCGTTCAGCACGCGACCGCCCTCGATTGGGACGCCCCACGAGTCAAATCGAAGGTAGCCCCGGAGATCAGCCGCGTGAGTGTAAAGGTCGATGAAGTCGACGGTGTGTGTTTGGATTTCGCTGGCGCTGTGGGCGGTATCCATATCCGAGTAGATGGTATCGGTCCCTTCGAAGAACGCTTCGAGTCGGTCGGCATCGGCTGCGACCGCTTCGACGACGCGCTCGGAGGCGTCTCGGATCTCGTCGGTGTCGAGCCCGACCGCCCGGAGTGCCTGCTGTGTTCGTGGATCGAAATGCATGGCTGTGGGTTCGGGCCCGGTGCTTTTGAAAGCTCACTGTTCGAGCCGGATCTCGCATCGAGAAAAGCTTAGTTACCGGCCGTTGAATCGCCTCCATGAGCGACCAACGGGATCCGGTCGAGTCCGCGGCCGACGAGAGCCGCGATCTCTACGACGTGGCGACCTGGGAGGAGCGAACCTCAGTCGACGGCGTGGCGGTCGCGCTCTACTGGCTGTTGACACGGACGGCCAAATGGTTCGTTATCCTGCTCGCGCTGGGGATTCTCGTGGCGATTGGTGGACTGGCGGCCTTCACCGATCCCGCAATCGGCCTCCTGACACTGCTGTCGGTTATTCCGGCCCTCGGACTGACGATCTATGTCTATCGCTCCGACGTGACGACACGGGAGCCGCTATCGCTTTTGGTGACGACATTCATCCTCTCGATCCTGTTTGCGACGTTCGCTGCCGTCATCAACACCTACGCCCGGGACCTGTTCGCCCCGCTGGGGTTCGTCGGACTCATCCTGTTTTATTTCCTCATCGTCGGTCCCGGCGAGGAGACGGTGAAACTGCTGGCCGTCCGGCTATATGCCTACAATGACGACCGATTCGACTCGGTCGTCGACGGTGCTGTGTACGGCGCGATCTCCGGGCTCGGATTCGCCACCATCGAAAACGCGCTGTATATCGTCACTCAACTCGAAGAAGCCGGTGAGCTGGCCGAGCTCTCGATTGGGTTTGGCGCGATCCTCGCCGGGGGCGATATCACGGCCGTGCGGGCACTCGCAGGCCCCGGCCACGTCATCTACTCGGCTATCGCCGGCTACTATCTCGGCTTGGCCAAGTTCAACCCCGAAAATCGTGGGCCAATTATTGTCAAGGGACTCCTCCTTGCAGCACTCATCCACGCGACCTACAACTCGACGGTCGGAATCGGCTCGTATATTATCTCGCTGAGTGGTCTCCCACAGCTCGCCTCGTTTTTCGTCTTCGTTATCATCTTCGACGGGATCTTCGGCCTCTTTTTGCTCCGGAAAATCTGGACCTACCGCTCGGAGTACCGCGCCGTCGACGCCGGAAAGCAGGCCCAGTCAGCGGAACTCGCTGACGGCGGCCCTAACGAGCCTTAGAGTTTTTCGCGGGAGATCTTGATCCCGGTCGGCGTGATAATAAGCTGGTCGTCGCCTTTCTGGACGATGTCCCCGTTGACCTCTTCGGCGACCTGTCGGAGTTCGTCGATGATCTGCTCGACAGTGCGGTCTTTGGTGCTGTGTCGCGTGATGTCCGCGATGACGAGATCACCGTCATAGACGGCGTCTTTGATCGGAATCACGTCCTGTCGACCCGCGACTTCGGCGATGCGGAGGGCGGGGCCTGCGCTGTCTGCGGCCGCGGTTTCGAAACTATCGAGATCCAGTTCGACGTAATCCTCGGCGTTTCGCTGGTCGGTGCCGCCGAGAATCTTACTCATGATACCCATACACTGTGTGCAGAGGGGTCGAACATTAGTTCTTACGTCAGACGTTTGCTGTTCGGGCTACCAAAGGGGTTTCACCACGTAACCGAATGGTCTCAGTATGACGTTCAGTCTCTGCGTGCGCGAGCCCTACCAAGACGCCGACGACAGTCGACAGTATCGGTTCGGCGTTGCCGTCACGACTCGCCTGCCGGGGGTCGGCGCGCTCTGTCCGTTCGTCTCCGAAGCCGGTGCGGTCGCGGTCCAGAGCCACGTCAGCGAGACCCTCGGCGAGCGCACGCTGTCGTATCTCGATGACGGCCTCGCCATTGATGACGCAGTTGAGGCCCTGCTCAACGCCGATGACAACCGCCGAAACCGGCAGGTCCACGGCGTCGACACCGAGGGAAGCGTCGTCTTCACCGGCAGCCAGTGCAACGACCACGCGGGCCACCGCGACACGGGCCAGTGTACTGTCGCTGGCAACCTGCTGACTGACGAAGCGGTGCTCGATGCAACGGCCTCAACCTACGAGTCGGATGCCTTCGGCGAGGCCCCACTTGCCGAGCGACTGGTCGACGCGCTCGCGGCTGGTATTGAGGCGGGCGGCGACAAACGCGAATCGCTGTCGGTCGGTAGTGCCGCACTGAAGGTCGTGACGACCGAGGAGCAGGGTTACCGGCGGTTTTACAACGATCTGCGCGTCGACGCCAGCGAAACTCCCGTCGCGGATCTTCGGACGACCTACGAGGCCGCACTGCTGGGCTATGAACAGAGTTTAGACGAGTATGCGACAGCCGACGAAATCGAATCGCTGGGGCCCGAATAGACGAAACCGAGTCGCTAGAAAACTAGACTGAAAAGGTATAGAGATCGTCGCCGACGTGGTGGATCGAGTCGACGACTTTCCCCGAGTCGCCGACCATTGCGTCGCTGTCTTCGAGCGCGCGACCGATACCGAGGATTTTGCCGTGGGTTTCTTCAGCGATTGCGACCAGATCGCCGGCTTCGATCTCGTCGTCGGCTTCGACGATGCCGGGCCGCATCACGTCCGCGCCGTTAGAGACAAACGAAACGGCACCGGCGTCGACGGTGACGACCGATTTCGTGGGCGGGTACTCGTTTGCGCCCTGTACGGTGAGGAACGGTTCGTCGTCGAGATAGGCGACGAGTTGCTCGCCGCCGACGAGGACGACATCGAATTTCGTCTCGCTTAATTCGACCAGTTCGTAGCTGTCGCCTGCGAGTTCGGAGCCGAACGAGTCGGCCAGCGACTCCTGCAACGCGGAGATGGCGTCGCTGCGGAGGTGGTGTCTCGATTTGACCTGCATACGCAACTCGAAGCCCGCCCACTGAATAAAGTGACCGTTCTCGCTGTGGGTCGTGGGGTTCAATTAGTATTAATCGTTTAGAAATGGTCAGTCGACGAGACGAATCGCCGAAAGCGCCGTCGTACACCCGTCAGACGCGGGGAACAAACGCTAAGTGGGTCGGTGCCATTAGGCTAACTATTATGTGGAGTACCCGGAGTAACCGGGGTGGTAACACGGTCACCTGTCCGGCCTGTGGAGACGCTGTGCCACGCTCGGAGGCGCGTGAGTACGACAAAGAGGGCAACCGCTGGGAGCGCCACGACAAGGAGTTCGAGCATTTCTGCAAAGACTGTTTTCGGGAGCTCTGTCACCAACCCCGCGGCGATCTCGAATCGACGCTTGCGAACATCGAGGCCGACGGACTCTCACGAACGGAGTTCCTCACACGCTATCTCCAGGCCGTCGACGATCCCGGCTCCGCCGACGACCCCAGTTCGACCGACGAATCTGAGACCTGAGGTCGACAGCCGAACCGCGGCCACCGACACCGGCCCGACACGTCTTTCTATCCAACCCTCATTAGCCAACACATGTCAGATGACACCGTCCAAACCGGGACTGCCGAGGATCAAGGCCCGGTCCGGGTGACCGAGGATATTGCCGATCAGTTAGCCGCCAAACGCGAGGACCTCTTCGAAGAGTTCGAACTCCGCGACGAGTTCCCCAGCGACGTGTTGGTCGAGGCCCGCAAGCGAACCGAGGACGTCTACGATGAGATCGAATCCGAACTCGACGAGCGGCGAGACCTACGCGAGCTGACGACATGGACGACCGATCCCGCCGACGCCCAGGACTTCGACGATGCGATCAGCATCGACGAAGACGAGGAACACTACACGCTGTGGGTTCACATTGCCGACGTGAGTCACTACGTCCATCCCGGCTCGGAGATGTGGGCCGAGGCACTCAAACGCTGTAATACCATCTATCTCCCAGCCTATACGGTTCATATGCTGCCTCCCATTTTGGCCGAGACAGTCTGTTCACTGGTTCCCAACGAAGACCGACTGGCCCACACCGTCGAGATGACAATCGACCGTGAGACGCTCTCGTTCGAGGAGGTCGACATCTACAAATCGGTGATCCACAGCGACGAACGAATGACCTACACGCAGGCCGAGAACCGTCTTGAGGAGGAAGGCACGCCGCTCCACGAGGAGTGTTCGCTGGTCTTCGAGTTGGCCGAACAGCTCCACCAACAGCGGAAGGAAGACGGTTCGCTCGTGCTCAATCCGGCACGGGATCGGGCCCACACCATCGTCGAGGAGTGTATGCTGAAGGCCAACAAGGCCGTCACCCACGAACTGATGTGGGGCCGTGGTGTCGAAGCGATGTACCGTGTCCACCCACAGCCGACGCCCGAACAGTGGAACAAGGCCCTTCGGGAGATTCAAGAACTCGACAGCGTCTCCATCCCCGGTGGCTCGTGGGACGACCCACGGAAGGCGGTCAACGCCGCCCTCGAAGAGTCACCCGGGCGGATGCTCAACAAGATCCAGCGCGCCGTTCTCAAGGTAATGCCACGGGCCCGCTACATGAACGACCCATTCGGTGGCCATCACGCGCTGAACTTCGATATTTATGGGCATTTCACCAGTCCGATCCGTCGACTCTCGGACCTGATCAACCACTGGATCGTCGCCGAAAACGAGGTGCCCGAAACCCTGCTGGAACTCTGTGATCGAGCCTCGGACAAACAGAAAGACGGCGAGACTGTCGAACGGCTTTACAAGCAGTTCATGCAGGAGACCCATCTCGATCCCCACGCGATCAACAACCGCGGCCTGGAGGTGCTCTCGGAGGCCGAAATCGCGGAACTTGACGACGACGACCGCGAGCGAGTTCACGGCGTCGACGCCTAAGCAGTCGAGACTGTCGACCTGTGGGCCACAGTCGTTAGGGGGCTGCTCGCGGTCGACTCTCCATGGTCAGACCCAGCACGATTGGCTTTCTGCTTGGCATCGTCCTGTTTTTCATTCCCATACCGCCGTTTGCGATGATCGCCTCAATCGTCGTCCTGCTCGCATCAGTCGTGCTTCGACTGTTGGGGAAGTAACGATTAGCCGGTCGGCGGCTCCGGAATGACCTCCTCGGTCGAACGCTGGCCGCGTTCCTCGGCGACGATGTACTGGACTTCGACCAGTACCGGTTCGTCGAGTTCGGCGGCCATCGACTCGTAGATCCGATCTGTGAGTTCCGCGTCCGGTCCGGGATCGAGCCCGCGAATCGTGACGATCACCCGGTCGACCGACCGGATCGGATAATCATCCTCGCGGACGATCTCCACCTCGTATTCGATCACCTCCTCGTAGGCTGGCCCCGAAATCACGCCAGCGACCGCCCCCTCTGCGGAGGCCTCCAACTGGGTGGTCTCGAACTCGTTGAGCGTGATCCCGACCAGCGGCACCGAAAGCAAGAGGAGGCCAACACCGAAGATCGTCGCGTAGGTGTAGGTCGACCGGCGCGTGGGTGAGACGTCAAACAGTCCCTGCGGTCGGTAGCCCGCGATCCAGAGGGTGACGAGCGCGGCGGCGTTGATCGATAGCAGGTTGATGATCACGAGCATGAACGCGCCGAGTGCCGCGCCGTACTCCCCCCATGCCGCCGTGATGCCGACGGCTGCGGAGGGTGGGATGAGCGCCGCCGCGATCATGACACCAACAATCGCCTCCGAGAAGCCACGGGTCAGACTCAGGATGCCCGCGACGCCAGCGCCGAGGGCGACGAGAACCGAGAACAGCGTCGGCGAGACGCGTTCTTCGAGTTCCGCGACCAGCACGATGTCGACGCCACCCGGTTCGAGGCCGGCGAGTCGGGCCAGCAGGCCGAGACCGATGGAGGCACCGATGACGACCGCGACGCCGAGGATCTGGTACTGGAACCCCTCCCGCCGGAGCTCGTCGTCGCCGGTGACGATGCCGATGCTGGCTGCCAGCGCGGGGCCGAGCAGGGGTGCGATCACCATCGAGCCGACGACGACTGCCGGGGAGTCTCCCAAGAGCCCTGCGGTGGCGACCGCGGCGCTGATGAGGAGCATCACGATGTAGATCGACAGCGAGGGGGTGAACTCGTCGGCCTTCGCTCGGAGGACCTGCCGCGAGGTGCGTTCGCCCTTGGCTCCGCCTTGGCTGTACTGCTCGCGGACCGCGCCGAACTCCTCGGAAATGACGGTTTCGGCGTTGATGATGATCACGCGCGACTCGGGGATGTCGGCGGCTGCCAGTTTGTCCAAGATCGGCTCGACCGCGCGGTTCGGCAGCGGGAACCGGACCACGTCGCTGTAGTTCTCGTTGCTGGTCTCGTCGCTCATCACGTAGTTGATCCCCGCGTCGTCGAGGACGCCGAGGACCGCGTCCCGTCGACCCTCCGGGATCGTGATTTCGAGATAGCGCATTACGTGGGCTGTCGGCGAGGAGCGGGGTAATGCTAATTCGGATTCGATGAGCGGTCGACTGACCCAGAGTATCGGTGAGTCGTTGGTGGTGGGAGTGTCGACGGTCAGTATACCGTGGTTATTTGTTAGGCTACGAATGTCTTCGGGCAATGGTCTCTGAACGATTTCGCGAGGACGTGTCGACGGTCCCCGGTATGGTGGCGGTGGGGTTGCTGTGCATTGCCACGGGGCTAGTGGTGATCAGCCGATCGGTGGCGCTGATAATCGGCTTCTGGAAGTTCGTGATTGGCATGTGGGTGGTGTATCTACTGTATCGGCTGGTCGTGGCTGTCGAGGCGCTTGTGGACCAGCAGACTCCCTCGGAGTGAGAGGTGCTGGGGTTCCGGTATGGCTCTCGGTAGACGGTCTCCGAGGATTCGACGCCCAAACCAGTGTTCCGAGTGCGCGTTGAGGGTGGAGTCTCTCCGTGAGAGCCAGTCGACTGTGAGCTGCCGTCGGTACTCAATACGGGACCACTATTGCTGTACGAATCGCCACTGGTCGACAAAGACACCGTTCGCCGGGGATACGACAATATGGCCGAGGCATATGCTGCCGCACGGTCGACCAAGTGTCTGGGACGGACTACCTGCGCCCATGGGTCTCGCTTCGCGTGAGGGTGGGTCCTAGATGTGGTGGACGAAAGAACCATTTTCTCGCCGAGTTTGGTTGACTACAGTATGAGCTCACACGAACAGACAATTCTTCTCTGGTTATTTCGTCACGGTGCCTCCTCTCCGAAAGACATCAGTCAAAACCAATACCGTGAAAATGTGATCCGTACCAACTGCTGGGAGTTGGAACGCAACGATCTGTTATTCAGCTGTACTGAAGATATCTTTGCCCTCTCTGAGATGGGCGTCAGCTATACTGAGTCGAAATACGGTGTTTCTGGATTCGTTGGACACTCACCTGCAACCCAGAAGCACCTCTCTAATTTTCAAGAAATCGATCCAGAGGATATCAAATGGAGAAATCGTCGCTATTTGACGAATCGTGATCATCGATATGATCTCAACAACGAATCTCGACAGGCGGTGAACAACTCGATTAGTAGTGTTCGAAACGGTGATCTGAACCGCGTTATGACCGAATTTCCGGATGCAGAACCGTTAGTCGACCAATGTGCACATTGGGTCCGAGCGATTGCTGGCCTTCATTTCTTTCCTGATGCAAATCATCGTACAGCGATGTCGACGCTCAATACAGCACTCGTTCTAAATGGAATTAATCGAATTGAATGGTCCGGAGATCGGTATCAGATCGCTATTTTTCGCTCGAAGCTACTCCGGCGGTTCATCGTCGACGTTCGGTTTGATACGCTGTGGAGACGCGACGAGCTGTTTCAGAACTGGCAGCGCTATTTTGTGGAGGAGTTCTACGGCGTCTCTAACTACGAGTACAAACAGCCGAGCCACAAACGGTTCGAAGAATTATTGGGAAAGCTGGATTGAGTCAGCCGAGCCGTCGAGTTCGTCCTCGATGAGCTGGACTTCGCCCATTGCGACGTATGCGTCGTAATTCTCACGCTCGTCTTCAAGCATTATTTCGCGGGCTTTCTGGCTCATTGTATTCTAGCCTAGTCTCTTCTAGGCTTAATAGTTACTGTTAGTCACCATTGCTTACTCTGTCCTAGATGACTCGTTCACCAGTTCAGGACCGTCCCTAGAATGTAGACAGAGTACGGAGTTGGATCGTCCTGGATTATCTCAGTCTTTGTTTCCATACTTAGTCTGCTCAGGAACATATTTTCTGATAGTATCTACTTCAATCCACATCTCATCCTCTATCTCCTTGAGTTCAGCACCATTTGCAGATTCTTGTTCTATCAATAAAGCAGCGTGGCGGTAGCTTGCAGCAAGCTGTTTGAGTGAGGATATAACCTCCTCATCAACAGTAAAGAAGCTGCCTTTTGCAGCGTGTTCCTCCATCTCTGAAGCTCTATTTCTTAGAACGTTCTCACTTGATTCCTTAGTTGTGCCTTCGCTTAATATTTGATTTGCCCAATCGTCCTCTGCAAGTTCCGCTTGCACCCCTGCCTCAATATACCACTGTTCAACATCCCTTTCACGTTCCTCATCAATTCTTTTGTCCACAGTGTATCGTGCGACTAAAAGCGATACGAACCCACTCAAACTGACAGTCCCCACATCAACTATCCAACTAGGAATTGCCATAATTCACTCTGGTAGAGGGTTGGCATCATTCATGTGGTTTTCATGTAGTGATTTGATCCACTTGTGGACTCGTCGGGACTCCCGCGAGCGAACGGAGTGAGCGAGGGGAGTAAGACGAGGCCACGAACCGAACGAAGTGAGGTGAGTGGACTCGCTGGGATTTGAACCCAGGGCCTCTTCCTTGCGAAGGAAGCGATCTACCGCTGATCTACGAGCCCGCACCCGAAAGAAGTCGACTCCCGCACTT
>Ga0136556_1001662_pt1 | contig 10911 bp, 13 predicted proteins | sample AntRauTorckE6831_FD_104780 | JGI IMG/M metagenome (GOLD analysis project Ga0136556, IMG submission 104780) | Saline lake microbial communities from Rauer Islands, Antarctica - Metagenome Torckler E6 #831 | ecosystem: Environmental > Aquatic > Non-marine Saline and Alkaline > Saline | place... | reverse complement strand
CGGAAGCAAAATACGGTCGGCCGGGGAGGTGAAAAATAAGACAAGCACTGATCCAAAGGTTAACCGATATGAAAGGCGATCATTCAAGTATGGAACGGTAGCGCCATTAATTTCTGTAGGTTTTAACCAGAATGATGGAATATTTTTTGGCGGCGGGGCACTTATTATCGATCAGGGATTTCGCAAGGAACCGTTTGCGGCCCAACACCGCATTATGGGGAAAGTGGCTACACGCACGGGTGCATTTAGAGTTAGGTATAACGGTATCTTTACCGATGCGGTGGGACTGTTTAATTTAGAAATAGACGCCGATATTCAGGCGCCAAACTTTTCGCCCAACTTTTTTGGGCTGGGCAATGAAACTGAAAAAATAAGAGATTCGCGTGAATTCTTTGGGTTCAGGAATGACCAGGTAGACTTTTCAGCCGGCCTTTCCAATGAACTTGGCAACCTGTTGACCGTGCGCGGGGGAGCAGGCTATGAGTTTTTTGAACCCTCTGAAACCGATGATCGCTTTGTAACTTCGCCCCAGTCCGGCCTCACGGAATCGGATTTTGATGTCGACCAGTTCGCCACACTCCACACCGGCTTTACGGTAAATACCGTTGACAATAATATTCTCCCCAACTATGGCGTGGAGTTTGATTTCCTGTCCGAATTAAAGATCGGTATCAATCAAAACAGTAACACCTTTGGCCGCATCAGTTCTGAGGGTACCTTTTATCATACCTTTGAAGATATTACCACCACCCTGGCTGTTCGTTTGGGGTTTGCCCATAATATCGGTGATTTTAATTTTTTCCAGGCCAATACGCTGGGCGGGTTAACCTTTAGCGGTTTCGGAAATCTTAGGGGCTTTTTGAGGGACCGGTTTTCGGGACGTACCAGTATTTTTCATAATACAGAGCTGCGAACAAAATTATTTAATCTGGAATCATTTCTGTTGCCGGCAAGCGTAGGCGTTACGGGCTTTTTTGACGAAGGCCGGGTGTTTGCAGACGGTCAAAGCTCTGACGTGATACACTTTGGCTATGGCGGCGGCGTATGGATTAGTCCGCTGGACAGAATTGTGTTCACCACCGGCCTGGCCTTTTCGGAGGAGGAGACGCTCCTTAACTTTAGCTTCGGCTTTACGTTTTAGGAGAATTTACCACCTTGAAGCGTTTGATCGCGGGCCTCGATCAATCCTTCAAGCGTGGGGAGACGCGACGCGGGTGAAACCATGCAGTTTTGAACAATCAATCCTACTTCCAAGGAGTCTTTTGGACAAGTGTGGTAAGAGCTCGACCTTTCGACGCTCGCAGGAGCCGGGAAGCCGCCGCCACACTGCGAGGACAAAAACATTCTACGCCTTGGCCGTATCTTTAAGCAGGTGGCTAAAATCCTTCCGCAGCTTCTTAATTTTAGGTGCAATGACAAAAGAGCAGTAGCCGGCTCCGGGGTTGTTCTTGTAGTAGTTTTGATGATCTTGTCCGGCTTTATAAAAGATATCCAACGGTTCAATTTCGGTAACAATGGGATTTTCCCAGAGATTGGATGCATCCGTTTCCTCCTTTGACTTTTCGGCAATCTTCTTTTGCTCCTCATTGTGATAAAAGATAGCAGACCGGTATTGTGTACCCACATCAGCGCCCTGGCGGTTTTTGGTGGTGGGGTTGTGGGTATGCCAGAATACTGTAAGAATGTGTTGATACGTAATTAGAGATGGATCAAAGGTAATTTGTGCAACCTCGGCATGGCCTGTTGAGCCTGAACAGACTTGTTGATAGGTGGGATTTTCAAGGTGCCCGCCGGCATAACCGGAGACCACAGATTGCACTCCTTTTAAATCTTGGAAAACGGCCTCTACGCACCAGAAACACCCGGCACCAAAGGTTGCTTTGGGAAAATTAGTTGTTTTATCAGCCATAAAATTTTGGAAAAATTAATTATGTAAGGGCATTTTTATTTCAAGTATATCAACAAAATGTGCTCGAATAGGTTCCCTAAGGTTTATTAAAGATGTTAATATATTTCAGAATACAGTTGTAAAAAATAGAAATTCACCACTCAAAAAAATCTCACAAAAGTATAACAATAGTACAGAAAGCTCACTTGAACATATAAAAGGTTTCAGTAGTGTCCAGTTAAAAGTTAAAAGTTAAAGAGCCCCAATTGGTTAGCAGACTGGAGATTATATTGCGTGAGTGATTGATCAGAAAACAGCTCTTTAAGCGGCATATGCTGCAATAAGGCACCATCAGCACTTGCATCATTGTGTGTAATTTCACGTTAAAATCGTTGGTTTTTTGGACTATTTTGATAATCAGATAGGTACAAACAGCCGTCCAGATTTGTGTCTTTACGGTATTGCTGCTGTGCCCGTAAAAGGCCTTGACAGGCAGGTGTTGCTTAATCCATTTGAAGAATAATTCGATCTGCCAACGCTGTTTGTAATAGGTGGCGACTTGGGTGGCTGAGGAACTAAAAATGTTAGAAAGCAGGACGAGGTCCTGTCCGTGGTGGGCGTCAATTAAATGAACCCGACGCATATCCTGTGGGTAGCTGCGCTTGGATTTGGGTGTGGTTAGCTTAATGGTTTGATTACATTGAAGGCCGCTCTGGCGATCAACCGGGGTGGAGGATTTGCGCTAGAACTGCAGGTTTTTGCGAGCCCGGATTACAAATTTTCCGCCAGCTTGGTGTATGCTGTACAACCGCTCGAAATCGATGTACCCACGATCCAAAATATATATACTTCCAGCCACGATCGGAATGATATTTAAAACATTGACGTCGTGGGTACGAGCGTCGGAAATATGGATAAAAGTGGGGATAGAACCCTCTAAATCCATTACAGTGTGCAATTTAATCGCGGCCTTGCGCTGGCGGAATTCGGCCCACGGGAACAGCGAAAGACAAAGATCGATGGTTGTAGAATCTATAGCAAATACAGACGCCACCTCCGCATCTTCATGGTAAAGTTGGCGGGCCTGTCGAATGAGCAGGTGCGCCAGCTGGTGATACATCTGCCATGACGGGTAGCATTGGCATCAGCAAGTGTATTGCGTGGCACCTCACCTCGGATGCCCATGTGGTAACGCTGGGAGCCGAGGGCATTGAGGGTGGAAGTTAGATCTCGCAGACTCCGGCGAAAGGTAAGCTGACCCAAACACAGGCAGAGCAGCTGATCCCAGCACGTTAGGTTGCGCGCGCGATAATTACCTTTGTGGCGGGCAACAATTTTACGAAATTGGTATTTGGGTATGACGTCCATAAGGTGAGAAAAAATGGTCCGGCCAGTGTACATGATTAATTCATTTTTAAGATTATCGAACTGGGTAGACACTGGCAAGCTACGAATTCAAGTCGATAAAAATTTTATTAGCATTTATAGTATTGTAGAACAATAACTTACAGCAATTTAAAAATTCCTTAACCGGACACTACTGAGTCAACATCACCGATGCATCCGGCAGCGGGTTGAAAATATCAAAAGAAGTGGATCAGTCGGAAGCCCTGCCCGGCGAAACATTAACCTATACCATCAGCTACCAAAATAACAGCAGCGAACCGCTTGATGATCTGGAAATTATAGATAGTACGCCTGCATTTACCGGTTTTACGGCGGCCTCTTGTGAGGAACCGCTGCCGGATAATCTCACAAGTTGCAGGATTGAAACACCGGCCGTTGGAGAAGAGGGAAGCGTTCGTTGGATCTTTGAAGGAAGCCTGGCGCCGGGGAGTAGCGGAACTGTTACCTATCAGGTTACCATTGAAAACTAAGGGATGTCGTTACCGTAAAAATTCAAGGTTATACTACGTGATTATACTTAACTGTAAGTCGTTTAAAATTAGAGGGTTCTAATGGCATAGAACAGTGCATTTTATTAGGTTGGTTCAACTTAAAGAAAATAGACATCATGCCAACTGAAGCTATTTCTGTCAACACAACTACAAAGCGGATTTTTGTCTTAGATGATGCCAATTGGCATAACATCTTAACAAAAAAGATGTTACTTGACTGCGGTTATGAAGTTACTACTTTTACCAACGGATATTCGCTGTTAGAAAACCTTGAAAATGAAAAACCACATCTGATCATAACCGATATTAACATGCCGCAGCTTAACGGCTTTGAACTCTGCAAAAAGATCAAAAATCATTCTGCCTGTAGTAACATTCCGGTGATGTACGTAAGTTCGATGAGAAAAGAAGAGATTGAAGCGCGGGATAAAAATCTGTGTGCCATTTATTTTATGCAGAAGCCGATTCTTAAAAATCAATTTTTAGATGCCGTAGCACAACAGGTTTAAGTATCACTTTATAGCAACTGATTTTAAAAGTACCCTGGACTGGAGTCGAACCAGCACTCCCTAAACGGGAACTGACCCCTCAAGCCAGCGCGTCTACCAATTCCGCCACCAGGGCATTTTTTTGAAGGGCTTCAAATATAGAGTTTTGTTTTACTAAGTAACAAATAACAAATAATATTTATCAATTCTCAGGATTCGGCCAGTTGGTTCTGTACATATTCATTATCCGGTTCCATCTTTTGAGCCTGTTGATAGTAGGTGCGAGCCTTTTCGCCCTGGCCGGCTCGTTGCATCAAATCACCCATCAAGATCCAGTTTTCCACGTCTTTTGGGTTTTGTTTTATGCGATTCAGCAGGTATTCAATGGCCTCATTCCCTTGGTCATCCATAATCATATAAAGCACCAGATTGCGGTGAGCGGCGGGTGAATCATCCAGGTCCACGGCCTCTTCAAAATCCTTTTTGGCTGACTCCAACTTATCAAGCTGCAGCTTGGCAAATCCGCGCAAATTATAGTAGCCGCTTTTTTCCTTTTCTAAAGCAACCGCGGTATCCAATGCTTGTATGCTTTTTTCCCACTGATTCAGCTTTTGGAATACCATGGCTTCCAGATGATAACCGTCTGCCGTGTTAGGTTCCATTTTTTGCAGCTTATGCGAAATATCAAGGGCGTGATCATAATCACCTTCGTTCAATAGGGCTAACCCTTCCTCAAGTTCATCTTCAAAATTCATTTAAAACATTGGTCATAAAGTTGGAATTAAAATATACCTAAAAATAAGGCTTTTACGGCACTACACAAAGAGGGGCACATAGAAATTAGAGCACTGATTATATTTTCAATAGTTCTGCGGAATGATTGATTACTATCGGAGGCAGCATAAGAGATTAGCGACCAAATTTTGGCAAGCGGCTACGCCTGAATAGACCATTTTATTATTTTGAAGTATCCGAATCCTCGTCCTTTATCTCCTCATATTCGGCTTCCTCAATGTTATCCAGCCGGTTATCTCCGCCCTTATTTTGGGTCTGCTTTTGCTGCTTTTTTTGTTGTTCACGCACATTCTTAAATGCCTGATAAAAAAAACGGAAGGCACCCTTTTTCTTGGGCTTTAAGAAAAGCCGGCTGATCAAACGCACCAAAAAGAAAACAACTATTATAAATAAAAGAGTCTTTAACATAAATCAATCAGGAATAATATTTATGTGCGTATTTCCTCGGATCGGTTCTTCAAAAACCTGTTCATCAATATAATCAAAATGGTCTTTATTATTAACGAAGTCGATCTCTGATGTATTAATGATTATAAGCGGCGATTTATTGTAGTGGTAAAAGAAATGATTATAAGCGTCGCTAAGTTCCTGCAGATAACTTTGTGAAATATGTCGCTCATAGTCGCGGTCGCGGTGACGGATATTCTCCATCAGCCGGTCGATGGAGGATTGCAGGTAAATGATGAGATCGGGACGAGCAGATATGCCGGCCATGATATTAAAAATAGAATCATAAAGCGACAGCTCATCCTCGTTAAGGTTCAGGCGTGCAAATATGCGGTCTTTATCAAAAATATAATCCGAAACGGTAGTCTGCTGGAACAGATCTTTGTTGAGCATATTCTGTTGCTGCTTAAAGCGGCTGGCCAAGAAAGCCATTTGAGTGGGGAAGGCATAGCGGTCGCGGTCTTTGTAGAACTTCGGTAAAAAGGGATTGTCTTCAAACTGTTCGAGCACCAGCCGTGCATTGCGGCGTTCGGAGAGCAGTTTGGCCAGTGAAGTTTTACCAACCCCTATAACGCCTTCAATTGCAATAAAATCAAATTGATTTTCCATGTTACCAGGGAAGTGATGTCTTTTTTATATGCAGACCCGGTGCATTTTTTATGAGTGTTTTGATGGTCTCTGCCGTTCCAAGATCACGCCAGTTTGGGTACAGATCACATAAAGGTTCAAGCACAAAAAGCCGTTTTGAATATTCAGGATGCGGAATGATAAGACTATCGTTTTGAATCACCAAGTTCCCGAAGCAAATAATGTCGAGGTCAATTGTGCGGGCGCTCCAGCGCGGCTGATTGGCGGGCCGGCCTTGCTGTTGCTCAAATTTTTTGAGCTTGGGAAGCAGAACATCGGGGGCAAGCCCGCTGGAAATTTCAATCACCCCGTTTAAAAAATAACGGCTCGATGGTCCCACCGGTTCAGTTAGATAAATAGAGGAAGCCTGCACCGGTTTTTCGGATAACCCTGTCAGGAATTGGAAGGCATTGCGCAGATGCTGGTGCCGGTCGCCCGCATTTGAACCGACGGCAATAACTACCTTGTCCATGTGTATTTAAGCTGAGAATATTTAGCAGGTGTGGCAAGGGGAGGGTTTAGTTTACGCAACCGTACTTCAAGTTTTTTGGCTTGCTTAAAATGCGAAAAAAGCGTTTCCCCTATTTGCCTTATAAGAGTTTCAAGCAGTTGAACCGGTGGCCGTTCCATCACGTTCCGTACTATTTGTTCGGCTTTTTGATAATCAATAGTTTCCGAAAGATCATCATTAAGACCGGCCGCACCTAAGTCTGCTTCAAATATTAAATCGACTTCAAAATCATTGCCTTCGATTTGCTCAGTCTCATAAACGCCGTGCCTGGCATGATACTGCAATCCGGAAAGAGTGAGGGTGTGCATGCGGATCAGAGCGAGGCAACTTCAATTTTCTGGTGTAGTTCTTTAACAATACGGTCGTGCTTGGCGCTGGTTTGCATGCGTTCTTCAATGGTTGAAATAGCATGAATAACCGTTGAATGATCACGGCCGCCAAAGTGTAAGCCAATTGTTTTAAGGCTTGAATCGGTGAATTTCTTGGCAAGATACATCGCTATTTGCCGGGCTTCTACAATCTCTTGTTTACGAGTTTTTTCGCGCACTTTATTGGTATCAATATCAAAATAGTCGCAGACGTATTCTTGAATGGATTCAATGGAAATCTGTGTTTTAGATTCCTGAACCATGTCTTTAAGTACGCGTTTAGCCATTTGTAAATCAATCTCGTCAACATGCTGCAGAGACGCATGGGCCAGTAATTTTATGATAGCACCTTCTAAGTCGCGTACATTAGATTTGAAATTATGTGCTATAAATTCGAAGATGTCATGGGAAAGCTCAATGCCATTATCATTTGCTTTGCGTTCAAGAATAGCATAGCGGGTTTCGTATTCGGGCAGCTGTAGATCAGCGCTGAGGCCCCATCCGAATCGGGAAATAAGGCGCTCCTCAATATCAGGAATGTCACGCGGGGCGCGGTCGCTGCTAAGGATGATTTGTTTTCCATCTTGATGCAAAGCATTAAAGATGTGAAAAAATTCTTCCTGCGTTTTTTCCTTTTCGCTGAAAAACTGAATATCGTCAACAATAAGTACATCAATCTGCCGGTAGAACATGGTAAATTCGCTGGCCCGGTTATTCCGAATGGCTTGCACAAATTCGTTGGTAAATCCTTCCGAAGAAATGTAGAGTACAGCATATTCATTACCGAATATGTGCTTTATTTTATTGCCGATACTTTGGATAAGGTGCGTTTTGCCGAGGCCGGTGCCTCCATAAATAAAGAAAGGGTTGAAGGAGTTACTGCCGGGATTTTCAGCAATAGCCATAGCCGCTGATCGAGCCAGACGATTGCAGTCGCCTTCAATGTAGCGATCAAAAACATAATTGCTGTTGAGATTGGAATCTACTTTAGTCTTGCGAATACCAGGAATCACGAAGGGGTTTTCAATCTTGCCGGGGTTATATTCCGAATACCCGTTTATATCTTGTCCCTCGCTGGGCGGCATAGGCTGCTGGGGCAGTTGTACAGAACGCGTCTCAGCTTCGTTATCCGATTTTTCCAGTACAATGGAGTACTCAAGTTTACCATCTTTTCCCAGCACTTTGGCCAGGGTAGAACGCAACATTTTATAGTAGTGTTCTTCAAGCCATTCGTACCAGAATTGACTTGGAACCTGGATGGTTAAAGTGTTGTCTTCAAGCCTGATCGGGTTTATGGGTTCAAACCACGATTTATACTTCTGGTAGCTTATATTGTCTTGAATAATTTCCAGGCACTGCTCCCACGCAGTATCGGCAGAAATTGTTTGCAAAATCCCGTTTCCTCCTTACAAAAGATTATTAATTACTGCAAGAACATACGTGCAGTTATCCACACAATTTTTTAAAATATTCTTAGCGGCTGCAATGAAAATGAGGATTTCCGAGACGGATGTCAAAAAAATATTCACTCAAAAAAGAAAAGTTATCCACAATACCATAAACAGTATAAACGATTGCGTAGCAGTTGATTAACAAGTTTACACTTATTCTGTTAAATATTACTTGACACGGCTTAATAATGCCCTAACATAGATTTTACCTTCCCTTAATAAAAAAATACGTAGGTAAAAAAAGTTTTCAACAAGTTTTCAACAATTAAATTAGTGGCGGTATGATAGCGGGGACGCATTATTTTCTTTGCTTTTGCTACAAGCCAAAAGGCTACCGGATTATTTGTTTTGAGGCGGTGATAAAGCGGGGTTTATCGTCGTAATCTCTCTCAAGGGAAAATGCCCATCTATTTGAATCAAAGAGAGAGAGAATCGTATCTGAATAGTGCTCATGAATTTCCAGATAAAGGTCCCCCTCTTCGTCAAGGTGTTCATAAGCAAATGCTATGATATTTTGATACATGGTTTCAATGCTTTCACAAAAGAGTGCAAGCAATGGTTCATGATTTTTCACCTGAGGCTCAAGAAGGTTTTTTTCTTCGGCTAAGATGTAGGGAGGGTTCGACACAATGAGATCAAACGGTTGTGCAAACTGCATCTTTTCCCATTCAAGAATATTGCCTTGCTGAAAAAAAATGTCGGTATTATTTTCGGCGGCATTTTCTTTGGCTATGGAAAGGGCCGAAGGTGAAACATCCAAAGCTGTGATATCCCATTCGGGCCGTTCCATTTTAAGCGCAATGGGAATGCAGCCCGAGCCGGTGCCAATGTCAAGTACAGAAAACGATGAGCCGGCAGCATGACGGTGCAGTATCATTTCAACCAGTTGTTCTGTTTCTATACGGGGGATGAGTACATCGGGTGTAACCTTAATGTGCGCATTTATAAATTCGCTGTAGCCAATAATATATTGCAGCGGCTCGTGGTTTGCCCGGCGTTTTACCAGGGGGCGGAGAGCGCTAAGTTCTGCAGAAGAAAGGGGCCGTTCAAAGTTGAGGTATAAATCCAGCCTTTTTGTTTGCAATACTTCAGCCAGCAGCCATTCAATACTTAGACGGGGATCGGGAATCTGCCTTTTTTCAAAATAGCTGGTAGCCCATTCCAGCATACTCAGTACCGTCCATTCTCGTATGTCGGTACTCATATAACTATAAGTGAATTAAGATTAGGAGTTTTCCTTCTCAGGTTCCTGTTCTTTCTCTTTTTGTATGGTAAGCCCAAAACGTTTGGCAAAATCAAGAATAAAGTCAATTACTTCGTCATCAACGGTGCGCTTTTCTTCATCCAGCGAGCTTCCCCGAAATCCCATTCGGCCACCGGTTTTTTTAATTTCAAAGCGCGTCTTTTTCCCGGTGTAGGTAATAATACACGTTAAAGTAACACTGGCATTAATTTGTTTTTCATATTCCTCATAAACAGCTACATGAACAGTATCCTTGTGTTCTGAAGAATTGTACTCATATAAATGTTTTGGTTCTATCTTTTCAAAAAGTTGCCCTGGCAGTCGTTTAAGGGTTGATCCCGGTCCATATATAATATACTTGCTAACAGAGTTCATAATTTTTTTTGCTTCGAAATTAGGATGTGCATAAAGGCTTTAAACAGCCTGAATAAACGTTTTTATTAAACAATTGTCAAATTCATAGCCCACTAATTTTAGGGAAAAGTTATCATTAATTATATGCAGACATAATTTTTTTGTTTATTTTGAGTTTTATTAGTAGAAAAGCAATTTATCAAAAGCGTTTTTGCCCCATGTCCACACTTAATTTCTTGAAAGTTCAAAGCGTCCCTATCATTCTTATCGTTGTCGTGGTTTTAATAAGTTGTTTGCACCTTCCGGCTTATGCGCAATTAAAGGAACCGGAAGTGAAATCTTCGGATAACGCCAGCTATCCTTTAAAAGAGGGACTTAGTAATAGCATTGGAGGAAGCGCTTTTGTAAACAACTTTGGTTTTGGAATAGGAGGCAACTACAGCCACGCTTTAGGGCCATTTACCCAGTTTACTTTTTTTGCAGGGGTAACGGGTATTCGTGATGCATCCGAGATAAGTATTCAAAACTTTTTTACCGGCCGCAGAGTAGTACCCAATAAGTTTAACCGTGCTTTAGGATTTCCTTTTCTATTTGGAATAAAAAAACGTCTTTTCCCGAATCAAATTGCAGATAATTTCCGGTTCTTTGTAGCCGCTTCGGGAGGGCCCTCATTGGCTTTTGTGTATCCCTATCTTGATGATAATGATGGCAACGGTTTCCGATCTACACAGTTGGTAGAAGTAGCACCCGGAGTTAACCGGCGCTTTTTTACTGAGGAGATAAATGACTTTTTTAGCGGTTTGGGTGATGGCTCCACCGAATGGGGTGCTACGGGTGAAAT
>Ga0136556_1001659_pt1 | contig 10918 bp, 10 predicted proteins | sample AntRauTorckE6831_FD_104780 | JGI IMG/M metagenome (GOLD analysis project Ga0136556, IMG submission 104780) | Saline lake microbial communities from Rauer Islands, Antarctica - Metagenome Torckler E6 #831 | ecosystem: Environmental > Aquatic > Non-marine Saline and Alkaline > Saline | place... | reverse complement strand
GACGGCGAGATCGAGGTCGGCCGGGGACGCGCCGACGGCCGCCAGCGCGCGCCCGCAGGCCCGAGCGACGCGCTCGGCGTCCGCGGGGTCGTCGATGGCCGTGTCGGTTCGGACGACCGGCCGATCGAGTTCGGTGTCGTCCGCGGTATCGAGCACGAACGCGTCCGCGAAGTCGTACATGTCGGCGACGCCCTGGGTCGACGGTTCGACACCGACACCGCGCATCAGGGCGGGCGCGGGACCGGAGAACGCCTGCTCGCCCACGAACGGCGAGACGGCGACGACGGGCGTCGACGAGAGCGCGCGGTCGACGCCCGGGAGCGCCCGGATCGGGCCGACCGAGGTGACGGGATTGGAGGGGCCGACGATCACGGGATCGCCGAGCGCGGCCTCGACCTCGGCCGTCGGTTCGGCCTCGCTCGCGCCGCGGAACTCCACGTCCTCGACCTGCGGTTCGGCGCGGTTCGCGACCCAGTACTCCTGGAAATGCATTTCTCCGTCGGGGGTGTGGATGATCGTCGCGACGGGGTCGTCACTCATCGGCAGGAGATCGATATCGAGGTCGAACGCGTCAGCGAGGATCTGGGTCGTCTCGGTGAGTGTGTGCCCTTCGTCGATGAGGGAGGTCCGGGTGATGTGGACCGCTCGGTCCTTGTCGCCGATCGTCATGAACTCCGCGATGCCCGAGAACCGGCGCCAGCGGGCGATCTTTCGGCCTGCTGTCTGGGCCTGGTCCGGGAGATAGCGCGGCCCCTCTTCGAGGCCGGCGGCGTCGGCGATGCGGAACAGTTCGTCGTCAGTTTCGTGCGTGTCGCCCTCGATCCCCCACCACGTTTCGCGGTCGAGGACGCCGCCGCCGTCGAACAGCACGGTGTCGAGATCCGGCGAGACCAGCAGGCCGCCCACCTCCACGTCGTCACCGGTGTTGCCGACGACGGATATCGAGTCGCGAGCGAAAACGGGGCTCTCACCCGAGAGCAGTTTGGGGGTCCCGGTACCCCCAGCGAGGAACGTGACCATGTGCGGCGTTTCGGGCCGGCGGGGTTGAAGCTATCCCCTCGGGAACACCGGGGCGACTTTGAGGCTCGCCCCCGGGGTGCCCGTATGAACGCGATCAAAGACTCCGTCCACGACTGGATCACGCTCTCCCCAGTCGCGGCGGATCTGCTGGACACGCCCGCCTTCCAGCGACTCCGGCACATCAAGCAGCTCTCGACGGTTCGGCTGGTCTACCCCTCGGCCTCCCACACGCGCTTCGAGCACTCGCTGGGGGTGTACCACCTCGCGAACGAGGCGCTCTCGCATCTGCGCGTCGACGGCGAGCGCGCCGATCACGTCCGCGCCGCGGCGCTGCTCCACGACGTGGGCCACGGCCCCTACGGCCACCAGACCGAGGAGATCATCATGCGCCGTGCCGGCCGCCACCACGACGAGATCGGCGGCGTCATCGAGGAAACGGGGATCGCCGACGTGCTCCGTGATCACGACCTCTCGCCGTCCCGCGTCGCCGCACTCGTCCGGGGCGAGGGCGAACTCGGGCAACTCGTCTCGGGTGAACTCGACGTCGACCGGATGGACTACCTCGTCCGAGACGCTCACCACACCGGCGTCCCGTACGGCTCTATCGACCACGGGCGCCTCGTGCGCTCGCTGCGCTACCGCGACGGCGAACTGGTGCTCGCGGCGGGGAACGTACGGACCGCCGAGTCGCTGCTGCTCGCTCGGGGGCTGATGAACGGTATCGTCTACCGCCACCACGTCTCCCGGATCGCGGGGTCGATGCTGGAACGCGCCGCGGAGGCGCTGCTGGCCGGCGAGAACGACGTCGATATCGAGCAGTTCGCCCGGATGGCCGACCACGACCTGCTGGTCGCGCTGGACGAGCACGTTCCCGAACTCGGTGGCCGGATCGAGCGCCGCGACCTCTACAAGCGCGCGGTCTGGGCGGGGCTCTCGGACACCCCCGCGCACCTGCTGGAACTGGACAACGAAGACGAGCGCGCCGCCGAGCGCGATATCGCGGAGCGTGCCGGCGTCGACGCGTCTGAGGTCATCGTCGACGTCCCCCGACGCCCGTCGATGAAGGAGTCGAACGCCCGCGTCGTCGTTGGTGACGTGGTTCAGCGACTCGAGGAGGCTTCCGGCCTCGTTAGTGCGATCCGCCAGTCACAGCGCGATGGCTGGCGACTCGGCGTGTTCGCGCCCGAGAACGAGCGAGAGGCGGTCGCGTCGGCGGCCGTCGACGTGTTGGGGCTCCCCGACCGGGTCCGGCGATAGGCGACGCTCGGGAGGGTGGAACGGGCGGCTCGGGTGAATCCATCGTCACACGGGGCTCGGTGGGGGTAACCCTCGTCACTGCCGCCCGGCGGAAAATCGGGCCGGTCCTGTATCAGTCGTTCGCTATCTGGCTCTCGCTCGTCACTCCTGAGCGACGACGGCTCACGGTTGCCGCCGTCACTTCCATCGACGACGGCTCACAGTTGCCGCCGTCACTCCAGTTCCAACCACGGCACCTCGACCAACGCCGGAATGTGGGTCTCGATGTGGTGCTCCCAGACGCCCTCCTCCCCGAACGCCTCGCCGTGGTCGGCGGTGACCACCACGTCGCCGTCGAGTTCGTCGACGAAGTCGGCGATGTCTTCCAGCACGATCCGGAGGTTCTCCTCGTAGAGCCCCAGCGCGGCCTGCTGGGTGCCGTTTCGAACCACGTCGGCCGGGTCGAGTTCGAGCCAGAGCCCCGCCTTCTGGGCGAGTTCGCTGCCGTCGAGGACGCTCTCGACGTTCGTCCGGACGCGGTCGCCGACCGACGCCAGCGTGCCGCCGTCTGCCTCGGCCCCATCCTCCCCACCGTTCTCGCCCTGCTTCCGGATCCCCTTCTGGATCTGTTTCAGCTTCTGGCCCTTCCCGCGGGAGAGGTAGGGTGCGTGTGGCTGCATGTAGTGGAGGACGGTGCGCTCGGCCCGGTCGGCGGCGTTGCGGTTCTCGCGGAACGCCTCTGTCACGCCCTCGGGCGGGACCGTTCCGAGGTCGTCGTCCCAGCCAGTCTTCCAGACGTCGAACACCTGACTGATGTGGTCCGCGGCGGTCCAGTCGTAGTCACAGCTCGCGCCCCACTTCAGTTCGTTCAGCGGGATACCCAGATCGTTGATGAAGGGGTTCCCCGAGAAGTAGGCGATGTCGTGGTAGCCGGTGAAGTTCCGATAGGCCCACTCCGGCGTCGACGACCCGATGCTGCGACGCTTCTCCAGATCGCCGTCGAGATACTCCCCGTAGATCTCGCTGAACACGTCGTACCGGCAGGCGTCGAGCACCAGACAGTAGTCCCAGCCGGCGCCGAGGAAATCCTGATCCCGCATCGATTACCCCGAGGTTCAGACCGACTCCACGTATTCTTGTTGCTTCTCGGGGTCCTTCCACACGACTTTTGCGCGGCCGGGTGGACCACACGGTATGGAACTGTTCGCCGTGGCCGACCTGCCGGAGATACGCGGGGGCGACGATCTGGCGGCGATGATCGCCGACCGGGTCGACCTCCGTGCGGACGACGTGGTCTGTGTCGCCTCGACGGTCGTCTCGAAGGCCGAGGGCCGGACTGCCGACCTCGACGACTTCACGGCCGGCCCCCGAGCGAAGGAGATAGCTCGTAACCTCGAAGAAATCTCGGGCGACGAGAAGGATCCCCGGTTCGCCCAGGCCGTCCTGGAGAACAGCACCGACGTGGTGATGGACGAACCGTTCATCCTCACCGAGGCACCCTTCGGCCACGTGAGCGTCAACGCGGGTATCGACCGCTCGAACGTCCCGGATCACGACCTACTGCTCCTTCCGGAGCGCCCCAGCGAGTCGGCCGAGCGCATCCACGAGAACTTGCCCGAGTCGCCGCCGGTGCTGGTGACCGACACCTGTGGCCGGTCGTTCCGGCACGGCCAGCAGGCGGTCACTATCGGCTGGGCCGGGATGCCCGCTTCGCGGGACTGGCGCGGCGAGACCGACCGCGACGGCCACGAACTGCAGGTAACCGTCCAGAGCGTCGTCGACGAACTCGCCGGCGCCGCCAACCTCGTCTCCGGCGAGGGCGACGGCGGCAACCCAGTGGTGATCGTCCGTGACTGGGAGTTCGGCGACCACGACGGCAGCGACAACCTCTACCGGGAGATGGCCGGCGACTTCGTGCGCCAAGCACTGCGGGAGTGGGAGTTCGACCAATGACTGACCCGATCCGCCGCGGCGTCGAACTCACGCCCGAGCACCCCGTTTCGCGGCTGGCCGACCTCGGGGAAACCGCAGAATCCGCTGGCTTCGACGCGGCGTTCGTCTCCTCACACTACAACAACCGCGACCCGTTTCAGGCCCTCGACGCTATCGCCGAGCGCACCGACTCGCTCCGGCTCGGCCCGGGTGTCGCGAACCCCCACGAGAGCCATCCCGTCGCGCTGGCCTCCCGGATGGCGACGCTCGACGAACACTCGGGCGGCCGTGGCGTGTTCGGTATTGGGCCAGGTGACCCCTCGACGCTCCGGAACCTGGGCGTCGACGGCGACGACCGCGGCCTGCGCTCGGTACTGGAGGCGTTCAAAGTCGCCAAGCGACTCTGGGCCGGGGAGCGCGTCGATCACGACGGCACCTTCCAGGCCGACGACGCCGGCCTCAACTACGAACCGCCGGGCGAGATTCCGGTCTACGTGGGCGGCGAGGGTCCCCACATGTGCCGAATGGCCGCGAAACACGCCGAGGGACTGCTGTTCAACGGCTCGCACCCACGGGATCTGGCGTGGGCCGGCGACCGCGTGGCGGAGGGACTGGATCAGCGTCCCGACCACCGCGGCGAGTTCGACTTCCTCGCGTACGCGAGCGTGAGCGTCGCCGCCGAGCACGAGGCCGCCCGCGAGGCCGCTCGCCCGCCGGTGGCGTTCATCGCGGCCGGGGCGCCCGAGCCAGTCCTCCAGCGCCACGGCATCGACGCCGAGCGCGCCGCCGCGGTCGGCGAGCGGATCAGCGAAGGGGCGTTCGGCGCGGCGTTCGAGGCGGTGACGCCCGAGATGATCGACGCGTTCGCCGCGGCGGGAACCGTCGACGAGGTGGCCGATCGCCTGGCTGGCGTACTGGAACACGCCGACGGCGTCGTCTGCGGGTCGCCGCTGGGGCCGGACCTGGACGCGGCCGTGGGGCTGGCGAGCGAGGCGCTGGCGAAGGCAGGGAAGCAGGCCGAAGAGTAGTCGGCTACCGCGTCGCGCCGGCGCCGAGGAGGTCGAGCGTCGCGCCGAAGGCGAGATAGCCAAGGACGCCGCTAGCGGCGATAACCAACAGTGCGCCCATCAGGGCGGAGACGGCCGAGAGGGGGTCCAGCGTGACGACGCCCTCGAACAGTCGGCCCATCTCGGGAATATCCGTGACGATCCGGGTGACGAACTCCTGCAGCGTGGCCATACTGGGGTTCAGGTCGGGGGCTACTTCGCTTTTCCGTGTGCGACTGCGCCGGGAGAGTTTTCCCCGGCGGCGCCGGAGCAGTCGCCAGTGACGCTCGACCCTATCCACGTCGACACTATCGCCCGCATCGCCGCCTCCATCGCGGGCACCGTCGACGACACCGACCACGACGAGCACGCCCGCGAGGCGTGGCAGCTGCTCGACCCGCTCCGCGAAAAGGGGCGGGTCGTGGTCGAACCGCTCGAGGACCCCGCCCTCCGTGCCGCGACCATCGACGACGTGGCGCTCGCCGACCGCCCGTTCTCGGTCACGCACGGTCTCGATGCGGGCACGCTGAACCCCACTGGCTTCAAGAACGGCCTGATGCTCGACGTGGCGCAGGCCGCGATGGCGGCGGCGCCGACGGATCTGGAACTCCACCGCTCGCGCACGCTGGTTGCGACGGTCCACGCCAACGACGCCACCCGCGAGTACGGCGGGGAGTGGCAGCAGTACGACCGCGGCTACAGCCGGCAGCGCACCCTCCACGTGCCCGAAGTCGGCGAGTTCGCCGACGAAGTGACCCACGAACTCGCGCTCTACCTCGCCGAGTCCTCCCACGCGCTGGAACACGCCGAGGACGTCGAGGAACTGCTCCTCCTCGACGGCCCGCTATACCCCAAGCGCCTGTTCAACTGGGAGTCACGCGACCCCGCGCTGGCCGAAGCCACGCGCGAGGCAGCGCCCCAAGCCATCGTCGGGAACTACGTCAGACTCGTCGAGGAGTTCGTCGAGCGCGGTATCCCCATCGCCGGCTTCGTCAAGAACCCCACCTCACGCTTCCTCGTCCGGACGCTCTCGGGGAAGACGCCGACCCCGTGGGCCGACGACTCGGCACTGTTCACTCGGCTGCTGGAGCAGCGTCGGGACGACGTCGACGGCGACGCCGACCCCGCGACCGCTCGCGACGAGTCGGATCTGACCTTCACTTCGTGGTTCCGCTCCCGGGGCTCCTCGGACGAACCGATGTCCGTCGACGGCGACGCGATGGGGGTCGAGCGTCGTCTCGACCCCGAGTGCTACGAAGTGACGTTCTGCTACCTCTACGACCCCAGAACCGACGTGACCTACAAGATCGAGGCACCGTACGCCGTCACCCGAGATCCGGGGACTCGGGAGGCGCTGACGACACAGCTACTCAGTGAGGTGGCGACCGAGCGCGGGCCGCCCGAAGCGATCGGGAAGGCCGACGAACTCGCGAAGATCGGCGCCGGCGAGAAGACCGCGATCCGGCGGAAGTTCGAGGAGACGTTCGGCAGCGACGCTCGGATGACGTACGATCGGTTGCGGTGGGACGAGGAGAGCTAATCCATCGGCGTCGGGTTCCCGCTGTCGACAACCGATTCTTCCACTCCCGTATCGCGGACTGGCGAGGTCAGGAGCCACAGTGCGGCCCCGACAGGCGCGACGACTACACCCGACCAGCCCAGCAGTTCGACGGCACCGAGTCCCTCGGCGACCGTCCCGGCGAGCACGCGGGCGACGCCGCCGACGAGTGCGAGCGCCATCGCTGCACCGGAGAGCACCGTCGAGCGGCCAACGTCCGCGAGTCGGTCGTTGAGGTACTGGTTCCGGAGCGGCGCCGTGATGGTGCTGAGGCCGCGGTTGAGGATCAGCACGGGAATGACGAGCGCCGGGACGACCAGCAGACCCGCGTACGCGAGGCCGTACAGCGGAATCAGCAGCGCGAACGTGCCGCGGATGCCGAAGCGTTCCTGTAGTCGACCGACCGTCGACGCCGCCACCGCCGAGGCGAGTTTGAACCCCGCGTAGATGAGGCCGAAACCAGCGACGGGGACACCAATTTCACCAAACGCCGGCTGTTCGTAGATTCTCGTGACCAGAAACACCGCGTGAAACAGCGCGGCGTAGGCAACGAACCACCGAACCGACGGCCGTTCGACTTGTGCACGCAGCATCGTAAGCGCGTTCCGGACGGAGAAGTGGTCGCCGTCCGGCGCCTCGCCGGTGCTCTGTACAGCCGGGAATGTCGCCAGCAGGGGCAGCCCCAGCGTGGCGAGCCCGGCGTTGACCACGAACGGCGAGGCCGGGTCCACGCTGTAGAGCAGACTCCCGACGATTGCCCCGCCGGCAGAAACTGTGAGCCGGGCCATCCGTCCTCGACTCTCGATTCTGGCAAACTGCGAGGAGTCGAAGCGTGCTTCCAAAACCTCGTAGAGCCACGCGTCCTGCGTCCCGGAACGAAACGAACGCCCGGTCGCCCAGACGAGGTGGATTGCCAGGTACGCGGCGGCGCTCTCGAGGAACGGGTAGACCGCGAGCACGCCGACTCGGAGGACACAGCCAACCGCGAGACTCGCCCGGCGACCTATCCGGTCCCCGAGGTAGCCGGTCGGAATCTCCGCGAGTAGCGTCCCGAGCGCGTAGACGGCGTACGCAAACCCGATGAAGTCGAGGCCGAATCCCTTGTCCTGCAGGATGAGGACTGAGACTGGGAGGTAGAACCCCGCAGAGGTCGTTATCCGGTAGAGGTAGTACCGGTAGATGAGGCGGCGACCCTTGCCGTCGCTGTCGGCCTCGTCGCCCGCGTCGTCGTTCATAGTCGACAGTTAGGTTCGTCTGATTATGGGCGTTCCCAGAAAGCTATTTTGGAAGAAAAGTGACTACGTGACCGTCAGGCTGGCTTCTCCTCTTCGATGTCGATATCCACGTCGTCGACGCCGATGCGGGCGAACTGGGTCTTGATGTGTTCGTTCGCGGCCTCGAGGGCGGCCTCGCGCGTGTCGAACCCGCGGGCCATCGGCGACTCGAACGCGACGCGGATCTCCTCGCCGTCGATCTCGATCGCCGAGCCACCGCTCTCGACCTCGTAGAAGGCGTCACAGACCCAAACGTAGGGGGCGCCCTCGTCGGGCGCGCCCTTGTAGGACGGCGGCTCCTCGCCGCGCTCGAACACCGTGCCGGTGAGGACCGTCCCGCCGCCGCGGCCGTGGACCTGGATCATACCGTTAGTAGTCGGTCGCCACCTTTAGCGGTGGTGCCACCGGCCCGGCGCGCAGGGAAAGGTGTATGCCGGGAGCCGCCATCAGCCGGTGTATGAGCGATTCGGGCGACCTTGGCGACTTCACCGACTACGTGGGCGACGACGGGGGCGACGACGACCCGCCGGCGCGTGAGCAGGCCGACGGTTCGGGGGCCGAGGCAGTCGAGCGAGTCGACGAGGTCGACGACGATACCGAAGCCGAGGGCGACGCCGACTTCGAACGCTACGACGCGGAGCCGTCCGGCACCGACGCCGGCCTCGGGACTGTCTCGGTCTCACAGGGGCTCAGAGTCTCCCAAGACGGCGACGAGACGACGCTGCGGGCGTTCATCACCACCGAGAACCGCGACGCCGTTCGGTTGGGGAGCTATCTGCTCGTTCCCTACCCAGACGGGGAGACGCTCTTTTGCTCCATCGCCGCGCTGGAGTACGCCCAGGAGTTCCAGTCCGACGACGCCACCGAGATCCACGCGCGACGGGAGATGCGCCGCGAGGGCTTCGAGGAACGGGACTACAAGTTCATGGCCGAGTTGGAACCCGTCGCAGTCATCTACGAGGAGGGCGGCGAACTCAAACGACGGATGACCGATCGCGTGCCCAAACCGGGCGCGCTGGCTCGCGAGGCCGCCGACGAGGAGCAGATCAAGACCGGACTCAAGATCCCCGGCGACGGCGTCTTCCTCGGGCATCTCTCCGTGGGCGGCGAGAAGGTCCGTACCGCCGCGGAGCCACCGACCGTCGACTACCGCGTGAAGGACGACTACGCCGAGGGTGACCCGCTCGTGTTCCGCCACACGCTCGTCGCCGGCGGGACTGGGTCGGGGAAGACCCACGCCTCCAAGAACGTCCTCCGGCAGTATCTCGACGAGGAGCACGCCTACCCGATGGACGACGGTCGGGAGGTCCAGCCGGCGGTCGTCCAGTTCGACCCCCAAGACGAGTACGCGCAGATGCACGACGACAACCCGGGGATGGACGGGCAGTTCGCCCGCAAACTCGACCGTGAGGGCATCGCTCACGGTGGCCACGACGACACTATCGCGCTGGTGCCCGTCGAGGAGGGCGTCACGTACGGCGGCGAGAACCACCGCGCCGAGCAGGTGCGCTTCACTATCCCGTTTTCCGTCGTCGACGAGTACGACATGCCGTGGCTGGTCGCGGGTGGGGGGCTGAACGACAACCAGTACCCCGCGCTGCTCAGGCTCCTGAACCGATTCTTCGACGATTACGGCCAGAGCGGCACCTACCAGCAGTTCCTCACCTACCTCGACGACCCGGGGCTCCAGGAGGAACTCCACGAGTCCGGTCGCGTCCACGAGGCGACGTTCGACGCCGTGAAGCGACGGGTTCGCGGGATTCCCAACGGCATCTTCGATCAGGACGCGCGACCGATCACGGACCTGGACCACGAACTCGTCCGTCCGGGCGGGTTGACGGTCGTACCGACCTATCACCTCTCCACGTCGCGGGCGAAGGAGATGTTCGTCCTCGCCGTGTCGTCGCTGCTCGTCGACGACAAACTGTCGAACTCCCCGAACAGCCAGCGGATCAAGGAGACGCCGCTGGTGTTGGGGATGGACGAGGCCCACAACTTCCTCTCGAACGCCGACAACGTGCAGGCCCAGAAGGTGGTCCAGAAGTTCACGGAGGCTGCAAAACAGGGTCGGAAGGAGCGACTGGGGCTGTTCCTCATCACGCAGGATCCCCAGGACATCGCCGAACCGGTGTTCAAGCAGGTGAACACGAAGGTGATCCTGAACCTCGGCGACGAGGACGCGATCTCGTCGGTCAACATCCCGAGCGAGTTGGCCCAGAAGGTGCCGTACATGGAGAAGGGACAGATGGTGGTGTACTCGCCCGACAACTCCGAACCGGTGGAGTTGATCGGTTTATCCCAATGTGTCACGAGACACGGCGAGTAACGGCAGCGACGGCGCCTGACCGGACGCCGAATCCGCCACCTCGCTTTTCACGGTCGCCTCCGAACCCTCCCCCATGACCAAACGGATACTCGTCGCGTACGACGGCACGCCGCAAGCGGCGGACGCGCTGGCGTTCGCCGTCGACGAGTGGGGCGACCACGACATCACGCTGCTGTACGTCATCAACCCCGTCGAGGCGGGCTACAGCGCCGGCGTCGGCGTCCCCAGCGGCGGCGAGGAGTGGTTCCAGCAGGCCAAATCGGACGCCGAAGAGCGGTTCGCGACGGCAGACGCCGAGTACGACACCGAGTTCGGGACGGCCATCGCCGTCGGTCGCCCGCCACAGGCCATCGTCGCGGTCGCCGGCGGCGAGAGCGATGACGTCGACGCGCCCGAGTTCGACCACCTCGTGATCGGGAGCCACGGCCGCACTGGTGTCTCGCGAATGCTGCTCGGGAGCGTCGCCGAGAAAGTCGTCCGCGAGTCGCCGATCCCGGTGACGGTCGTCCGATAATCCCGCCGACAG
>Ga0136556_1001656_pt1 | contig 10924 bp, 6 predicted proteins | sample AntRauTorckE6831_FD_104780 | JGI IMG/M metagenome (GOLD analysis project Ga0136556, IMG submission 104780) | Saline lake microbial communities from Rauer Islands, Antarctica - Metagenome Torckler E6 #831 | ecosystem: Environmental > Aquatic > Non-marine Saline and Alkaline > Saline | place... | reverse complement strand
CAAGAAAGACGACAGTAAAGAAGAAGACAAGTAGTTTTCACTTTACAGACTTTCAAGTCTTAAAAATAATAAAAGCCATTCACCCGCGGGTGAATGGCTTTTTTCGTTGCCTCTTATTTTTGAAAATCTTAGGGTCAGTTGAAAGGATTTGAATATCCTAAACGGGTGACTCTGTTTCGCTGCTTTCTTTAAGCGGAATTGGAATGTTTTCGATAATCTCGAGACCATATCCAACAATTCCTGTTCGCTTGATAGGGTGATTCGTCATAAGCTTCATTTTGCTCACGCCCAGGTGACGTAGAATTTGAGCTCCAACACAATAGTCTTTGGTGTCCATTTTTGACTTGTTTCTAAGCTGTGGATTCTTAGTAAGCATCTCGTTGCGCTCGCGGTAGGCTTCGAGCTCATCGATAAGCCCACGATCCTTGCGCAATTGATTGATGTAAACAATGATTCCACTACCTTCTTCATTGATCATCTCCATAGCTTTGTGCAGCTGCTCACCCTTGCCGTAGTAGGCCGAGCTGAAGATGTCTCCGATCATGGAGCTGGAGTGTACTCGGACCAAAACCGGCTCGCCTTCTTTCCAATCGCCTTTCACAAGAGCCAGGTGTTCGTTTCCATTGGTGGTCTGTCTAAAAGCATGAAGCTGAAAATCACCGTATTTGGTAGGTAGCTTCACTTTGGTCACGTGTTTTACCAACGTCTCATTCTCCAGTCTGTAAGCGATGAGATCTTCAATGCTCACCAGCTTGAGGTCAAACTTTTCTGCAATTTCTTTCAGTTGAGGGAGGCGGGCCATGCTGCCATCCTCATTCATGATTTCAACGATGACTCCTGCTGGTTCAAAACCAGCCAGTCGTGCAAAATCGATAGCTGCTTCGGTGTGTCCTGCTCTTCTCAATACTCCGCCAGTCCTCGCTCTGAGTGGGAAAATGTGTCCCGGCTTCCCCAGTTCATCGGAGTGAGTTGATGGATCTATAAGTGCTTTCACCGTTTTTGCTCTGTCGCTAGCAGATATGCCTGTGGTGCATCCGTGGCCAATTAGGTCTACCGAAACCGTAAATGGAGTTTCGTAGGCAGCGTTGTTGGATTGGACCATCAGGTCGAGGTTGAGCTCATCACATCTTTCCTCGATAAGCGGTGCGCAGATCAATCCGCGTCCATGGGTAGCCATGAAATTGATAATCTCGGGAGTCACATTTCGCGCGGCAGTGAGAAAGTCTCCTTCGTTTTCGCGGTCTTCATCATCCACTACGATAATAACTTCTCCTTTTCTGATAGCCTCTATGGCTTCTTCGATATTGTCGAGCTGTTCTTTCATATTTGTAGAAATTCGGTGCAAAGGTATCTCAATTCAATTACCTCACACAGCCAATCTGATTGAAATACACCCCGCTGGTTTCTTTGTTTAGGTGAATCTTACTTAGAGTTGTAATCATAGTGGAGAAATCGAAGTGGACAGAGATAGTCTAATCGCCTTTTTCCTGTTATTTTTGCGAACGCAATAATTGATTTTTATGATTTTACCGATTGTCGCATACGGAGATCCAGTGCTAAAGAAGAAAGCAGCGGAGATCGATGAAGATTATCCAATGCTGGATGAGCTCATCGATAATATGTTTGAGACCATGTACAACGCGAGCGGAGTGGGGCTGGCGGCACCTCAAATTGGCAAGTCTATTCGCCTCTTTGTTGTAGATGCTTCTCCATTTGCTGAAGGAGAAGATGGAGACCCCAATTGCGAAGGCTTCAAACGGGTTTTTATTAATCCGATAATCTTTGAAGAGACTGGAGAGAAGTGGCCTTTTGAAGAGGGATGTTTAAGCATTCCTCAGATTCGAGAAGAAGTATCTCGAGAGGAGACCATAAAAATTGAATACTACGATGAAAACTGGGATCTTTACGAAGAAGAGCTTTCTGGTTTTGCTGCCAGAGTGGTGCAGCATGAATACGATCATATTGAAGGTATTCTCTTTACAGATCACCTCAAACCGCTACGCAGAACCTTGCTGAAGAGCAAGCTGGCGGACATCACCAAAGGGAAAGTTAAGGTGGATTACAGAATGAATTTTCCAGTAAAAAAGAAATGATGAACTACAGACTGAGTTTTATTACGATGGCACTTTTGGCAGTATTTGCCTGGAGTTGTTCTTCCTCATCCGACAGCGAGTCTGCCGAGGGAGAGAAAAAAGAAGGCTTTGAAGAAAAGTACACCAAAACTGAGCGACTTAAAATAATCGATGAGCTGGAAGCAAAAGCTTTTGGAGCTGACACGGTGAAGCCGAAGAAGGCACTGGCCAATGATTTGATGAGGAACTACTTTGAATATAAAAACCTATATCCTAAAGACAGTGTTTCTCCGGAATTTCTATTTAAAGGTGGACAGGTGGCGATGTCTATCGGAAAGTACCGCAAGGCAATTGAAGTGTTTAATGTTATTTATGAAGGATACCCCAATTATGATAAGCGGGTTGAGTCTCTCAACCTGGTAGCGTTTAATTACGACTACAATCTGAATGACCGCAACCAGGCTAGAAAAGTGTACGAGTTTATCGTGCAAAACTTTCCGGAACACCACCTGGCAGAAGATGCAGCGGCTCGGTTGACCACACTGAACATGAATGATCAGGAATTGATAGAGCATTTCGAGAAACAGAATAAAGCTCAGGAATAGTCATTCTTTAAGCTGAAGATGAGCTATTTAATTATTTTTGAACGAACGATTTTAAAATACAAAAGCACTACAAAATGAGTCAACGATTCAAAGCAGGAGTACTTCACGGAGAGGCAGTTCAGAATCTTCTTAAGCATGCCAACGACAATAATTATGCGTTGCCTGCTGTCAACGTGATAGGGACCAACTCGGTGAATGCCGTTTTGGAAACTGCGCGCGATGTGAACTCACCAGTAATGATCCAGTTTTCCAACGGAGGAGCGTCTTTTTTCGCTGGAAAGGGATTGAGTAACGACAATCAGGAAGCGAGCATTCTTGGTGCAGTGAGTGGTGCTATGCATGTACACCAAGTGGCAGAGGCTTACGGGGTGCCGGTGATTTTGCACACGGATCATGCTGCTAAAAAGTTATTGCCCTGGATTGATGGACTGATGAAACACAATGCTATCCACTACGAAATGTATGGAAAGCCTCTTTTCAGTTCTCACATGCTTGACTTAAGTGAGGAGCCAATCGAAGAAAACATTGAAATCAGTGCTGGGTACCTAAAGCGCCTTCATAAAATGGGCATGACACTCGAGATTGAACTCGGTGTAACTGGTGGTGAAGAAGATGGTGTGGACAACACCGGCATCGACAGTTCGAAACTTTATACCCAGCCCGAGGAAGTAGCGTATGCCTACGAAAAGCTTTCTGCAATCAGCAAAAGATTCACTGTAGCTGCGGCATTTGGAAATGTACATGGAGTCTACAAACCGGGGAATGTAGAGCTTCGCCCTGATATTCTTAAAAACTCGCAGGAGTTTGTTAAAGAGAAATTTAACACAGGTCACAACCCAATCAACTTTGTTTTCCACGGAGGAAGTGGTTCTTCTCAAGAGCAAATTCGTGAGGCTATCGAATACGGTGCTATTAAAATGAACATCGACACTGACATGCAGTGGGCATTTCTAACTGGAGTGAGAGATTATATCCAGGAAAATGGTGAGTATCTGAAGGCTCAAGTTGGAAATCCGGAAGGTGATGACAAGCCAAATAAGAAATACTACGATCCTCGCAAATGGCTGAGAGAAGGTGAAGCGACTTTCAGAAATCGACTGAAGCAAGCTTTTGAGGATCTCAACTGCATCAATAGAAACGCATAGGTAAAACTATTAGCGATGAATTTTAAAGAGAGCCTGGCAGTAATGTCAGGCTTTTTTATTTCTGGGCCTCCGTCTCTCTCATATCGGTCTGCTAATTGCTTTCGTTGCAAAAGTGACTAATCACTAACTTGTCGATCATTAGAAATAAACAATCTCAAAAATGAAAATCTACAGTTCACTGATATTGGCATTGCTGCTGTTTGTGGCATGTGCCGATAAGAAAAATCAAAAGACAACAGAGGAAGTGAGTCAACCGACCGAAGAAAAAATGATGAATGAAGGATATTCAAAAGCACGTATTGTGCACGATGAAGAAGCGGAAGCACCATGCGATTACCTGCTCTTGAGTGGTGATCAGATGATGGAGCCAATGGAGCTCTCAAAAGACTTCAAACAGGCCGACTTAAAAGTTTGGCTAAAATATGTTCCACAGAGAAGACAGGGTAGATGCGAAGGAGCTCTGCCCATAGACATTACTGAAATAAAAAAGAGAGCGAAAAACTAATTCCGCTCTCTTTCTAAAGTCTTGTTTTCAGCAAGTTTTACTGAACTACAATACGAGTTATTTTTCCTCCTCTTTCGTCTCCTAGACGGATGAGATAAGCTCCGGGAGCTGCATAACTCATGTCGAGGGTATAAACATATTCTCCACTGTTGTTTTCTACCCAGTTGTGCACCACTTGTTGGCCCATCACGTTGTGAACAGTGATCAACAATGGGTCATTCACAGCGTTTGATGAGAATTTAACAGTGAACTGATCTTTACTTTGTGTCTCAACTACGAGGTCAGCATCGCCCATGAACGACTCATTAATGCTGCTTTCCTGGATGATTACTGTAGAGTAGTCTTCCGTTTCACCATAAGCTGTAGGTGCACATGCGTCAAAAGGCACGATCTCGTCCCATGCTGTTTTTACCCTCATTAAGTGCTCACCAAGGTTGGCATCTTGAGGAATCTCTACCTGAAGTGTCTCAGTGAAGTTGCCACCTCCTTGTCCCTGGGCAATCGTGAAATCCGGTAAGACCACCTCGTCAAATTCAAAAACGAAGTTGTCATTGAAATCAATCCAGGCCCTCACGTGCTGATCACCGTAATTGGTGGTTAGGACCATATCGTGAAACTGGTTTCTTTCCAGATCTGTTGATAGATTTGAGTAGTCGGCATAACCACCTTCGGAGCATCCGCTGGAATTACTGATATCAGCGATTTCATGCAGATAAATCCCGTCACCAAGTGAGCAATCGAGTTCTGGCTGACACAAGGTTTTGGAGATTGTCACCTGAGCATTGTCATTAGAAGTATCTATGTCACCGTCAAGGTTAGTTCCCGACTCGATGTCGTAATCACCAAGCGCACTGAAATCACCCTGTGTATCGAAAATATACTCCAGAGATGATAGAGCTTCTACTGTTTCTGTGACAGTTTCCACTACCTGAGCTCCACCGTTGATGGTGTAGTAAACTTCAAAGTTTGACTGAGCAGTACCACCGTAATTGTTTATTTCAACAATTATGCTTTCCGAAGCAGAAAGGTATGGACTGGAAACGGGTGCTGTGATTGATTCAACACCAATATCATTCGGACTGATGTGTTCTACATCTTTTACATACTCGTCATTGGTTGTGTTTTCATCGTTTTCGAGTCCTGTAAATGCGGTGATCGTGTAAGTTTGGTTTAACGTAGAGAAATCGCCTGTAGCAGTGAAAGTGTAGCTGGCATTTTCAGAACCTGCGATAGGTCCGGGAACAACTTCGTTCACTGCTGTTCCGCCATCTATTTGAAAGCTCACAGGAATATCGCTCTGTGTTTCAATTCCATAATTTCTCACAGTCACAATTATTTCTTCACTGGCAGTGAGAGTACCGTCAGACGGAGAAGTGATATCCAGAATTCCAACATCGTTGTTTAGGTCTGGAGCAAGTTTAAATACACCAACACGGCTAGCACGTTGGTTTCCGTTTGGGAAATACTCGCCAATATGCCAGAAGGTTTTGTCGTCCAGTGGGTCGATGGTCATCTGAGCATAGTCACCATATCTGAAAAACGGATCGTTAGTTCCATTGTCTATAAATGTTCCTTCTGCTACAGTCATTGTTCCCAAAGGATCTCCTGCAAATCTACCAGTGAATCTAATTCCAGGGAAAACATCTTCACTCACGACTGTGTAGCCAAGGCCGATGTTTCCGTCAACATCCATACAAATACCTCCGCTAAAAGCACTCAAACCATCGGGTTGAGCGTAAGTTCCTTCCTGGTAGATTTCCCAGTCGTCACCATCTGCGTCTTGGCGAAGTTCCACCCAACGAATTCCGGCTAGTACATCGCTGTTAGTTAGATCAACAGCCCAGTTCATAACACAAGCGTTGTAATCAGCAAATCTGCGATATTGAGCCATGTACATGATCGTTGCCTGAAGAGCGTCAATATCATTACCGTTTGGCTGTGTCAAATTGGAGAATGAACCTCCATCAAAAACACCGTCAAAAGGAGTGGTAGGGATTTCTTGTGGGGCACTAATAGATGAGTTACCAATTACATCCCAATCCATGTTTATATTCCAGATTTTCAGGTGATCTTCGTTAACACCGGCCCATGAATCGTCTTGCATGTAAACAATTGGGGCGTCACCCGCTGGCGGAATTTCAGATCCGTTGGCATTAAAACCAGCAGGGCTGAAAAAGCCACTAGTAGTAATTCCTGGAAGAGGGAAGCCAGCAAATGCCGCATCTTCAATTCCATTTAGCATCGCTTCTCTGTCGAGAGCATAAACAACTTCACTTGTTCCAGCAGTCCCCGAGTTCTTGTTGGATGTAATGTAATAACCGTCTGACCAAACAGAGATTTTTTCATAATCGGGAAATGAACCTGTCTCAAAGCGGTAGGTATACCATCCGTCATTCACCGGGTCAGGACCCTGGCAAACAGCTACCAAAATACTGTTTGGAGTACTGCTGAATTGCATAATGATGAATCGATCAGCGTATCGATCATAAACCACACAAGGGTCACCAAGAGATTCATTAGGAAAAAGCGTAGCCAGAGAGGCTGCGGGAGTCAGGTTGTTTCCATCCCTGTCGTTAATTATGAAACCCGAGTTCCAGGCATTCACATAGTGGTTAGGGCCTATTGCTCCGGTTGGATCTTGAAGGCTTCCACTGATATTAGCGTTGAAGGTGAGGATAGGTTCAATACTGGCTCCGCGTTGTGCGCTCTGCTGAAGGTCAGCCAGTGGGTCTGCACCGTGAGGTAGTCCCTTGCCAGGGACAACCTTGTTGGCTCCACGTCTTTTTAATTCTCCGGCCTCTTCGCCACTAGCGGGTTCAAGAGACTCCATGCTAGAGATGGGAGGGATCTCAATCATGTAGGTAGCATTGGAAATAAAAGTCGGACCAGAGGACTCCTCATTCTGGGAGTAGCCGGAAACGATTAGGCCCGTTAATAATAACAACAGGGATAACTTTTTCATCATAAGAATTTGAGTTAGTAAGATTTTTAAACAGGTTTTTGAGCGAACTGGTTTACACTCGATTCGCTTTGGCTTGCATTCCAAAATTAGTATTTTTCAGAGGTTTTCGCAGTTATTTGCGGATCAAAATGAACTCTCCCTAGGATTCTTGTAGGGTTAGAATTAGCTGGCAACGTCTATCAGTTTTACTCGTCATTAGCCTGGATTCTGTCACAAGGACCTCAAGAAAACCATGATAGTAGTAAAACCCAAAAGCCTTTAATTACGTACCTTTGTAAGGCTTTTCGAGTCTGTTTACAGCACTGCATTTTGGTTGACTGTAATTGGTTGTCACGGAGCTTTTTAAGCGAAATGACGAATCTGCCAGTCAAATAATTGGTCGGCAGGGTTTGATCGATTAGAATTTTATGAGAATTGGTGGAGAAAGGCCATGAAATGAAAAGAATGAAAATACACTTTACTTTACTTGTTTGGCTGCTATCAGGAGCCCTTACTTCCATGCTCAATGCGACAACAGATGGTGGTGATTCCAATCTTGAACTGATTGTTTGTGAAAGTCCCATTAATGTTGATCTGGATGCAACAGGGCCGGAGTCTGTAGTGATAAGCTGGCAGGCTGGTGCTACTGAGAATTCCTGGGAAGTGCAATATGGACCGATAGGCTTTGATCCCCTCGCTTCTGAGGGGACTATAATCCCTGCAACAGAGAATGTTGATTTTCAGATAGACGGCCTGACTTCAGAAACGAGCTATCAATTTTATGTGCGGTCAGTCTGTGATTCTCCTTTCGAATATTCGGACTGGGTTGGTCCTGTGGAAGTCGTGACTTACTGCAGTTCAGAGTCCTTAGATTATTTTCAGTCCTTTTCAACAATTTTACCTTCTTGCTGGTCTGAGGCGGGGAGCGGAACTCCTCTTTCAGGTCCACAGCTTATAGGTGAATCCGATTGGATCTCTGACGACTTCATGGACAACAATAGTTCTGATGCAGCCCGTTTGCATCTTCATTCGAATGTCGATGAAGAATGGCTGCTTTCTCCATTTATTGAGATCATGACCGAAGAACTTTGCGAAGTTTCGCTGGATTTTGGAGTTAAAGAATTTCTTGGATCGGCATCTTCGATGGGGTCTGACGATGAGGTGAAGTTGCTTTTGCGAATTCAAGGTGAAACTAGTTGGACAACACTTTGGACCTGGGATTCAAGTTTTGAGTCTCCAGCAAACGGACAGAATTTCAGTTTCGATGTAACATCATATTCTGGGCAAACGGTTCAATTTGCCATATGGGCAACGGATGGAGAGATTGACGACCCTGAAAATAATAAAGTTTTCATCGACAACTTTAGTGTTCAGGAAGTGGAGACCTGCCCTCAAGTGTCCGGCATTGCCACTTCGGCTACGGATCCATATTCAGCCGATATAATCTGGCAAGTTGGGGGAGTAGAAAGTCTTTGGAATGTTCAAATCGGAGCTCCTGGCTATGATCCTGAGACTGACCCTGGCACCGAATACGAGGTTTTGGATACTCCGCTAATTTCTTTCGATGATCTTTCTCCAGGAGCTACTTATGAAGTATATGTGCAGTCCGTTTGCATCGATGGAGAGGATTATTCCCAATGGACAGGCCCCTTTACTTTTACTACTCCATGTGGAGTCGAATTTCCCGAATATCTTGAAGACTTTACCTTTTTCGTTCCAAATTGTTGGTTTAAAGCCGGCAACGGAACGCCTGACCTAGGCCCCTCTCAGTTTGGTGCCGGGTCATGGGTTTCCGATTTCTATATGGAAGACTTGAATACTGATGCCGCCAGGATGATGTTCAACTCCAATACATCTCAGGAGTGGTTGATCTCCCCTGAGATTGAGTTAACAACTGGCACGGAATACCAGTTGGACTTTGATTTTGGGGTTCTCTTTGCGGATGATGAAACTCCGGGAAATCTTGGAGCTGACGATGAGCTGCAAGTTTTGATTTCTCTTGATGACGCTGATTCCTGGAGTGTTTTGTCTACAATTGATGGCTCTTACACTTCTGAAGTCGGGGGCGAAATGCTCGACTTCAACCTCTCTTCTTATGAAGGCGAAACCGTTCGATTTGCCCTCTGGGGAACTGACGGTGATGTCATTGACACTCCGGCAAGAACAGTTTACGTAGATAACTTCAGGGTGAGAGAGGTGCCGTCTTGTCCCGAGCCTGCTGATCTTTCTTACTTCAATGTTAGCATTACTACTGTAAACTTATCCTGGGAAGTAATGGGAGGAGAGTCTGAGTGGACTGTTTCTTATGGGCCTCCAGGCTACGACCCAGATGGAAATGCCGGCACTGAAGTGACGGCTTCAACCAATTCAAATTTCCAACTATCAGACCTTGTAACCTCTACAAATTACGATGTCTATGTGAGGGCTGTCTGCGCACCAGGTGAAGATGTATCGCTATGGGATGGACCGGTTTCTTTTGAAACACTTTGTCAGACTTCACCCATCACCGAATACCCTTACTACGAAGGTTTTGATGAAGAGCTACCTCCTGCAATTCCTTGTGGCTGGTGGGATGAAAACACGAATGGAGACCTTTTAACCTGGGAGACCAGTTCTATTTATGGTAACTCTGAGCCGAATGCTCTTTTCATACGTTACAACGATGTTCAGATGGTGGGAATGGATGACTGGGTGTTTTCTCCTGAATTGGTGATGACCTCAGCGCAGACCTACACACTGACATTCGAGTATAAAACCGGTGGTCAGAATTTCTCGGAAAACTTTGGCGTGTTTCTATGTGAGTCTGATGACAGCGAAAGTATAATTTCTGAGTTGGTTGATTTTGAGGGTATTTCAAATCTGCAATACCAAACCGCTCAAGTGAGTTTTCAGGTAGACACTGACGGGTCTTATCACATTGGTTTCCATGGTTACAGCGATCCAGGGCAGTTTTACATTGCTTTGGATGATGTGCAAATATGCGATGTGCCTGTGGCTAATTTAGAATCGGATGCAGAGAGTATCGAGTCGTTGCCATACAACGGGCAAGGAGAATTGAATTCTTGCTACACGGACAACTATGGTGGTGCTGATCGGGATAAGTTTTACACTTTTACGGCTCCAGATTGTGCGGATTCTGTTGATGTTTCTCTTTGCAACTCGGTCTTCGATACAAGACTTAGTGTACTCGACAGCAATGGTGATTTGATAGACACTAGTGACAATGCGGAGGGCTGCGGCCTTCAGTCGCTGTGTTCGGGCTTGCAAGTTATTCCGGGAGAGCAATACACGGTGGTGATTGAAGGAGTGAATGGTGCTGTGGGTTCCTATGAATTGGAAATTGATCTCTACCAGACATTTGATGATCCTTCATTTACTTTTGAGTCTGGAGAGTTTTGCATTGATGAATTGGAAGCTACTGCTGAGGTTTTGGGCACACCAGGAGGCCAATTCACGGGGTCGAATAATCTGGTGATTGATCCCACTTCAGGTGTTATTGACTTAATGGCTTCAGGGGTCGGTATCTACTCTGTGACCTACACCACTGGAACAGGACCTTGCGCTTCCAGCCAAACAAAAGAAATTGAGATTCTTCCCGTCCCATCTGCAGTCTTTTTATTCCCTGATGATACGCTTTGTGTTTATTTCGATTCTGT
>Ga0136556_1001654_pt1 | contig 10950 bp, 10 predicted proteins | sample AntRauTorckE6831_FD_104780 | JGI IMG/M metagenome (GOLD analysis project Ga0136556, IMG submission 104780) | Saline lake microbial communities from Rauer Islands, Antarctica - Metagenome Torckler E6 #831 | ecosystem: Environmental > Aquatic > Non-marine Saline and Alkaline > Saline | place... | reverse complement strand
CATGCATCAAAAACATTCGCGACCTGCTGGACTACGTTCCACAAAATTGCGAGGAGACAACTCCAATACTTCCAACGGAAGAGAATGACGAACTCCGCCCCGACCTGGATGGCATTGTTCCGGACAATCCAAACCAACCTTACGATATAAAAGAAGTGATCACCGGAACCATCGATGAAGATTCGTTCCTCGAAGTTCACAAAGATTACGCTGAAAACATGGTTGTCGGCTTCGGTCGATTGAAAGGTCGCAGCATCGGAATCGTGGCCAACCAACCAGCTTTCCTTGCCGGAGTGCTCGACATCAACTCATCGAAAAAAGCCGCTCGTTTTGTTCGCTTTTGCGATTCGTTCAACATCCCGTTGCTCGTTTTCGAAGACGTTCCGGGATTCCTTCCGGGAACCGATCAGGAGTGGAACGGAATTATCAGCAACGGAGCCAAGTTGCTCTACGCATTCAGCGAAGCCACAGTGCCAAGAGTCACGGTGATTACCAGAAAAGCTTACGGAGGTGCCTACGATGTAATGAACTCGAAACACATTGGTGCCGACATGAACTACGCATGGCCATCTGCAGAAATTGCAGTGATGGGAGCCAAAGGTGCTGCTGAGATCATTTTTAGAAAAGAGATCAAAAACGCTGACGATCCCCAGGCCAAGCTCAAGGAAAAAGAAGAGGAATACGCAGAGATGTTTGCCAACCCATACAACGCTGCAGCTCGCGGCTATGTGGATGAAGTCATCAAACCTCATCAAACACGCAAGAAATTAATTCGCGCATTCGAAATGCTAGAAAACAAGGTGGACAACCTGCCCAGGAAAAAGCACGGAAATATTCCGTTGTAGCCACTTGTTCAATAAGACTTATCGAAACCCCCGGGAATGAATTCTCGGGGATTTTTTGTTTTAGACATTCAAATTCATCACATCAACTAAGGGATTTCCCTTAGCGATTTAGTGAGTTACACGGAGAAAATAGAGCTCCGTTCAGATGCATCTTTGCAGTCAACAACACAAATCAAATACTCAGATGAAAAAGACTCTCTTAAAACAAAACAGCTTAATTCTAATGCTTTTTGCATTCTTCGCTCTAACTATAACTTCTTGTGAGGATGAAGAAATAATTCCAGAGATGGAACAAGAAGAACAACAATCGAACAATAGCACCCCTACCCCACAATTTGGCAATGCAGACGGGTCGCTTTGGGCCATCAATACCTACACTACTACTTCTACTCCCATTGGTGAGTTTGATGTTGAGCTCGGGCTTGGTGTGGCCAGTTTCTTTGATGGTAGCGAGGAGCCTGTTGATGCCGGCACAGTTACGCTCAATGATGAAGCCCTGAATCAAACTTCCAGCAACAGTTACTTCTACCAGGCTGGCGCTGAAAACCCGGAGGGCATCTCATTTACAAGTGGTGTTTCATGGTCAGTTAGCGGCAGCGGAATTGTCCCCGCCTTCGACCGAAATGTGACTTTTGCTTTTCCTGAATGCCAGGCGATCAACAGCAGCTCAACGGTTAGTTTGTCTGAAGGCTACACCCTTTCAGTAAATGGCGTTTCCAATGCTGACTCCGTTCTTTTCATTGTAGGCGATGTAATCAAAACACTTCCTGGAAACACAACTTCGGTCACTTTCTCTGCTGAAGATCTCAGCCCACTTGAAAGCGGTACATCTGTTGCCCAGGTGGCCGCCTATGCTTACATCAGCGAAACGATTGGTAGCAAAGAAATTTACTTTGGAAAGGAAGCCGTTCGCTCCCTCACTGTTCAATTGGAAAACTAAAACCTATCATTTCAATTCTGCCAAACCGATGAGCATGCCAACTCATCGGTTTGGCTTTTCTTCTATTTCATCAATTTTAAAATACTTTTATACTTTTCTGCCTCATAGAAACTAAGCACCTTAACCAAACATACTTTATGCACTTCAGGAAATCTCTCATTCTGCTCCTCTGGCTGATGGTTTCAACCTCAACTTCCTGGAGCCAGCAATCCAAAATCGATTCGCTAAAGGCCGTGCTTCCTGAAACAAAAGATTCGGCTCGAGTCGAAATACTCCACAAAATTGCCTTTGAGCAATCACTTTCTAACCCGGACTCCGCGATAAAATCTATCAAGGAAATGCGGGCGGTTTCTTCTCGGATAGATTACCCACGAGGAATTGCAGTGGCTCTAAATGATGAGGCCATCCTCATGCGCTACCTCGGTTTGTATGACGAAGGAATTGCACTATCCGACAGTGCGCTTAGCATGGCTCAAAACAGGTGGAACACCCTATGTGGATCGGCTCTGGTAAATAAAGGCGTCTGCTACCGCTTTAAAGGCGAAAGCGACAGAGCTCTGGAAAACTATCTGGAAGCAATTGAGATCTATAAAGAACTCGGAGATCGTGAGCAAGTCGGGACAGTTTACAACAACATTGGGGTGATCTTTATGTCACTTGAGGATTACGATCCTGCAATGCGCTACTACGGCAAGGCACTCGAAATCCAGAATGAGTTGGGGCTCATAAAGGGCCAGGCTGAAGTGTTCAACAACATGGCCATCATCCAGGCCTATCAAAGCAAGTTTGACTCCTCTCTCTTTTACTTTCAAAAATCGCTGGATCTCGAAGTGCAGAGAGGCAGCAAAAAGGGGATGTCGGAGTGTATCAATAACATCGGCACTGTTTACAACATGATGGGCAAGCCGAACAAGGCCATCGAGCAGATCGAACGTTCGGTTGCTCTAGATGCTGAGATGGGAAACATACAGGGACAACTGGCGAGTATCAACACTATTGCCGAGATTTATATTGAAAACGGCCAGTCGCAAAAAGCAATTGCCCAACTTGAACGCACTGAAAGACTCAGTTCGGAAATCGATTCCAAATTCGATCGGAAGACTGCTTATGCAAACCTGTCAGCGGCCTACGAAAACCTGGAAGACTATCAAAAAGCGCTACTCTATCAAAAGAAGCATTCGGCTCTCCGAGATTCGATTTTGGATGAGAAACAGACGGACAAAATAGCCGAAATGGAAACGAAGTTTAAAACGCAAGAGGCCGAGCAAGAGCTGGAGCTGAAAAGCTTAAAAGTGGAAGAGCAAAAAGCATCTCTTTCTGCACGAAAAAATTTAATTATCGCTCTCGTTGTGGGTCTCCTGGCAATTTTAGCTTTCGCTTTCATCTTTTATCAGCAGTACAGATCCAGAAAGAATGCCGAGTTACAACAAGCGATTATCCGCGAGCAGCAGAAAGGCCTCGATGCAGTGATTCAGGCAACGGAAGACGAACGAAGGCGAATTGCAAAAGACCTTCACGATGGAATTGGCCAACAGCTCAGCGGACTAAAGTTAAGCATTAGCCAAATCGGTCATTCGCTTGCTGAAAAAGGAGCTGAGGAAGAAAAACTAAAAATCGACAAGCTAGCTTCTGGACTCGACTCAGCCGCAGCTGAGGTGCGTGGAATTTCGCACCAGATGATGCCACGCGCGCTAGAAGAACTTGGTTTGGTAGCAGCAATTGACGACATGCTTTCCAAATCGTTTGGCAACTCGCAAACAGCCTATCGATTTGAGCATTTTAAAGTGCAGGAGAAACGCTTTGCCGAAAACGTAGAGATCGGGTTGTTCCGTATATGCCAGGAGTTGGTCAACAACATCATCAAACACGCCAATGCAAACGAAGTGAGTGTCCAATTGATACGCAATAAAAAGCACCTTATCCTGATTGTTGAAGACAATGGAGTTGGTTTCAATTCGGAACTGAAGAAGGATGGAATTGGACTTAGAAACATCAGTAGCCGAGTGCAAACCGCGAATGGTGAGATCAACTACCAACCGAGTCCAGAAAGTGGCACTGTAGCAACCATCAGAATTCCAGTAGCAGAATAACACCGTTTTTCATACTTTCGAAGCGATAACCATAACCAAAATTCAGCGGTGTCGATTCGAATAGCCATTGCCGATGATCATCAGATGGTGATTGACGGTCTTACTTCCATTCTTCAAAACCTCGAAGGCGTTGAGCTTAAAGGGCAGGCCAACAACGGTCGAGAAATAATTCGACTGGTCGAAAACCTAAAAATCGACCTCGTTTTCATGGATATCGATATGCCCGAGATGGATGGCATCGAAGCTACAAAGCAGATCAAAACGCATTTTCCAGAAGTAAAAATCGTCATCCTCACCATGCATGATGAACAGTCGCTAGTAAAGAAACTTCTCGAAATTGGAGCCGATGGCTACATCCTAAAGAACTCTTCAAAGACAGAACTCGAAATGGCCATTCGCCAAATCCAGTCAGGCAAGAAACACTTCAGTTCAGAAGTAACCATGATTTTGCTGGAAGAAGAGTCTCCTGCTGAAGTCAACGCTCAGCTCAAGCAGCTCACTGAAAGAGAGATTGAAATTTTAAAACTCATCTCCGAGGGACTCTCAAACAAAGAAATCGGAGACCAGCTTTTTATCTCTCACCGAACAGTAGACACTCATCGCACCAATTTGATGAAAAAACTCGATGTCCACAACGTAGCTGGTTTGATCCGTTTTGCCATCAAAAACGGACTGGTTGAATAGTATATTCTAGTGATAAGCCGCCTATTATCAAGGGCTCAACAAATTTCTCAAATTATTTCTGAAACCCTTTCCGAAAGGCCACCGTTAAAGAAGCTTGTAAGTTCTCATGTAGAGATATTAGATAGTTTAATTGTTTTCATTTATTTACTGAAAAGGCCGTCAAGCGTGACGGCCTTTTTGGTTTTTATAACTCCGATGAAAATTTCCGCTTTTGCCGAAGTCCTCTCAATAGAGTGAGGTCTATTTTTTTTAGTCATTCTAGCCGTTTCTTTTTTTTAACACCTCCTTCAACCACTCTCAGTCAACCTTTCGTAACTTCCCGTGTTTTAAAACACAGAAATTAAAAATTCTTTATCCTATGAAATTCAAGATTATACTTCCCGCTTTTTTAGTAGTAGCGCTACTCGCCAGTTCTTTTTTGCTTAAAGAAAATCCACCGGAAATTCTCGCTATTGGCGCTGAAGCACCGATGCAAGACTACGAGATGAAAGGTGTTGACGGAGAAACCTACAGCATCGAAAACGCTGCTAATGAAAACGGACTATTGGTGATGTTCACCTGCAACACCTGCCCATTTGTAGTTGGAGCTCCAGGAAGAGGTGATGGCTGGCAAGGGCGTTACAATGAAGTTTACAGCAATGCACTTCAAAATAATGTTGGGATGCTTATGGTAAACTCTAACGAAGCTTACCGCGATGGTGTCGATTCTATGGATGCCATGAAAAAGCATGCAAAAGAAAACAACTACCGTGCGCCTTACGTGGTGGACAAAAACCACCAGCTTGCTGATGCACTCGGTGCTCGCACTACGCCTCACATCTACCTGTTTAACTCAGACATGGAGTTGGTTTACAAAGGTGCAATTGACGACAGCAACGAAAGCGCTGATAAAGTAAAAGATCACTGGTTGAAGCAAGCCCTCAAAAATTTGGCTGCCGGAAAACCAATCGACCCGAACTCTACTCGTCAGCTAGGCTGCAGCATCAAGCGAGTTGATTCGTAATTAGAATTAAAAAGACATTTATAAAAAACCCCTGACGGCTTCGGCTCTCAGGGTTTTTTTGTGTTTAGCCAACACCAATTAGCCTTCTTCATTAAGCACTTTTAGCCCCTTGCTGTAAATCTTCTTAATGCTGTCTTTTTCTTCGGTCTTTGAAAGCGCCTTCAGCGCATGAGCCAGTTCGCCTTTTTCGGGAATATCGAGTTGAACAATTGTGTTCAATGCGGTTGCAGAGCTCCAACGAACAACTGTCCCTCTGTGTTCAGCATTGTGAAGCAGGTTCACGATTGCTTCGTCCAGATTCTTTTGGTAGAGGTGTGCTGTGTTAGCAATAACACGAGCTGATTCTCTCTTCAATCCAGGGTGTTTTTTGCTCAACGACAAAACGGCAATTAAGAAAGCAGCACTGGAAATCGCCTCACTCCGCTCCTGAGAAAACCTTTCGAGCGCCTCCATGCAAATGGCCTGGTCTTTCTCCTTTATTTCGGAGTAGAATGTCAGCAAGTCTTCTACGCTCAGTTCGTCTTCAGTAAGCCGGGTCGATAGAATATCAACTCTCCGTTTCGCTTTGATAGTCTTGTCTGCAAAAAGCTCTTTCAGGTTTTTCATTTCACTTTGTTATTTGATGGATGCTACTTTCCAAGTTTCAAAATCCTCACCGCTCCGCGGATGACTAACACAAAAACGATACTACCGATAATTAAATCCGGAAGCCCGCTTTTCAACCAGTTCACAAGCAACCCTGCCACTATAACTCCGGCATTGATAATGATGTCGTTCGAAGTGAAAATCATGCTTGCCTGCATGTGGGCTTCTTCCTTCCCTTTAGACTTTTGCAAAAGGTAAAGACAAGCAGCATTTCCAATAAGTGCTGCCAGGGAAACGTAAATCATGATCGTGAAATCCGGCAACTCTACTGAAACAATGAACCGCCTGACGACTTCTGCAAAACCGATTGCGGCCAGCAAAAGCTGAAAGTATCCAGCGGCAGTTGCAATGCGTTTTTTTATCAAAATGCTACCGCCCACGGCCAGAAGGCTGAGACCGTAAACCACAGAGTCGGCCAACATATCGAGACTGTCGGCAACGAGCCCCATCGACCTGGAGATAAGACCTGTTGTCATCTCGATTACGAAGAAACTGAAGTTGATTGCCAAAACAATCCAGAGCAGTTTCTTTTGATGTGTTTGAATAGAAAAGTCTGTGCGATCCGTGTCTTCTGTCGAAAGTCTTTGACTATTCAGGTTTAAGGCATTGAGGGATTCCTCAATGTCGGTCTCATCAGCTTTGTGAAAAACATGGAGTTTGCGATTTGGAATGTCAAACTCCATTTCATGCAAACCTTCAATCCCCTCCAGTTTCATGCGGATTAGATTCTCCTCGGAAGGACAATCCATTTTACTGATGCGGAAAGTCGACTTTTTCATTTTCAGACTATGCGGAATTGAAGTGCATAAAGGTAGAAATGATTTCCACTAAAAGTCCAGTAAAGACAAGAGACCGCTGAGAATAGCATCATATAAAAAACCATGCTTTTATCTGATAGACAGGTATTTAATTACTCATGTTTTGGGTTTGAATTTTTGCCGACTCCAATCTGTCAAATTAACTTTAAGAATATTACTAACCCCAAAAACCACAACTCTATGAAAGTTTTAATATCTACTTTACTGTTACTGCTCCTTTTTCTAATGGCAACCCATTCCAGATCTCAGGTGGCAGAAGAGCCCTTCAATCACAACAATTTCATCTGGCAACATGAAACCAACGGAAGCTTATTTACCAACCAGGCCGATGGAGTGGCAGGGCTCCACATCGTAGATTCAGATACGATTCCAGTAGTTTTTTCGAGTTCGCTTTGGATTACAGGGCTCTCGCCTGATCAGCTTGTAGGAGCTGCAAGCGCGCATTGTACAGATTATTGTGCTTACCAGCCTGGACCTCTCACTTTACAAATAGCAGAGACATCTGAAGAAGTTATCGAAGAATTTGACCGGGTTTGGCACGTCACTCGAGAGCAAATCGAAATGCATATCGCGTACTATGAATGTCTCAATGATGATAATTGTGACATTGAAGTAGAGTTTCCAGATGGCTATGAAATTCCCGAGGCTATTGAGACCTGGCCGGCAATGGGCGACACAGAACTCGGATTTGCTCAGTACCTGGCTCCTTTTGTAGACACCGACAGCAACGGTGATTACAATCCTGAAAATGGTGACTATCCGGAGATCTGTGGGGATTTTTGCATTTACCAAATCTATAATGACAAGGTTCTTAATGTCCTTCAACCCATAGGAGTTGAAATTCACACTTCGACCTACGGCTACGAGTCAGAAAATGAAGCCTTGAGCAACACGCTATTTATTCATCATCAAATTTATAACCGCGGCACTCAAACATTGCTTTCAGCTCAACTTGGAGTTTGGAATGATTTCGATCTAGGCAATTACTCAGATGACTTCGTAGGAACAGATGTGGCCCGATCGATGGTTTATGCTTACAATGGCGACAGTTTTGACGAAGAAAACTTTGGAGTTCCCGGTTTTGGCGATGATCTCGGAATCATGGGAATGAAGATTTTAGCTGGGCCAACCGCTGATCCTGATGATGAAGACAATGGATACATTTCTGAAGCTTACGGAAGCTACGCCAACCAGACAATTGGCTGGGGCGATGCAATTGTGGACAACGAAAGGCTAGGACTCTCCAAGAGCATTTCCTTTGGTGGGAATAGCCCAATCAATGGCGCTCCATCAACAGGTGTGCACTATAACAACTTTATGGAGGGCCGGTGGAAAAATGGCGTTCAAATGAGTTTCGGAGGGCCTGGCTATGGAGCTACTTCAACTCTTGCCAGCTACATTTTCCCGGGAGAAAGTGATCCACTGATGGTCGGCACCAATGGAGAAGATCCTGACTACAACAATGGTGCTGCGTGGACAGAAGTGGAGGCTCAACTCCCTCCTGGAGATCGTCAAATTCTGGCATCATCCGGTGAGTTCACTTTGGCGCCAGGTGACGTTCAGGATTTCACCGTAGCCTATATTTTCGCGAGAGATTCTCATGCGGAAAGTCAAACCCCACTTGAAACTCTTCAGGAATATGCTGATGTTGTTGAATATTATTTGTGTGAAACAGAGCCTCTATTAACCAGCATTGACGAACCAAAATTCAACCAGCTTTCGGTAAATGCCTTTCCTAACCCTGCTGCTGACCAGCTAAACATAGAGTTAAAAGGCACTCGCGGAGGACTTGTAGAGCTTATCGATCTCACCGGTAAAGTTCACGTCAGGAAAGAGTACAACACCAATAGCTCTGCAATTGACATGTCTCAGCTGGCAAGAGGGATTTATATTCTCAGATTGGAGAGCAATGGACTAACAAGAGCCATAAAGATCGTGAAAGAATAAGCAGCTACTCTTTGTTACCCGACCACATGAAAATCCGCGGATTGTCGTAGTAGACAGAAATGTCTTTGGTAAGCAAAAGGTGCAGCAGATCGATGACCGGCAGAATTCCGAGTCCGCCTCCGAGCGTGAGCGTGTAGAAAACCGGGACTTTGACATCTGTTCCCAGATAAATCCGATGGGCGCCAAATGGCCCCAGGGCGAGAGTCAGTAAAACTGCTACAAGGCGAGGGTTCTCTTGTACCCTGTCGCTCTTGAGTAGTTTGAATGCCAGCTTTTGAGCACCGTTCAATTCGACTTCTGAAAACTGGGGAAGATTGACAATAGCATTCAAACTCGGCCTCGCTTCCTGAGCGCGGAGCGAATAACCAAATGAGAAAAAAGCAAGAAGTAAAAAGAGGTTCTTCATGTCACAATCACCCTTAACACTGAGTGGTGAAAATAACAAAAGCCCTGCTGAGAAATTATCCAGCAGGGCTTTTTTAATTGAGTTCTTTATTCCAAATTCTTTTAATGCCTAAAGATTAAGGTGCTTAGTCTAAAATGTTCGAGTTCGAGGCTTGCGATGATTTAAAAGACAAGGAGTCCCGATAAATCGGGATGACTGCTTTTAAATCGAGCGTAACGAAGAACTTGGACATTCATAGACAAGCACGATTATAGAATCAACATGGCATCACCATAAGCAAAGAAGCGATATTCCTTCTTAATTGCCTCTTTGTAAGCTTTCATAATCAAGTCGTAACCACCAAATGCTGCTGCCATCATCAACAGGGTTGACTCAGGAGTGTGAAAGTTTGTGATCATGCAGTTTGCGATGTGAAATTCGTAAGGTGGAAAAAGGAATCTGTTGGTCCATCCTTCGTAAGGTTTCAACCTGTCGTAAGTGCTTACAGACGATTCCAGACCACGCATCACTGTTGTTCCCACAGCGCAAACTTTTCTCTTTTCGTCTTTGGCCTGATTAACTCTGTCAGCAGTATTTTCGGGAATGATGATCTGCTCAGAATCCATCTTGTGCTTGGTGAGATCTTCAACCTCAACCGGACGGAAAGTCCCGAGACCTACGTGCAGAGTAAGCTCTGAGAATTCAACACCTTTAAGCTCCAACCTCTTCATGAGCTGGCGGCTAAAGTGCAATCCTGCAGTTGGCACAGCTACGGCACCTTCGTGCTTCGCATAAATGGTTTGGAAACGCTCTTTGTCCTCCGGCTCAACATCGCGATCGATGTATTTCGGAAGAGGCGTTTGCCCAAGTTTGTATACAGTCTCTTTAAATTCTTCGTGCGTTCCATCAAAAAGGAAACGCAGAGTTCTACCGCGTGAAGTAGTGTTATCGATCACCTCGGCTACGAGTTCATCGTTTTCGCCAAAGTAAAGTTTGTTTCCGATTCTGATTTTCCTTGCCGGATCAACCAAAACATCCCACAAAAGGCTTTCCCTGTTGAGCTCACGAAGCAAGAAAACTTCGATTGTCGCACCAGTTTTCTCCTTGTTGCCATACATACGTGCCGGGAAAACGCGGGTGTTGTTCAACACCATCACATCTCCGTTATCGAAATAGTCGAGAACGTCCTTGAACATACGGTGTTCGATTTCACCCGTATCGCGGTGAACCACCATTAGCCTGGACTCGTCTCTGTTGTCGGCCGGGTGCTGGGCTATTAATTTATCAGGGAGGTCGAATTTAAATTGTGATAGCTTCATAATTGCTTTTGCTTAATTAAAGCTGTTTTTAGAGCGGGTGCAAAATTAAAAAAAATAGGGGATTTCCGACATGAATTATGCGCTATCTGCCGAGCAACTCGCGATTAGGCCGACTGAGGGTTGAGTTTGTTGAGCTCTTCTTCAAACTTCTCTACCGACCAGGCTTCCTCCACAGAATATTCACCGCTGTGTGTTCTTCTCAGTGCTTTCAGATAACCGCCACAGTCGAGGGCTGCGCCAAAATCATTGGCCAGGCTCCGCAGGTAGGTCCCTT
>Ga0136556_1001653_pt1 | contig 10960 bp, 10 predicted proteins | sample AntRauTorckE6831_FD_104780 | JGI IMG/M metagenome (GOLD analysis project Ga0136556, IMG submission 104780) | Saline lake microbial communities from Rauer Islands, Antarctica - Metagenome Torckler E6 #831 | ecosystem: Environmental > Aquatic > Non-marine Saline and Alkaline > Saline | place... | reverse complement strand
GCGTTTCGACGACGCCCGAAGCCAAGCCCGCTCAGTCCGACGGCACCGAGAAGGAGCAGCGACGGCCCACCGTACGCCCAAAGCGATCCGTACTCCCGTGGGACAGTCTCCATCTGGGTCGTCGTCATCGACCCGCCCTCGCCCGATTCGGGGCCGACGGTGTAGGAGTCACCCTCGACCGTCAGCGGGAGTTCCTGCGTGAACGTGAGGGTCGTCGTCTCCCCATCGACGCTTCCATTGACGCGCACGTCCGCCGCCACGAGCGTCGAGACTTCGCCGGGCGTCTCACCGAGTGCCGACTGGACGGCGTCCCGGTGCTGGGCGACCTCGGTCGCGTTCAGTGAGAACGGGACAGTCACTGTCCCGCCCGGATCGACGGCCTCCTCGCTCGCGCTTCCGAGCACGGTCCGGTTGGTCCAGTAGACCGTCTCCTCCCCGCTGGCGCGGACCAGTAGCGATACGTCGACGTCGACGGCAGCCGGGTCGCTCGCCGGTCCTCCGTAGGTCGCGACGAAGGTACCGTCCAGCACCGGTGTCGCCTGGACAAAGTACGTCGAGCGGTTCGTGAGCGTGGTTCCCTGCTCGAACACTGGGTTCTCCCGAGTAACCGTTGCGGCGTGCTGGAACGTTCCGTCGGCCGTCCAGTGGGTCTGTTCGGCCTGTTCGGTCGTCGTTCCCGGATCGACGTGGGCCGTGTACGCGGCCCCGGCGCCCGCGAGCGCGACGATTGCCAGTACGGCGACCAGTACCGTGAACCACGCCGAAACGAACGCTCGCCCGCGGAGCCTACTCGTCGACCAATTCATGGCCGCACGTGACAGACAAGACTACATAGATGTATCGGTCAGCCGAACCGTCACTCACGGTGTCAAGTAGCTGAGCACACGGTGCGGCAGAGAGCGGTCGTGACGGGACTCCCGCTTTCGAACGCGAACCCGTCGACCGCCGAGGAGAACCACCCCCACCAACGCGGTCATTCCGGCGAGGCCCGCATCGATGACGACGATCGGAAGCCAGGGGTGGAGCTCGTAGAGCGTGTCGAGCACCGACGCTGGAAGTACGGCCAGGTACCGATGTTCGACCACGAACCGACGGTAGTAGCCCGTCTCTGGGGGTGCCGAGAGCGTCATCTCGACGGTCGCGCTACTCCGTCCGGCGATCCTGACACGCTCCGGGGAGATGGCGACGCCGTCGCTCGCTGGTTCGATGTAGGTAACTATCGGGAGCAACCCGCCGTTGGGTACGGTATAGGGGAGCGTCGACGACGTTCCCTGCTCGATCACCGTCGGGTTCTCGGAGGTGAACTCCGCGCTCACGACGCCGAACTCCTGGGTGCCCGCGGGGACCACCATCGCCGCCGTCGCCGAAGCGACCAACATCGCAGCCAGGACGGCGACGACAAGCGCCGGCGAGATGCCATCCTCTCGCCCGTCCGCGTGGTTGCGTCCGTAGTCGCGCTGTTCGCCACGACTTGTGAACAGGTCGTAGACGTACAGCAGTAGGGAGAATCCGAGGAGGATGTACGCGAGGCCGGACGTACCCAGCAGCGATCGGCTGCCGCTCGCAATCGCTAATTCGCGCTGGACCGCGGCGAACCCATCTCGAAGCCCGGTGACGAGCGTGCCGAGGTTCGGAATCACCACCACCTCCCCGCCGACCTGCAGCGCCTCGGCGACGATCTGGCCGTCTTTCACTGGTGGTTCGCCGCCGTCCTGATCGGGGAATGGGTTTGCGTCACCCTGTGTAACGTAGCCTTCTCGGGTCTCACCGACGACACGGTGGGTGGTGAGCCCGCCGCCCTGGAGCTCCTCGGCGCGAAAGACGATCACGTCGCCCTGCTCCACGTCGCCACTGACCGCACTGGGGACGGCGACGAAGCCATCGCCCGGCTCGAGGGTCGGCTCCATGCTCCCCGTCTCGACGTACCCCAGCAGAACCGGTGTGCCGAGTACTTGCCCCACTACCAGCGAGGCGACGACGAGGACCACCGCGGCTTCGACGCTCAGCCAGAGCGCGCGTCGCGGAGTCATCACCAGCCCCGTCGTGTCAACCGAACAAAAGTCCTCGGTCCGAGTCAGATCCGACGGCGCCCGCCGCGAGCGCGACGTAGGGAACGATGAACCCGAGACAGAGCCCCACAACGTTGACGTAGCGGTTCACCACAGCCACCCCACCCATGGTTGCCACACCCGTCGCCGGGGGGAACCCCACGAACTGGTAGCCGACGAACGTCGCCGCGCCGACTACGCCGGCATCGCGCCACCGCCCGCTGGCGACGCTAGTTGCGTCCGATTCGTGCCACGCGTTCCGTACAGCGACCGCGTACCGAACCGACAGGAGCCCACTCGCGACGGCGATTCCCGTCACGATTCGAGTACGCGGGAGCGCGGCGACGGCGACGATTGTGACGGCGGCGAAGAACGCTCCGGGCGCGTGCCGGAGTCGGACCCGACCTGATCCGTCGGTCCGGCGAACGGCGCTGCTACAGCCGGAAACACGAGTGTTCCCGCGAGCACGAGCGTCACGACGGGACTGATTGTTCGGGGGGTGGGCACGGTTGATCAGTGTAGGCAGTCTCTAACCCGGGGATCGGTTCTGTTAGGTATCCCCGACTTAGCGGCGACTGTGAACGCTGCCACCATCCCTACTCAAGTAGTATCGCGTCAGTTGAACCGCGTTCAGCCCTATGCTGTACAGTTGCGGGTCCGAATCAGGCCGAAACTGAAGCGTGCCGAACCAGTCGTCTGAGACAGAACACCGGGGGGAGTCACGCCCACAAACCAGTTTAAGATCACATTATCGTTCGAATTACACAGCCAGAAAATTAGGCGATTGGGTCGGCTACGGGCCGTATTAGCCAGCTACTAACTGGAAGGAGTGCGCTACGTGTTCAGTTTACTATGTGACTACTAATGTGCTAATAGGGTAACATCAATTCTGTCGTGTCATCAACATCCGTGCATCGGCAGCAGGGGGACGCTCCCGATGCAGTGACTAGCGGATCAGACGGGGAGGCGGAACCGCCGACGCTCTCTGACGACGACCTGTTCGAAGTGCTCTCGAACCGTCGTCGCCGGTACGTCGTGCACGCGTTGGAAGAACACGGTGACACAGCCGAGATCGGCGACGTCGCCGAACAGGTCGCCGCGTGGGAGTACGACGTCGACGTCGAGAAGGTCTCCTACGACGAACGGAAACGAGTCTACACTGCGCTTCAGCAGTCCCACCTGCCGATGATGGACAATCTGGGCGTGTTGAACTTCGACAAGAGCCGCGGCGTCGTCGAGCCGACCGACTCACTCGACGACGTCGAGGTGTACATGGAAGTCGTCCAGAGCGACGAAATCCCGTGGAGCGTCTACTACCTCGGGCTTTCGGGGGTTGCGGTGGCACTCGTCTTCGCGATGTCGGTGGGTGCCTGGCCGCTCGTACTGCTACCGGATCTAGCGGCCGGCGTCGCGGTGACTGTGATGTTCACCGTCTCCGCGATCGCCCACACGTACTACTCGCGCGGGCAGCGTATCGGGGAGACTGAGAAACCGCCGGAACTCAGGAGCGAATGAACTACCGAACCGCAGGAAGCGTCCTGCTCGCAGTGGCGGCGGCGACGATGCTCGTCACCGGAAGCTTCGGCTTTACCAACGTCAGCGCTGACCGCGGCGTCAACGTTGCCGTCGTCGAGGACGAGAACGCCTACGTGGGTGTCTCGGTCTGCCGGAGGAACGCCGGCGATGATGACGGTGCAACCTCGGTGAAAGTCACCGTGACGAACCAGTACACCGAGTCCATCTGGGTGACCGCTGTCACGGGCGACGCGCCACCAGCGAACAGGTCGCTGGAACCGAACGACGAACTCAGTCCGGGAGAGTCCGTGACCTACAACAACGCCTTCGCCGAGACCGAAGTCACGGTCCAAGTCGCTGGAAACCTCGACGCGACAATCACCTCACAGGTGGGTGACCGATGCAAAGGCGACGGCGCTCGGTCGAGCAAAACGGCGACGGGAACCGCGACGGGAACGTCCAACGGAACCTCGACGCCGACCCCAACACCGACAGCGACGCCGACCCCAACGGCGACGCCAACTGATGGTGCCTGATTCGCCCAGAACTGTCCGTGCCTGACCGCTCAGACGATATTCCCCTCCTGCAGTTCCGCGATCCGCTCCTCACTGTACCCCAACTCCGCCAACACCTCGTCGGTGTGTTCGCCCAGTAGGGGCGGGTGGCGCCGCGCCGTCGCGGCGTACTCCCGGAACTGCATCGGTGAGCCCGGTAGCTCAACCTCGCCCGCAGTTGGATGCGCCACCGCTTGCTTCATCCCGCGGGCGTCGACCTGTGGGTCGTCGAACGCCTCGAGCACGTCCCGAATCCGACCGACGGGAACGTCGTTGGCTTGGAGCAGGTCGACGACCTCGTCGACGGTGCGATCGGCGAACGCCTCAGTCAGGATCGTTTCCACCGCCTCGCGGTTCTCGACGCGCTTCTCGTTGGTTTCGAAGCGCGGGTCGTCGACGAGATCCGGGCGGTCGAGCGCCTCGCACAACCGGTACCAGATCGCCTCGCTCGCGCAGGCGACCACGACGTAGTCGTCGGCAGTTTCGAACGCCTGATACGGGGCGATATTGGGGTGTCGAGAGCCCATCCGTTCGGGCGCCTCGCCCGAGGCAAACGCGTCGGTCCCCATGTAGGAGAGCCACGCCAGCAGCGAGTCGAACAGCGAGATATCGACCCGATCTCCGCCCTCGTCAGCAAATTCTCGGCGGAACAGCGCTGCCAGGATCGACTGCGTCGCGTACATCCCGGCCGCCAAGTCCGCGACGGCGACGCCGACGCGAACCGGCGGTCGACCCTCCTCGCCGGTGATGCTCATCATCCCCGCCTCGGCCTGCATCATTAGGTCGTACGCCGGGCGCTCGGCCAGCGGTCCCGTTTGGCCGTACCCCGTGATTGAGCAGAACACCAGCCCCGGGTTCTCCTCGCTCAGGGTGTCGTAGTCGATCCCCCACTCCGCTGCCTTGCCGACCCGGAAGTTCTCCAGCACCACGTCGGCCTCGGCGGCGAGATCCCGAAACGTCTCCCGACCCATCTCGGTGGCCATGTTGATCGTGATCGAGCGCTTGTTGCGGTTGATGCTAGCGTAGTAGGAGCCGGCGCCTTCCCCGAAACTGGGTGGGGTCCAGCCGCGTGTCTGGTCGCCCACGTCCGGGCGCTCGACCTTGATCACGTCGGCGCCGAGGTCGCCCAACTGCATCCCGCAGAACGGGCCGGCGAGCACGCGCGAGGCGTCGAGGACGGTCACGCCGTCGAGCGGGCCGGTCTGGTCGTCGGTCATGGGCGCCGATGTCGGGCCATTGGCTTAGTGGTTCTCACGTCCGCCCATCTTGACGCCGTCACGCCCCGTGCCAACATTTACCAATGAGGGAGCCGAACCTACAGTCGATGGTCGGCCCTCAGTTCGCCTGTCGGGAGTGTGCTCGGACGGTGAGTAGTCTCTCCTACCGGGCCGTCTGCCCGGACTGTGGCGGCGAACTCGGGCGGGAACGAGCCTGAACCGTCGGTTCTCCACAACCCGAGCTAACACCCCCACGAGCGCGACGCTCGTCGAACAGAGCGCGAAGAGATGTACCACCGACCGGACCTTTTTGCGCCCACCCACCGATCCCTCGAACGTGTCCCGAGAGACTATCAGCGACGACACCCACGGCGTCGTCTACGAGTTCGCCCCCGAGATGGAGGCCGTCCGAACTGTCGAACCCGGCACGACCCTCACGTTCGAGACCCGAGATAGCTTGGAGGGGACGATTCAGGAGGAAGACGACCTGCTCGCGGCGATTCCCGACGAGGTCAACGCCGCGACGGGCCCAGTCGCTGTCGAGGGCGCCGAACCCGGCGACGTGCTGCAAGTCGAGATCGACGACGTCCGCCTCGCGGAGGATCGCGGCCGCGTCGTCACTACGCCAGGGTTCGGCCTGCTGCAGGACGACCCAGAGATCGAGGCCCCGTTCACCCGGATCACCCCGATCGAACCCGAGGAGAACTACGACGACGGCCGGCCACGAGTCCGATTCTCGGAGCGCTCCATCCCCGCGGATCCCTGCATCGGCACCATCGGTGTCGCGCCCGCGGAGGAGGCCTACTCGACCCTCGTTCCCCACGACCACGGCGGCAATCTCGACACCAACGACGTGACGACGGGATCGACGCTCTACCTCCCGGTTTCTCAGCCCGGCGGGATGCTCGCGATGGGCGACTCCAAGGCCGTGATGGCCGACGGCGAGATGTGCGGCACGGGCGCCGAAATTTCGACTGACGTGGACGTGACGCTCGACCTGATCGAGCAACCCACGTTCTCCCTCGATCGGCCGCTCATCGACACGGGTGACTACTGGAAAACCGTCGCGAGCGCCGAGACGATGGAGGAGGCCGCACGGCTGGCCCATCAGGACGCGATCGACCTCCTCTCGGCGACTCACGGGTTCGATCGGACCGAGTCCCACACCTTCGGCAGCCTCGTCGGCGGCCTCGAGATCTCGCAGGTCGTCGATCCGCTGGTCACCGTGCGGAACGCGATCCCGAGCGAGCACGTCTCTTCGCCGTTCTGAGTCGCCGGCGGCGAGTTTCTTACTTCCCGAGCAGTGCCAACAGCAGGGCCTGCTGGCTCGGCTTGCGGTTGGCCGCCTGCTGCCAGATGACCGACTGCTCGCTCTCCAGCGCGTCGTCTGTCACCTCCTCGCCGCGGTTCGCCGGCAGGCAGTGCATGAGTTTCCTGTCGCCCACCAGCGCCTCGTCAACCTGATACCCGTCGAAAGCGGGGAACTTCTCCTCGCGACTCTCGGTCTCGCCCATGCTCATCCAGACGTCGGTGTAGACGGCGTCGACGCCGTCGACGGCCGTGGCGGGGTCGTCGAACAGCGTCGGCTCGCCCCCCGCATCGCGGGCCGCCGCGAGGGTGTCGTCGCCGACGCCGTAGCCCGGCGGCGTCGCCACGCGCAGATCCACGCCCGCGAGCGCACAGCCGATCACGAGCGAGCGCGCGACGTTGTTACCGTCGCCGACCCAGGTGAGGGTCATCTCCTCGAGCGTAGTGCCCTTCTCCCCGGCGAGTTCCTGCAGCGTCAGCAGGTCCGCGAGCGTCTGACACGGGTGGGCCTGCTCGGTCAGCGCGTTCACGACCGGCACGTCGGCGTACTCGGCGAACTCGATCAGGTCGGCGTGACTGTTGAGTCGAGCCACGATGGCGTCGACGTACTGCGAGAGCGCGCGAGCGGTGTCCTTGATCGGTTCGCCGTGCCCCAGGTGGATGTCCTCCTGGCCGAGGTAGGTCGGGTGGCCGCCTAACTCGGTTACGCCGACCTCGAAGGAGGTCCGGGTGCGTGTCGAGGGTTTCTCGAACACCATCGCGACGGTCCGATCGTCCAGCCGCGCGGACTCCTCGCCGGCCTTGATCGCGGCTGCCCGGTCGAGCAGGCTTCGGAGTGCCGCCGGCGATAGCTGGTCGATCGTGAGCAGATCCGTCGGGAACGTGGTGGTGGTGTCGTACATCGGTCTGAGTAGTTAGTCGAGTAGCTGTTCGCAAGCGGTCGTCAGGACGGCAATCGCGCGGTCGAACTCCGCAAGCGACAGGCGTTCGTCGGGCGCGTGGTCCAGGCTGGCGTCGCCGGGGCCGTAGGTGGCTACCGGCACGTCCCAGCCAGCCGCGTAGAGGTTCGCGTCAGCGGTTCCGGTCTTGTGCAGGTGGGTCGGCTCCCCGCCGGCAGCGCGGATCCCCCTCCGCAGCGCCGCCGGGACGGATCCGCGAGGGGAGGAGACCTGCGGTGGGATCGACTGGCCCCACTCGATCTCGCCGGCTTCGAGACAGTCATCGACGAGCGCACGAACGGCCTCCGGCGACTCGCTGGGCGGCACGCGGAACCGTGTCGACATCGACGCCTCGACGGCCGCGCCATCGTCGGTCAGGCCGCCGTCGATGGACTCGGCCGTGGCGGTGATCGTATCGAAGCCGCCGGCTTCCTTCTCGCCGTTCGCCGCCGCTACCGCAGCGCGGACGCGCTCCCACCACGCGGTCGCGTGGTCGATGGCGTTCGCGTCGGGGCGGGCGCCGTGGCCCGCCGGCGTCGAGACGGCGTAGTCGCCGCCGACGATACCACGGTAGCCGAGGGTGATCGCGTCCCAGCCGGAGGGTTCGCCGTTGATGACGGCTGCGGGGGCCTCGCGGTCCTCGATCAGGTGGCGCGCGCCGCGGGAGTCGGTCTCCTCGCCGACGACGCCGACGAACGAGGCGCCGGTTTCAACGGCCGCGACGGCCATCGCTGCCAGCGGGCCGGTGGCATCGACGCTCCCGCGGCCCCGGAGCACTGGTCCGTCGACGCCGAGTTCCTCTTCATCGTCTCCGATACGGACGGGAATATCGCCGGGAACCGTGTCGACGTGGGAGGTCAGCAGCAGGGAGTCGTCGCCCGGCGCGCGGACGTTGCCGGCGTCGTCGATCCACACCTCGCGCCCCTGTTCCTCGAAGAACGACATGAGGTGGGTCGCGGCCGCCGCTTCCTCGCCGGAGGGCGAAGGGATCGAGACGAGTTCGGCGAGTAGCTGACGACCCGGGGTGTCGAGTGCGCCGTCGGCGCCCGGAATCTCGTCGTCCGGCACCGCAGAGACGGTCACGAGAGCACCTCCACCAGACTGTCGACGAGGCTATCAGCGTCGTCCTCGTCGATGGTAAGCGGCGGGAGCAGGCGGACCACTGAACGGCCGGCGGGTAGCGCGAGCACCTGCTCGGAGAGCGCGAGGTCACGCAGTACGCGCATCGAGCCACGCTTGACCTCGATACCGATCATGAGTCCCTGCCCGCGCACTTCGCGCACGGGGAGGTCGTGAGCGTCGACGGCCGCACGGAGCGCCGACCGGAGGTACTCACCGACTGTAGCGGCGTTCTCGGGAACGGACCGCGCCTCGATTTCGGTCAACGTCGCGCTCGCGGCGGCAGCGACGACGGGGTTGCCGGCGAACGTCGAGCCGTGGTTCCCCGCGTCCGCCGCGATCCAGTCTGCACAGAGCGTCACGCCGAGCGGGAGCCCGGAGGCGACGCCCTTCGCGGCCGTGAGGATGTCCGGAACGACGCCCGCAGACTGGCAGGCCCACATTGTTCCCGTGCGGCCGAGACCGGTCTGGATCTCGTCGAGGACGAGCGCTGCGTCCACCGCCTCGGTCGCTTCGCGGGCGGTCCGGAGGTACGAATCGCCAGCAGGGTGGACGCCGCCCTCGCCCTGAATCGGTTCGAGGAAGACCGCGGCCGTCTCATCGTCGACGGCGTCAGCGAGGGCGTCTTCGTCGCCGTACGGGACGAACTCCACGCCGCCGGGTAGCGGGCCGAACGGGTCGCGATAATCGTCCTTCCAGGTCAGTGAGAGCGACCCCAGCGTGCGGCCGTGGAACGCGCGCTTGGCGGCGACGACCTTCTCGCAACCGGTCGCCGAGCGCGCGAACTTGAGTGCGGCCTCGTTGGCCTCCGTGCCGGAGTTACAGAGCCAGACGTTCGAGAGGTCGCCCGGCGCAACCTCGGCTAACTGCTCCTGCAGGGCCGTGCGCGCAGCGACCGGGTAGGAACCCTGCACGTACAGCAGATCCTCCGCCTGCTCGGTAATCGCGTCGACGACTGCCGGCGGCGAGTGCCCCAGCGGCGTGCAGGCGTATGAGGCGCCGAAGTCCAGGTACTCGGTGCCGTCCTCGGCGGTGAGGGTTGCGCCAGACCCCGACTCGATGGTGATCGGTTTCTCGGAGAAGACGAACCCCTCGCCCGTCATTGGGCCTCACCGCCGGTTTCAGTCACGGCCTCAGCAGCGATCCACGTCCCGTGCCCCTCCAGCGCCGCGAGCAGCGGTTTGCGGAGCGTGGCGTCGGAGACGACGACGCCCGCGGCGCCGCCAGTGAGCGCCTCTTTTGCGGCGTGAACCTTCCGGCTCATGAACCCCTCCGCGGCCGCTTCGAGGGCCTCGAACTCCGCCGGCGTCGACGCTGTGTCGATGAGCGTCTCCGGATCGTCCGGGTTTTCGTAGACCCCCGCCACGTCGGTCAGGAGCACCAACTCGGCACCGAGTCCGGCGGCCAGCAGCGCGGCCACGCGGTCGGCGTCGGCGTTGGCGGCGGTGCCGTCGTCGGCCAGCATCGGCGGCGAGACGGTCGGCACGTAGCCGTCCGCGAGCAGCGAGGTGAGCAGGCCGGCGTTGACCGACTCCGGTTTGCCGGCGTGGTCGCCGCGGCGGATCTTCTTCTTGCCGTCCTCGACGATGCGGACCGCGGACTTGCGCGGCCCCGTGATCAGGCCGCCGTCGACTCCGGAGAGGCCGACTGCGTTGACCCCCGCCGCGCGGAGGTCGGTCACCAACTCGGTGTTGAGTTTGCCCGGGAGCACCATCTCGAACACGTCGAGTGTCTCCTCGTCGGTGAAACGCCCCGAGACGCCGGCGGGCGTCTCGACGTACGCTGGCTCCTTCCCCATCGCTTCCAGCGTGTCGTCGACAGCCGTCGATCCGCCGTGGACGACGACGACTTTGCGGCCCGCCGCTGCGATATGGGCGACGTCCTCGATCACGCCTGCCGGGTCGACCGCGCGGGCGCCGCCGATCTTCACGACCAGCGGGGGCTGATCCGCACCGACCGCGGCGTTGGACTCGCTCATGGCGACCCCACCGGGTGGAGCCCCGTCTGGTTCAGCCCTGCTGTCTCCTCGAGGCCGAACGCGAGGTTGGCGGCGTGGACCGCCTGGCCCGCGGCGCCTTTCATCACGTTGTCGATAGCCGCGAAGGCGACGACGCGGTCGCCGTCGGCCGCGAAACCGACCTCCGCGAGGTTAGTGCCGGCGACGGATTTCGGCTCGGGGTAGCGATAGACACCACCCCCGCCCGCGACGAGGCGGACGAACGGTTCGTCCTCGTAGGCGTCTCGGTAGGCGCCCCAGAGGT
>Ga0136556_1001649_pt1 | contig 10973 bp, 11 predicted proteins | sample AntRauTorckE6831_FD_104780 | JGI IMG/M metagenome (GOLD analysis project Ga0136556, IMG submission 104780) | Saline lake microbial communities from Rauer Islands, Antarctica - Metagenome Torckler E6 #831 | ecosystem: Environmental > Aquatic > Non-marine Saline and Alkaline > Saline | place... | reverse complement strand
TTCCTTGCGCGGCGTGGAAGACATGGAATTGTTCGAGGAATTACAAGCAGGAATCAACCGTCTTTCTTCATTTATTTTAAAACGCTATAAAATTGATGATGCTATTCTAAGTAGCGCAAAAGCGGCATACCTGGCTCGGCTACTTCACTCAGAGACAGAAGAAATTGAGCGATTTGATGATGCAATGGATTTGAGTGAGGCTACCATCACCGGTGCACCTTTGAACAAATTAAATAAGGTAAAAAAGATACAACCGGAAGGGTTCTTTTACTGGTATAAAGCCATCGAACTTATGTAATCAAATTATCGTCATTTATAATCATTTTTTGGCGATAATTTGAAGTGTGCGGAATTGGTATTCATATTCCGTTAGTCATCAATAAGGCACTAAATTAGTATAATTCATATGAATCTAATTCACATAATCCATTTTTGGTGGTACATATAGTGATACACTAATTTTAAAATATGCATTCATAATGATTTAAAGGGCGATTATCTTATGACTTCCGATCAAAAGGCTGGGGGTTCTGCCGAAGGCATCCCTTTTGGGAGAATCTTCTCGGGCGTACTTTTTAATCTTTTTCCTAAATTTGGGTAACAATTGGATAACAAAATATTGCACTCAGGTAGCAATAAACTGGTTTTAATAGGTGGTTAAGGAGTGGATATATACAGGGTGAATATCAAAATCAGATCCGTATTTGGCAAATCATACGCATAATATGTACCTTGAAAGCGCACCGAAATACATACTGCCATTATGAAAGAAAAATTAACCCTCTCCATAGATAAAGACACAAAAAAACGGGCCAAAAAGCACGCTAAGGCCGTAGGTAAAAGCGTTTCAGAAATGGTTGAAGATTTTTTGAACTCTGTGCCCACTGAAAAAGAAATACAGCGCGAGCAGCAAATGGCTGAAGCAGGAGTTGAGGATTGGGCCGAACACCTTGAATGATGGCTCCTAACCTAACGGCATCAACTATTGTTTTGGTTAATTTAGGCACCATTCGTAGCGTTGAGGGCCATGAACAAGCATTAATCCGTCCTTGCTTGGTTATAAAATCTTTAAACAAACTAAAATTAGCCACTGTTACACCGTTAAGCACCAGTAAACCACCCACCGCAGCCGGACCGGTCATCAAGATTAGCAAAGGCGTTGCCAACCTCAAATCGGACTCCTTTGTGCTGTTGCACCAAATACGTACCATTTCAACCAATCGTATTGAACACGATATTGGTCAGCTACCAGAGGCTCAATTTGTAAAAATACAGCTTGGGTTAAAGCACTTTTTAGAATTGTAACCCATTTTCCCGGGTCATGATGTAATTAAGCCCGTATTGTAGCCACGAGCCTACTGTTACCGCCCCGCTTTTTTCTCCGTTGCATCTCTTTTCGAGCACAAAAACCCAATGCCGCCCGTTTACCAGGATCCATATCTGTCTATATTAAGTTTTACAAAAAGATGCCCTTTTCTTTGCTCTCATATTTTGACTCTGAGGGCTTATCTTTATCGTTAAAGTCTTTGGGGTCGAATCAAATTTATGAAATCTGCCAAATCATACCCCTCTTGCTTCGGATTGGAAAGTTGGGAGTTCCCCCGAAGCATCGGGGCCGGGCGTACTTTTATGATATTGAAATAGATTCTTCCATTTACTTCTCCTTCTCTACCTCTAATCGATACGGCTTATTAAGAATCGCCTGCTGAATCTTAAAATGATTGGCAAGGTTGCGAATCACTTTCTTGGACATCTGTTTTTTGTAATTCAAAATCTCGGAGATATAGCTTTTACCTATACCCGCAATTCCCGCAAGCTCATTCTGGCTGAGCTTATGATCATCCATAAAACTTTTAATAAGCTCCACCGGATCAAGCTCAGGACCGAGCTTATGCTTATCATCCCAGTCAGAAATAAGCAGGTGCAAAAGCTCATATTCATCTTTTTCTTCCTTACCATCCAGACCGGAACTAACCAAGTCTTCAAGGATTGCGCAATACTCGTCATATTGCTCATCACTTTTTATAACAGTGTATGTTAAACCTACCATATTAGCCACCTTAAAACATTTCTACAGTATACTGTCTGCCATCATCACAAAGCTTGTCATACTCTGCATGCGTTCCGATCCATTTGACAAACAATGTTGCAGTATCTATTTCCTCCTACATTAAAAATTACTCTATTGCTTCCTTTACCTAATAAATCAACAGATGCAAAGGTTTGTCTCATATCACCGGGATGATCCCAGTCGGCATTCTCAACCTTCGCAATCCATGCTTCAAAAGAAGATACTGAAGAAGCATGGTTTCGCGCGAATTCACGGACGTTTTTTGCATTAATTAACGTTACTAAAGTACAAAATAGTTCGCAAATTGCGAACTATTTGTGCGTTTCTATTTACCCTGTTCATCAAGAAGCTTCTACCCTTGCCTATATGCAACAAAACTATGTTTAAATTGTCTTTAATCACCCCGCTTTAGCCCCGTACAAATGCTCTTGGAAATTAATAAAGGTTGATCGGATAGACGCAATATCGCCCAGTTCAGCCTTGGCATTGGCGATAGCTTTGTATTTCAGCTCCAACAAGTCCGGAAGTTTGGCATCATCCAGCTCGCTCACGCCTTCTTTCACATACTGTTCCAACACAAAGTTGATGAATTCCTGCTGTTTGGGATCATAGGAATTCAAGTGGAGCTTGGCCCGGCTGGCACGTTTCGTTCTTGGCACTATCTCAGAATGATACGCTACATAGGCAAGCACATCATACAAATCACTGCCCTCACCATGTACCATTCGTTTTAAGTCATGCAGCTGCGCCCGGCTGTATCCTTTTTCGCTGAGCTCTTGCAGCAAGCGGTTACCCGTTTCGGGCCGGCTCCATATCCTGCAAAGTTCTGCTTCATTTTTGAATAAGGAGGGAATATCGCCAAATAAATTTTGAATAAACTCCTCACCGGAAATAGGCTTGCCATCAGGACTCCAAAATGAAGTCTTTACCATCGAGTCCAGCTCACGGACTTTGCTGTCGGATAGTTTAACCCGGGTCATCGTTCTTGGGGGCGTATCACAAACGCAGGGTGCATTTTTACAGACATCGCAAAATTCCGGCTCTTTTACACAAATACAGGGCACTTTACCACAATCCGGGCAGGGTTGCGGCTCCGGTCTTGGTCCCGGAGGTTCAGGTGCCACCGGTGCGCCGTCCCAATCGGGATCGTTGAACTTCGCATGGGCATTTCGGTAGAAATCATAAATGTTGAAATAATCCTTACCATCAAAAAGACGGGTGCCGCGACCAACGCCGTGGAGCGGCTCCACCAAGAGCTGAAGCGCCGCAGCAAAGTGGTGCGGATCTTTCCCAATCCGAAAAGTTACCTGCGCCTGTTTGGAGCTATGCTCAAGGAACAGCATGAGGATTGGATCACCGGAAGAAGATATCTGAAGATGGACCAACTCGAAAAGTTTCAAGAAAATTGTCCTGACCAATTCGGGGCTTCGGAGGATCCTCCGAAGAAACCAATTAAACCAGCCATGGCTTAACAACTTTTACAGAAAAAAACTTGTACAAGCTCCTCAAAAAAGGGTTATCAAAGCGCGGACGAATTTCAAAGATTTCAATACTTTGGTCCTTGATGGAGTACCCCAAATCAACTTGGTCACGAATTTTTTTCCGGCGGCCGTTGCTCCTCAATATATTGTCCGACCAGCTCATCCCATTTTTCGTATTCTTCTTTGGTGAATGCCATACTTTTGATATTAAGTATTCGTTGATTTTAACAATAGAAAGTAACTATTTTTGCATACTTTTTTATCTGGAATGTCACTCACATGGACCTCCCTTTAAATTGCGCATTTCCCTTCACATCAGATTTGTTGGTCCAAGTTGCAAACTTCTCCGTAGGATTCCTCCGGAGAACCAGTTTATGGGCTGGGCGTTGCAAATGAAAGTTGAGTAATAAAGGGTTCTGTACTCTTTGGATCATTATGCTCTTTTAGAGAAGGCATTATTTACTGCTATAGAAGTAAATTTAATGTTTATATCCATGTATTATTGAATCCGACCCTATAAATGGACTATAATACTGTTAAGGCGGTAAAAGTTACTATTATTATTTAATTTCGGCTTAAAAATTTACTATAATAGCTTAAAATTATGGTATAGCAGTAAATTAATGTTTATGGAAAGATTAGGAGCACTTATTCGTTGCCACCGCAAGAAGGGCAAGCTTACCCAAAAAGAACTGGCCGATTTAGCCGGGGTGGGCAAGACCGCTGTGTTTGATATCGAGCACGGGAAAAAAACCGTACAGTTAAATACGCTCCAGAACGTTTGCGGTGCGCTTAACATCACCATTACGTTGGAAAGTCCCATCATGGAACAATGCGAGGAGGTCATCAATGCGAAAGGCTGAAATTTATATGCATGGAGAAAAAGCCGGTATGCTCATTGAAGAAGAGAAGAATAACCGATGTAGGTTTGTTTACGATGATGATTATGAAGGACCGCCGATATCAGTCACCATGCCGGTTGAAAAGCAACGCTTTGAATATGATCGGTTCCCCCCGTTTTTCGAAGGCCTGCTGCCGGAAGGGGTAAACCTGGAAATGCTGCTTCGAAGTAAAAAAATTGACCGAAACGATACATTTGCACAGCTGATGGCCGTGGGAGAAGATACCATCGGGGCCGTCACCGCACGGGAGGTATCGAAGTGAGTCGTTGTCCTATTACATACCGGCACATTGACTCCGGCAGGTATAGCAAAACAGGGTTAAACAAGCTGAATCCGTCGCTTCAGCATCTGCGACCGTTTCCCTATTCCCGTAAAGAGCAGATACAGGAAGCACAAAAGCGAATGACGAAGATGTCTATTGCAGGTGTGCAGCCGAAGCTAAGCGCCCAGTTGAGCGTGAAAGATGAAGTGTTCAAAGTAGTGGATAAACACGGCAGCTATATTTTGAAACCGCCTTTATCGGATTTTGAAGAAGTCCCCCAAAATGAGGATGTGACCATGCGGATGGCTGCTGCCTGTGGAATCGAAGTGCCCTTCCATGGACTCATGTATGCGATAGATGAATCCATGCTTTATTTTATCCGCCGCTTTGATCGGGTGGGGCGCACCGGTAAAAAACATGTGGAGGATTTTGCACAGGTGGCCGGGATGAGCCGTGACACCAAGTACGATTACTCCATGGAACGGGTGGCAAGCCTGATTGAAGATTATTGTACATTTCCCATGATTGAGAAAACGAAGCTGTTTCGGCGGATGCTGTTCTGCTGGGTTTGTGGGAACGAAGATATGCACTTGAAAAACTTTTCGCTTATCCATGATGATGGTAAAATAGGGCTTTCACCGGCCTACGATTTGCTGAATACCACCATGCTACTTGCCAATGCTACGGAGGAAATGGCCCTGCCGTTAAAAGGTAAAAAGTCGAATTTTAATCGCGAGCTGTTTTTTAACTACTTTGGTCAAGAGCGACTGGAGCTTAACAAGAACGTGCTATCTAACATTGAAGAACAAATAGTATCCACCATACCGAAGTGGTTCAATCTCATTGAAACCAGTTTTTTAGGTGATGAAAAAAAGGAAGAATTTTTGAATATAATTAACCACCGAAAACAGGAAATCGGATGGGATTAGGTTTGGGTGGATAGGTATTAGTCTCGCTATTATGAAAACATGGTTTGTTTATATTATACGTTGCACAGATGATAGTCTCTATACGGGTTCTACGAATAATGTGATACGGCGCTGGAACCAGCACAGCCAGGGCAACGGTGCTAAATACCTCCAAGCTAATGAGCCGGAAGCAGTGGTGTTTGTCGAAGAACATCCGGATCGTCCACAGGCCTGCAAGCGTGAACATGAGATCAAGCAATTTTCAAAGCAGAAAAAGGAAGCTTTGATTTCTGATAGGGAGGTTGGTTAGATAGAGCGCAATAATCAAAATCGGGTAGTGAAGTTATTCCGTGAACGTCTCAACTATCCGTATTTTGGGGATTGAGCTTCAGGGTGGCAATTATATATTCTGTTGAATGATCAAAAGAATTCATTAAAACGCCATTAATTTAATCTTGGATCTACATTCAATTTGATCAATCACTACAGCCGGAATTTTTCCCATAACCTACGAACAGTGCTCCAGGGTAATATTTATTAAGTCAACGCGTGGAGCGGTTAGAATTAAGTTGCAAGAGCATGTTTAACCTGATTAATAGGGGTTCCATTAAGATGATTAATGTATTGCAACAAAGTAAAGGAAGCCACCTTGCTAATGATTCGACCTCGCAGCCCTGTAAATGTTTTGGCGTAATTTTGTTTAAGTCTCATATGTCCGCAAAGCTGAGAAAATACGGTTTCTATCCACCGCCGGGCGGTCTTGAAGATTTTGGGCCACAGGTGGTAGCCGGTCTGGTTGCGACGCATGGGCGTCTGCAACTCAATGCCAGCGCTGTAAAATAGATCCACTTGCTGGGAGGCGGACAAATACCCTTTATCGGCTAATACCAACGAATTACGCAACGTGGGGTTGTGTTTTATATTTCTTAAATAGTGGATGTCGTGAACACTGGCTTTGGTTAGATCCATACTTTGATAGACGCCATTAAGACTCACCACCATGTGGAGTTTGTACCCAATATAATACTGCCCAAACGTAGCGTTATCACCCTTGTCAGGGGCACTATGGAAGTATTCCCGGCATACCTTGGTCGTATATTCACGGGCTACATGGGCCACCGGAACAGGCAAGGAATCTACGATAAAGGTATCCTCGGCCGGGCACATTTGCTGGCTCCACATACGAGCTAACCGTTCAATCCAGCCTGCCAGACGCTTACGGCGATAGTTATAGCGCGTGCGATGCGGCAGGCTGGGAAAGTCGGCGGCGTAATCCGTTTTAAGCTTACTCCACAGCCATCGTTCGCTGCCAATGCCCAGGACCTCTTGCAGCAAGGCAAAGTAATAATATACGTATCCGGCCAAGATGGCTTGTGGGAATAAAACTGCAGATTTTGGGCTTTGTTTAACTGATCATGCAATGTTCCATTGACGATGGGTAAAATTTTGTCGAAATTGTCTTTCAGGTCATGCACAGGCGTGGTGTTTTTGTGAGAATTAACACCTTTAAGATAAACATTATCAAGCACTTGTATGGCCTTTTTTATTTTTTTACGCTTATTTTTTTACCTCTCCACGCGTTATAGTAGTAGCTATGACTACGACAGCATTTATGATTAATTAACGTTACTAAAGTACAAAATAGTTCGCAATTTGCGAACTATTTATGTGTTTCTATTTACCCTGGTCATCAAGAAGCTTCTACCCTTGCCTATATGCAACAAAACTATGTTTAAATTGTCTTTAATCACCCTGCTTTAGCCCCGTACAAATGCTCCTGGAAATTAATAAAGGTTGATCGGATTGAAGCGATATCACCCAGCTCAACTTTGGCATTGGCGATGGCTTTATACTTGAGTTCCAGCAGATTTGGAAGTTTTTCATCATCCAGTTCGCTGACCCCTTCTTTCACATACTGGTCCAACACAAAGTTGATAAATTCCTGCTGTTTGGGATCATAGGAATCCAGATGGAGCTTGGCCCGGCCGGCACGCTCTGTTCTTGGCACAATCTCTGCATGATAGGCCACATACGAAAGCACATCATATAAATCACTGCCCTCACCATGTACCATTCGTTTTAAATCGTGCAACTGCGCCTTACTATATCCCTTCTCACTCAGTTCCTGAAGCATTCGTTTGCGCGTTTCCGGCCGGCTCCATATCCTGCGAAGTTCTTCTTCATTTTTAAATAAGGAAGGAATATCGCCAAACAGATTTTGAATGAATTCCTCACCGGACATCGGCTTGCCATCGGGACTCCAAAACGACGTTTTTACCATTGAATCCAGCTCACGGACTTTATTATCAGATAGTTTTACACGGGTCATTTTTCGTGGAGGCGTATCACACACGCAGGGTGCATTTTTACAGACATCGCAAAATTCCGGCTCATTGACGCAAATACAAAATTTCTTCCCACAATCCGGACAGGGTTGCGGCTCCGGTCTTGGTCCGGGAGGTTCAGGTGCCACCGGTGCGCCGTCCCAATCGGGATCGTTGAACTTGGCATGGGCATTCCGGTAGAAATCATAAATGTTGAAATAATCCTTACCATCAAAAAGGCGGGTGCCGCGACCAATGATCTGCTTGAATTCCACCATGGAATTTACCGTTCGCATCAGTACAATATTTCTGATCTCAGGAGCGTCCACCCCGGTGCTTAATTTCTGAGACGTGGTAAGTACGGTAGGAATGATGCGTTCATTATCCTGAAATTGTTTCAGGTGCAGCTCGCCACGCTTCCCGTCATCAGCCGTTACGCGATGGCAGTAGTCGGTGCTGCTGCTTTCCGATAGCTGATTGATCAAATCCCTTATCGCCGCCGCATGAATTTGCGTGGAACAAAATACCAGCGTTTTCTCATTTTGATCCATCAATTCTATCAAACGTTGAACGCGGTATTTCTCCACATCCATCAGCTCAATAATACGATTCTGCTCTTCAATGCTATATTCTTTTTCTTTATCCACCTCACCGTCAAGTACAATATCATCATCGGTAAACTGATAGGTGTCGCCCGTGGTTTGAATTTCTTTCACCCGGAAGGGCGTTAAATATCCGTCATTAATACCCTGTTTGAGTGAATAGGTGTACACCGGCTCACCAAAATATTCGTAGGTGTCCACGTTTACATCGCGTTTGGGCGTAGCGGTGAGGCCCAACTGCACGGCCGGACTAAAATGCTCCATGATGGCCCGCCAGCTGCTTTCGTCGTTTGCTCCGCCGCGGTGGCATTCATCAATAATTACAAAATCGAAAAAGTCTTCCGGGTAATCCCCAAAATACGGCGCATTATCAGGGCCGCTCATAAAGGTTTGGAAAATGGTGAAAAACAGGCTCGCGTTAAATGGCACCTGTCCCTTTTTCCTGATCTCATCCGGACGAATACGCACCATGGCATCTTCATCAAAGGCACTGAAGGCGTTAAAAGCCTGGTTGGCCAATATATTCCGATCCGCCAAAAACAGGATTCTCGGCCGGCGTTCCCCGGTGCGCTGCAGGTTCCAGCGTGCCTCAAACAGTTTCCAGCAGATATGAAAAGCGGTGGCCGTTTTGCCCGTTCCGGTGGCCATAGTCAGCAGCAGGCGATCTTTGCCCTCGGCGATAGCATCGAGCACTTTTACGATGGCATTTTCCTGGAAGTAATAGGGCGGCCATTTGCCCTGGTAAAGCTGGTAGGGCACGTCCTGAAAGCGTTGTTTCCAGTCCCACTCTTCCGGCTGTTCGTCCTTCACTTCTTCGGGGAAGGTTCTTTTCCAGATTTTCTGTGGTGATGGAAAAGCATCAATCTCGTTCTCTTGGCCCGTTGCCATATCAATCTCATAGATCCGCCGGCCGTTGGTGGCGTAGGCAAAGCGGATATCCAGATGGTTGGCATATTCTTTGGCCTGTGCAAGGCCATCGGTGTAATACTTATCGCGGGCTTTGGCTTCCACCACGGCTATTCGGCGGTTGCGGTATTCGAGTACGTAATCGGCACTGAGGATTGGCCCGCGCTGACCACCGCCGATAAGACGCCCCTTAGTGATGGGAAACTCGGGGCGAATTCTACACTCTTCCCCGTCCCAGCCGGCTTCTTTGAGGGCCGGGGTGATGAGTTCTTGTCTGGTTTCTGCTTCGTTCATGATGTCGGTGCCTTTTTACCCGTCTGACCGCAACCCCAGCGTTCGGACGGGGGATTATCTCCGATTGCAAATATGACAGAATAGAGAGGATTGGGCAACTTTGCAAAGGCGTTATCTGTGTTCCCTGCCATCGCGAGGGAGTGTAAATGACCGAAGCGATCTCTTGTTGTTTAACAAGGGGTTGTTCCAAAGGAATGCCTTCGGCACAACCCCTTGTTAGCAGAGGCTTCTCCTCCCGAGAATTCGGGATCGGGATCGCCATGACATGTATAAAATAAGAGGTTGTCATCACGAGGAGGAGCCTGCGACGACGCGGTGATCTCCTTCCCCCGTTAACTGCCCCGAAAAGGCCTGCTGAAGGATGGATTTTTTGAGATCTTCGATGTTAGTGAGTTTTTTCGCATACAATGATCGTAGTTTATCATATACCTCATGAATATTATTTACTTCATCTACAATTTGATCTTGAACATCTGTTGGCGGAACTGGTATTCGCAGTTTACCCAATTTAGTAGCATTAAAACCCCCTTGTGCACTGCCCGAAATTCCTCTATTAATAATTTTCCAATATTTTGGACTCTGGAAATATAGATATAAAAAGTCCGGTTTAAGTAACTCTAAGTCAGCTTGTACTCTAATCAAATATGAAGCAAAAACAGCTTCAGGAGGATCAAAAACTAAATACGACTTACCAGTTGTTGCTCCTGTACGTGCAAAAACTATATCACCATAGTGTAATTGGTATTTTTCTAAATCGTTTTCTAATGGAGGACAACTTGGTGCGCTATTCCAATCAACATTATTATCCTGTATATCGGTAATTCGAAGATATTTAGGCCCTTGAAAATCAGCCGATGATTTAGCTGTGTGACCGTACATGATTTTAGAAATCTCTTTTAATATTTTCTCTTCCCAACCCTCACCCTGTTGAGAAAAAATGGCGTTCAGCTTGCTTTGAAACAGCTCTTCCGCGTTTTCAATGTTCTGCTCGATGTTCGCCTTCGCCCGGTCGAGGGCCGCAAAGGCATCATCCAATATGGCGACAATACGTTTTTGCTCTTGGAGTGGAGGGAGGGGGATTTTGAATCCCTTGATTTGAGTTGTACTAAGATTGGGTTGAGCTGAACCTGCCGAAATCGCCAAACTCTCTTCCACTTTATTTGTGAGATAGTAAAACAGGTATCTCTTATCGAGATCTTCCTTGGGTTCAAACTTCCCAACCC
>Ga0136556_1001645_pt1 | contig 10986 bp, 4 predicted proteins | sample AntRauTorckE6831_FD_104780 | JGI IMG/M metagenome (GOLD analysis project Ga0136556, IMG submission 104780) | Saline lake microbial communities from Rauer Islands, Antarctica - Metagenome Torckler E6 #831 | ecosystem: Environmental > Aquatic > Non-marine Saline and Alkaline > Saline | place... | reverse complement strand
ACTAATGGTATGTGAAAATAACCGGGCTCCGAATTCTATCTCGGAGTTGAGGGTAGTCCGTGAACGAAGCCGAAATGAAATTAACGAGTTCCTCGAATCAGAGAAGGTGGACCACCAACTCGGAAGTGTAGTTGGATGGAAAGCAGCCTTTGGAGCTCGATATCGGGGCGAGTTAATCGCAGTTTGCATTCTATCACGTCCAGTCTCGAGACATCTCGACGACGGAAGTGTGATAAGTATTTCACGCCTTGCTTGTCTGCCAACTCGACCGGACAATACTGGGTCTTGGCTAATTGCGAAGACTCGAGATTGGGCCCGATTAGAGGGATATGATACGATGATAGCCTATGCAGGTGTAGCTGATAACTTCGGTACAGTATATTCAGCAGCTGGGTTCGAACTGGATTATGAGGAGAAAGCAGACGGCAGCGGGTGGCAATGTAGAGAAAATCGTGACAGTTGGGAGGACTATATGAGAAAGCGGTGGAGTTATTCACTCCAATAATATATAAATCAGAGAACGAAGTTGTGGATGTAATCGTTGAGTATCTGTATTTAGTCCCGCCAACAACACTGCGAATCTCAATATAAGGAACCACCTGCAGTAATCGTAGGTCTATTTCCTCAACGCCTTGTTTGTAGGCGAGGCAACCTCCTACCGAGAGAATTGCCGAAGACTCTCATCTTGTATGGAGAACCTCCCCTTGTGAACAGGGGCGCTGGATTTCTCAGGTCCACTATCGATGTTGAGTAACGGAGAGATCTGTATAGTTTCATTTTGAGACAGGGTCATCATGGATTCAAGCTCCTACGCTGTGGCCCTGCCATTACTGTTATAATGGATACATGCATATCGTGGTATTGGTAACCATTGTGCTCGAGTTGACTGCCAAGCAGCCAAGTGGTTTTAGTGCTTGATAATGACAGAACTTTCAATTCCAGTTGCGCTTGATCCGGCGGGCAACCCGGTCCCGATTGAAGAAGCGGTACGGTTCAAGACTGATTATTATCGGTGTCCGAAATGTACTGAGATCGTCAACCCAAGGAAGGGGTCTGTTCGAGCGCACTTTTTTGCGCATAAAAAGGGAACACTTGAGGAAACGAACTGTCCGCTTGGTACCCAGGCCGATGTCGACGAGCTCATCGACAGTTTACGGACTTCGGATGTTGAGGAGACCGAGTCTGCACGCCAAATTCGAGTGTATTTCGGCGAAACCGCACTCGGACGTCAACATCTCTATGGGGTAATCCCATCCCTGGACTGGGATGAATTCCCCTCGACAGTCCAACGGGTCGACGATGAAATTGCGGAACTCGAGATCTCTGCGAGCGGCCTCAAACGGCCACCCGTCCCGCAGGACTTTCACCCTACTGAGCCTGAGGTATCATTCGATCTAGATCCAACAAGTGAGTCCTTCTCCGTCACCATTGATGGCCCCGACTCACTCGATCAGATCACAGGAGAATGGACGGCTGACGGCTTTGCTGACGGTGACCTCTTCCTCGGTGACCAGAGCCGTGCCCGCCGCCATCGGCAAGACCGCCAAATCAAAGAAGGCGAGTGGGTGTATCTCGCACTCACGAACCTGCCAGGGAACATGCCTGGCGTTGTGGAAACAGAGACAGTAGCCGACTACACGATCTTGAGTTTCCCGGCGCGTGAGGAAACGAGGTCGCTGTTAGAAAACTACGGGACTGGCCTCACAACTGACGAGTATGGGTTTGAGACGGACGTCATCTTGCCCTCGAGAGCGCACCCGACCTCAGATGCGCCTCTCCCAACGGAACCGAAGGCCGATTTATTGGTTGGTGTCACGCCAGCCGAAGATCTTGATCCAGTGTTCGAGGTCGTGTCTATCCCAAAACGAAAACAGGACGTTGTCGAAATTGAACCAACAGGCCCTGGGAACCCCCGATTTTACGCCAGTAATTCGCTTGACAGCGGCTCGCGTCGGATCAGTATCCACCAACGAAACTCAAATCGGCACCGCCTCATCCATACGCACGCCGACCCAGAGTACTCACAAACGATTCACTCAATTGAACCAGATCAGATCGGCCTCCAGATTGTGGATGACGACACAGAAATCCGCCTCACTCCCATCGAAGAAGATGCCGTCTACACGGTGAGTGAAGATTACGCCCCGCCATCGCTCCCCGCAACGGTCGAATACACCGGGCCGCCTGGATCTGATCTTGAGGTCATCGGGTATTTCCCACCAGATTCACCACACGGGGAACAGGTCCACCGAACAACCACCGACTTGCAAGCACTGCTTCCAGAAGCCGCCAGTTGGATCAGCCAAGACTGTTACCGGCTGACAGTGCATTTCGACGGACTCGGGACTGTCTCAATCATGTTCCCACCACTTCCCTCTGACGCGAATACACCAGCAACCCGCGAAGCAACCCAAAGTCACGGAGACGGCCAATGAAATTAGAACCAGGTGACCAGTTCACAGCCGAAATCGATGATTTCGTCGTTGGGAAAGCGATCGTGAAAGACGGACGTGATATCATCAATGTCGGGCCCCTTGATTGCGAGCCGGGGACGTCAGTCCACCTGAAATATCTCGGTGAGGAGACGACGAGTGAAGAGAACAAAATCCCGTATGCCGTCTCCTTGGACGACTCACTCCACGGTGACGGCTACGATCAGTACATCCAGAACCGCGTGCGTGACATGCTGCCGGATAGACCCCCAGAGAGTGGGGAGATTACATACGCCGAAATTCAGACAATCGGCCAGCGGAATCTCGCACAAACCGTCTTAGGTGGCGAAACTATCGAATTGGGGCCGGTGAATGCCCGCGAAGGTGACCTCGTGAAAATAGAGGGGGTGTCTGACGGGTTCGCGAAAGTCCTGACAGATAGTGCAAGTGGCCAGAACTACGAGATGCGATTTAATATCCTCGCGCAAATCAGTGCCAAAATTCCAGTCGACGTTGGCGACGAGTTCACGACAATCATCTCGCATGTTGAAGAAAACCAGTTGGCAGCTACGGTCAAAGGGGTTCCCGTCGTATTCCAGTCCGGTGATGCTCAAAAAGCGCAGAAAGTTGACGGGCGGATTACGGGATTTGAGAAGGATCAAGCGGTGGCCGAAATCACGGAGAGGCATGATGAAGTGGGGCGAGTGAGCGACACTGGGATATGGGCGCGACGCCAGTGGTTACAGGACGCGATTAATTCTGAAGAGCCACTTCGTGACTTAGCGTGTGAGTTCCTCAAATGCTCGCCAGAGGCACTCCCAGAGACTGATTCCCGAGTCCGGGATGCCTTGATTGCCGAAGCAATCCGATTAGCCCTCCACGAGAAGGCCGAATTCAACCCAGACGAGTACCCGCGAGTCCACGTGATGGGCCTCCGGCACTGGGTCGAACACAAGCTTGGAGCTGTACTTGGATGGCTTGACGAGGGAGACGACTGGTTTAGTAGCATCCTCACGGATCGGAACGGGCCAACTCTCACGTTCCTCGGGGATATCATGAAACTCGCAAACGGGTATTATGCACCAGCACCCACTCGCGCTGTCATGGCAGGTGATGGTGATGCGGTACTCATTTCCGGCGCCCCGACGCGATATTTCCAACGAGACGACCTGGATCTCGAGGTCCGTGGCCTGTCTCGCGTGGTCACAGACACCCAGCCAGAGGAACTGGAAGCCCAGGGAATCAGCGTTCAGTCAATTGAATCCTATCTCGGCGATACGAGCTCTGTCTCGTTCGCAGACGGTGATCTGAGCGCGTTCCGTCAAACCCGGGAGGCGACAGAGTGGACGCCACAAGCCGAGTGGGTTGCGTACGAGGGCGAGCACCGATATGGGTTCAACTGGGGTGAGGACCCACTGGTTGCTGTTACAGAAGACGGGGCACAGCTAAGTTGCTGGCGTGCGCCTCGGGAGTATGGCGCTGCTGAATATCACTTGAAGATCAGTCCTGCTGAATCAGATGAGACACTCATGATTCCTATGCCGGCGAAATATTGGAAACCAGTCTGTCTCTCACTCGATGCCATGTCGGGAGTACCACGGCGTGTTGAGATTACGGATGCGGATGAGCAGTCTCGTGTGAGCCTGAATTTTGCGCCCCCGCAAGCACAGATGCGGTGGCTCAATGCGATCGGCGCTGAGTGGGAGCATCCCAAGCTGAATCAACTCCACTGGCAGTTTGACTCGAGTGACGTGGAGTCGGTGAGATCTGTGTTCGATCGGTTGCCTGTGGAGATTGCTGACGCAACGCAAGAGGTGACCACGCAATGAAGTCCATCAAAGAAGTGTCCGAACAGTTGAATCATGAACTCCAGCAGTATTTGGAGGCAACGTACCACCTATCGCATCCGCGGTTGCTGAAAGAACGTCGCCAGTTGATGAACGAGGGTGAAACCGCGACCGAACCGTGGGTCGAGGCCACTCCGTCCTACGTTCCTGGGAATAAGCTCCGGGACTTAGGACTCCCGGACCCGGTTGTAGATGTTCTCAAAGATCTCGAAAGGCATGACCTCGATATTTTCGACCCACCATACAAGCATCAAGCGGATGCCCTCCAGGCATTTTTTAATGATGACAAGGACCTGATTGTCTCCACGGGGACTGGTTCAGGGAAAACGGAGGTGTTCCTCTACTCGATTCTCGGCCAACTCGCGCTTGAGAGTCAACGGAACGAGTCGACTCAACAGCGCGGCATGCGGACACTGGTCCTGTATCCAATGAACGCGCTCGTCGCGGACCAACTCTCCCGAATGCGGTTGTTGTTCGGCGATGAAGATGGTGCTGAGACATTGGAAGAGTACATGGGACGGCGTGTGCAGTTTGGGATGTATACTAGCCGCACCCCGTACCATGGAGAGTATAATGTCGACAAGAACGCCAGGCGCCTGAAGCCAATTGTTGACCGGTATCGGATCCTTCGAAATGAACAACGCGAGTTGTTCGATCAGTTGGCTGGCAAGGGGCGGATTCCAGCAAAAGATCTGGACGGGTTCCGGAACTTCGGAGCGAGTCGCGAAACGCAATTCCGCACCCAGCCCAACGATAGCGAGTTGCTCACCCGCCAGGAGATGCACTCACCAAACCAGTATGGCGGCACGCCAGACACCCTCATTACGAATTATTCAATGCTGGAGTACATGCTGCTCCGGCCGATCGAGCAGCCGCTGTTCCAGGATACAAAGGACTGGCTCGCAGCAGACGAGGCCAACGAACTGACGATCGTCCTCGACGAGGCCCACCTGTACCGCGGAGCCCAGGGCGCTGAAGTCGCTCTCCTAATGAACCGGCTCCTGCAGAAACTCGGGATTGATCGTGACCGCGTCCGGTTCATCTTGACGAGCGCCACAATGGGGGATAACATTGAGGAAGCAGCGCCGGAGTTCGCCGCAAATCTCACCACCGGTGACCCTGAGGAGTTCGCACTCATTACTGGCGAACAGGTCTCGTATGCGGATGGCAAGCCCGGGGAGGCACGCACTGCAGAGATCCTAAGCCGACTGAACTATTCACTCCACCCTGCGAAACTCCGGAACATCGCTACCGAACGAGACTGGGACGAACTCGAAAGCGACTCCACAGAGGCAATGCGGCGGTATCTCGGCGATCAACTCCGCTCGGATGCGTTGTTTAAACAAGCGCACGAAGCGCTCCGGGAGGACCCCCAACCACTGTCGGACTTAGCCGAGATTCTGTTCCCCGATGTAGACGACTCCCTTGCGGCAGAGGCGACGGGGAATCTCCTCTATCTCTGTACAGAGGCACGGAAAGGCGAGCAAGCTGCGTTACTCCCGACGCGCCTCCATATGTTCCTCAAGGGCCTCCCAGCGCAGTATGCGTGTGTCAACCCAGAGTGTGAGGGTCGACGCGAAACGGATGAAGCAAACCTCTTGGGGAAAATTCACGCTAACCCCCACACGACGTGCCCCGATTGCGGGAGTCGGGTCTTCGAGTTAATCAGTCACCGGACGTGCGGTGCTGCGTATCTGCGCGCGTACTGTCTGAGTGATGACTCCCATATGGACGGTGCGACGTTCCTCTGGACGGATCCAGAGAATAGTGACGAACTCGACGAAGTGCACCTCTTGGTTGAGGAGCCACGAACCGATGAAGACCCGCAGCATGACCACGGCCGGCCGCTCGTCGACACAACGCCGTCTCGACACCTAGACATTACGTCCGGGCATCTCTTGGACGCCCGGTTTGCAGCCGAAGGTGATGACAGTAACCAGATCGACGTGTGGATTCCAACCGAGGAGCGGCCGGACGATGACGCGCCATGGAGTTGGACTCGCTGTCCAGCGTGCGGAATTCAAGAACAGTGGCGGTACGGATCGACCAAAATCGAAGACCTGGTCACGAAAGGCGAAGAGCCGTTTGCGAACATCGTGCGGTCCATGTTCGGCATTCAACCCGAGGACCCCCTCAAAGACGACCTCCCGAACAAAGGGAAGAAGGTGTTATGCTTCTCTGACGGCCGCCAAAAAGCAGCTCGACTGGCTCGTGACTTGCAGTCAAACGTCGAACTGGACTCGTTCCGAGAAGTTGTCGCAGACATCATCTCAGAGTATGACGGGGAACTGTCCATGGATCGTCTCTGGGCTGAATTTGTCATCTACTGCAATGAGCGAAACATCGTCTTCTTCGATGACAGCGACGAGTACACGACCGCAAACAACGTCATCTACCAAGGCTCTCGCTCTCGATTCCAAGAAATCCGCGACCAATTAGACACGATCGTAGAGCGATACCCTATCGATAGCAAAACTGAAATCCCGGAACACCCCGTCGCTCGAAACGAGATCGCGGGCCGCCCAAAGCAATTCAATGAACTGCTCTTACGGTCGCTTGGCGATCTGTACTACTCAATCCCAGCCGCGTTAGTCGGAACGCTCAACCCCAAGGGAGAGTTGCTGGACGAGTTGGATAAACTGAATCCGGATATCGACCGAGAGTTATTGAAAGCCATTCTAATCGAGTCGATATGGCATGCCTGCGGGGAACGAGCCTACGATGAGAGCATCGATGTCTATGATCGCCGGGGGTCCGAAACGTACTCCTCGATCACGCAAAATACCGCAGGCGTCCCTTATACGGAATTGATTCCCGAGTATGTCCGTCAAAGTGTCGGGGAGGCTGTGAGCGATGACGCCTGGCAAATGCTGGACAAAACGCTGCTGCAAGTCCAGCCTGCGTTGTTCGAGCCCGCAGGTAACGGGAACTACATGGTGAATCCCGAAGCGACGACGATCGAACTACGCGTCGATGAAGACTGGTATCGCTGTACCGGGTGTAAACAGTTTGCCGTGGCCTCGCTTGGTGGCACCTGTCCGCGAGAGGGCTGTATGGGAGAACTGTCCACGGTTGGTGGCGATGATATCCATTTGCAGGCCCGGAAGAACTTCCTCCGGCAACCACCGCGCAAAGTCGCCCATGGCGAAAAAGATCCCTTCACGCTTCGATCTGAGGAACACTCCGCACAACTCAGTGCCAAAGATTTCTCCGAGCCATTCTCGAAATCAGAGATCTACGAACTACTCTTCCAGGACATCCTGGTCGGCGACAGCAAAGCCGACCAACCGATCGACGTCCTCAGTTGTACGACCACGATGGAGGTCGGGATTGACATCGGCAGCCTCACCGGCGTCGCAATGCGGACGGTGCCCCCCGCGCCCGAAAACTACGAACAGCGAGCTGGGCGCGCCGGGCGTCGCGGCGCAGGGCTGTCAACGATCATCACCTTCGCCGATAACTCGCCCCACGAGTCTCATTACTTCGAGCAGCCAGAAGAGATGATCAGTAGCGATGGCACTGAGCCCATCATCTACTCTGGGAACGAAAAGATCGCTGAACGCCACATCAATGCGTCACTGTTAGCGCGGTTCTTCGATCCCTCGAAGGTCCAATCTGAGGCCGACGTCTTCCGATCCCTCGGAACGGCTGGCGAGTTCTTCGCTGGAGCCGGGACGTACGACTTCCAGGCGTTCGAGACCTGGGTCAATGACGAAATTCTCGTCGATGATTCAGCAGTCGTGGCTGAACTGGGCGCACTCTTACCTTCTGAACTCGGGGGTGACCGTGGGTCAAACTGGCGAGAACAGTTCATTCGAGAGACAGCAGAAACCTTCCTAGAGGATTTACACACGCTGGCGGCCCGAGGTACGTGGAGTGCTGACGATGACGATGACGAACCCGATGATGATCTGCTCTCGACGTTACTCGACGATGCACTCCTGCCGACGTTCTCGTTCCCGACGGACGTGTGTGGTTTCGTCGTGCGGCAACTCGAGGATGGACAACCAAAAACGAAATACGAGATGTCTCGCGATCTCAAACAGGCGCTCTCAACGTACGTCCCGGGCCGTGAAATCGTCGTTGACAAGAAAACGTACGAATCCTACGGCTTGCACTTCCGGTTCGCGAGTGATCCCGTCGACCGAGCTGCAGACGTGGAGTGGGATGAGTTACGGTGGCTGAACTGGTGTCCGCGCTGTGAAACCGTCTACGACGAGCAAGACGAAAATCTCGCTGAACAGGACACGACATGTTCGGTCTGTGAAGAAGAAGTCTTAGCATCGATCCAAATGTACACGCCGGAAGCGTTTGCTCCGGAGGTTGACAAAGATGGCCGACCCGAGCAAAGTGAGGGCTACAATGAGGAACGAGTATACGCTACGCCGCCGAAGTATCCGCTTACGCCGACCTCAGAGGAGGATGGGGCAGCGACCAAGATGCCCGACGCAAAGTCAGTGGGACCGTCCACAGTTGGCAGGCTCAATGATGAACAGTTACTCGTCTCTAATTTCGGGCCAGAAGACGAAGGATTCGACGTCTGTAAAAAATGTGGTGCCGTGGGACGCAGCGGTGAACTCTCTAATCCCCACAACCGACCGTATCCGAAGGATCCACGACATCTCAAAGACAACGACTGGCCAGACCAGTGTTCAGGACAGACCATCCAAACGAGTTTCAGTCATTCATTCCCGAGTGACCTGACGGTCTTCCGGGTTCCGCTCACCAGCCCGCTTGAATTCGAGCCAGACGCCGAGTGGTTCGAAAGCTCTGCACAATCGCTCGCCGAGGCCCTCGTCATGGGTGCCTCACGCGCCCTTGGGATTGAAGATCAAGAACTCGAAGGCGGATTCCGCACCCGATCCGCAGACTTTGCTGATGACCCGGACACGCGCGGGTTCGTCGAGATCTTCCTGTTCGACACGACCGCCGGTGGCGCTGGCTTCTCCTCGAAGGTGTGGGACTCATTCGATGCCGTCCTAGATGAAGCCCGGCAAATCCTGGGAGAGTGTGCCTGCGACACTGCTTGCCATAACTGTCTTCGACGGTACCAAAACAGGCACCTCCACGGAAACTTGAACCGCCACCAAGGGCTTGCACTCCTCGATTACGCCGAAACGGGGACCGAGCCAAAACTGAGTGAACGGAAAATCACGGGGCTCGTCCAACAGTTGGAGCGCGACCTCCAATTGCAGGAGCCGAGTGTAACGATGACGAACGCTGGCGACGTTGATACGTGGACCATCGCATTGAACGGGCAGGAAATGACGTTCGGCGTCCGGCCGAGTCTACGGCAAAAGCGAGTCGCAGACCACCCAGATCTTGACGAGGATTATTCGGAGTACCAACTCTCGCATGGCCTGCCGAGTGTCTCGCAGTCAATCTTGAACAAACTCCAGTAACGTAGGCCAAGTGGATGGTGTTTAACCGGCGAATTGCTTGGTCATATTCGGCTTCGATGCGGTACAAACGGTGTCCACGGGCCTTCTATTGGCGAGAGCAACGCCGCCGCCCAGAGAAATCCACGCCAAGTACCTTGGAGAACCAGCAGATGTTTCAAGCGGAACACAATGCTGGGTCGCTCATTGGGAAACTCGTTCACCAAGTTATTCAGGAACAAATCCAGACCTGGGTCGAAGACGGTAACCCGACACTACAAGGCGCACAAGCACGCGCCACAACGCTACTATCCGCCTATTATACCGACCACGGTCCCCCCGACCATGGCGAGTCCGAGTCCTCACAACATTCGGTGCGGCAAACCATCAAGTCGCATTTGAAGCAGTTCTTCACGAGTTTCTGGCCACAACTGAACACACATCATTATATTTCTCATGAGGAAACACACGATTTTTCCGTCGCCGGGGAGACAGTCATCGTCCGCCCTGATTTCGTCACGCGAGATCCAAGCGGAGAGTTTGTCGTGACTGACTGGAAGACCAACCCACCAGCGATTGTGGACCCAGACGTGTTCCAACTTCACGTTTATGGCTTATGGGCGTACGAAGAGTACGAACCGGATCTCGACCGGATCCAACTCCAATTCGCGTCCACAAGCACGGGCGGGTTCACTCGCGAACAAATAACCCACTCCCAACTGGACACCCTTCGTTCACAAATTCACCGAGAGTGTTCCACATGGAACCAGGCCTCTTCGCGATCGGATTTCGAACCGGATCCTGCACCGGACAAATGCAGGCGATGCTCATACTTGGATGTGTGCGACCCCGGACGAGAGATAATCCCAGGAACACCTACGGACCAGGACGGAGAGTAGGTCTTAACCGAGTCTCAAGGTTGGTGACTCTAGTTTGAGATGTCTTCGATGACGTCTCGGAGGTAGTCCGGTTCCACGAGTGTCCCTTGGATACGCGTCAGGGAATCGGTTTCTTTGAACAACATGTCGCCGTTGCCACCCAGTTCTTCAGCGCCCGATTCATCTAGAATGACCTGGGAGTCGGACGCGGACGGGAGTCGGAAGGCCACCCGCATGTCTAAGTTCGCTCGTAGGTCCGTGTCGATAATCTCTGCACTGGGGCGCTGCGTCGAAATGACGAGATGGATGCCGACGCTCCGAGCTTTCTGTGCAATCCGCCGAACGTTCTTTTCGAACTCATCACTCCGGTCGTCGAGGCCGTCAATCAAATCCGCGTACTCGTCGATGATGACAACCAACGGGCGGACCGGTTCGTCGCTCCGTTCGTTGT
>Ga0136556_1001641_pt1 | contig 11005 bp, 11 predicted proteins | sample AntRauTorckE6831_FD_104780 | JGI IMG/M metagenome (GOLD analysis project Ga0136556, IMG submission 104780) | Saline lake microbial communities from Rauer Islands, Antarctica - Metagenome Torckler E6 #831 | ecosystem: Environmental > Aquatic > Non-marine Saline and Alkaline > Saline | place... | reverse complement strand
TGATAATCTTTTGAGTTATACCCAAAGATATATCGCAGCCCGAAAAACCATGGCGGAAGATCCTTAAGAATGGGTATACCGCGACGAACTTCGGATGCTTCGGTGCGGTACAATCCAGCAATTACGGTAGCCTCATCATGAAGAAGCAGCGCCTGCGTGGTAGCATTTTGTTTACTAATGATGGTACTCACCGGGTCGGGTTGAGCGGAAGATCGCTCGGCTTCAATATCGAGGTGAATAAAAGTAGTATCCTGTTGCTCAATAATTTTAGGCACCACATTAAGTATGGTTCCTACGCTAAAAAACTGGTCGGTTACGTTTCCGGCAAAATCACGCTGCTTAATGGAAAAATCCTGTCCAACCTGAATACGTCCCTGTTGGCCTTCAAGCACTTTTATAGAGGGGGAAGCCAAAATTTCGCCCAGGTTATCAGCTTCAAAAGCACTGAACAACGCCTGTACACTTATACCGCTACCAAACACCTCGCCAAAGTTTATTAAACCATTAAATACATTTTGCGACACGCTTTGGGCATTACGCGAATTAACCGAAACAAAAGGACCGTCAAAATTCCCAACATCGGGCAACTGTCCCTGTCCGCCGCCACCACCGCCTTGGCCGCCTCCGCCGCCACCTCCTCCACCGCCACCGCCTTGGTCTTGGTTTACAAACTGCCCTAAGTTAGATGGTACATTTTCTGTAAGCGTTGACCAGTCAACACCTATCTCCTGCAAAGCACGTCTGTTGCCTTCAAAAAATATGGCGTTAATGCGTATTTCCTTGGAGGTTGTAGACAGGGCTGTATCCGGCCTTACCGAAGATACCTGGCTATTTTGCCCCTGCCCCAGTGTAGAAGGGGCGCGGACAATCTCAAAATAATCGGGTTGCTCAACTAACTGTAAATACTTGGCTCGCAAAATAAGATCAAGTGCATCGCGCCAGTGCATGGGCGGAACGGATATTCCCAAATTCGATTCCGTTTGGGTACGGTCTATAATAACCTTACCCGCATATTCTTGTGCAAACTGGTTGATCACATCAATAGCCCTTGAAAAGGACATGGTACGATCAAAGGTCACAACTTCATCAGGATTAGTGTATTCGCGTGGAATTCGATCTTGTCCCGATGTTGCCGGTGCTGCCATCAGGCAACCGACGATCACCAATATAGATATCGTAAAAATTTTAAGTTTCATAAGTGAAAATACCCCGTTAATTATTTGTGTTGTTTACTTTCAACGTCTCGCGCTCTACAAGCCCGCCCTGATTTAGAGTAAAGGTAGCTGTCTTGTTATTTAAATTTATACTGCTCAGTTTACCTAAGTATACTTTCTCTCCGATTTCAATCTGCTGCATCACCCCGCTCTGATCAATCAAAAATACCCGTTTAGTGCTTAATGCAACCAGCCGGCTTTTTCGTACATCAACAAGTTCGGCTGTGTTTGGTTTAAAATTATCTCTGACCAGTGGGAAAAAGGGATTGTGCAGTGATGCGTACGTTCCCTGGAAAATATCAAATGTTGGTTTATCCAGAATTTTGGAGCGGTCATAATAGCTTTCCAAATTAAAGCTGTATTCAACCCAGTTGTATTTATCATCTTCGAGAATGGGGGTAAGGGTTACATTTTTAACTTTGTTGAGAGGTTTACTGCGTTCAATGCGTCGGATAAAATTCACCACATTTCGATATTGTCCATCACCCGTAATTTCCATGTTAAGAACACCGTACTTAGGCTGAAGCACCGAGTCGGTAAAGGCAAAGTTAAAGTTATTGTATGACTGGCCTGCATTTAAGGTGTTTAAAAAATCATACACATTATCCTCGTTACTGCTGCTATACAGTGCCTTGTCATAATTATTAAAATATTCGCTCGCCTCACGGTAGCTTTCGCTAATAGCTGTGAATTGGCTGGCCACCTGCTTGTTCTGTTCCAGTTCGCGTTTTTTTTCATCAAGTTGTACCGTAAGCTCCTTTATTTCGGGCGCTTGGTAGTAGTGTAGATATACATATCCGGTTGCTGAAAATAGGATCAGTACAATTAAAAGTATTAAGGTATTTCTTACGGCATGCGACATAGGTTACCCCGTTAGTTATTTAATATCTGTTGAATGCTGGTTGGTTTTTCGGGTGAGTAGATTGAAGGATCTTCTGAAAATTCCTGCACAATCATCGAAAATTTATGTAATTCTTTTTCGCGTACCAGCTTGGTGTTTACGTTTAAAAGTGTCGCCTCTGCGAAAACATCCACAATAGCGGGAATCCGATTGCGGTAAAGAGTATATCCTTCTATAAAGGCTCCATCCTGCGTTTGTGCCATTGAGGTGAACCAGCTATTGGGAATGTTATTCATCTGTGTGTTCAGGATGTCAATTTTGGCACTCCACGCCTTGCTGCCGCTACTTAATGAATCTAACACTGCAAGCTTTGACACCAGCAGCGTTAAGTTTTGGGAGGCTTCATTGGTCTGATTTACAATGGGCACAAGCTGTTCAATTTGCGAACCGGTTTGTTCGATTTCGGATGAAAGAGATTCAATCTTCTGCACATTCTGCTGGTAGAAATAATTTGTAGCCGGCAGGGTTGCGAAAATGAAAAATAGCAGCAACATACCGTGCCATTTCAGCTTAAATATTTGTTGCCGTTCTCTGATGTAAGCTGGTGTTAACGCCAGCGGAGGAAAGTTGTCATCTTTTTTTACCGCAGCCGTCGCTAAAGCAATGGCGGTGGTAAAAGGACCAAGAGCGGACTCCTCAAACTTGCCTTTATCTAAAAAATCATCCGTATACTCAAATTCCTCAACCGTGCTATCCGAGAAATTTTTCCGAAAAAATTTAACCGCATTCTCTCCCAGCGAATTATTTGCAATAACTATACGATCTAATTCAGGTATTTCTCCGGAATCTAATTGAAACAGTATTTTACTGAATACCACATTTAAAAAATCGTGGTTTCCGGTACCTATACTAATAGGTGAAGTTATACGGTAGATTTCAGTGCCCTCCATAAATACAACATGGCAACTTGTGTTTCCAAACTGGAGTAATGCTGTAATATCGCCGGGCTCAGGATCGTAATTGCTTCTGAACAGCCCGGCCAAAGCTACTTCATCGGAATAAACTTCTTCAACGTGTAAGTTGCCCCGGTAAAAGCTTTTAGTCTCGTCCAGCATATCAAGCATTGCCGGCGATTCATCAACAGAAGCCATAATTAGTGAGCCGTCTTCACGAACCTCGTAGGCATAGTTATCGGCAGATTTTTGCTCCCCGTAAATAGCCTGTAACTTATCTTCCAAACTTTCAACAAGCTGTTTCTCCTTTATGTCGCTATAATCGGTATCGGTAAAAATTTGATACACCGTATTGCCGGCGGTAATATTGGTGCCAATACGTATGTTTTTTCGGCTAATATCATTTAAAATATTATATAGCAGCACAATGTTATTCTGGGCCTTGCCATCACCATCTATTTCGCCTATAGAAAATATTTCCGGATCTGTGGCATGGGCCTCCAGCTCTTTAAAATCGACCTCCTTTTGCTCCGCTTGCTCATTGCCGTTAGATGAGCCGCCCTCTTCGGCAAAGCCAAACACTTCTTCTTCCTGTTCACCTGCATCCTGCATATATGTACCCGCCTCGCTAAATACATCCTTAGTTGCACCTACCTTATTAACCAGGCTAAAGCGATCTATCTTTAACAGCCGTATCCCCTTGCCATTAACCTCAACCAGAGCAATCTTAAAGGCGTCGTTTTCTAATGCTACACCAACGTATTTTTTTTCGCTAAACATAATAGAATTTAATTAGTAGACCGTTTGTGATAATAATTGTGCCAACCTTTTTTTGTTGTTGGCATTATTTTCTGCCACTTCTTTTGATATTTTCCCCATTTCGTAGAGCCGTTTCAAATCTTGTTCCATCGTATTCATGCCTCTATTACTACCCTCCATCAGCATCTGGTAAATCTCAGATATATTATTGTTACGAATGGCCGCCTTCACAGAGCTGGTAACCAACAATACCTCTTTGGCCAGTACACGGCGACCGTCTAAGGTAGGCACCAGTTTTTGACTTATTACACACGTTAAAACATCGGCAAGCCGGTTACGTATGCGGTTTTGTTCGTTCACCGGTACCTCTCCTAAAATACGCTCAACACTCTCCATTGTAGAAGAGGTATGCAAGGTGCCAAACGTTTTGTGACCTGAATCGGTTATTTCGAGAGACGTCATTATGGTCTCGGGATCGCGCAATTCACCAATTACTATAATATCCGGATCCTGCCGCAATGCCTGTATGGCTCCGGCTTTAAATGAGGGTACGTCGCGGCCAACCTCGCGATGGCGCACCACCGATCGCAATGGGGTATGAATCAATTCAACCGGTGAAGCAATCACTACAATATGAGCGTCCACCGTGCGGTTATTGGCATCAATAATCGTATCCAGCGTAGAAGATTTACCTGAGCCTGTAATACCGGTAACCAGGGTAAGACCGAATTTCTGGTGCTTTAGACTAAGCTTCTTCGCCACCTCAGGGTGCAGCTCAAGCGTTGAAAACGGACGAATGGTATTGTCAATTTTACGCATGTTTAAGCCCAGGTGATCCATATCAAAATAAAGATCTGCACGATAACGCTGGGGCTTTGCATTTTCTTCTTCGGGTTCTACGGCATAAGAAAAATCAAGATTTTTGTTTTCGGTAAGTTCTTGCCGCTGCGAGGGCTCCAATAAATTGTGCAACAGAAAGTCCGATTCAACAAGCGTCAGTTTAGCTTTACTTTCAATAGGCGTTTTATCACCATGAACACGGTACCAAATGGCACCTTTACACCCCGGCCCTCCCAGATCAATATCGGAAGCCTCATTTTCATTCATATAAAGCAGGCAATGGTCAATGATATTTCTCATTTGAACCCGCGTCGGATCGGGCAGCCGTTCAATTATTGAACCGATTTCCCGGTGATATTCCACGCCTTCCTTCAGCGAGCCGAGCTGCCCTGCCAGCGGCTGCACAAATTCTTTGGCATCTTTTATGTATTGTTTTAGTTGCATGGCCCGACCTTCTTTATCCCTTTGTATTAATCTTTATCTGTTAGATGATTATTTATTGATCACTATTGAATGGTGATGAAAAAATGTTCTATTAATATTTATTTTCGTCTTTTAATAGCTGCTTTTTTAACTTCAAGAGAAAAGTATTCATCCTTTGCAGCTTTTTTTGCTGTACATAAATGATATTGCGCGTAAAAATATTGAACAATTTAGTGGGCTTCTTTTTAAAGAAAAACAGCATGTCGTGCCGCTGAAACCGCAAAAGAATGCTATTGTCGTTAGATACAATTTTTGCCATCCGATTATTATCGCCAAAAAGAAATGTTTCGCCTATAAAACTATTTTCACTAAGCGTAGCCAGTTCAATGTTTTCCTCCCAAACAGAAAGCTGACCTTCGCATAACAAGTAGGCAGAATTTACATAATCGGATTTATTAACCACCGTATCACCCTTCTGGTACGTCTCTATAATACCCACTTTTAAAAAATCGAGTATATCATCGTGATGGAATCCTTCCAGAATATCCGGGGGATTCTTTAGATACTTGTTGATATATGGTTTTAATTGTGAATTCTCGCTGGTATTCATAATTTCAGACATTGTGGTTTATAAGCTTCGGTATTTGTGCCAAATCAAGTGGCTCAGTAAAAATGTTTAGAGTAAAGTTGAAGTTTGTAATTCGTATGCATTTCAAGCCTTTTAAATAATTCATCCGTCATACTATTAATTGTTTAATCTTCAACGGTAATTGCCATTATTTCATCAATGCTTGTGAGGCCTTTTTTTATACGGTCCCGGCCGGAAGCTCTGAGGCTTAGCATTCCCTGACGGATGGCATGCTCTTTAATTTTTGCTTCATTAATTTCATTGCCCGATTCAAGAATCATCTGGCGTATCTCCTTGTCAAAATAGAGAGCTTCCATAATGGCCACACGTCCTTTGTAGCCCCGCGTACATTTATCGCAGCCTACTGCTTTGTAGTAGGTGGTACTATCAATTTCCTCTTGGTTAAAGCCAATCCCTTGGGCCATCTTGGGGTGCGGTTCATACTCTTCTTTACAATCTGAACACAGCTTTCGCACCAACCGCTGGGCCATAATTAAGTTAACAGCGTTGGCTATTAAAAAAGGCTCTACACCCATTTTGTACAGCCGTGATACAGCACTGGGGGCATCATTGGTGTGCAGCGTTGAAAAGGTAAGGTGACCGGTATTCGCCAGTTTTATGGCAATTTCTGCCGTTATTAAATCCCTGATCTCACCTACCAGCACAATATCGGGGTCATGCCGCAGTATACCCCGCATGGCATTATCAAAGGTCATGTTATCGCTCAGTTTTAGCTGGCGTGCCCCTTCAATTAAATATTCTACAGGTTCTTCAACCGTGAGTACATTTACCGAAGAATTATTTACATAATACAGGGCCGCCACTAATGTGGTTGATTTACCACTTCCCGTAGGACCGGTAATGATGACAATGCCTGATGGTTTTTCAATAGCTTTTACAAAGTCTGCCTTGGCTTTTTCTTGCAAACCAAGCACTTCTAAATCGGTTATCACCTTGCGGTCATCCAGCACCCGCAGCACAACGGTTTCAAATTTGCGGTCAAACTCTTTACCCACCATAGGTAAAATAGATACCCGGTAGCGGATGCTGTGGCCGTCCACCTGGCGCTGTACAAAACCGTCTTGCGATTTATCGCGGTCAAAGCGATCTACGTTTCGTGTTTTATCTTTGATAACCGCGGCCAGCGCTTCCGGCTTTACCTTTTTTTGCTGGTGCCACATATTAAGCTTACCGTCAATTCGGAACATAAAATCGGTGGTAGCCGGGCCGCTGGGTACTACATGAATATCACTGACCCCCTGCCGAACCGACTCTACCAGCATACCCTCCACAAGAGAATTAAGCATGCTTTGATTAATCTCGGCATCTATCTCCTCTTCGTTAGCCTTCGACTCATCTTCTTCAGCTAAATCAGTGTCAACATAATCTATTTCTTCAAAGAGATCGAGAAACTCATTTTTCTGCTCATAGACCTTTCCAAGAATCTCCTCCACAAGTGTATGCCGGCAGTAAACAATTTCGTGATGTTTAAAATTTAATTGAACAATAAGCCCGTTCAACGAAGGATCGGTTGGGTCGGAAGCGGCTACTGTAATCTTTTTGTCTGAGTGATGCAGCGGTATTGCTTTCCGATGCGTCAATTGTTCAATAATATCATCCGGCAAATCTCTGATTATATTCTTTATATCTTCCAGAATTTGCTCATCCAATTCTTCCTGGTCGGCAAATACTTCTTTAAAGGCATATATACTGGCAATCTCTTTCATAATGAGGTGCCGGTCCAGTCCCAGGTCCTGGTAAAGAATTTGCCCGATGCGCCGGTCGCTGCCTTCCGGTTCTTCCTCAAGTAAAATCAGCGCCTTGTCCAGATCATCCGCGGAAATTACTTCGCGGTTAACAAGTATATCGCCAATATGTCTGCGTGTATTTATTCGTGCCATAATTTCGTATCAAAAAATATTTTTGTTCTTCATAGTTAGAAGAATGAAACCGTGAAAAAACATACAACCATTGCCGGCTTTTATATACAACCGGCTGTATAAATCATTAATTAGAACGTGTTGTGCGGTTAAGTTTAAACGGTCTAAAACATGGTTTTTTAGCATGATCTGACCCACCCCTGCACCCCTCCCGAGGAGGGGACAATCCGTCTCCCCTCTTGCCTGCCCCTTTGGGGAGAGGGGATTGAGGGGTGTGTTATTTACATGCACAAATTGAATGCTCATTTTTCCGATTGTACCGCACAACGCGTTAATTAGAAGCTTTTTAAAAACGAACAAATCAAAATTGTTCATAGCTTTTTAATTCGGTTAATCGGTCATTCAGTTCTGGAATAACCGGTGCATGCGTTAAGCATTTTATTTTTATTAAAATGGTGATTTGGGTTTAATGATAGCCGCCTCAGCGGAAACAACCGTTATTGCTACCAGGGCTATAAAAATGAAAATATTGATAAACAGATTTATCATCTCAATAACCGACTCCATTTTATAGGTGGTCTGTGTCTCATAGTATTGCGCCAACTGTCTTGCATTATCACGCAGGGCGCCCGACTCGGCCCCCAGCTTGAAACGGCTTATGGCCGTGTCGGTAAAAACGCCGGTGGCTTTAAGTGATTCTACCAGCCCCGCCCCCTCCTTTAACATCATTTTTATGGCTACTTCTTTAATTTGTTTTGCCATATAGGTGTTGCGGCATGCTTCCGAAGCCACCCGTATTACTTCAATATTTTGTCCCGAACCGCTGTAGAGCGTATAAAATACGCGTGAGAATATTTCTATACTGGTTTTATGCAACAAATCGCCGATTACCGGCAGTTTTATTATGTTTTTATCCAGCCACAACTTTCCCTTTGGTGTGCGTATGAACCATACAAATGCTGCAATGGGCGCTATAAATGCAATCAAAATTACCACCCACCAAGCCTGCAGCCAGTGACTGATATCAAGAGTAGCGGCGGTCATGGGCGGCAGTTCAATATCAAATTCCAGAAACAGTTCGGCCGTTGCCGGAAAAATATATCCCACGTAAAACAAAACAACCCCTAATATTGCCATCACGGTAATGGCCGGCATCATCAGTGAGCGCCGCAGGTTTTTCTTAAAATCCGCATCGCGCTCCAAAAACTTGGCGGTACTTTCAAAAACCAGCGCCATATTACCACTGGTGGAGGCTACCCCCAGCATGTAGGCGGCAAACTTTCCAAATACATCCTCGTGCTTGGCATAGACCTCCCGCCCTTCCTTTCCGTCCTTTAAATCTTTCTGTAATTCTTTGATGACTTCCTTTAGGCGAGTGTTTTTGGTATCCTCATACAGCAGGGTAAGAATCTCGTCAAAACTGAGTTTTTGCTTTAGCAGGTCGGCGCAAAGGCGGATAAAGGTTACCACCTCCTTCATGGGTACGCCCCACTTAAAGTCGAACCATTTTTTGTTGATGCTGATAACCTTGTAGCCCAATTTGACCAAGGCCTGCTCCAGCTCGTCTTTGCTATAAGCTTCTTGCTCACCGGTGACCGGTTCTTTTACGCCCCGCTTAATTTTGTATTTAAAGGTGGTTTTTTTCTCAAGCGCCTTTACATTAAATCCGTTGGCTTTCGAAATTTTATCTACGCGATTCTGAGCTTCTTTTTGTGTATTGGCCTCAAATTCGGTTTTTATAAGTTCACCCTGATCGGAAACTGCTCGTAATCTAAATTCAGGCATAGCCCGTGATATTTGTTATTATTATTGTACCCTGCAGATGCTTCATTTCTTTAATTGACACCAATGTACTAAAGTGAAATGTTCTACACAACATTTTTATTAGAATTTTCTAATATAGATTACTTTTTTTTCAAAAATAGCTGTTTAAACATTATAAAGGACGAATTGAAAATCACCCGTTTCTTTAATAATTCTTATGTTTGTAAAATTTTCTGATTAACTGATAACAAACACAGGCTAAAATTCTGCTGCCGCTTATGACTTGTTGCTTTGCTACTGCCAATCATTATTGTCCGTCAAGAGCAGAGCTCCTTCACAACGCAGAGAAGGAAAATCCCCTCCGCCGCCTGTCCCTTTGGGAGAGGGGTGCCTCGATTTATCGGGGCGGGGTGGGTTTGTTGAATCGTAAAGTTGACACACCATCAACTACGTTAAAACTTCGTTGAGCAGGCAAAAGGGGATTTATTCTCATCGAATCAGAAATTTCTGAGCTCTTAAGCAAATTTTTAATAGCCCGGTAGAAAATCCCCTCCTTGCCTGTCCCGACCCATCGGGGGAGGGGTGGCTCCGTAGTTTTACGGAGACGGGGTGGGTTCATCGAATCGAATACGCTGTTCGGACGTAGCGTGCTACGTCCCGACGGGTTTTCGCGCAATCAACAACCCCGAGGCAAGCCATCGGGGTATCAAATGGAATAAGATACACTAAAATAATTTTCTTCCATTAGAACCCACCCCTACACCCCTTCAGAGGGGATTTTAAGGATATTTTAGCGTATCTTATTCTGTAATCTATCCGACCCAAAGGGTCGGGGTATTAAACCACTTATCAAATAAAAAAACCTTCCGGTATTGTACACCGGCAGGCCCCTTCGCAGAACAGGCGATGGATCGAAGTAGTATGATGTATCTGTATTTGTCATTCCGATGCAGTACTACCTAAAATAAATCGCTGCGCAGTCTATCAATCTCGCTGGATTCAGATCCAAAACCATATCAAAAAAAAAATTGAGCCGTTTTAGAAGGGACATGTTATCCTTTCATGTTTTTCGGGTCTTGCCGGGTATCAAAAATATCGGTAATGTAAATTATCTTTCCCTCTACGCGGTAAATAATCTTATAATTTGTTACCACAAGTCTGCGATGATTAAGACCAAGATGTGCCAAATAGGGCTCCTTCTGCCCCATTTCAGGATTATCCAACAATTGATCGGCTTGCCTAAAAAGTTTGCTTTTTATTTGTGATGCCTTTTCATCACTTGTTTGTTGGGCCGTATAGTCCAACGCTTCTTTCAGGTTTTGTATAGCTTCTACTGTATATACTACCTTCATGCATTGCAGGACTAATCAAGTTTTTTTTGAGCTTCTTTTCGAGTCAAGATGCGTCCATTCCGGATATCATCCTCAGAGGCATTGGCCCTGCGTGTAAGTTTTTCCTTAAGAACCGGATCAAGCTGTGTTTTATTTAAAATAGTCTTTATTGCTTTCAATACAGAAACATCCGTTTCCTGTTCAATTAAATACTTTAGCTCAGATTTAATATTAGCCATGAATAAGGGATTATTTTTCAGTTTTTGCAATATAATTATTTTTTAATAAGTAAAATAATGCCCATACCGCCATCCGGCATATTCGCCGTCTTCCTCGGTCATCTGTGGTTCAGTAACAGAGCTCCTTCACAAC
>Ga0136556_1001639_pt1 | contig 11017 bp, 4 predicted proteins | sample AntRauTorckE6831_FD_104780 | JGI IMG/M metagenome (GOLD analysis project Ga0136556, IMG submission 104780) | Saline lake microbial communities from Rauer Islands, Antarctica - Metagenome Torckler E6 #831 | ecosystem: Environmental > Aquatic > Non-marine Saline and Alkaline > Saline | place... | reverse complement strand
GGGTTTGCACCAGTGAACGCGAAGGTGTCGTGGATGAAAAAAACACCCTTTCTCATCGATTTTTAGAATACGAAAGGCGTTAGATTTATTTTATGTTTTTGGGCGCCTCCCATCCCCAATAAATTGGCGATGGGACCGGGCTGTGCGGGGGTTCCGTACCCAACGAGTTGGGTACCCATCCGCTGGCGGATGGCCCCTACCATCCCTGGCGCTCTTGCGCTCCGCGCGCTGGGCCACTGCGATGCGTCGTTGTGAGCAGTCACAGGCACCGCACCGACCACAGTCTTGGTGTCACAGGTCGACAGTCGAATCGCCGTATTCTTTGTCCGGCGCGAAGGCCGGACTAGCGATGCGCAGCCGCCCGGGCCGCTGCGTCGGCCCGGGGTCCGATCCGCCGGCTGGCGGAGAAGGACCGAGTGACGCTCCGGAATCCCGAGGGTCGCTGCAAGCGATCTCGAGGATGGAGGAGTAGTACGGAACGAGTGGCGAAGCGTAGCGACCCCATCGCCGACCAGAGGCGGCGATGGGGTAGGCCCCAAAAACCTATCCTGCTATGCCCCCAACTCTGAATCAATAAAATTTACAACCCCATCCTCGGGAAATTCCATTTGATAGGTCTTTATCAGTGATCGGCATTCATCCAATTGGCCGTTATCACGGGACTGAATAATTTGATTGAACAATGGCAGATTATCCTCTATTTTCTTTTTGTAATTGAGTGGATGTGAAGCATACTCTTCCATTATAGTAACCCCGTGCTCTTTGCCTTTTAGAGGAATTTGACCCAGATTTCGATAGTTTATGGCGCTTGCTGTTTTGTCCAACACATTCGAAGTAAATAAGATTTGGGCGCCTAATTTTTTCGACAGTACTTCCAAACGCGATGCAATGTTGACAGTGTCGCCAATCACCGTAGTGTTCAGGCGATTATCTGATCCCAAAGTACCCAAATTGAGGCTGCCTGAGTTGATACCAATCCCCATTTTGATCGGAAATTTATCATTTTGGTGCCGCAATTGATTGAAGTCTTTCAAAAAGCTTTGCATCTCGACCGCAGCGCGTATGGCATTAGGCCCCTTTTCAGGAAACAGGACCATGATGGCATCGCCAATATATTTGTCGATAATCCCATTGTATTTATCTATAATGGGATTGAGGAGTCCCCAGATTTCATTGAGTAAATTAAACACCTCCTCGGAGTTCAATTTTTCCGACATACCGGTAAAGTTTCTAATATCGGCAAACAAGACGCCCATTTCCTTTTTTACCTGATCGCCAACCCGAATATTAAGAATACTGTCTTTGTTTAAGTAACTCAAAAATGATTTGGGCACAAACCTTTCATAGGCGATATTCAATTGATTAATATGGCTGAAGTACCGAGCATTCTCAATAGAGATGGAAGCTTGTGTAGCCAAAATATTCAATACCTGCATCCTATTTTGATTGAAAGCCCCCGATATTAGGTTGTTTTCCAAATAAATTAAGCCGGTGTGTTTGTTTTTGTGAGTTATTGCCATACATAGCAGTGATCGAACTTTGTTTTTGCTGATGTATTCATCGTTCACAAACCTACCGGTCATATGAGCGTGTTCTAATATCACAGCTTGGCCGGTATTGGAAGTAAAGTTTAATATAGGAACGGAAATATCAAATTCCTCTACGGGCAACTTTTTGTGAATAACCACCTTTCCTGAATTGTCTGCAAAGGCCTTGACATACATGCGATCATTCTGAAGCAAAAGGATAGTCCCCTTTTCAGCACCTGCATTCTCGACGATCAAGGGCAGCATTTTTTTGAGCAGTTCATTCAATTCAAATTCACTGGAGATGACATGGGTGCTTTTTATAACACTGAACAAGTCGATGCCCTCGTGGCTGACTGAATTGCTGACAGAAACCGAATTGTCGCTTGTCAATATTGATTCTTTGACTGGGTTCAACTTCTCAAGAATCGCAGATTGATAGTCCACCACTGCAGTGGCCTGCATACTTTCAAATATATTTTTACTTTCCCTAATTTTTAAATAAGCCAGGTCCTCAATGCCCATGGATCGGCAATAGATCCCGAAAATATAATTACAGAGTGCCAGATCAAATCGGTTGGTAGTGGGATCAATGAGATCTATTGCTTTTTGAAATTGCTTCAGTGCGCCTCCCATATCTGCCCGGATGGCTTGCCTCATCGCAAGGGTAAAAACAGATTTGTGCTCAAAATCGACTTGACATTGTATGGCCAACGTATCCATTTTTTTATACCCTTTTTTCACAACGGAAAGTGCCCGTTTTTTGGACCTGGGGTTTTCGAGGAAATAAGCAAAAAAGCAAACTGCCTTCAGGAACGGTAAGTAGTTCCCCATGGGAACACCCATTATCAATTCCTTGTACTTTTCGGCAATCAGGACCTCCTCGGAAGCTTCTTTATAATCGCCAAACAATAAATGTAAAAGGGTTTGGTGGATATGGTAGTTGTTTAATCCCCCTTTATTGTTGATCGCACGAAGCTTCGGAATTTCTTCATCGGCGGCAAAGTATTTGCCGGAGAGAAGGGGCGCATCTTCTACCTCGCCTTGTAGACAGTCAATATACTGGTAGTAGATATCGCTGAAAATCTTGGAGGTTAAATTTTTGACTTGAATGTTGTATTGAATCTGTCGTCTGACTTCCACGCTTAAATCGGAAAGATTGGATCCCGTGAGAAAGCTGTTTTGCACAAAAGCATTGCCTACAAAGGCCGTGTAATCTGAATCCCCTTTTTCCAGTCCTTCTTTAAAGGTATCTTTTAGGAGAGGTAAGGTATGGTAAACACAGGTTTTCATGTGCTCTACAAAGAAATAGGATGTGAATTTAGTTCTTGTCTTGTATCGGCTCAAGTCTTTCTGCTCCAGTAATTTTAGGATGTTATCTGAATATTTTATGCCTTTTTTATAATTGCCGGAAATAGCACAGAGCAAGAAAGCATAATTGGCAAGGCTTTGCGAGGTGTAGGCAGAAATCCCATTTTTAATGGTAAAAACTGCCAGTTTAAGACACACAATGACAAACAAATTGGAGCTGTAGAAAAATGCCGAAGGAAGGAGTAAAGGCATTAATCGCATGGCGGGAATCAATTCATCGTCCGTTAATTTGGGGAGCTGCAATAGGTCATCCGGATCGAATTTGCCAATCTTAAAATTAGTTTTGATAAACTCAAAGGCTACATGGAGTTTATTGGGATTTTTGGACACCGTAAAACCAAATTTATCCAGTGTTTTTAATCCAATTTCCACCGCCTCCTCGAATCTTTGCTGGACAAAAAAGGCATCTAACAACACCTCAATACCCATAGCGTAATCTTTCCTGTGTTTTGCCTTTTTTAAAAGTATATTTATGAGTCGCTCCGTTTCATCATACAGTTGGCTCAAATAGGCACTTTGCGCAGTGTCCGAAGTGAGTTATATTAAAAATTCATAGTTTTCTTCCCAGTCCTTTTCATCTGGGTACAGCGACCTGACTTTTTCAAAATATTCGTAGGCCAGTGAATAGGCCGAGGAACTCTTGGCTTTTAATCCGGCCGAGTAATACACCTCTGATAAAATTTGCCTGTCGTTTATTCTTCCTCCTGAATTTTGTAAGTGCCCCGCCACTTCAAAGACCTTTTCAGTTAACTCTTCCCCATTTTTAAGGGTCGGATATTGCAAATCAAAGGCGAGCGCATGGGTCTTTTCTTTTTCTTCTTTTGAGAGCACCAAATAAAAAGTTTGGGCCACTCGATCATGTGAGAATTTGAAGAAGATGCTCTTATCGGATTGGTGATCATAGCTTTCTACAAACTTGTAGTTCGAGTCCTGAGGCAAAATGTAATCGGAGTTCAGCGCCTCGAATAATATTTTTTCCGTCTCTTTAACGGGCTTGTTGACTATGGCAGACAGGTCGTGCAGTTCAAAGGAATTGCCCAGGCAAGCAGCGGTCTTGAGCAAGTCTATGGTATCTGCGGGCAATCTTTCTATTTGATGATTGAGTAAATCGACCACATTTTCTGTGATGGATGATTTTTCAATTCCCTCATAATCAAACTTCCAATGTAACCTCCCTTCTGTTTGGGTTAGTTGAATTAAGCCGTCATGGTGCAGGGATTCTAAAAACTGATGCACAAAAAACGGATTGCCTTGAGTTTTGCTGTGCACTAAATCAATCAATGGGTCATAGTCTACTTGGTCACTCCTGAAAGTATCTTTTATCAATGCTGTCAAATCGTCCCGGTATAAATTTTGGACACTAATGGGCTCTATGAGTTTTTCATCCGGTGCATAGGCCATAGTGACATCGGTTGCATTTACTTTGAGCCACTCGTTATAAGAACTTTCCAGGCAGATCATAAAAGGATGATTGGCATCGACCTCGTTGTCTCTGAAAGCTGCAATGATGAGGAGGTGTCCCAGGCCGGGTTCGGTCAAAATGGTTTTTAATAAACCAAGGGATGCAGCGTCGGCCCACTGAAAATCATCCAGGAAGATTACCAGGGGGTGTTCTTTTGTACTGATCGCTTTTACAAACTGGCGAAGGGCGTAATTGAAGCGATTTTGGTCCTCATTGGCCGTCAAATCCTCCATTAGGGATTGGGTGCCGAGGATTTTTTTTAAGCCTGGCACCAATTGGGTAATCACCCCGGCGGATTCACCCATGGCATCTAAAATTCGTTTTTTCCACTTCTCAATTTCTTCGCGATCCTCGGAAAACAGGATTTCGGAAAACTCTTGAAAGGCCTGAATCCATGCGATATATGGGGTATTCCTTTGAATTAAGTTGAATTTGCCTGAAATAAAGAAGCCCTTTTTCAAGGTAATGGGAATGTTCAGGTTTTTGACTAACTTGGATTTTCCCACACCGGAGTACCCGCTCACGGATACCAGCATTTTTTTACCTGCCGACACTTTTTCGAATACATTGAGCAAGTTGGCCATTTCCCTTTCTCTGCCGTAAAGTTTTTCGGGAATTTGAAAATGCAGTGGCTTATCTGTAGAAGCCAACGGAAAAGGTTTTATTTTTCCGGATGTAAAAAACTGCACTAAACACTTTTCCAAATCTGCGGAAAGACCCACGGCAGATTGATAGCGGTCCTCAGCATTTTTACTCATCAATTTTTGCACTATCGCATCGATCATTTCCGGTATTTCGGCATTGAATACCTGCAAATTCTCCGGTTTTTTCGATAAATGTCCATGGATGATCTCCAGGGGTTCTTTGCTCCCAAAAGGAAGTGCCCCGGCAAATAATTCAAACATGATAACCCCAAAGGCGTACAAATCAGATCTGTAATCAACCGAACGGTTCATTCTCCCTGTTTGCTCAGGAGAAATATAGGGTATGGTACCCTCCAATTTTTGCGTAGTCTCTAGAAAATAGGACTTTTGATCCAGTCGGGAGGAAAGGTCAAGATCTATGATAGAAACGGTCTCATTTTCAGTATCGACCACGATATTTGACGGGCTCAAGTCTTTGTGAATTAGGTTTTTACCGTGCAGGTAGCTCAGTTTTTCTGCAATGAGTTTGCAGTACTTTATTCTGTCAGAAATACCGGGATTTACTGTTACAACCCATTCTTTCAGCGTTGATCCCTCAAAAAAGATTCTGGCAAAGTATTTCTGCCCTTCAGATTCGAAGTACTCGCTGAGTTGATCAACTTCGTAAAGCGTTTTGGAAATTTCGAGCTCATTGCGCAGCAAGATTTCCGAGTTTTCCGCCGGGGAGGAATTGTTGGCTTTTTTTACGATAAATCGCTTATCACCCACCCCATCCCTGCGAGCAATGTACACGCTGGTTTTTTCAGTCCTGGATATTTGTTCCTCAAGGTGGTATGAAGCAACTTTCATGGTTAATAATTAAACGTGGCCTTTAGGCTTCTGGAGACTGGAAATTTGGATACACATGCTTATCGAATAAGTCCTGTACTTCTTTTCTCCTTTCCTTTATGTATAAATTCTGAATCAAAGGGTTGTAATCATCTTTCGGGTCGATATAATAAGGATTCTCATCATTTTTCCCCACCTTATCCACCCATACGGAATGCAGAGTAAACGCATAATCCAAATCCGGGTGATGGAGTGTGCACACTGGCCCGGATGCTAGATCCCAGGCTTTAAATACCCAAATTTCACATTGGTAGTTGTCTTCATTATTCTCCGGATAATTCACCAGTACCGAGGTGAAAATGTAACCATCTTTTTGCTTGTGGTCTGTCACCCGGGGAGCATCTTTTGTCCGTGGGACAAATTGAACCGACTTTAAAATCACATTTTTACTGAATTGGAAATAATCTTCCAGTTCCATGGTGCTCACGTTTTGTCTGGACAAAACAAAAGGTACGCCCTCCTTATTCAATTTGAGCATCTCTGATTGGTCAATTACTCTGTTTTTGTACTGGTAGTAAAGGTCGAAAATAAATTTTGTGTGTAGTCTTGGATCTAAACCATAGCTCGACCAGTAATTGTATTCAATGCTATCCGGAATTTCACCTGCCTCAACGATCCCTCTGTAAGTGTAAAGCCCCACGCCCCAGGTGTGGACGCCAATTTGGTCCGTGTTTTTTGTGTTTCCCTTCTCCATGATGTAGTCCTGAGAGACTAAATCTCCACTTTTCGCATCCACCACGACCTTGCCGATTCTTCCAATATCCATACAACCTACAGAAATCAGACCAATAACTTCGGGCTCCACCTTTTTTTTGTGGTCATACGCCAAATAGTCATATTCCCTGACCCATTCTGCCAGACAAGCTGCGCTATTGTGGGCCAAATGAAGGGTTATTTCACCCTTTGGGTTGAGGTAGTCTGCAGAGAAGTGAACCGCCTCTAACGGTATAGGTTGGGGCAATGCTTTTGCGGTTACCGTACTGGAATTGGGGTCTAATTCGCTTCTTTTTATCAAATAGAGTTTCAAATAGGGAAGCTGCTTTTTGGTTAGCAAAACCCTCAACCAGGAATTTAATCTTTTACTTTTGAATGGGTTGTTAAACATCAAGTCCAGTGAAACCTTAAAGGTCGCATCAGCCAAAATCAAGTAGTCTTCGGTGAAAGCGACTTGATGCATGCATTGCTCAATATTTATTTCTTGATTGTTTTCATCTACCACCTTCCATTTATCCATCGGTCCTTCTTGGCCGGTATGCCTTAGGATAAAAACATCATTGGAGTCTTTAGTGCTGTCTTTCTCGGTTTTATGGTGAACATGAATCATATTCTTTAACCATTTCAAGCTGTGATGCTTGTGATCATTCGTGTCGGTATGAATGCCCAACAAATGATCAATCTCCTTGATAATGTGAGTATGTGATAATTTATGCCAAGAGTCTTTAACTAAATCCTCTAAAAAGTCTTCCGATTTATGGACATCGTGTTCCAGTATTTTTATAGCCGCTTCGTACGCTTTATTTTGATGCAATGAGTGGTAAAAGTTCACGATAAACAACTCCTGAGTTCTGGGATCAAACACGGGGTGAGCGGTGGTTTGAATTACCGGAAAAGGGAATACTTTTTCCGGAGTAGCATACACATATTCGTTGTTGTTGCCAATCGCTGTTCTCAGCTTTAGTGAAGCCGGGTCAAATTCCCACGGTTTACCGGCATCATAACATGCAATCATCCGAGCGTACTGGTCGCCCTTAAACTTTATGGGACTAATGGCTGTATTTAACTCATTTCTCGCGCCCAATGCCAGGGATAATCTGCTTAGCCCGCAATTGTTAAATGCGAAAAGGAGTTTGTCGTATCCATTGGGATTTCCATGTTTAGTCGCCTCATCTGCGTAATAACAAGGGGGCTTCATCAAGGCCGTTTTTACTTTGACGCGATCGGGTTCTAAATCAAATCGAAATACATACCCATCCCCGTTCATAATGGGACTGCCCTGTTCACTTGACCCCTTGGGATAAGGCAAGCCATTTGAGTTAACCGTCCCGGCCGGCGAGTTAATAAAAACATGCCCATACCAATCATCCGGCAGAGTACCTTCTTTGACTTTTAGCTGGTATTCGAGTTCTTTTCTTGTGGCTGAAATCAGTTTTCTATTCGTGCTTTTCATGAGTAGCTTTTTTTTAAGATGAAAGGGAGGATTTCAGATAACTCTATTTGAGTTACTAGTGATCATCAAATAGCATAGATCCACAGAAAACCCACTCCAAAAGAACAACTTATTGCTTGTGAGATATCTGGTGACGCTGGCTATATTCAGTTTATTAACAATGGTTTGTAGAGGCAGTGGAGAGTGCCATGGCAATAGGAGCAACATTAGTAATTTTGGCTTTAGCATCTAACCATAAATTTTTGTATTGTAAAATATACTGTAAGATAGTAAATAGTTGATGAATTGATTTTTAGCTAGCGTTAAATTACTCCTGATATCTCCTGAGGGGTCGCTTTTTCTTCTAAACTCACAATATTTAGAAACTATATTTTCACCACAGGACATCACATGGGTCGATGGACAATAACAATAGGATAACAGTAGAAATAATTCCTTGTAAAATATTTAAGACGGGTTTTTGCAGTGGCAAATTCTCTCGGGCTGTCCAGAAGTTATTTTTCTTTTGGGCATCTCGCCGATCTCGCAAGGAGACCGGCGTCGCTACGTTTCAGGGCTCGCTCAGGACCCGCCTCTGTCCTCGAGATTGGCGCCGGCGATCCTCGGACTCCGGCGGCTTCACTCGGCTCCCTTGCGGGATCTTCGAGCCGCCTGCGTCGGCTCTCACCCTTCCACATCGCTGATGCAATGCACTTTGTGCCCAGCCCCGCGCGGATGTTATTAAGATGCCGCGCCAACGGCGCTCGAATATACTTGGTGTTTCTTTTCTACAAAAATATTGCCACACCGCGGTTCAGGAAACGGAATCTGAGAGGCCGTAGGCACTCCAGATCGGTAGAAAAAAGACAAATTAAATTCCTGCGTGCCATTGGCTGCGTCCGGCCTCCGACGGATACGCAACTATTGGAGAATGGGGTGTAGAGACAGATTCACTGTGTCTCAACGAAATATTTGCACCCAAAAATATTTAAAATACCCTTTATGCGCTTAAAAATATTAATCGTACCGCTAATTTCACTATATTACGCTTGAAATTATCGAAATATGAATGATAGCACTCACTTTTCATTGAAAAAACCTGTTTTTCACGGAAAACAAGTTCCTGAAAGGGGAAAAATCGTTGGGTATGCGGCTATTATTGATACATTACAACTTTACATGCCAATGGTAAGTCCCATTACTTTGGTATGTGAACAAAACAAGAAGTACCAAAATAGGTCTTGGACTGTTTTCTCCAATAAATATTTGCCCAACGACAGCCAGGCACTGGATGAAATCGAAGCTCTCTATAATCACTTGGTTTTTGCTCTCAAATATGAAGGAATCAACCTAAAGGTATTTAAATGTTTAACGGATCATTACTCCGCCGAGCAATTAACCGATCTTGTCAATTTTGAACCCACGGGCCAATACAGCAGGCGAATTTGGTTTATTGTAGAGTGGTTGATGGGGGAAGAATTGGTAGGAAAAGAAGACCTATACAAAAGGAGTTTTATACCCGTAGTAGACAGCAGTCAACAATACTGTATAGAAGGCACTAAGTCTTCACGCCACTTGGTTATTAATAATCTCCCCGGAACTGTTGAGTTTTGTCCTCTTATAAAAAGGACAGAGAAATTAGAAACCTATATTGGTCATAAGCTCTCTGACAGGAATCAACAAAATTTACAAAGGGTGCGCAAAGAGATCATTCAACGTGCATCGTCCTTTTTGCTCCTAAAAGACTCAAAAGCTTCTTTTTCTATTGAGGGAGAAAGCCCTAAAAGTAAGCGCGCAGCGAGATGGGGTCGGGCGATTGGTCAGGCTGGAGATAAAGAGTTGACCCAAGATGAATTGAAAAGATTGCAACAACTCGTAATTGAAAACACTCGATTTGTTGAAATGGGCTTTCGTGAAAAAGGGGGCTTCGTGGGAGAACACGAGCGCAAATCCGGCACGCCCATTCCCGAACATATTTCGGCCAAACCTCAAGATTTGTCCACACTCATTAGGGGGCTTATTGAAACGAACAAAATGTTGATCAACAGCGATCTTGACCCTGTGATATCAGCTGCAGCAATAGCATTTGGCTTTGTGTTTATTCATCCATTTGCAGATGGGAATGGTAGAATCCATAGGTATCTTGTTCATCACGTTTTAGCCAGGAAAAGGTTTTCACAGCAGGGAATAATTTTTCCTGTTTCGACCTCTATTTTAGACCATTTAGAAGATTACCGAAAAGCTCTTGAGACCTTTTCACATCCCTTGCTCGATTTTATAGAGTGGGAAGAAACGAAAGACCATAATGTAAAAGTTCTGAACAATACGGTCGACTTCTATAGATATTATGATTCTACAATTCAGGCAGAATTTCTGTATGACTGCGTCTTTGATACGATAGATAATATAATTCCTCAGGAATTGACATATTTGACCCAGTATGACGAGTTCAAAAAAGTGATTGATGATGAATATGAAATGCCGGATCGGCTTGTTGCGCTGCTCGTTAAATTTTTAGAGCAAAATGATGGAGTCTTATCAAAAAGGGCAAGAGAAAAAGAGTTTTCTGCATTGACAGAAAGTGAAGTCAAATCAATAGAAGTGCTATATCGGAACATATTTGAATAGTATCCAATTAGGGTCAAACATTTCTATAATAATATCGCTGCTTCGCGGTTCAGAAATCGGCTGTTTTCAAAATAATCAAAACACATTATTGTAGGGACAAGGCATGCCTTGTCCCGATCGCTGTATATCGCGTCATACCCGCAAAATGACGGTTATAGAAAAACGCAAAAAAACCAAAAGCGCCAAGAACCGGACTGCCTTGCGCGCAGGCAAACCCTACTGATGGCGAAGCCATCATTACCCGGGCATTAAAGGCCGATACGCTATCGCTTCCCGCGAAATGGAGCGTGCGCCGTGTAAGCGGCGTAAATGACTTGTTGTCTGAGCCCGTGCACCGCACGGGCGAGTTAAT
>Ga0136556_1001633_pt1 | contig 11043 bp, 17 predicted proteins | sample AntRauTorckE6831_FD_104780 | JGI IMG/M metagenome (GOLD analysis project Ga0136556, IMG submission 104780) | Saline lake microbial communities from Rauer Islands, Antarctica - Metagenome Torckler E6 #831 | ecosystem: Environmental > Aquatic > Non-marine Saline and Alkaline > Saline | place... | reverse complement strand
GGCGGTTGACGAGAAAGTTAAGAAGCTGGTCCTCGTGGATCTCACCGTCTGCTTGTTTGGTTTTAGACACACCTTCAGCAAGCAGACGTTCTAACTAAGCGGCTTTGTGAAGTACTGAGCCTTTGATGTGCTCGGATAGTACATAATCAAGTCGTAGTTGAAGACGTTCATGAATGACTCGCGGTGCCAGCCGAAAAGCTCGTCATCGTTGTTGAACCTGCTGTTGTCCGGAAGCACGCGGGTTACAAAGAGTGAACCAGGAGTAGCAAATAGATACAAATCATCTTTTTGAGAGTGAACTTCTGAAACCTTGTGAGTGTCTTCTGTGATCAATCAAAATGTCCATTCCAGAACATACGCCCCAGCAGAACGCTCACTACCTCTCAAAGAACAGCACTCGAACCAGTCAACCAATATGATTATATATGCCGGAGATATTCTTTCGATATGATCCAGAGAAGGCCATTAGATGCCTTGGATAGTATCCATTTATCGGATGTAGATGAAAGGGTATTCCTGAAGAGAAAGGTGGTCCAATATGCAAATTGAGGACACCCGGGCAATCTTTACCGCTCTTTTCGTGGGCTCTATCGTCCTCGCCAACGTACTGGCAGCGAAATTGACGTGGGTCGAATTGCCTGTGATCGGTGGCGTCGCGGTCCCTGCAGGCTTCGTCGCGTTTGGGGTCGCCTATCTCGCGTCAGACTTGCTTGTTGAGTATCACAGTCGATCATATATCTCCAGTTTGGGCAATGGGGAAAAATAATATAGAAAATTCACAGGTACTTTGTAAGTTTTGTAATAGAGGAAAGGGGAAGCTAATGGAAGGTAAAATACAAACGGAAATAAGGAATGCAAGAAAAGAACCGTCTGAGATTAATTGGCGATACAGAGCAGAGATGTTCTACTATTGTGTATCCAATAAAAAGCAATGTGAACAATGCGGAAATAGTGATTTAGAGTTGACGGTACGACCGATTAGGCCAGGTGGTGCCTATATTAAAGCGAATCTAAAACCTATTTGTGTTGATTGTGCGTTTTGAGAGGGTCTCATAGGTTCATTAGGTTTTACTGTCCAATCAAGACATAACCTCTGTTTCCTGTGCTTCAACTGGAGTTCTGCTATGCGGAGCCGGGGCGGGGCGCTGTAATTTTTTGGCTCAGTCCCCTTGGAGACACCCGCCAAGGGGGTTTTCGCGCGAAGCGCGAAACGACCCCACAGGCGTTGCGGTACGATCGCGGTGCCGACCCTGCCCTCGAGGCACTGATTACAACCAGAGACGACGGCGAGCAAGACCCCACAGTGGCTGGGCTGGACGAACTCCAACCAGTGGTGACGGAGCTGCGGTCGGCGACAGAACAGCAGGCTGCCGACGCACAGACAACTGCGCCAGCGACCGCCACCCAGGAGCAGGACACGGCCGACACCGATCGGGATCCTGGCTCCGATGTCGAACCGGCAGACGAGGAGGACTAGGTGTAGGCGGATGCGAAATCGATACTTCTGCTACCCGCCTGGGTGGCAGCCCCAAGAGCAACAGCGCCGAGAACAGGCGCGCCATCGCGTTCGTGACATGTCGCGGGCAGAGTGGCGGGGGCGTCGTCGCGCCGAACGACAGCTGAACGAACCCTGTGTGTGCGCCAGCACCTGCGGCTGAACGTACCACAGAGGTGCGACGACCGATGACGACACCACCGACGAGCGACGCTGCCAGTGGCAGTGAGTCCACGCCGGCTGGCGAGCCCGACCACGGACACGCGACCGACACCGAGACGGAGACGGAGGCGGCGCCGATGGTCGCTGCCTATTGGCACGACGTCCATAAACTACGTGGGCGAGCACACAACGCCGCCGCGACCGAGATCGCCGGCGTCCCAGTCAACGAACAAGTTCCGCTGGGTGCAGACAGAGATGCAGCCCTGCTGAGTCGGCCAGACGGCGATCCCGAACAGACAGTCGACAACCACCTGTCGCCAGCCCGGCTGTCGTTGCTGACCGGTGCGCCGGCAGCCACGGACGGGATCCCCGCGACGACTGCGGGGATCCGGGAACTGATCACACTGACAGAACCCGAACAGCTGCATGCGACGTGGCTGACCAGCCCTGTCCCCGCCCGGTTCAACGAGTCCATCTACGCCCCCTACACCTCGCTCAAATACCACACGCTGCTCACAGCTGCGTTGCTGGACAACTACCGTGCTGGCCACGCATTCGCGGACCTGTGGCTAGTGGCGACCGACCCAGGGTCGAGCGTGGAGTCCGTTGAGGACACCGACCAGGCCATCGAACGAGCGCTGGCCAACGACATGGTCACGCTCCACCGAACCGTGCTGTGGACGCCAGCGATCGCACTCCACATTACGGCCGACCCAGGCGACCAACCGGCAGCGCGGCTCGGCGCGCGACCAGCGAGGTCGTTCGCCGACACCTGGACACGGCTGTCAGCCCACCCGCTTGACACGGACGGCGAGCGACGCTGGCGACTGCTCGATGCCCAACTGCGGCGCATTCGGTCGTGGTCGACGGCGTTGCAGTATATCGACGAGTTCGTCACTACCCACGGCTCCGATTCCCCAAGCCAGCACCGACGAGGTGGTCGCCATGACGGATAATCTCGACTGGAACCGCCAGCCAGCGGTAGGAAACACTGGAAATGGGGTGTGGGTCCCAGCTGAACAGTGGCTGATGGAAAACACTGGAAACGGGGTGTGGCCCCCAAGACGAGAGACGACCAAAGACACTGGAAACGGGGTGTGTCTCGCCTCCAATGAGCGACTGCAGGAGACGGAGACACCACCGAACCTCACCACTACGACCCGCCAATCGAGCGGAGGTGGCCAGCACCGATGACGACGATCCAGCAAGTCGTGTTCGAACTCGAGACGGACTACCTGGGCCACCCGTACTACGTCTCAGGCCACGCCCTCTATAACGCCCTTGCGCGGCGTGTCGAGCCGGCACTCCGCCGGACACTTCAGGTCAGTCACGGCGTCTTCGCACCCTGCGAATACGGCCAGTACCCCGACGACCATCGTGGTCGGGCGGCGGCTATATGGGCAAGACGCTGCGCCCGGTCGAACGCTACGACGACCTCTTCGTCTACAGGGAGCCGGCCCAGCACTGGCTGCTAGACAGCCGGCCACGCGAGGCCCACAACACACACCCACTGCACAGCCACGGCAAGCCGGCTGGCTTGAGTCCGCCCACTCTTTCACAGCACTCTCAACGAACTGTAAGCCGTCATCCGTCAACGCGTACTCGTTGCCGTGCTTCTCAACAAAGCCCATACTCCGCAGCCAATTCGCCCGCTGCTTCGCCATGTCTGTCTCCCCACGACTCCACCCCAGTTCGGGTGCGTATCCAACTGTTGCGTACTGATCTCCGCAATCGTCATCGACCCAGCAGACAACGCATACAGCAAACTCCGAAGCCCAACATTCCGCTCACACATAATTCTAAACAGCGTCCCCACGTCGTACTGCTGAACATACTCCCGACCAGCGTCCCCGAGCACCCAGTGATCATTCTTTTCTCGTACGAACCCTGCCTGCTGCAGATACGTCACCCGCCGCATGATCGACTCCCGACTCGACACATTCGAAAACGAATCGCGATGCCACCCCCGCCAGTTCATCCGTCGTCGGCTGATGATCAGTCACGAACTCAAGCACCGCATCCAACGTCTCAACGTAGCGTGTCCCACCCTCAAACATCGGGACAATACTACGGAGGCGATCCGGAGGCATGATGAAACAGTGAAAGAACCAATGTATGGATCTTTCTACGCAGATGTAGCGTCTCCTGTGTTACTTAGAGACGCTCCAGAGTAGGGAGTTCCCTACTTTCCGACTACTAACTTGGCCTTCTTCTTCGAGTGACTGGAGACGTGCATATGCCGTTCGCCGGGTGCAACCGACGTTTTCGGCTATTTCAGATGTTCCGGCCATCCCGTCAAGTTCTCGGATGACATCTAGGAAATCAGAATCTGGATAGCTTGTCGTATATTTCCCAGATTCCTCCTCACGATCTTTTCCCGGCACAGTATCCCATTTGTGAACATCGCCTATGTAGGTGATGGGTTAGAGCGGCATCACCATCTCCGGAAGAGGAGATGGGGAACACTTATACCATTACACGATATAGGTGATGGTGTAGAAGTCCAGTCCCAAAGGGGTGCGGGTGCGGTGAAAACGCCCGAGTGCTAGAGACACTCGGACTGGGTTTCTCACGGGATGTAAGAACCCATGCAAAAATCAAATCCGTCGAAACAAGAGACTGTCGGTGACTCGTTGATTGAAGACATATCACAATTAGAATGTTTTGCGCTCGGGGAAGGGGCCGCGGTATGTGAAGTCTGCGGCGAAAAACTGCGGGAAGGCGCACCGATCGTCGCGTTCGCCTTCCGGCCGGTTGATCAACCGGCCTTCCAGATCGGGCATGTGAAATGCATTGACTGCCGGCACGAACCATCAGAGTACTTCACGCTCGGTGTGCGCGAGCTCGTGTTGGATGGCCGGATCGGCACGTGCAGTGACCAGGCAACCCAGTCCTCGTGGACAGTACTACTGGCTCCACAACCACGCGCTGTGAGCGCGCCGGACACAACTACGGTGCACCCACTGCCAGGCGCCACGTGGTTCCGCCGACCGATTGCGCGTAGCAACGTGTTCGCCGCTGCAGACTGCGCATCGATGCGTAAACCCTGGCAGCGGCCGGTAATACGGGCCAACGACCCGGATCCCGATAGCACATCCAAGCCCGAGCCGGATTCAACGGGTGACAAAACGGCTGAAACGACTGCCCCACACGCTCCTGACGGCGGCCGTCGGGGGGAGGTGCAGTGACGATGCACGGGAACCGAGACACGCAGGCCTTCGACGCCTCGCACCTCGATATCGACTTCGACCTCCCGCGTCCCGTCGACGAGATGGCGTTCCCAGACATCTACGTCGGCCTCGACATCAACTTGCTGGCACCCGGCGACGGGATCGTCACGGACCGACACCACGCGTCGGCGGACCGCTACGAGGCGGATGACCCGCAGAATCAGATCGCGGGCCAGATCTCGCCGTTCACGTTGTCGGGCTGGCTGCGCCACGGCTGTGAACGGGTGATGCAGGAAGCGGGCGCGACGGCGTGCCATCCGGGCGAGTCGAACGCGGACTACATGCTACAAGACGTGTACGACCGCGATCTCGATGCGGGATATCACGAGAAAGGCAGCTGTGTTGATGCCGACAACGATGACGACGCGGGCTGTGTCATCCATGACTTGTTCGGCGGTTTCAACGATCGTGCGGGGCGTGTCATCCGCCGCCCGATTCGGTTCTCACCCATCCGCAGACAGGTGGATGTCACGAAGGGTGAGGCCGAAGCTCACTACCGCCAACTGAACATGCAGGTACGCTCGAGGAACGCTGAGGATGAGGGCCAACCGCTGCGGAAAGCTGAACGCGACGTCGTCGGGAATCTGGTTGGGACGTGGCGGCTCACGCTCCGGGAGTTGAAACCCGAATACGTTGGCCTGCTCGTCGAGGCGATCGATTACTTGGATGCCCATAGCGCCGAGTACGACATGCAACTTGGCGGCGCGCGGAACTTCGGTGCCGGGATCGTCGACGCCGAGGTGGTGAATCCGCTGTACACTGATTCGGAGCTCCGTCGTGTCTATAATCGCGCGCAGGATGCGACGAGCGGGATGGACACGAAGGACGACGTCTGGCGTGAGCAGTGTCGTCAGGCGTTTGTGCGTGCGTTGCAGGCGCGGACGGCTGCTCGTGATGGTGACTTGCCGATGCCTGGCAGTGACGGTGTGTCGGGAGGTGAGTCGGCATGACGGGGTCGGACGCGGCTGACGGTGACGACGAAGCTGGGGACGTGGATGAGGATCTCGATGAGCTCCAGCCGGTTTCGACGTCGCTTCGGACGGCCCAAGAGCAAGAGGGTGGGACGGATCGAATAGTGGAGAGAGAGGATGGGCAAGCAGAGTCGGATCGGGATGAGTTGGATGAACTAGCCCCGGTGACGTCAGCGGTGCGGACTGCCCAGAGCCAACCCGATGTGGCTGTTGGTGCGGGTGATGACGGTGATGAGGAGTGTGGTGGTGATGACTGACTCCTCGGCGGCGACGGGCGCTGGTCGTGAGTCAGCCGAGAGCGAGGCTGTGACGGACGTGGCTCCGATGCTTGCGGTGTATCGCCATGATGTGCATAAGCTGCGTGGCCGGTCGCATACGGCGGCTCGTGAGCGGGTTTCTGGGACGCGAGTGAACGAAAAAGTGCCGTTGGGTGCGGATCGGGATGCAGCGCTGCTGAGTCGCCCGGGCGGGGAACCCGAACAGACGCTGGATGCACACGCAGCTCCGTCTCGGGTGTCGCTGCTCACTGGCGACGTGGTGCTGACGGGCTCGCTGGGTGCGGACGGCCGCGGCGCGGCCGTGCGGGAGCTCGTTCAAGTGGAAGATCCAGTGGCGATGCACGAGGCGTGGTTGGCGTCGGACGTGGCGGCGCTGTTCAACGAGTCGCTGTATCACCCGTACACGTCGCTGAAGTATCACACGCTGCTGGCGGCGGCGCTGCTCGATAATTACCGCGCGGGCGTCGAGTTCGAGGAGTTGTTCCTGGCGGTCGAGGATCCAGAGGGGACGGTGACGCCACACCGGACGGTGCTTTCGACACCCGTCGCTCGCCTGTGCGTGACTGGCGAGCCGGGCGAGCGGCCGGCGGCACGGCTTGGTGATGAGCCCGCGCGGTGCTTCGCGGACGTGTGGGCGCGCCTGCCGGAACACCCGTTCGATGTGGATAGCGAACGGCGCTGGCGGGTGTTGGATGCGCAACTGCGACGGATTCGGTCGTGGTCGGCGGCGCTGCAATTCATCGAAGAGTTCCTCGCAGTGTACGGTTGCGGGTCGAGCGACCGTGGTGGGCGTGTTGACTCGGGTGGTGATGGCCGTGGTGCGTGAGGGGGACGCAGCGTCGGTGGCGGGACGTGAGCGACGGCGTGCCTGTGGTCGGGTGCAGTATGGGTGGGGTGAAGACACTGGAAACGGGGTGTGGGGGTATCCGGTGTGGCGAGTCGGGACTTGTGCTGGTACCATGGCTGGGTCCGGGCGGTCTACGTGGTGGGTGGCCGCTGTACCGGTAGCCGGAAACACCAGTGTGAGAGGTGCTCGCGGTGGTGGCACTGGAAACAGGGTGTGTGGTCGAGCGCAGTATGGGTGTGGGACGGAAGACACTGGAAATGGGGTGTGGGGAGGTGGACACTATGGACCTGGGCTGGCGTGCCACCCTCTTGGAGATCGGCTTGACAGACGATCTTGCGGTGATGGCACTGGAAACGGGGTGTGTGCCAGTGTCGGTTGTCATCGTCTACGTGGTGGGACGCATCTGTGCGGAACTTGGAATGGAAACGGAGGGGTATGGGGATGACTAACATCCAGCAGGTGTTGTTCGAGCTTGACGGGCAGTACATGGGGCACCCGTATTTCGTGACGGGCAACGCGTTGTTCAATGCGATCGCTCGCCGACTGGAGGATCAGGCCGCTCGAGCGTTGCACGTGAGTCACGGGGTGTTCGTGCCGGGGGAGTACGGTGAGTACCCGCCGACGGCATCTCAAGATGGGTACGCGGGGAAGCTGGGTCAGTCGCTCCCGGAGGTAGAGTCGTACGCGGATTTGTTCGTGTTTCGTGACCCGGCGCACCGCTGGTTGCTTGATTCGCGGCCGCGGGACGCACATAACACGCATCCGCTGCAGGGACACGGTGGCCGCGTGGCGTTTGATTCGACGTGCTGGTTCGGTCGCCCGGAAGGAACGCGGAATCACCGGCGGTCCGTCTCGTGGTACCTGCATTGCTACCTGCATGTCGGGTCTGGCGACGACGTCCTTCCGTTATCTGAAGACGTGCTTGACGGCGTACAGGTCGGTGGGGCACGGAATTACGGGTTTGGGGCGTTGTCGGTCGCTGAGACGCGACTCATGGACGTGGAGGCACTGGATTGCTCGCGGTTGGAAGCCGCACAAGGGAGTGACGAGACGTGCTGGATCGAGTTGGTGACACCGTACGTGTTGGACACTGAACACCCGTGCGGAGATTCGCAGTCGATCCCGTGGTGGTGGGGTGTCGACGACGAGGCCGAGTTGCGGTGCCGGGAGACGCAGTTCGTCGACGGAGATGAGACGTACACCGTGACAGTGGTTGGTCACGGGCAACTCGTTCCGTACTCGGGTCCGAACCCGGTCCGAACGGCAGTCAACGGCGTGTACCGTGTCGGGACGCACTCGCGGTTCGGGTTCGGTGAGTTGCGCGTGTGGCCGCCGGGCGCTGATCGCGTTCCGGAACGCATTGGTGCGGTCAGTGGGGGTGATGCAGCGTGACGTTGGAGCAGGTAGCGTTCGACATTGAGACGACGGGGTTCGGCGTTGATGACGAGGTGACGACGGTCGGGTTCGCGGTGCCACTCGGTGTGCGTGTGTTCGTGCAAACCCGCGGGCGTGCTGCGCCGAACGTGGAAGCTGCGGTGCGGGACCGCGTCGAAACGCACGTGCAAGTATCGACGCACGAGTCTGAACGCAAGTTGTTCAAGGCAGTTGGATCGTTCACAGCGGACCGATTAGCAGATGATGACGTGATGCTGGTCGGGTTCAACGCTGAGCTTTGGAAGTTGGGGTTCGACTTGCCGTTCCTGCGAACGCGACTTGCACAAGCCGACGTGGAGTGGCCCTTCCGGAACGTGCCGTACGCGGATTTGCTACCGGTTGTGACGAACCGGTTCAACACGACTATCGAGGCTGGTGAGTCACGGTCGGATTTGGCGGGCGTGTACAAGATGCTGTGTGACGGGCAGTACAACGAGTTGGATCCGTTCGCGGAGAGTAGTGAGGCAGTTGTGGCGTTCGAAGACGGACGGTTCACTGATCTCGTCGTGCATAACGTCGCAGATATCCTCCGGACGAAGCAGTTAGGTCGGCTCTCGGAGCGGTACTGCTCGAAATCGGATTTCAAACTCAAGTCGCTGACTGCAACCACGCAAGAGTATGAGTAACAGGGACTGTCCCCGGTTGAGGCGAGTGACTGCGGATCGTGGTGTTCAGATACGAGGGGTAACTGCTCGACTGGTCAAGGACGCTGGGTCGTAGCGGCAAGCGGTTCGAATTGAAGCGATACACCATGCGATTGCCCTGCGGAATTCCGGTATCGGTTGCGAGGAACAGCGGTTAGTTGTGAACAACGATGGCAGGAACTGAATCACGACCTGACGATGGAGAATCGAGTACGACCACCGGTGAGAGCGAGGGGAACGAGTCGGAGGTGATGGATCCACACGAGTGTCACGAGACGGTGGATCCGAAGACGCGTGCGGAGGTGTTAGATGACTACTCGCATCGCTGCCAAGGCTGCGGGCGGCGTGGGCCTGAAGAAAACGGGTTGGCAACGTTACACGTGCATCATATTGAACGGAATCCAGACGGGATGGACGAGCACGACAAGGAGAATTTGACGGTGCTGTGCCGGCCGTGTCACAGTTGGCTGCACCAGCAGTCCACGCCAGCTGACTCGCCGGTCAAAATCACGGACGCAGATCAAAGCGTGCTGTTACCGCAGGACATCGATATCCTGCGAGTCCTCGCAGACGATGGGCCAGCGCGAACAGGTGAGATTGCGGCCGAATTAACGGCGAACTTGTCAGTGTCCTCGGTACGTGAACGCCTCTGGGTGTTGATGGGGCTCGACAACCTGGTCGGATCACGTGACCGGCAGATCGTCGATAAGGACGTCGAGACGGGCGAATGGGGGTTGACAGAACAGGTTGAGACGTCGGCGCGCGGCCATATCCCGGACGACCCGCAGTTGTTGCTACAGCGCATGGAGGACGAGCAAGTCAGACAAGCGCTCGAGCGGAACTGCGATCGAACTGCGATCATCGACGTCCTCGGGATCTCACGGCGAACGACGTTTAACAAACACAAGCGAGCGTGTGCGTACGATTTCCCCTTGAACGTGTTCAATCGTGGTGGCCGGCCGTCGGGAGATGAGAGTGACGGACAGCAAACGGAGACACCCCCGGCTCAACAGAGTGACGCGGCGGACACGCACCACCACCGCGATGATGCTGATGATGACCTAGAACCCATGGAGACGTGGGGGACGGGCGAGACACAACCGGCTGCTGCGACGGGAACCGACCACGCTGGTGGGGCAGACACATCGAGCGAACCATCACCTCGGGACGTACACCGCGAGGTACAAACAGCGATCGACGCGTTAGAAGACCTCGCAGAATCGCTGTAGCAACCCGCGGTTCGCACTCACCAGTACGTCTCAGTGCCCTGTCCGGGGCCGTCTCTGCGGTCGGTATCCGAATCGAAGCGATACACCAGCTGATTGTTGTGTATCAATAAGACTATAGCAAAATAGGCCACCATTTGAAAACCAGTAACCTACTCTTCTTCACAGCACCTTGTTTGTGCTAAGTCATGCCTTCGGTATATTCTTCTCAATGAGTTCTGTTACAACAGATCTCATCTCCCTATGTTCTTCGAAGGCACGGACGAGCGTTTCATAGAAGTCAGTTCTATTCTCCACTCCCTCGTATGTCTTAGAGCTAATATGGACTTGCTTACGTGTAGTCTCGGCTCTCTCAGGCATCACAGCTTCAAACTCGTCCGAATTCTCGCAAAATTCACTCATCTTGCTTGCCCATTTTTTATCATCGAGAATTCCTGAAATGTCTTTGCGCCCCGTAACTGATAGGATGAACTGGAGCTGTCCACGTTGTAGGTTGTCAGGATCAAATTTGAATTCAAAGTGCACGAACGCTGAGTGACTCAGGTCTCCTGGACCATTAGGATCCACGACCCAGTCTTGGTGGTATATTTGGCCCTCTGATCCTGCAGTCCGAGTGTTCCACTCATCTGACCATCCCTTTGGGTCGTATTCGCCTGTGAACACCCCCTCCCATCGCTGTGCTTCCTCTTTACAGAACTCTTCAAATGCCGTCTCCAAATTCTGGATTTCGTTGCGGTACTCGTGGTACAGTTCTAT
>Ga0136556_1001622_pt1 | contig 11094 bp, 9 predicted proteins | sample AntRauTorckE6831_FD_104780 | JGI IMG/M metagenome (GOLD analysis project Ga0136556, IMG submission 104780) | Saline lake microbial communities from Rauer Islands, Antarctica - Metagenome Torckler E6 #831 | ecosystem: Environmental > Aquatic > Non-marine Saline and Alkaline > Saline | place... | reverse complement strand
CAGCTCATCAACGTCATCAAAGGCGAAATGAGCATCGTAGGCCCCAGGCCTGAAGTGGCAAAATATGTAGACGTCTACACCAGCGAGCAGAAAAAGGTACTCACCGTTCGCCCGGGACTGACGGATTATGCGTCTCTCAAATATTTTGACGAGAATGAGTTGCTGGCAAAAGCCGAAGATCCCCAGAAAGAATACATCGAGGTGATCATGCCAGCAAAACTAAAATTGAACCTCGAGTACATCGAAAAGAAAAGCCTGACGACTGATCTGAAGATTATTTTTAAGACGTTTTGGCGGATAGTTGGTGGATGATTACTCCAGCGGTTTGCGCACATGACTTCTGGCGGTTTTTGAAGCAGTTTCCGCTTTACAGAGAATGATTGCACATGTGATCTGTCCATCGAATCTTAAAGCCACTTACCATAAATCTTTCTGGCTTGATCGTGATCTTTTAGTTTACCCGCATCAGCATCTTCAATACCTTTGTTTATCGATTCTTTTTCAAGAGCTGATAAACTCTCCCACCAATCTTCCTTTTCATTGTTCCGAATGACGAGAATTTTTTCAATAATGCTAGGGTTATCGATGGTAGAAAGCCATTGAATCAATTCAAGTTTTGCCGCCTGTAGGTTCATATCCATACCCCTAAGATTACGAATCTAATTTGGTTTCCTTGTCTTGAGTGTCGGAGACCTCTTCAAAAGTAGCCATGAAACGGCACTGCCAGCAATCGAGTTCAATTTTCTTAATGAACACCAACAATGCTGGTTTTTGCTGCTCAGTGAAGTAAGTTTCAAACTGAGATTCAAAGTAAGTACTGTCTTTTGAAAAAGTGCAAACCTCTTGCCCTGCCAATTCGTTGAGCCGATCGGAGTAGTTGATCAGTGACTGTCTGAATTTCTCGCGTTGGTCATCCGGCAGCGTTTCCAGCTCGGTGAGTGACTGACGTTCCTCAAGCAAGAAAATATCGGGATCGGGATTCTCGAAAATGGCTTCGTTGACATCGTCCACTGCCATCTTCACCTTTTCAAAAGCGAATGCCACACTGTCCAGCTTTGCGCTGTCGTTGCCTCTGGCCAGGTCTGCAACTTGCTCTTTCTTAAAACGGATGGAGCCATCGAGGTTGATGTCCAGCTGACGATAGTTTTCCTGGAGCGGATTAGTACACGCGCCAAAAGCTGCCATCAAAAAAGCAATTATTAAAATTCGCATGAGTGGATTAACTTATTAAATGCATAACCAGGCCAGAGACGATCTGCTTCGATCCCATCTCTCTCTCGACTCCGCTCGAGAACCTCCCACCGCACGAGCCGGTAGCCTGTGAGTAGGCCGTTTGTCGAGCGGAGTCGAGACAAGAGGGAAGAAATGCGCAAAAACTGAAACTCGCGGAGATGCATTAAAGATTAAAAAAAAACGTTGGTTACAAAACTCCCTGAAGCATGCGAAGTTCTTGAACTTTATCGATTTTTCCGTCCCTCTCAAAAGAAAAGATGAGATTATTCAACATCCTGTTGATCATGTCGCGATGCGAACAAGGTTTGAAAAAGCGAGGCTGTTGCTCAATATCGATATGAGATAAAAACTCATTGATTTCGCTTTGGTCGATGATGGCTCCTTCGCTGAAGGGATCGATGTAAAACAAGATGCCCGTGTCGTGGTCCACATCGCCTGTGTGAAAGCTTATCCCAAACTCATCGAGGTAGCAAAGCACAAAATGATTGGGAAGGTTTACGCCAAAAATGGGCACTTCGAGACGATTGGCCAGGACCTGATAAATGATGGAAAGTGAAAGGGGATTTCCCTTTTTGTTTTCGAGCACTTCACCAATAAAGGAGTTATTGATAGAAGTGTAGTCCGCCCGATTTCCTTTAAAGCCATACTCTTTAAAAAGTATGTGGTTGAAGATTCGCACCTTTTCAAATGAGGTCAGATAATCATTCAACTCCAGCCAAATATCCTGTCGGATCTTGGAGATAATATTCCGAATATTATCGAGATCGGAAGAAGGATATTGATAGCAGTGGATAATCAATGCACCTTCGAGCAGGTCGTTGTCTTCCTCTTTATTCCAATTATCGAGATCCTCGTAAACGCTTTTGAAATGAATGCTGTGAATGAGCTGTTCAACTCTAGCCTGAAAAAGATCACCGTGAGTGTGGAATTCCCAGTAGTGCTCGAGGTGCGGAATGATCGATTCTCCGTAGTTGAGCAGTTCGCTCCTTACGTGAGAAAAGATTTTCTCGTCCGGATCTTCAATGAGATTTATAAGAGCACTTAGTTCGTTGGTCAGCATTCGGGAGAGTCAATTTGCATTTACCCAAAAGTAACCGCTAACAAAACCCGCTAGCTGACCTCACTGTGTAATTGTTAACACCTCTAGTTTCAAAAGCGCCCTAGCACGTCATCTATCAAGGTTTCTGTAATCTGCTTCGGGTTTTTAGAAAACTCTTTTCGATATCTATTGGCGAGAATCACGCACTTGGTGCACATTCTGTGGCCCAGGGATGAGCCAAGCGCATAAAGCCCAGCGGTTTCCATTTCATAATTGGTAATTCGCAATCCCTGATAGTCAAATTTTCTGAATTGCTCTGTCTGGTCGGGATTGCTGAGTGGGAGCCTCAGCTGGCGATTTTGAGGACCGTAAAATCCATTGGCCGTTGCCGTAATTCCAGTGAAGGCACGATCCTTCAATTTGTTGACCAGATCCTGATTTGCCATCACAAAATACGGTTTTGCACGCTGGGCCGACCATTTTACCTGCTTCAAAAATTCTTCTTGCAACTCCAGTTCGGAGTCGTCAAAAATCATGTCGTATGAATACGGAACTCCGTCAAAACCAAAGGCATATTCGGAAACTACATGTCCTCCCACGGGCATATCTTCGTGCATAGCTCCGCTGGTTCCAATTCTCACCATTTGCAGGGAAGTCAATTCTTCCTTCGCTTTTCTGGAGTCCAGATCGATATTAACGCAGGCATCTAATTCGTTGATGACGATATCTACATTATCTACTCCGATACCGGTTGAAACCACGGAAATTCGCTTGTTTCCGATCCTTCCGGTGTGGGTGCAAAACTCGCGGTTATTGACCTTTACCTCTACGCTGTCGAACCGGGAAGAAATGGACTCCACCCTCTCCGGGTCTCCGACAATGAGGACGAAGGGAGCAATTTGACCTGGAGCAACACCTAAGTGGTAAAGGCTCTTATCGGCATTGAGGATTAGTTCAGAGTCACCAATAGGTTGGCGGCTGTAATTTTCATTTGCCTGCATACTGAAATGATTTTTGAGACTGCGAAAAAAGCCAATTCACCTGCACAAAGCAAATAAGATGACCTGGGAAATCAGCCTGACTAAGGAAGCGGCTTGTTGAAAGTACGCTCCTCATTTTTGAGTGAGTCGCTCTTTGTAGGTTCGGGCGCAAAGAGGTTGAAAAAAGAAAGACAACTTTTCGAAAGTGAAAATTTGTAAGTTGAGTCACTTTCTAACTCGATGCCTTTGCGTTCATTTGCTTCAATCTTGTTATTTTCACCGGCAATCGCTGCCGAAGAGATTAACAGTGTAAATGAAACTAGTAGACCGAACTTTTTCATAATCGATGATTTTGAGCACACGAAAAGTATGAAAAAGGCTTGATTAAAGATCAAATTAACTGAATTTAACATGAATAAAATCGAGAGAGCACGGATACTCAACGGTTTATTTTTTACGCTGATCTACCTCCTGATCTGCTGGACCTTATTCTTGAGTGATGAGTGGATGGGAACTGACTACAAGCATCAAATCGGGATGCGCCCCTGGTCTTTAGAAGGTCTGAAGGGGATTCTCGGCCACGCTTTTCTTCACGGCTCTTACGATCATATCTGGCAAAACACAATGGCATTTGCCGTGCTCAACATGTTTCTCTTTTACTTCTATCGACAGATTGCGCTGAAGGTCTTTGCAATTATTTTCTTCGGTACGGGTATTTTACTTTGGCTCATTGGCCAGCCCGGCAGCAATCACATCGGAGCCAGTGGGGTTATCTACGGTCTTGCGGCTTTTCTCTTTTTCAGCGGTATTTTCCGCAACAACGAAAACCTGCTACGTGTGGCTCTGGTCGTGGCTTTTGTCTACGGTAGCATGTTTTGGTACATCTTCCCTATCAAGCCCAACATGTCGTGGGAAGGCCACCTTTCGGGTGCACTCCTCGGGGTGATTTTGGCGTACATCTACAAGGGTGAAGGACCAAAAAGGAAAAAGTACAACTGGGAAATTGAAGAGGAGATGGAGAAAAAGCACGAGGAAATGCTCAAGGATGCCGAGGATTTTTCTCAGTACCACGGCACCGAAAACTTCAATATAAACTACACTTTCAAGGCTACGTCTAAAAAGGGCGAGGAAAAAGAAGACGGAAAAGACAACAAGCCTGAAAACAAAAAGCCTCCGGAAAATCCCGAAGGCTAATCAATGTTTTTAAGGAGGTTCATTGTTCATCCGCATCTTCAAATGGCTGAATTGCCCAAAACACAGCCCTCAGATTTTATAACCTCCTTTCCAGTTGAGTAGAAGAATATCCGACCCCACCCGGGGTCGGTGGTAACCAGAGGAAAACTCATTGCTACAAATATTCGAACCCGCTGGGTTCGCTGGCAGGCAACGTCAATCGGACACCAAATTCCGATTCAACGAAAACAGTATTCGTTCGCATGAATGTATGGCTGAGTTGGAAAGTTCGAGAGCAAGGTGACATGCTGAGCTTGTGGAAGTACTTGTGAAGTTTTGAAAACAAGGAATTCACTTTAGTGAATGACTATTTTCAAAACGAGCTTGCCTACCGGCAGGCAGGCATAACGCAGCTATAAGATTTTACAACTAGTTTTCAGCGTTGAGTAGAAAATTAAATTCGCCCCCGCTGGGTTCGCTGTTAGACACCGTCAATCGGACATCAAATTCTGATTCGACTAAAACAGTCTTCGTTTCGTCCGCATGAATGTATGGCCGAGTTAGAAAGTTCGAGAGCAAGGTGATATGCTGAGCTTGTCGAAGTACTTGCGCAGTTTTGAAAATCAAGGCGTTTACTTTCGTAAACAACTGTTTTCAAAATAAGCATAACGCAGCTATCGGGCTTTATAACTCGCCACTAGCTGTTCAACATCACCGGCATCACCAACATAAGGATGTCTTCACCCTCATCTTCTCCTTCTTCAGGTAGAATAATTCCTGCGCGGTTTGGTGCAGACAACTCCATAATAATGTTATCGGAGCTGATGTTCCCGAGCATGTCCATGATGAACTTGGAATTGAAGCCAATCTCCATGTCTTCACCTTCAAAGTTGCAAGTGAGACGCTCATTGGCCTCATTGGCAAAGTCGAGGTCTTCTGCAGAGATTGTCAACTCACTTCCGTTGATTTTCAATCTTACCTGGTGAGTGGTTTTATTGGCGAAAATCGACACACGCTTGATGGAGTTCAGCAAATCCTGACGGCCGATCGTAAGCTTGTTTGGGTTTTCGTTTGGGATAACCGCGTTGTAGTTTGGATACTTTCCTTCGATCAGGCGACACATCAATGAAATGTTGTCGAAAGTGAAGTAGGCATTGGATTCTGTGTAGTCGAGTACAACCTTAGACTTCGCATTTGCCACAATGTTTTTCAACAGGTTGAGTGGCTTCTTAGGAACGATGAACGAAGCACCATTTCCAGCAGATAGATCTGTTCTGGTGTATCGAACCAATCTGTGAGCGTCAGTAGCGACAAACTTGATAGAGTCCGAATCGAGCTCAAAAAAGATACCCGACATCACCGGTCTGAGGTCGTCAACGCCTGTGGCAAAAATGGTTTTGTTGATGGCCTGCGCCAAAACATCACCATCCAATTCGATCGAAGAGCTACCGTCAATTTCCGGAGCTTTTGGAAACTCGTCTCCATTGTAACCGGAGAGCTTGTACTTTCCAAAGTCTGAAGAAATCTCCACCATGAAAGTCTTCTCATCAACCGTAAAAGTGAGAGGCTGCTCTGGAAATGCCTTCAATGTGTCTAGCAACATTCTGGCAGGAATCGCAATCAGACCATCCTCTTTGGCTTCAATAGCCATTTTGGTAGTCATTGTCGTCTCCAAATCCGAAGCGGCAATAGTCAACTGAGAGTCCTTGATCTCAAACAAGAAATTGTCGAGAATGGGTAACGTATTGCTGGAGTTCAAAACCCCGCTAAGCGTTTGTAGTTGCTTTAGAAGCGAGTTGCTGTTAACTAAAAATTTCATTTGTCTGTTCTTCTCGTTATCGCAAAAGGTATTTGACTCAAATTTAACTCAGAGAATGGAATGAAAAACTACCAACTCTCCTTTTAAGCAAAGCCCTTTGCGCTGCTGGATGGCAAATATACTTTTTCACCTTAAAAATCCCCAAATCAAAAGTGACGATATATCAACACTTAGTGAATTTCTTTTCACTCTATGTGATCAAATCTCCACCCTTCGAGAAAATTTCTGGACAAGCAAATGACTTTTTAACGGAAACTCTCACCCCGTGCTGACCTCAACCACTTCGCATCAAAGCATTTGCCCGTCTTTTCAAATGCTCGTATGATTTTTGTTACTTTAAGAGAAACAAAATTTTTCGACTCGCACCTTATTGCAAGGATCGGGAAATCACAAAAAAACAGTCTTGAAATTTATTCAGAAATGCCTCAAGTGCAATGAGATTAATGCATTTGACAATTATACCTGCCACTGCGAACAACCTGATTGGTATCGACAGTATCGTTTGATGGACATTGTCTATCGGATGAAGAAAAGTGAAAAAAAAGAGGCAATAGATTCGCTCCGGAATTATGACCTGGCCAATAGCCTTGGAGTGCTGCAGTACTACTTCAATCCCAATAAAAAACATGCTCAAGATGTAAAGTTTAAAGTCGGCTGTACGCCCTTTGAAAAGCTCGATAATCTTGGTGAAAAATGGCAGACCAACATCTTCGCAAAGGATGAAGGGGCCAATCCCAGCGGTTGTTTTAAAGATCGCGAAACAATGATGACTGCGCTTCACAGCAGATCTATTGAGAAAGAAAAAGTGGTCATCTACTCTTCTGGAAATGCTGCCGCTTCGGCTGCGCTTTTTGCAGCTGAAATGGGCTTCCACCTCATCACTTGTGTTGCCGGGGACACCTACCCCGAAAAAGTAGACTACATCAGAAATCTAGGTTCCGATGTGATTCGAATCGGAGATGAGCGCACCAACTATGAATCTGGCTACAGACTTTTTGCTGAGTTAAACTCCAGGGATTTTTTTGTGGAACACGATTTTGACAACTGGTCGGTGCGAAACCCTTTCCGAACCGTTGGAGACAAAACCATGGCCATCGAGATCGTGAAGCAGTTTTCGCATTATCAAAATGGATCGTGGCTAGTGCCCGACTACGTAGTGGTACCCACCGGAAACGGAAGCTGCCTCGCTGGAATTTGGCGGGGGTTCAAAGAGTTGAAAAAGCTCGGTCTTGTGGAAGATCTCCCGGCTATGGTTTCTGCAGGGATTAAAAATGCCTCACCAGTTTTTCAGGCGTTTGAGAAAAACATGGTTCACCGTCCGGCAATTAGCGACCTGAGTAAAGTCTCGGAAAGCGATCTCGAAATTGGTAGTATCATTCTTGCCGAAGAAGGCTACGACAGCGTGGAAGCGACAAAGGCATTGGTCGAGTCAGATGGAAAAGCCCTTGAAGTTTCAAAAGACGAAATCAAAGAAGTGCTCAGGGAGTTTCTCACAAGCGAGAAATCACTAGTCGAGAATGAACACCTGCTTCCAGAACCGGCTTCGCTGGTGACTTTGGCGGCTATCAAAAAGTTGACCCTCGAAAAGGAAATCGACCAACGAACCAATACTGTGGCATTGATTTCGGGACACGGTGCCAAAGCGCGCAAACTACTGGAGAGCCTACTCGAAGACAATGAAGAACTAAAGAAAATCATGCTCAGTGCGATCCCGAGAAGCTCACACGTCAAAACAACAGATTTCGACTTTGACAAGGGCCAACTCATAGATGTGGGAAAAGATCTAAAAGAGCTAGAAAACGCATTTTTAAACATCGATAAAAACTATACCATTTCGAAATGAAAGTGTTCTGCCAGAAAAATGAAACCGACAGGCTAAAGACAGTAATTGTAGGACGTTGGAAAGGATACCGCGAAGTTGAAGCCTACACAGAAATCGTAAATGCAGACCAGGAGAAAGGACTGCCCGAAATCGATCAGCTTCAATCGGAGTTTGAAAATTTTCAGAAAGCACTGGAAGCCGAAGGTGTCGAAGTTCGCATTCCTGATTACGTAGGTAAATTTGTCTACGATCAGCTCACTCCTCGCGACATTGCCGTTACGATTGACAACAAACTAGTGCTGTGCAACATGGTGAAAAAGAGCAGACGCTATGAAAGTGCTGGCATTTTTCCATTGCTTGAGGATTTTTCTGGTGATGAACCGGACGTTCTATTGCCTCCATCAGGCTGCTTCCTCGAAGGTGGCGACATCATGGTAGACAAGGGAAGGATCCTTGTGGGCATCAGCCAGAGAAGTAATCTGGATGGATTCGAATGGCTCAGGGAACAGTTTGGTGATCAATATGAAGTTCACCCTGTGCAAACCACGAAGCCTGAAAAAGGAGAAAACGTTCTTCACCTCGACTGCACTTTTAATCCTGTGGGAAAGAATCACGCTTTGATTTACCCAGAAGGGTTTGCGGAAATACCTCCATTCATCAAAGACAGTTACACATTTATTACGGTCAACAGGGTGGAGCAGCAGGCTCTGGCCACCAACGTGCTTTCAGTCGATCAGGAAACCGTGATCGCCAGGACTCACCCTGACTGCGCACGAGTAAATGATAAAATGCGTGAAGTTGGTCTGCGGGTAATAGAAGTTAATTTTGACGGTGCACCTCAAACTGGAGGATCCTTTAGGTGCTGCACGATGCCACTTATTCGGGAATAGTCGAATTACATTGGATCTACATTAATCACAACCTGAACTTGCTTGAAGTCTGGCTCAGCTTTAAAGTCAACGATTTTATCTCTTAGCATCTCCTTAAACTTTGCCGGGGACGCTTCTCTTTCGAGCTTCAGCTTAATTTCAAAAATGTATTTATTGTAAATCCTCGAAACGTAAGGCATTTCAGGCCCCAGCACTCTGTTGCCAAATGGTTGACGAAGCTGCTCAGCCAGATAGTTTGCCGCTCGTTCTATGACTTGTTTATCGCGATGCTTCAAAGTGAGATAGATCAAGCGGTAAAAAGGTGGGTAGTAATAACTCTTTCGCTCAAAAATCTCCTGCCTGTACATCTCCTCGTACTTATGGTGCATCACCTGTTCAATAATCCAATGGTCTGGTGTGTAAGTCTGGATAATGACTTTTCCCCGATCGCCTTTTCTACCTGCTCTACCGGCAACTTGTGACATCAGTTGGTAGGAACGTTCGAAAGATCGAAAATCTGGAAAGTTGAGCATCTGGTCAGCGTTCAAAATTCCAACCAGCTTCACATTGTCAAAGTCCAGTCCTTTCGTAACCATTTGTGTTCCTACCAGCACATCGATTTTACCTTCTTCAAAATCGAGAATAAGATTTTGATAAGCATTTTTGGACCTTGTCGTATCGAGGTCCATCCTGGCAATTTTGGCTGTAGGTATAAATGTAGAGAGCTCCTCCTCTATTTTCTCGGTACCAAAACCCAGCATTTTTAGATCGCTACTTCCGCATGCGTCACAAGTCGATGGTGGATTTGTGCTGTAGCCGCAATAGTGGCATTTCAAGCTGTGAGAATATTTATGGTAAGTCAGGCTCACATCACACCTGGTGCAGTTGGGAACCCAACCACAAATATTGCATTGCCAAAGAGGTGCGTAGCCTCTCCTGTTCTGAAAAAGTATGATCTGTCCATTTGCCTTCAGCACCTCCTCCATCTCTTTGAGCAAATAGCTGGTGAAAATCGACTTCATGGTCTTGCTCTTCATCTCCTGCCTGATGTCGGCACAAAGGATCTCTGGCATCTGAACACCACCATAGCGCTTGTTCAGGGTCACTATTCCATAACGATCGTGCTCCGCATTCCAAAAAGACTCAATGGAAGGTGTCGCGGAACCTAAGAGAACTTTCGCTTTGTGAATCTTAGCGAGGACAATCGCCATGTCTCTGGCATTGTATCGCGGTGCGGGGTCAAATTGTTTGTAGGACGACTCGTGCTCCTCATCAACGATGATGAGGCCTAGTTTTCTAAAAGGCAAAAAGAGTGCAGAGCGCGGACCAATAACGATGTCGTACTTTCCATTCTCCGCCTTCAACACATCATTCCATACTTCTACTCTTTCATTTTGGTTGAAGCGCGAATGATAAACGCCAATCTTATTCCCAAAAAATCTCCTCAGTCTATTAATGAGCTGAGTGGTCAGCGCAATTTCAGGAAGCAAAAACAGAACCTGCTCTCCATTTTTTAAATGTTCCTCGATGAGCTTGACATAAATTTCAGTTTTCCCTGAGGAGGTAACACCATGAAAGAGCACCACGTCTTTCTTTTCGAAATGATCGCGAATCTCGACAAGTGATTGTTGCTGGCCTTCACTGAGATTGAAGGATGGCTGCACTTTTCCGGATCCATCATCGATACGGCCTACCTGCACTTTTTCAATCTCGAACACGTCTTTCTTCACCAGTGAATTTACCAGGCTGGCATTTCCATCTACACTTTTCTGAAGATCGAGCTTCTTCACTTTTTCAAGGTCACCCTGAAAGTGCTTACTCATTTTGAGATAAGACATGAGGATCTCCATCTGCTTTGGAGCGCGCTTTTCAAGATCATCCAGAATCTGGCTCAGGTTTTCTTCCTTTCTTGCCGTTGGCGACAGCTTTACATACTCTACGATCTTTGGGCGATACTTTCGCTTCATGTCCTCTTCGGTGATGACTACGCCCGCTGCCACAAGCTGATTCACTATCGGCTGCACCGTTTTCTGGCCAAGGATATCTGAAATGTCTTTGAGTGTGAGAGTGTCTTGCACTTGCAGCGCTTCAACCACCAGGAAAGCCTTGTCTGTGAGGTCGTCAACTATGCCATCCCAGTCATCATCAATCATCACCTT
>Ga0136556_1001615_pt1 | contig 11119 bp, 12 predicted proteins | sample AntRauTorckE6831_FD_104780 | JGI IMG/M metagenome (GOLD analysis project Ga0136556, IMG submission 104780) | Saline lake microbial communities from Rauer Islands, Antarctica - Metagenome Torckler E6 #831 | ecosystem: Environmental > Aquatic > Non-marine Saline and Alkaline > Saline | place... | reverse complement strand
GATCTCGCCGTCGACGACCCCGCAGCGCTCGACGGCGACGACATCGACACGAGCGACCTCCCAACCGGGGGTGAGCCGTAGGTGTTCACCCCCCGACTCGCGCTAGCGTCGCTCTCCGGCGAGGCCGACGCCGAGTGGGCCCGCCAGGGCGCGGAGTGGGCGGGGGCGGCGTTCCTCGGCGGCGTCTGCCTCGACGAACCGACACGTGCGGCGGCCCGGGAGATCGTCGCCCATCGCGACCGAACGGAGTTCCTGCCCGAGGACCCCATCGCGTTCGTCGACGGTCAACTCGCGGCGCTCGAAAGCGTCGACGTTCGGCCGGGGATCAACGTCCGGTCGACCAGAACCGAGCCAGTTCGGGCAGTCGCCGAGGTGGCCGCCGAGCACGGCGCGATCGTCGAGATCAACGCCCACTGTCGGCAGGCGGAACTCTGTGCGGCCGGCGTCGGCGAGTCGCTGCTCCGGGAGCCCGACCGACTCGAACCGCTGGTCGAAGCCGCGAGCGCGGCGGGCGCCGACGTGAGCGTGAAAGTCCGAGCCGAACTGGCAGATGTCGACCTCGTTAGCGTCGCCGAGCGAATCGAGGCCGCCGGCGCCGACGCACTCCACGTCGACGCGATGGACAGCGAGCCGTTCGTGGCGGACCTCGCCGAGGCGACGGATCTGTTTCTGATCGCCAACAATGGCGTCCGCGACCGCGAGAGCGTACGTGAGTATCTCGACTACGGCGCCGACGCGGTCAGCGTGGGCCGGCCGAGCGACGACCCCGAGGTCCTGACTCGGGTCGCCGACGCGGTCGAGGAGTGGGAGACGCACGTCGAGGTGCCGAGATGACCCGCGAGCGCCCTCGATCGCTCGCCGAGAACGCCGAACTCGCGCTGTTGCTCGAAGTGGCGGGGACGCCCAAACCCGGAAACGTCGACCGTCACCGCGATATCGGCGATCTGCGGTTCGAGCAGTTCCTCGCCGGGAGCGTCGGGAGCGCGGCAGGACTGCGAGAGGCGGCCGACGGCGCGCCGCCGGGCGAGGCGTTCGAGCGCGCGGTCCGAGGGATGAGCCGCCAGTCAGGCGGCAACACCCAGTTCGGCTGCCTGCTGCTGTTGGCCCCACTCGTCGGCGCGGCCGCGGCGGGTGACCTGACGCCGGAGGGAGTCCAGCAGCGCTGCCGAGCAACGACCGTCGACGACGCCGTCGCCTTCTACCACGCCTTCGAGCACGTCGACGTGGCTGTCGCCGACCCCCCAGAAAACGCTTCGAACCTCGACGTGCGACGCGGGAGCGACGCCGAAGCGACGCTCCGGGAGCGGGAACTGACGCTCCGGGACGTGATGGCGCTCTCGGCGGATCCAGCCGACGGTGTCCCCGACACGAACGCCCTGGAGTGGGTCGAGGGGTTCCCGCGGACGTTCGACGCCGCCGAGTCGATCCTGGCCGATTCGGGGCCGGTGCTGGATCGCACAGCGCGCTGCTTCCTCCGGCAGTTGGCTGCGGAACCGGACACGCTGGTCGCAACCAAGCACGGCGAGGAGACCGCACGCGAGGTGCAGGAGCGCGCGTCCGCGACGCTAGATACTGTCGAGCGGACTGGCTCGCTCGCGCAGGCAGAGGAACTCGCCGAGGCGTTCGTCGCCGAGGGGATCAACCCCGGAACGACCGCCGACCGCGTGGCTGCGGCGCTGTTCGTCGCGCTCGAACGGGGGCTGGACGTATGACGGACGATTCAGGGTGGTCCCCCGAGAACGAGGCGCCCGACGGCTGGCCGGTCCCGTTGCGGGGCGTGACGGAATCGGTCGTCGCGACGAAGGGGCCGAACGACCTGTGGAACTTCGCCGCTCTGGGGCTCCACGCGGGCGATCCCGTCGTCGCCCGGACGTACGGCAACACCCGGACGCGGCGGAACCTCGAGCGCCGCGGGAGCGGAGTCGTCCAGTTCGTCGCCGATCCGCGGGCGTTCGTCGACGCCGCACTCTCGATCCGGGAGGGGACGGAGCCAGTCCTCCCCAGCGCGGACGCGTGGGTCGAGGTCGATGCCGAATACGTCGGCGCTCGGGACGAGGCGGGGACGACGATCCGGGAGTGGGAACTGAGCCCGGGCGAGAGTGAAGTGATCCGGGAGGGACCGACGACGATCAACCGCGGCTTCGGCGCCGTCGTCGAGGCGACAGTCGCCGCCTCGCGCCTCGGGGTGCCGGGATTCGACGACGCCGATCTGCGGGACCGACTCGACTTCCTCGCGAGCGTGGTCGAGCGCAGCGGCGGCGCCCGCGAGCGCGAAGCGATGTCGCGGGTCGGAGAGTACGCCGACTGGGACCATCCCGATCCCGGGAACTAAGGGCGCAGCGACCGAAAGTCGGCCATGAATTTCGGACGCAGTCAGGGCCGCCAGTTCGCCGTTCAGGGCGCCGAAGCGCCTAAAGAGACGCTGCTCTGTGGGTTCGCGAGCTACGGGCTCTCCGGGCTGACCGCCGTCGACTTCCTCATCGACCAGCTCGAGTTGGAGGAGACCGGCCACGTCACTGCCGAGGAGCTCCCGAGCATCACGCCGTTCGAGGACGGGCGGCCGACCCACCACACGCGGCTGTTCTCCACACCCGAACTGGACCTGACGCTGCTAAAAAACGAGCTGTTCGTGCCGCCGACCCTGAGCGCCGCGTTCGGCGAGTCGATCCTCGAGTGGACCGAAGCGAACGGCGCCGAGGAGATCGCGATCATCGACGCCGTCCCGATGGAGCACAGCCCCGACGACCACCGGACCTACCACGTCGCGACCGACGACTACCACGAGCGACGGTTGGGTGGCGGCGACGGTGAGGACGCCGACGACGCCCCTACGACGCCGATGGCGCGGGGGTACATCGACGGCGTCGCGGGCGCGCTGGTCGAGCAGGGGATCGACTCGCCGCTCGCTGTGGGTGTCTTCCAGACACCGGTCCACGAGCAGATGCCCGACTTCGAGGCGTCGATCCGGCTGGTCGAGACGGTCAACGCCGTCTACGGCCTCGACGTCGACACGGACCCGCTGCAGTCGTTCGCCGACGAGATCCAGCGCTACTACACCGAACTCGCGGAACGCTACGAGGCCGCTGCCGAGCGCGAGGACAGTTTCTCCGACCGAATGTACATGTAGGGCTGGCGACGAGGAGGGGCACCTCCGTCGGGCGACCCGAGTCAGTAACTTTAACGCGCCGAGTACGTACCTGTTCAGTCATGGAACGCGTAGACGTCGCCATCGTCGGCGGGGGGCCAGCGGGGACGGCCGCCGCCCACGCCGCGGCCGAACACGGCGCCGACGCACTCGTACTGGAGAAGGGGGTCCCGCGCGAGGACCGCTCGGGGCTCGGCCCGGACTCCACCGACGCGGCCGGCATCCTCGACTACTGGGTCGACATCATGGGGATCCACCCCGACGAGATGCCCGACGGAGTGGTTCAGAACGTGCTGGACCGCGCGGAGTTCCGCGGGCCGACCGCCTCCTGTAACCTGCGCTCGACCGGGATCGACTCCTCGTACGACGAGTTCGGCTACACCTTCCACCGCGCGCGCTTCGACGACTTCCTGCGCTCGCGAGCGGAGGCGGCCGGCGCGACCTACCGCGTCGACGCGTCGGTGAACGGTGTGCAGTCCGAGGCCCAGGAGAACCCGCGTCACACTGTCTCACTCGCGAACGGTGAGGAGATCGGGGCCGACTACCTGCTGCTCTGTGACGGGCCCCAGCGCACCATCACGATGAACGTCCTCGACGAGTACCTCCCGGAACACCGGTCGGCGAGCAACGTGCTCTCGCCACCGAAAGCCAACCACATCGCCTACCAGGAGTACCGGAAGTTCCCCGAGGAGATCTACGAGGCCGTCGAGGACGCTATCGTGTTCTGGTGGGGGCTGATGCCCGGCCACACCGCCTACCCGTGGATCTTCCCGAACCAGGATCGAGTCTGTCGCGTTGGGCTGACGATGCCCATCGGGATGGACATCGACGACGTCCAGGACCGCGAGAAGTACGACCTGCTCCACCCCGAGGACGAGCGTATCCCGCAGGGAAGGACGTACATCGAGCGCCTGCTGGAACGCGAGTACGGCGACGAGTACGATCTGAGCGACTTCCCCGTCGTCGAGGACGCGGGCAAGAACCGCGGGACGGAAACCTACCCTATCTCCTCGACGCGACCGGTCGACTCGCCCGTCGACGCCGGTATCGCCGTCTGTGGCGGCGCAATGGGGACCACGTCGGCGTTCCACGAGGGCGGCGACCACCTCGCGGTCCGGACCGGCGCCATCGCCGGCCGACTCGCCGCGGCGGGGAAACTCGGTCAGTACAACCACGAGTGGCGCGAGACCGTCGGCGACGAACTGCTGCGGAACGTCGCGCTCTCGGAGTTGGTCCGCGGGTGGGGGCCGGACCAGTGGGACAACGTGTTCCGCGTGGGCGAGAAGATGCTGGCCGGCGGCGGCGCCAGCGAGATGCTCTCCTGGGGCCCGAGTGCGGGGCTGACGGGTGCGAAACTGCTCGGGGAGTACAAGCTGATCAAGTTCCGCAACCGGAACAAATACGTCCAGCTAACCGCCGACGAGTACAGCTACTGAGAGAAAATCCGCGTTTCAGGCCTCGGCTGCCTTCGCGGCCGCGCCGGCTTCCTTCCGCGTGATGTAGCCCGCGATGCGGTTGCGGACTTCCTTGGACTCGACGTTGGTGAGCGCGGTGACGCTCTCCTTGTTCGTCTCGAAGTTCTTGTTGAACGATCCGGGGTACTTCTCGAGCAGGATCCGGCCCAGCTGTTTGACGTACTTCGGTTTGATTGCCATACCGAGAGGTTCCGCGGAGAGCCACTAAAGCGATTCGTTCCGCGCCAAGGGCGCTCGTCCGCCCGTCCCGGTGCAATTATGCCCGACCCGTCCCGCTCTCGGAGTAACATGGAGGTCGAACTGCTGGAGGCCACGGCGGATCCGGAGGAACTGGTGTGTCGCGCCGCGCGCAACGACTACGCCTCGGCGTTCGTCGGCGAGCAGTCCTTCGACGAGGTGATGGAGACCGTCGACGGCGACGACATCGAGGAGAAACAGGCGACGCTGATCGGTCACCTGCTGAGCCACGGCCACTTCGGGCCGTTCGAGCACCCCCAGGCGACGTTCGCGATCAAGGGGATGTCCCGCTCCTGCATGGCCCAACTCACGCGCCACCGCCACGTCTCCTTCGACGTCCAGAGCATGCGCTACGTCTCGTTCGACGACGTCGACCCCGAAGACGTCGGTGAGGGCGAGATGGTGGTCACGCCGCCCTCCGCGACCGATCCGGACTGGATCGGCCGCAACCAGCAGAGCGGCGCTGTCGACGACGAGACCGTCGAGAAGCGCGAGGAACTGTTCCGGAACTCCGTCAAGCGCTCCGTCGAGGAGTACCAGCGCCTGCTGGACCTGGGGATGCCCCCCGAGGACGCCCGATTCGTGCTCCCCATCGGCACCGAAGTCAACGTCGTGATGAGCATGAACGTCCGGACGCTGATGCACGTCGCCGACATGCGCGCGGCCGCCGACGCCCAGTGGGAGATCCGCGGCCTGACCGAGGAAATCCTCGAGTTCGCCGCCGACTGGTGCCCGATCACCTTCGACTACTACGAGGAACACATGAAGAACCGGAAGAACCGGCTCGCGCCCTGAGCAACAGCTTTTCCACCTCCCACCCGTTCTCCCTGCCCATGCGGCAGCACACGCTCTCGCTCGCGCTCTGTCTGCTCCTGGTCCTCGCTGGCTGTGCCGGCGGCGCCGTCCCGACCGACGGCGATGGACGGATGCCGACGGACACCGAGTCGCCGACGGCATCGACGCCCGTCGAAGCCCCACCCTCCGCGACGCCCGACCCCAACGGGCCGGAGGCGGAGGTGACGCGAGTCATCGACGGCGATACGATCGAGATACGCTACCCGAACGGAACGGTCGACACCATCCGCCTGCTCGGCGTCGACACGCCGGAGGTCCACGTGGACAACGACCCCGCGGAGTTCCCCGGCGTCCCCGACACACTGGCGGGCAACGACTGCCTGCGCCGGTGGGGTGAACGCGCCAGCGAGTACGCGAAATCGGAACTCGTCGGGAAGACGGTGACGCTCTCCTTCGACGCGAACGAACCCCGACGCGGCTACTACGGCCGCCTGCTGGCGTACGTCCACGTCGACGGCGACTCCTTCAACTACGCCCTGATCACCAACGGCTACGCCCGGCGCTACGACGACTCGGCGTTCCAGTACCGCGACCGCTACCAGACCGCCGAGGACGCCGCCCGAGCCAGCGGTGCGGGGCTCTGGGGCGCCTGCGCGGACGGCGACGTACAGACGGCGACGCCCGAGCCGACGCTGGTCGCCGACGGCGGGACGCCGCTCCGGATCACCGAGATCAACGCCGACGCCGAGGGCGACGACCGCGAGAACCTCAACGGCGAGTACGTCCGCTTCGAGAACGCCGGGAACGAGACGCTCGACATCTCCGGCTGGACGGTCCGCGACGAGGCCGACCACGTGTACAGGTTCCCCGAGGGTGCCGAAATCGGCCCCAACGAGACGATCACGATCTACACCGGCAGCGGCGAGGACGGCGCTGGCGACTACTACTGGGGCCAGGGGAGCCCCGTCTGGAACAACGGCGGCGACACGGTGATCGTTCGGAACGCCAACGGGAGCACCGTGATCGAACGCTCCTACGACGGCTGAGCCGGCACCGCAAACGACTTTCCGCGAAGCCGCCTCCCTCCGACCATGCACTCGGCCGTGATCATCGCCGGCGGGCGCTCGACCCGGTTCGGCGACGACGACAAGGCGGTCGCGCCGCTCGCGGGGACGCCGATGATCCGCCGCGTCGCCGACCGACTCGAACCGGTCGTCGACGAACTGGTCGTGAACTGCCGCGAGGATCAGCGCGACGCGATCGAGGAAGCGCTCGCCGACTACGAACTGCCGACAACCTACGCGCTCGACCCCGAAACGGATCAGGGGCCGATGGCCGGCATCCGCAACGGCTGCCGGGCCGCAGAGGGCGAGTTCGCCGCGGTCGTCGCCTGCGACATGCCGTTCGTCGATCCGGCAGCGATCACCTACCTGTTCGACCGCGCGAGCGGCGATGTTCCGCCGCCGGAAGACGCCGACGACGGTTGCTCATCACCGTCGTCCACAATCGCCGACTACGAGGGGGAGCCACCGTTCGACGCCGCGGTCCCGCGACTCGGCGACGGCTGGTACCAGACGACCCAGGCGGTCTATCGGCCCGACGCGATGGCCGCGGCCTGCGACGCTGCGCTGGAGCGGGGCGATCGGAAGATCCTCGCACCGCTCGAGGACCTCTCCTACACCGTCGTGAGCGAGGCAGAACTGGAAGGCGTGACCGACTTCGCATCGTTCGAGAACCTCAACACGCAGGCGGAGTTCGAGGACGCGGCCGCACGGCTCTCCTAGCTACTCGCGGATCTCGCGGATCTCGGCCTCGCCCATCCGGGCCAGCACCACCCGCGGGACGACCGAGGAGTCGGCGTGGTCGAGCACCGCGTCGGCGATTCTTCCGGCGACTTCGAGGTCCTCGTCGTCGTCGACTTTGTTCACCAGCGGGATCGCCGTCGCCCCCGCCGGAACGCCACGGAGGCCGCCCTCCGGGCTGGCGAGTGTGCGCCCGACGATCTCGGGCGTGATCTCGTCGCCCACGTCGACGCCCGCGACTTCGGCGACGCGCTCGGGGCGGTGGACCATCTCCTCGTCCAGCGGTTCGCCGACGACGTGGGCGCTGGCGATGGGGACGACCGTGTCGGCCGCGTCGGGGATCCGAGGCTCGTTCGCGCCGGGCGCTTTGAAGTCGCGCATCCGGGCGCCGTCGGCTTTGACGAGCACGGGGCCGTCGTGGGCCGCCGCGATGTCGGCGACCGTCCCCGGCTCGTACCCCCGGTAGCGGTCCTCGAACTCCTGCTCGGGGACGAGTCCCAACGGCCACTCGTTCGCAGTGAGGAGGGTCGACAGCGGGTCCTCGGTGACTTCGACGTGAGCCACGTGTGGGTCGAAGATGGGGATGCGGACGGTGGCGGTGACGACCGCGTTGTCGGTCGCGTTCGCCAGCGCGTACATGGTGGTCTTCTTGCCGCCGGCGCCGACGAAGCAGGTCAGCCCGTCGGCGCCGAACGCGGCAGCGAGATCGGACATGGCTCGCTCTCGGAGCGCGACCGCCCAAACCGTTTCGACACCGAATCGGACTGTTCGCGCCTTATCTGAGTCGCGAGTGTGTCGCGGCCCCGCCAACTCGTTCGGCGTCGGCGACTCGACGAACCGGGCCCCTCTCCTCCTCCTCAGACCGACATCCGCACCGGCCTGTCGCGTCACCGCTCTTCCCTGTGAGCGACCGCGACATCGCCAGCAGCGAACGGGGGCGGAATATCCCGCTTAGGCAGGGTTTTTCAGTCGGGGGGGCGTAGCTACAGTCGATGAACGACAGCGAAGCCGTCCCCGTCACGGAGGATCTCCAATGAGAGGGAACGACCAGCAGGCGTACGACCGGGGTACGTCGCTGTTCTCCCCCGACGGCCGCATCTACCAGGTAGAGTACGCCCGTGAGGCCGTCTCGCGGGGCGCCCCCAGCGTCGGCGTCCGAACGGAGGAGGGCGTCGTGCTCGCCGCGCAGGCACAGGCGAGTTCGGAGCTGATGGAGTCCGAGAGCATCGAGAAGATTCACAAGCTGGACGACCACATCGGCGCCGCCTCCGCGGGCCACGTCGCCGACGCCCGACAGTTGATCGACTTCGCCCGCCAGATGGCCCAGAGCAACCACCTGCGCTACGGCGAGGCCATCGGCGTCGAGACGCTCACGAAGTACATCACCGACCACATCCAGGAGAACACCCAGATGGGTGGCACGCGGCCGTACGGTGCCGCGCTCCTGATCGGTGGGATCGAGGGCGGCGTCGACGGCGAGAGCGGCACGCCGCGCCTGTTCAGCGCCGACCCCTCGGGGACGCCCCACGAGTGGAAGGCTACCATCATCGGCGGCGGCCGCGAGGAGATCCAGGGCGTGCTGGAGGACGGCTGGTCGGCCGACCTCAGCCTCGAGGAGGGGCTGAAACTCGTGCTCAGCAGCCTCCGCGAGCACGAAGAGGAGATCGAGGCCGACTCGCTGTCCGTCTCGGCGATCACCGTGGACGACGGCTACGAGACCTACGAGACCGAGGAGGTCGCGGAACTGCTCGCTGCGCTCGAGGACGAGGCCGACGACGCGGACGACGACGAGACCGAAGAGTAACGCGCCGCGCTTTCTTCTCCTACCCGACGCTTTAGGTAGTCGGCGCATCCAGTGACGGCCATGCAACTACTGGAAGGCGGCACGGTCGTCGACGCCGACGGCGTCCTCGAGGAGGACGTGCTGATCGACGGCGACACCATCCAGACGGTCGGTGACGCCAGCGACGTGGCCGTCGACGACCGCATCGACGTCTCGGGCCAGTTCGTCGTTCCGGGGATGATCGACACCCACGTCCACCTGATGATGGACGCCCGCCCCGACGCCGAGAGCGTGCAGGGCGACAACGAGGCGACGATGGCCTACCGCGCCGCCGAGAACCTCCGGAAGCAGGCCGAAGCCGGCGTCACCACTACCCGGGATCTGGGCGCTGCGGAAACGCTCGCCATCGACGCTCGCGAGGCCGTCGCCGACGGGCAGATTCTCGGCCCGCGCGTGCAGTCCGTGGGCAGGAACGTCGTCATGACCGGCGGCCACGGCCACTGGTTCGGCCGCGAGGCAGACGGCCCACACGAGGTCCGGAAAGCAGTCCGGGAACAGTTGAAAGCCGGCGCTGACGCGATCAAGTGCATGGCCACCGGCGGCGTGCTCACGACAGGTGCCCAGACCGGCGCGCCGGAACTCACGCCCGAGGAGTTGGAAGCGCTGGTCGACACCGCCCACGCCGCAGGCGCCCGGACGGCAGCCCACTGCCACGGCACGCAGGGGATCAAGAACGCGGTCCGGGCCGGCATCGACAGCGTCGAGCACGGGACGTTCATGGACGAGGCGGCCGCCGAACTGATGGCCGACCGCGACACCTACTGGGTGCCGACGCTCTCGGCGCTCAAGGGGATCGTCGAGAACCCCGACGCCGGCATTCCCGCGGAGGCCGTCGCGAAGGGCGAGGACGCCGCCCAGCGCATGGAAGCCGCGTGGGAGTTCGCGCTCGACGCCGACGTCCCCATCGCGATGGGCACCGACGCGGGCACCCCGTTCAACCGCCACGAGGACGCCGCCCAGGAACTCGCGTACATGGTCGACTACGGTCTCGACGCCGAGGGGGCGCTGGAGGCGGCGACGATCAACGCCGCGGAACTCCTGAATCTCGACGACACCGGTCTGGTCGAGAGGGGCCACCGATCTGACCTGCTGGTGCTGCCCGAGAACCCCCTCGAAGACGTGGCGGCGTGGCAGTCCCCCGAACAGGTGTACGTCGCCGGCGAACAGGTCCGGTAGCGCGTCGACGCCCCCGCGCTGACGCGGACGTACCGGGCCGTGAGAACTGCGAATCCGCCACACGGCGGCGAGGAAACACAACGGTTTTACGTTCCTCCCAACTATCCTCGGTTGCGAAGCGCTCTGGTGGTGTAGTCCGGCCAATCATATCACCCTCTCACGGTGATGACCTGGGTTCGAATCCCAGCCGGAGCATTTCTACGGCGAGCAACGGTCGCGAGCCGTTGCAATCGACAACTGGGATTCCGAAGCAGGGAGTGGAGCGACGCGGAACGACCGTGGTTCGAATCCCAGCCGGAGCATTTCTGTCGACGCCAATGTTCGAGCGACGAGCGTAGCGAGTCGCGAGTCGGCGTCGACGAAATCCAGTCGGATTCGAAGCCTGTCAGGCGCGCGCAGCGAACGCGAGCCGACGCCGATCCCACCTCGACTCAGGCCGGATTTCGGACGGATTTCCCCCTCCGTTCCCCCCGAGTTCCACGGCTTTTGTGTCAGAATTCGGAAAATACGTAAGGGGTGATGGGGCGTTGAACCGAGTGGATATGTTCGACAGTAACTCAGGCGGCGACGACGACAGTGCACGAAGCAGCCGACGCGGATTCGTCGGTGCGATGGCGACGCTCTCGGCGGTCGGACTGGCCGGCTG
>Ga0136556_1001614_pt1 | contig 11124 bp, 9 predicted proteins | sample AntRauTorckE6831_FD_104780 | JGI IMG/M metagenome (GOLD analysis project Ga0136556, IMG submission 104780) | Saline lake microbial communities from Rauer Islands, Antarctica - Metagenome Torckler E6 #831 | ecosystem: Environmental > Aquatic > Non-marine Saline and Alkaline > Saline | place... | reverse complement strand
TTCTCGCGTTCGAGGTACGACTCGGGGATAAAGAGGGGGAAGTAGGCGTTCTGGACGCCGGTCTGCTTGAACCGTCCGTCGAGTTCTCCCTGTACCCGCTCCCAGAGGCCGTACGCGCGGGGGCGGGCGACGATGAATCCCGACATCCCCTCGGGGCCGTAGTTAGTCAGGCCCGCCTTCTGACAGACTTCGGCGTACCAGTCGCCGGTGGCGTACTCCTTGGACTCGGTGATCCCGAGCGTCTGATCGTCGTCGCTCATACCGCGACGAAGTGGTGGTCGCGGCTTAAAACGCCCGAAGGTGTGGTCCGGGTTGGCAGCCGCCCACACGGCGGGGAACTCCCGGCGACGCCTGATGGTTTGGGAAGGCTTTTATTACCGCGCGGGAATACCTCCGGGTAAGCGGGTTCTCGCCGTACTTTCCCGCGCGGCAACACCGGAGAGAATCACCGCCACTTCCGCGTCGACAGTCCCCGATCGATCGATGCGGCGCGTCTTCGACACATGAGTCAAGTAGATACGCAACTCGAGGAGTTGAAAAGTGAGATCGAAGCCGAGATCCCCAGTACGATCTCCATCACCGACGTGAAGTACGAGGGGCCGGAGCTAGTCGTCTACACCCGGAACCCCAAGGAGTTCGCCGGCGACGGTAACCTCGTCCGCCAACTCGCGTCGAAACTGCGAAAACGAATCACGGTCCGCCCGGATCCGGAAGTGCTCTCGCAGCCCGCCGAGGCCCGCGAGAAGGTCATGAACGTGATCCCGGAGGAGGCCGGCGTCCAGGATCTGGATTTCCACGAGGATACCGGCGAAATCGTCATCGAGGCCGAGAAGCCCGGCATGGTGATCGGTCGCCACGGCTCCACGCTCCGGGAGATCACCCGGGAGGTCGGCTGGACCCCCGAGGTCGTCCGGACGCCGCCGATCGAGTCGTCGACGATCTCGAACGTCCGGAACTTCCTCAAACAGGAGCGCCAGGAGCGCCGTGAGATCCTCGAACGGGTGGGCCGACAGATCCACCGCGAGGAGATGCAGGACGAGCAGTGGGTCCGAATCACCACGCTCGGCTGCTGTCGCGAGGTCGGTCGGTCGGCGTTCATCGTCAACACCGCCGAGACCCGGATTCTCGTCGACTGCGGCGACAAGCCCGGCGCCGAGGGCGAGGTGCCGTACCTCCAGATCCCCGAGGCGCTGGGCGCCGGCGCCCAGAATCTGGACGCCGTCGTGCTGACCCATGCCCACCTCGACCACTCTGCACTGATCCCGCTGCTGTTCAAGTACGGCTACGACGGCCCGGTCTACCTGACGGAGCCGACTCGGGACCTGATGGGCCTGCTCACGCTCGACTACCTCGACGTCGCTGCCAAGGAGGGGCGCACGCCGCCGTACGACTCCGCGCAGGTGCGTGAGGCCATCAAGCACTGCATCCCGCTGGAGTACGGCGACGTGACCGACATCGCGCCGGACGTGAAGCTCACGTTCCACAACGCGGGCCACATCCTCGGCTCGGCGGTGAGTCACTTCCACATCGGCGACGGTCTCTACAACGTCGCGTTCTCCAGCGACATTCACTACGACGACACGCGCCTGTTCAACGGCGCAGTCAACGACTTCCCCAGAGTCGAGGCGCTGGTGATGGAGTCGACCTACGGCGGGCGCAACGACTATCAGACCGACCAGGAGGACTCCGAGGAAGCCCTCGTGGAGGCCATCAACGAGGTCCACGACGAGGGCGGGAAGGTGCTGATCCCCGCCTTCGCCGTCGGTCGGTCCCAGGAGATCATGCTGGTCATCGAGGAGGCGATGCGCACGGGGAAGATCCCCGAGATGCCCGTCCACCTCGACGGGATGATCTGGGAGGCGACCGCGATCCACACGACCCACCCCGAGTATCTGCGTGACGACCTGCAGGACCGCATCTTCCACGACAACGAGAACCCGTTCCTCGCCGAGCAGTTCAACCACATCGACGGCGGCGAGGAGGAGCGACAGGAGGTCGTCGACGGCGGCCCCGCCATCATCCTCTCGACGTCCGGGATGGTCACCGGCGGCCCCATCATGTCCTGGCTCCGCCACCTCGGTAGCGACCAGGACTCCACGCTCACGTTCGTCGGCTACCAGGCCCAGGGGACGCTTGGGCGACGCATCCAGAACGGCTGGGACGAGATCCCGGTCTCGGACTTCGGGTCGAACCGCGACGGCCGCACGTCGACGCTCACGCTGGAGATGGACGTCAACACCGTCGACGGGTTCTCCGGCCACGCCGACCGCGAGGGACTGATGAACTTCGTGCGGAACATGAGCCCCCGGCCGGAGAAGGTGCTCTGTGTCCACGGCGACGAGAGTTCGGTGCAGGACTTCTCCTCGGCGCTCTACCACGAGTTCAACATGCGCACGTTCGCGCCGAAGAACCTCGAGACGTTCCGATTCAAATAGCCGACCGCGTTCTGCCGGGCCTCAGTCGTCGGCGACGACTTCCGCCGGATCGACAACCTCGCCGGAGAGTTCGTCGATTCCGACTTGGTCACAGTGGTCGACCAGTGGGCACGCCTCCGGGCCGTCGAGACACGCCGGCTTCCGGGCGGTGCAGTACTCGCGGCCGAACTGGATCATCGCCGTGTGGCCGAACCCGCATTTCTCCGGCGGAACCGCGGCCTCCATCGCCTGCCGGACCTGTTCGTGGTCGGCGTCGGCGGGCGCGAGGCCCATCCGGCGCGCGATCCGGTGGACGTGGGTGTCGACGGGGAAGACGCCGCCGCGTCCACCGGAGAACAGCAACACGCAGTCGGCGGTCTTGGGGCCGACGCCCTTCATCTCGAGGAGGGTCTCGCGCACCTCGTCGGGGTCGCCGGACTTCACGAACTGGTCGAAGCCATCCTCGCCGCCGTACTCTTCGACGACCCGGCCGGCGAGGCGGATGATCGTCTCGGATTTCTGGTTGTAGAGGCCGGCCGAGGCGATGGTCTCCGCGAGTTCGTCCTGCGCGGCGGCGGCGAGCGACTCCGCGAGATCCGGATTCTCGCCCCCATACCGGTTCATCAGACTATCGTGAGCCGGCTGGCTGGCTTTGTCGCTCGTGTTCTGACTCAGGATCGTTCTGACGAGACACTCGAAGCCCTCCTGTCCGCCGTAGGCCTTCTGCCAGTACATCTCGCCGAGTTCGTCGACGACCGCCTCGGCGCGGGTCGCCGGATCGCTACTGTCGACGGTTGGGGCCACTTCTCCGCCACCCCCCGGGCCGCCGCTGATGTTTCTCGACGGCTCGTCGGCCTGCTCCTCGGCGTCGTCGCTCATACCCACCGTTGGCTCGGCATCCGCAAAAAGCGCCCGGCAGCGGTGGGCGGCTCAGTCAGATCCCGGCTCGACTACCAGGGTCAGGGTCAGATCCGCCCCCGAAGCCAGCGCGTCGATCAGGTCGCGGTCCAGATCCGCGGCGGCGCCGTCGGCGCCGACGAACACGGTTCGGTCGTCGACGTAGTCGCTGGTCCGGCCGACGAGGCTGCGGTCGCCCTCGAACGTGAGTTCCGGATCGCCGCGGGCTGTGACAGTCTCGGTCAGTGTTTCGTCGTCGGTTTCGACGGCGAACTCGGCGGTGATCACGGCGTCGGCCGACTGGCAGGCCGAGACGAATGCCTCGTCGAACTCGGTGGGTGTCGTGTCGGCCTCGATACCGACGATGCAGTCGCCCGCGGGGGTGAGCCAGTCGTCGCTGGTGAGTTCGACCGTGCTCCCGTGCTCACCGCGCACGTGTTCGTGGCCGTGGGCCCGGATTCGCTGGACGTGGCGCCCCTCGTCGACGGGGACGCCGTCTGCGTCGCTCATACCGATCGGTCGGCGACGGCGCGGGAAGTGCCTGCCGAACCGGAACGACCGCTGGACGGGTATGTGGGTGCGTGACGGGCGGTAGCGGGCGTGTGAGGCAATTACACCCGCGAGTCACCGAAGAATTTAACTACGGCTACAGCATAGGTTCGCCTACCAGAACGCCTCCGGCGCTGGTGGCACCGCACGCAGAATGATCGGGAACTCTTATTCACGTTCCGTCGCGGTTCCGTCAGCGTCCGCTGTGTCCGGAGGGCGGATGGTACAGAGGTTTGATTAGCATGGTAACGAAAGAGGACGTACTCCAGAAGTACGACGTCGCAGCACTGAACGAAGAAGACAACGTCGACCTTCCCGACGAGAAGTTGGAAGACGGTTCGAAGGGCGAGCTGATCAAGCTCGCCGGCCAGCTTCGGGATCGACGAAACGACCTGAACCAGCTCGCGTCCGAGCGAGCCTCCCAGCGTGACGACCTGAACGCGAAGACGCGCGAGAAGGTCGACGAGGCCCAGGAGCACCGCGAGAACCGCGACGAGCTCAACGAGCAGGTCCAGGAGCACAAGGAGAAGCGAAACGAGCTCAACGCCGAGGCCAACGAGCTGTTCGACGAGGTCGAGGAGATGAAGGAGGACCTCGAACTCGACGACGGCAAGGACGCCGAGCAGCTCCGCGAGGAGATCGAGGACCTCGAGTTCCGCCAGCAGACCGAGGTGCTCTCCGCGGAAGACGAGCGCGAACTCATCGAGGAGATCGAGGAGAAGCGCGAACAGCTCGCCGAGCGCGAGGAGAAGGTCGACCAGAGCGGTGATCTCGAGGGGACCGTCGAGGAAGCCGAGGAAGTCCGCTCGGAGGCCAGCCAGCACCACCAGAAGGTCACAGAGCTGGCTGACAACGCCCAGGAGCACCACAACGACATGATCGAGGCCTACCGCGAGGCCGACGAGATCCGCGACGAAGCCGACGAGATGCACGAGCTCTTCGTCGAGGCCCAGGAGGCGGCCGACCGCCACCACGAGGACTTCGTCCGCGTCCAGAAGCGCCTGCGCGAACTCGACAAGGAAGAGGAAGAAGAGCGCAAGGACGAGCGCGAGGAGAAGATGGAACAGGAGAAGGAGGAGGCCGAGGAGATCTACCAGAAGTTCAAGGAGGGCGAGACCCTCGACACCGAGGACCTGATGAAGCTCCAGAAGACCGGCCTGCTGTAACTTCGGGACCGACGATTCCGTTTTTGCGTACGCCACGATCCGCCAGCCCCGGGCCAATCAACCCGCCGACGTCGACGCCGTCGACCCCTGGCCGCTGCGGCCACGCTTTTGTATCGGCGCGCCGCAGTGGTGTCCATGTCTGATACGACCGAACGACTGGGACGATTCCTCTTCGTCGCCGCCGGCACGCTCGTCACGCTCGTGGCGGCCTGGCTGCTGTTCGTCGAGTTCGCGGGGGATCTCGCCGACCTGCTCGGGATCCTGCTCGTGTTCGTCTTCGCGGGCGTCGCCGTCCGCCTGCTGGCCGGCATCGCCGGGAGCCAGTTCCCGACGTACAACGTCGCCGAAGTGAGCGTCGAGGGACCGATCACCCGGGACGGCGGCGGGGCCAACCTCATCCCGACCGGTCCCGTCGGCGCCACCGCCGACGAGATCGCCGACCAGATCGAGGCTGCCGACGACGACGCCGCCGTCGACGCGCTGCTGGTCAAACTCAACACGCCCGGCGGCGAAGTGGTTCCCAGCGAGGACATCCGCAATGCAGCCGAGGATTTCGACGGCCCGACCATCGCCTACACGACCGACGTGTGCGCGAGCGGGGGCTACTGGATCGCCGCAGGCTGTGACGAGATCTGGGCGCGCAAGCCCTCCATCGTCGGCTCCATCGGCGTGATCGGCTCCCGACCGAACCTCGCCGATCTCGCGGATCGACTGGGGATCAGCTACGAGCAGTTCACCGCGGGCGAGTACAAGGACGCGGGCACGCCGCTGAAGGAGATCGAGGCGGACGAACGTGAGTACCTCCAAGGGATCATCGACGGCCTCTACGACCGCTTCGTCGACCGCGTTGCCGAGGGCCGAGAACTGACCCGGACCGAGATCCGGGACACCGAGGCCCGGATCTACCTCGGCGGCGAAGCCGTCGAGATGGGGCTGGTCGACGAGATCGGTACCCGCGACGACGTGACCGACAAACTCGAGGAGGAACTGGGCGAGGAGGTCTCGGTTCGGGAGTTCGAGCCCCAGCGCGGCCCGCTGGCCCGCGTCGGCATGGGCGCGCGTTCGGTCGCGTACGCGTTCGGCGCGGGGCTAGCCAGCCGGATCGACGCCGATGGGATCGGTATGCGTTTCCGCACCTGAGTGAACGATCGTCGACTGAGCCGGGTCTCACCCGAAGCTTAACGTCCCGGGGGCCGTCCCTCACGGTGTGAGCACGCTGGTCCTCTGTGTGGACCGCTCCAACGACATCGGCGCCAAGTCGGGCGCCGCGATGCCCGTCGCAGGTTGGGAGGCGGTCCGCTCGCTCGTCACCGACGTCGGCCTCGCGGACCCCGAGGACGCGAGCGTCAACTGTCTCCTCGAAGCCCTCCGTGTCACGCGCGAACTGACCGATAGCGGCGACGACGCCACGGTCGCCGTCGTCTCGGGCGGCAGCGATACACGCGTCGGCGCCGACCGCGCAATCGCCCGACAGATCGACGATCTGATCGAGCGCTTCGATCCGGATTCGGCCATCGTGGTGGTCGACAGTGCCGAAGACGAGCGCGTCGTTCCGATCGTGGAGTCCCGGATCGGCGTCGACGGCGTCGACCGAGTCGTCGTACGACAGGCTCGGGACCTCGAGTCGACCTACTACCTCCTCAAGCAGTTCCTCGGTGACGAGGAGATGCGCGAGACGGTACTGGTGCCCCTCGGCGTCGCCCTCCTGGTGTTGCCGGCCCTCGCGATACGGTTCTCGCCCCAGATCGCGATGGCCGGTCTCGCGTCGCTGCTCGGCGCCGTGTTGCTGTACAAGGGGCTGGCCATCGACGACTGGCTGGAGAACACGCCCGAACAGGTGCGCGAGGCGCTCTACTCCGGCCAGGTGTCGGTCGTCACCTACGCGGTCGCCGTGGGGCTCGCACTCGTCGGCGCCTTCCTCGGTGGGCTCTCGGCGTCCGCCGCCGCCGCCGAACCGCTGCTGATCAGGGTCGGCCTGTTCATCTACGACGCAGTGCCGTGGCTGGCCCTGGCGGCGCTGACGGCCTCGGCCGGCCGACTGATCGACGAGCGCATCCGCGACGAACGACTCACCTCGCCGGTACTCAATCTCCCGTTCGGCGTCGTCGCCGTCGGACTGGTCGTGCGAGGGTTCACGGGCTACTTCTTGGAACGGCAGGCCGGCATCGACCACCTCACTGTGTCGCTCTGGACGATGGAGATCACGTTCCAGCCGGGGCAACGGCTGCTCGGCTTCATCGTCGCCGGCATCGTCGTGTCGCTGGTCGGCGTCCGGATCGCTTCACACGTGACCGAAGACCTGCCAGAAGAGACGGTGGACTCCGAACCCGAGCAGTCCTAAAACTGACCGGAACTGCTCGAACGGTTCGTGTTCTCCTGCTGGGGACGGATCACGTCCGCGAGCGTCACCACGCCGCCGAGGAGCCAGCCCAGCGGGATCGCGATACCGAACCACATCGCGACGTACGCCGGGCCCTCAAGGGCGAACTCGCTCCGGATGATCTGGTTGAGTCCACCGATCACGAGCACGTTGTCGAGGATCCAGATGGCGAGGTTGGTGCTGCCCGTGAGCACGCCGGCCAGCGCCGGCGAGTAGAGCGCGGCGACGACCGGCGGCAGGAACAGCGCGGTCATCGCCGCCGGGTAGGCGAGCAGGACGCTCGTCGCGCGGCCGCCCCGGCGCGAGAGCACGAACGCCAGCGCCGCGGAGACGGTGGCGACGCCGCCGGCGGCGGCGACGGCGATCAGTCCGTCCAAGGAGAACTGGCGGACCCACGCCCCGACCGTGAGCAGACCCCAGGTGACGGCTGCGAGGCCGACGACGCCGACGATACCCAGTCGGGTCGTCGCGGAGTCGAGTTTGGTCGCGTAGTAGCGGGTCGCGAAGCCCAGTAGGAGGAGCGGGTAGCCGATGACGACCAGCGGGATCCCGAGTGCGGCCCAGCCGTAGTAGGCGGTCTTCTGTCCGCCCGTCTCCGGCTGCCACCGACCCAGCACGCTGCTGGGGTCGAGCTGTCGGGGGAACAACAGCTCCATCCACGTCGCGTGGAGGCGCGCGACGTCGATGCGGATGGCGTCGATCAGTCCGGTTCGTTGCCCTTGCATTGGGCGTGCAGAGTAGCCGCGCCGAAGTGAAAGTTGCGGTGCGCGGAACGGGCGGCTACAGCCCGAATGTCGGCGGTTTTACTGGTTCCACGGCCCGAAATCCGGATCGACCTTTCGGTCGTCTTCGGCGAGTTCGTCGACGGCTGCGAGTTCGTCGTCGGTGAGGTGGAGCGAGAGCGACGCCCAGTTGTCCTGCAGGTGGTCCTCGCTGGAGGCTTTCGGAATGGCGGTGACGCCGTGTTCGCGAAGCCACGCCAGACTCACCTGCGCCTCGCTGGCGTCGTGGGCGTCGGCGACATCGCCGATGACTTCGTGGCCGAACACGTCGCCGCGGGCCAGCGGGGAGTACGCGACCGGTTCGATGCCGTGGGACTCGGTGGCCTCGCGGACGGCCTCCTGCTGGAGCAGGGGGTGGCACTCGAACTGGTGGGCGAAGATGTCGTGGTCGGCGTGTTCGACGGCTTCCTCGATCTGTTCGGGTTCGAAGTTGGAGATGCCGATGTGGTCGGTGACGCCCTCCTCGACGAGTTCGTCGAACGCGCGGAACGTCTCGGCGGGGTCGTACGCCTCGGCCGGCCAGTGGATGTACAGCAGATCCACGTGGTCGACGCCGAGGTCGTCGACGGCGTCGTGGGCGGACTCGATGGCGTCCTCGTAGCCCAGATCCTCGGTCCAGATCTTCGTCGCGAGGAAGATATCCTCCCGATCGACGCTGCTCCGGGCGATACCCTCGCCGACCAGCTGTTCGTTGCCGTAGGCGCGTGCGGTGTCGACGTGGCGATAGCCCATCTCGAGGGCGGCCTCGACGGCCGCCGGGGCGTTCTGCTCGTCGGTTAGCTGCCAGGTGCCCATCCCGAGCATCGGCATGCCGCTCGCTCGCGGACAGTCGTCGGCCGTTGGACTGGCGGGAGAGTTCTTACTCATGTCGTAACCGAGGTGGCCGCGAGGAAAAGACGTTGCGTCCACGGCCGGAGTCGCCGGCCTATCGCGAGTCCGATAACCGTTCGCGGGCGAACTTCGCGAGCAGCGGCACGTCGCTCAGGCGCAGGAGCTTCCGCATCGCGCCAAGGTTGCCGGCGTTGACTTTCGCGAGCGTGTCCTCCTCCGTCTCGTTCAGGTCGGCCATCAGCTTGTCGTACCGGGAGTTCGGCGCCAGATACAGCATTTCGGTCATCAGCAGGCGTTCGCGGGCCCGCGGCGCGACCTCGGCGTGCCAGAGTTTGTTGTACACCGCCATCGCCGACGCCGAGGTGTCGAGGTCGTCGGGGGTGAGACAGCGGTCGGCAGTCGTCGCCGCCGCGCGGCCGGACTGCATCCCCTTGTGGATCCCCTCGCCCCAGAGCGGGTCGATGGTGGGAACCGTGTCGCCGACGGCCATGAAGCTGTCAGTGCTGAGTTCGCCCGGTGTCTGGATGTGTGCGGAGCCACGGTGGACTTTCCCTTCGATGCGTTCGGCGTTCTCGAACCGCGGGTCGGTGTCGAGCCAGTACTGGAGGTAGTCGTCGATCCCCATCCCCTCCTTGCCGTGTGTCTCGTGGCTCTTGTTCTGGATGTAGCAGATCCCGACTTTCGCCTCGTCGCCGCCGGTGTGGAAGATCCACGAGTAGCCGCCGGGCGCGAGATCGTGATCGAGGCGGAGCATCATCGAGTCGGTCAGGTCGGCGTAGTCGGGGTGGTTGATCTCGACACCCTCCATCTCGAACTCGACGCCGATGGCCTGCTTCCCGCGTTTGAGGTCGCTGACGCCCAGATCCTTCGCCAGCGGCGCCGCGGGGCCGGTGGCGTCGACGAGGATCTCGCCGTACACCGCCTCGTCGCCGTTGTAGCGCACGCCGACAGGCTCGCCGTCCTCGGTGATCGGTCGGGAGACGCGGGAATCGAACCAGACCTCGGCGCCTTTCTTCCGGGCGTCGTCGACCAGCCACTGCTTGAACTCGGCGAACTCCAGGACTGCGCCGGGTTGGTTCTGGACGTAGTGGTCGTTGGGTGACTCCAGCACCACGTCGTCGGTGTAGTTCATCACCACGTCGTCGGGGACGCCGAACGCGGCCATCATCGACGGGAACGTGCCGGCGGTCGACTTGTTGCTCTGACGCGGGAACTCGTCCTCCGACTCGAGTTCGAGGAGGACGACGTCGTAGCCTCGCTGAGCGAGGTCACGGGCACACTGCGCGCCCGCGGGACCCGCCCCCGCGACGACCACGTCAAAACGGTCGGACATGAACACACGAAGCGCGGTGTGCGTAATGAGTGTTGCTAACTCCGGAGTGGAGCCTGCGAGTCTGTGGCGTACTCCGGGGGTTTCCGTCGGATTTCGGGGGTCGGAACACCCCCCCCCCATCCGGCTCCGTTCAGAGCGCGTCGACGATGTTCAGGTAGCCGCTCCCGTAGTACTCCTTCCCGTACGCATCGGGCACGTCGGCGGCGTTCTTCAGCGCGGACCGAACCTGGTTCGGGTTGTAGTCGGGGTTCGCGCTCTTGACCAGTGCGGCGGCGCCGGCGACGTTGGGCGCGGCCATCGAGGTGCCGGCCTTCCATCCGTAAGTCGGGACGCTACCGATGTAGTTCCCCTCGTCGTCCGTCACCACCGTCGTCACGGTACTGAACACCAGGTCGTAGGCGAAGGCTGGGACGCCGCCGACGGGATCGGTCAAACTGAGGTCGTAGTTCCCGCCCGGCGCCGCGAGGTCGACGGCGTTCGTCCCGTAGTTGGTGTAGCTGGCCGGCGTCTCGGCCGGATCGCGGACGGCGCCACCGAGGAGTTCGTTGGCGAAGCCGATCGGCCCTGTGGCGGCGATGGAGAGCACGCCCGCGGCCTCGTTGGGGAGGCTGATGACGCCGCCGTCGTGCTGTAGGTCGCTGGCGTCGTTGCCGGCGGCGGCGACCACCAACGTCCCCTCCTTCTTCGCGTAGTTCATCGTCTTGTTCAGGACGCCGCCGTAGAAGCTTCCCAGCCTTTCCCGTGGGATCGGGTAGGCGCCGAGCGAGAGGTT
>Ga0136556_1001613_pt1 | contig 11129 bp, 10 predicted proteins | sample AntRauTorckE6831_FD_104780 | JGI IMG/M metagenome (GOLD analysis project Ga0136556, IMG submission 104780) | Saline lake microbial communities from Rauer Islands, Antarctica - Metagenome Torckler E6 #831 | ecosystem: Environmental > Aquatic > Non-marine Saline and Alkaline > Saline | place... | reverse complement strand
CTCTTTCATACGCTGGTGTTAACGCCATCGGGTTAAGACGAAGAGGATTCGAAAATGAATCAATTGCAAACATTGAAGACGTGTACCGGGCAATTTATGTGCACAGTAGCAACATGTCTCAGGCATTAAAGGCCGCAGAAATGGAATTGCCTTCTTCAGGAGAAAAGGAAGTCATCCTCGGCTTCATAAGAGGTTCGGAAAAAGGCATCATCAGAGGACCCTTGTAGAATGTATGGAGATTACACTCGACAACATCGGCAAGCGATTTAACCGCGACTGGATTTTCAGAGGGATCTCTACCCAACTCAAACTCAATCACCACACCGTTCTTTTGGGCTCCAACGGCTCAGGAAAAAGCACTTTACTTCAAATCCTTTCGGGATACATGGAGCCTTCTGAAGGAAAGCTGGAGTTCACTAAAGCCCAGGAAATTGTTGTTCAGGAAGACACCTTTAGACACGTGAGTCTCACCAGTCCTGCGCTCAAACTTTACGAAGAGTTGACACTGCGCGAGATGTTTGACTTTCACTCGAAATTCAAAAAATTGAGAGGCAATCTTTCTCCGGATCAGCTGATTGACAAAACAGGACTGAACCGGCACCGCGACAAACAATTAAAAAACTTTTCCAGTGGGATGCTGCAACGGGTGAAACTCGCGCAAGCGATTCTCAGTGATAGCTCCCTGCTACTGCTGGACGAGCCTACATCCAATCTCGATCGCCAGGGGATTGAATGGTACAAAGATCTGATTGAAGAAAATAAGCAAGATCGATTGATCATCGTGTGCTCCAACCGACAGCGGGACGAGTATGACTTTTGCTCAAACTCAATTGACATCGAAGAATACAAAAAACCTCACCTGGCCGGCTGATGCATCGGTTTTAGCAAGTCGTTCACGGTCTTCACCGGGTTGAAAGTTTCCAGGGGTACTTCTACAAAAAACGAATTCCAATAAGCCATAGCACCATTCCACAAACCGGGAAGTTCCAGAGCTTTCAGAGCTCTTCCATCTTTCGATTTTTCAGAAATGAAAAAGGCCGAGTGATCTACAAATTCCGAAAGGTCAAAGTCAGTGCCATCGTGCCGCTTCAATGAGCAAACCAGATCCACAGGGTTGAAATGACTGGCTGATTCAAGTGCAGCCATGTGGATTTTGTTGGTATCGTTTAGCTGAGCTTTTTCAACGATCTGTGGACGACTGATTCCATGTTCGTCCTTCACCCAAAAAGGGCCACCCCCTGGCTCACCCTGATTCTTCACCATTCCACAAACTCGCATTGGCCTGTCGAGCAGATGAATCAATTGCTTCCTTTGATCTACTTGTGATGCTGAAAGCTCAAAGCCTAAGCCCAGTTTCTTTCTTAAAAATTCTTCAGCCTCGGCTTCTGCTCCATCAACAGATGACTGCAAGTCTTCAATCAACTTGAAGGTCTTCTCTCGAAGTTCGAGCAAGCAGCCTCCAAGTACCTTCTTCCATTTTACAGTTAGCTCGAGGTGATCGCTGTGAACCACATTATCGATGTTCTTAATGAAGAGAATGTCAGCGTCATTTTTTTCCAGATTCGTCAGCAGTGCTCCGTGGCCTCCTGGTCGAAACAGCAACTCACCAGAGCTTTCCCGAAAAGGTTCTCCTGCAGTATTTGCGGCAATAGTATCTGTAGCCGGCTCTTGCTCACTCAGTAAAAAGTCAAATGAATATTTCTGAAACTCGGATTTTTCGGCAATTGCTTTCAGGTGCTTTTCGATTTCACTCCGAAACAGGGGCGAAACTGTAAAGTGAAAATGGAGAGTTTGACTTCCATCCAGATAATGAACACCTTCACGGAGCTGTTCTTCAAAAGCAGTTTTTACCTTATCACCCTCTTTGTGAAATGTCACCAAGCCTTTTGGAATATTGGCAAACCGCATCCCTTCAGCGGACATCAAAAACTCGGCAACTGACTTTTTTTGTCCATTGCTCAGTGGCTCGTCAAAGTTGTAAGAAAAGTGAGTTTTGATTTCCTCAAAAAACGGAAAAGACGAAAGGTTTTCGAAAAAGAGAGAAGCGAGCTCTGTGTTTTCTCCAATCAGAAACTGGTGTAAATGGCGAAACATTCGCGAAGCTGCGCCCGAAGCCGGAACAAATTTGGCAATGGTGGTTGACTCATCGCGGTCATCATAACGACTCACCTGGCGTTCAGCCTCCAGCTCATCAAAAATGTGAATGCCATCGCCAGAGGTACAAGCTCTTTCGATTTGGAGCTCGGCTGGCCCGCGCGCAATCTTTTTGAGCTGATCTTCAACTTCCTGTAGAGACATTCCTTTTTCTGCAACTTCTGCAGTGTCCTTTTCTGTCCACTTCATTATTTCCAGTTTCGCCATTGGCCGAAAATAAAAAAAGCTGCTCTGATAGTTATCAAAGCAGCTTATTCAAAATGCTATTTTTATTTCTAACGCAAGCTAATCTTGCATAAATTTTTCTAATTGTCCATAGGCACTATCGCACTCTTTGCGAACTTCCGCCACCAGGCCGGGAATATCTTCCAGATTTTCACGATGCCTGGAATTGTGTTCTATTTGAAGCACTTTTTCTTCCATTCTCTTGAGCCCCAGCATAGCAATAGACGACTTTGACTTGTGCGCTAGCGGGTGAAGGGCAAGTAGTTCATCTCGTGCGACTAACTGCTCCATTTGAGAAATATAGTTCGGGACTTGTTCTAAAAAGAGTGAAATAATTTCGTTTATCATTTCAGTGTTGCCCTGAAATACCTGATTTAGATAAGACAGGTCAAACAAGCATTCTTGTTGTTCCGTGTTCATTGACTTAGAATTATAGCGTTTAAAAGGGTGGAATTTGGTGTTCCACTTCCCTTTACGCTTAAGTCAACAAAAGTGTTGCGACTAATTTGGAATTAATTGTGGACGCAAGCCAAGTACTTGCTGCTCAGACTTATTTCTTTGAGAAAATCGAGAATACGAAGCTTGGTTTTCCCTCCAACAGGGTGCAGATGGCAGTTGAATTTTATTTTTTCAGCGTATTGCAAGAAGCTTTGGGTATGTAGTAAGTAGGCGTTTTCTAGAAAATCGATCCGACTCACTTCTGCCTTGTTCATGTACATCAGAAAGACATGAGGGTAGGATGTTGCTTCAAGCTCAGTTGCAGAAAAACTCAGCGCATTTTTCTTATCGTGATGCAAGCTGATGATTTTTAGTTCCTGAAGCCAGTTCAGCACACTCTTGATTCTGACTCCATCCTTCTCAAAACTCTCCAACAAAAGAACATTCGGCTTTACCATGTGATTTATTTACTTCTTCTTTATTAATTCAACTATGCCTGCAAACATATGCGCAAATGAAATGCTGTGTCATCAGATTCGAGACTAAGCGTTTGTAGGGGAATTCCTATCCTTCGAATTTTCTACTTTTACCCAGAATAAAAAGAGGCATTAAATAATGAAGAAAATCCTGGTAACCGGAGGAGCCGGATATATTGGATCTCACACAGTTGTGGAGCTAATCAACCACGGCTACTCGCCCGTGATCGCTGACAACTTCTCCAATTCTAAGCCAATGATTTTGGACGGCATAGAGAAAATAACTGGAATGAAGCCTGCTTTTTATAAGGTAGATTGTGCGTCTAAAGAAGAATTAAGAACCGTATTTGAAGCCGAACCCAACATTGAAGGTGTGATCCACTTTGCGGCTTTCAAAGCTGTTGGAGAATCGGTCGCAGAGCCACTCAAATACTATCACAACAACCTGGGCTCGATGCAGGTACTCCTTGAGTTGATGAACGATTTCAAGGTGAGCAACCTGGTCTTTTCTTCGTCTTGCACCATCTATGGGCAGCCGGATTCTTTACCTGTAACAGAAGACTCACCGGTGAAGCCGGCCAATTCGCCATATGGTTACACCAAGCAGGTTTGCGAGCAAATGATCACCGATGTAAACAAGGCTGCAAACACCGACATGGGTGCAGTACTGCTGCGCTACTTCAATCCTATTGGAGCACACAGCAGCGCGCACATCGGAGAACTTCCTCTGGGCGTACCCAACAACCTGGTACCTTTTATCACACAAACAGCAGCGGGAATACGAGAGAAGCTTACCGTTTTTGGAAATGACTACGACACGATCGATGGCACTTGTATCAGAGACTACATCCATGTGCAGGATCTGGCTGTAGCACACATTCGGGCTTTCGAATGGTTAGAGAAAAACGCAGGATCTTGCTCGCCTTTCAATGTAGGAACGGGAAAAGGCAGTACTGTGAAAGAGGTAATTGATACCTTTGAGAAAGTGAGCGGGCAAAGACTCAACTACGAAGTTGGACCAAGAAGATCAGGCGATGTGGAATCTATCTTTGCCAGCCCTAAAAAAGCTAATGAAGAACTAAATTGGAAAACCCAGAAATCTCTTCAAAATGCGATGGAAGACGCATGGAGATGGCAACAAAATATTATGAGTTATGAAAAGAATTAATCTATTTCTACTGGCCATGGTTTGCTCGATCATGGCATTTGCACAACCGGCAGGAGAGCCCACAAAACTCATCCCTGAAAAAGAAGAGGTTGACAAGGATAACTTCATTATCGACCTCTACACCAGCCACTGGCTTGAAGCTCCGGATGAGTTGAAAATGAGGGGCTACAGTCTCGGGTTCAACTTCGCGTTTATGAAGGAATACGCGTTCACGAAAACTTCTCCCTTTCGCTTTGCATGGGGTGTTGGCTTCGCCTCTCACAACGTACACAACAATGGTCACTTCATTCATAACGAAGAAGATGACTTTACCGAATTTCAAACCTTTGCTGCCACTGAAGAAGTCGAGAAGAATAAGCTATCGATGAACTACATTGAAGTACCAATCGAACTTCGATTTAGAACCAGAAACGATGCGAAGTTCCGAATCTATGCAGGATTTAAAGGTGGGGTTTTGGTGAATGTCCATTCCAAAACAGTCTATGAAGACAAAACCATTAAGCAAAAAGGTTTTGAAAACACTGCGACTTTTAGGTATGGACCAACTGCCAGAATCGGATTTAAGAAAGTGAGTCTCTTTGCGTTCTATTCGCTTTCAGAAGTATTTGAGCCCGGTGATGGTGTGAAGTTGATTCCAGTTTCAGCTGGCCTGACTTTCTTCTTGCCTTAGATGATAATCTGGGCACTCACGAGCCAGTAGCTCACTGTCCCGCCCAGCAAGAAGCCAATGTACACTTGTGAAGAAGTATGCTCCTTGAGGTAGAGCCTCGAGAAAGCGATGATGCCCGACAGGCTCAGCAAGGCATAGAGCCAGCCAGAAACATCGAACTGATGGATAACCGAAAGCCCGATCAATGTCCCCAATGCTCCACCCACAGCAGTGAGGTGAACTGATATTTTCCACCAAAAATTGACAATTAGCACTGCGACCAACACGGCTATCAAACAGAGCAACATGCTGTAAATCACTTCGGGAATAGGCACACCTTTTAGCCTGAGTAGAAAGTAAGTGAGAATGTAGTAAGCCAGAACGATGATGAAAGGCAAAAGACGCTCCTCCCTTTTTCTAAGGTGAAAGGAAGAAATCAGGTTTCTATAGCGCAACATCAGGATACTTACCAGCGGAGCCAGGATGTTTATCCCCAGAACAAAGAGCAAGTACTTGAGTAACCCAGTCGGCAAAAAAGCACGCAGATAAGGGTCAATCCACCAGGCACCGAGAAAAAGGTAAAGTGGCATCCACAGGGGATGAAAAACTAAAGAGATAAACTTTGCAAATCGGGTCATTGACTTCGGTCGCTTAGAGCTGTTTGCGAAGTCGCGCAACAGGAATATTTAGTTGTTCGCGATACTTGGCCACGGTTCTGCGGGCAATGTTGTAGCCCTTGTCTTTCAGAACTTTGGCCAGGCGCTCATCGGTTAGTGGCTTTTTCTTGTCCTCGGCATCAATGCTGTCCTGAAGAATTTTCTTCACCTCTCTGGTGGACACCTCTTCTCCACTATCTGTCGAGAGCGATTCACTAAAGAATGTTTTGAGTAAAAAGGTGCCGTAAGGCGACTGGATATATTTACTGTTGGCCACACGTGAAATGGTTGAGATATCCATCCCTACGATTTCAGCAATGTCCTTTAGAATCATTGGTTTCAGCTTCGTCTCGTCTCCAGTTTTGAAATACGCTTCCTGATACTTCAAGATCGCATTCATGGTGAGCATCAAAGTCTGCTGGCGCTGCTTAATGGCATCGATAAACCATTTTGCCGAGTCGATCTTCTGCTTGACAAACATGACAGCTTCCTTCTGCTTTTTCTTGTCTTTTGTTTTAGCATAAGTGTCCAGCATGGTTTTGTACTCTCGGCTCACTTTCAGCTCGGGAGCATTGCGCTGATTCAAAGTGAGGCTGAGTTCGTCATCGTCATTTACCGTAAGGATAAAATCGGGCACCACATGTTGAATCGTTCTAACAGAATCTTTGAGCGAGTTACCCGGCTTGGGATTCAGCTTAATGATTTCTTCTATTGCGACTTTTAGATCCTCATCATCAATTTCAAGCTTCTTGGTAATTTTCGAATAGTGCTTTTTAGTGAACTCAACAAAGAAGTCTTTGAGGATCATTTCAGCTAGCTTGACACTTTCATCCTTGCGTTTCACTCGCTTTATCTGGAGAAGCAAACACTCTTGAAGATTTCGTGCACCCACTCCTGCGGGCTCAAAGTCCTGAATGATTTTCAGCACCTGTTCGAGCTCCTCCTCATTGGTCATTATGTTTTGAGTAAAAGCCAGGTCATTCACAATCGAAGGAATATCTCTCCTCAAATAGCCACTGTCATCCAGATTTCCAATTAAGTTTTCAGCCAGGTCTTCCTGACGCTCAGTTGTGTTTCTCAGGCCCAGCTGTCTACCAAGTACTTCGCGAAAGCTTCTGCCGCTGCCTAATGGAACATCTTTTTCTTCGGGATCAGCTCCCTGATTTTTAGCTACCAACTTGTAATCTGGAGTCTCGTCATCATCCAGATAATCTGAAATATCAAATTCTTCCTCTTCCCGATCCTCTTCTTCTTCCTCGTACTCATCCTCTACCTCGTCATCTTCCCGGCCTTCTTCCAGTGCCGGGTTCACTTCCATTTCTTCTTTGATGCGCTGCTCGAGTTCAACAGTCGGAACCTGCAACAACTTCATCAATTGAATTTGCTGAGGAGAGAGCTTCTGGAGTAATTTCTGTTGTAAATTCTGTTTGAGCATTCTATGACATTCTAAAAAACTGCAAGCCGACTTTTCACTCTTAAGTCAATGCCTTTAGCATGATTGTTGTTAGGCGGAAAGATAAGAAGAAGTGAACAGAATTAAGCAGGTTGCCCCAGTAAAATATTTCAAAAAAGAAGAGCTCCTCTGTCGGTCAGGACAAAGGAGCTCTTTTCATTTTATTATCGAGTAAGTTCGACTTTTTAGAACTCTGCGTTCAATGGTGTTCTGGGGAAAGGAATGACGTCTCTAATATTTGTCATTCCGGTCACGAACATCATCAGCCTTTCGAATCCAAGTCCAAAACCAGCATGTTCACAGGTTCCGAATTTGCGGGTTTCGAGATACCACCACACGTGCTCTTCCGGGATGTCAAACGCCTTACAACGTTCTTTGAGAACATCGTAGCGCTCTTCACGCTGGCTTCCGCCAACGATTTCACCAATGCCAGGAACCAGCACATCCATTGCAGCAACAGTTTCCTGGTCGTCATTGAGACGCATGTAAAACGCTTTGATCTTTGCGGGGTAGTCGGTGATTACCACAGGTGCCTTAAAGTGCTTTTCTACCAAATAGCGCTCGTGCTCACTCTGCAAATCTTCTCCCCATTCTACTGGATATTTGAATTTCTTCTTTTTGAATGGCTTCGAGTTTCTGAGGATATCGATTGCTTCAGTATAGGTGATTTGCTCGAAATCACTCTGAGTAACATGACGTAGCTTCTCGATCAATCCCATAGGGCTACGCTCATTTTGAGGTTTCCCTTGCTCTTCTTTTTCATGGCGATCATTCAAGAACTGAAGGTCGTCAGCACAGTGTTCAAGCGCGTAGTCAATCACATACTTCAGACAGTCTTGAGCCAGGTTTATGTCATCCTGCAAATTGGCGAAAGCAATTTCTGGCTCAATCATCCAAAACTCTGCAAGGTGGCGAGAGGTGTTGCTATTCTCAGCGCGAAAAGTTGGGCCAAAAGTATAGACCTTGCCGAGGGCCAGGGCTCCCAGCTCTGCTTCGAGCTGACCCGAAACGGTAAGGTTTGCAGTTTTCCCGAAGAAATCTTCTTTCACGTCTACCCCACCCTGATCATCCTTGGGAACATTGTCGAGGTCCAGAGTTGTGACTCTGAACATTTCTCCTGCTCCTTCGGCATCTGAGCCAGTAATAATTGGGGTGTGTAGGTTGTAAAACCCACGGTCGTTGAAAAATTTGTGAATCGCAAAAGTCATTGAGTGCCTGATTCTGAAAATCGCTCCAAAAGTGCTTGTGCGAAAACGCAGGTGAGCTTTCTCGCGAAGAAACTCAAGGCTGTGCTTTTTCATTTGAATAGGGAACGTCTCGGGATCGGCTACACCCAAAACCTGCACTTCAGTGGCCTGCACTTCGGTATCCTGTCCCTGCCCCTGAGACTCCACAAGACGACCTTTCACTCTTAGCGAAGCACCTGTGTTGATCCTGTTCTCTTCAGCATCATTAAGTAAATCTTCATCCACTACCACCTGCAAATTTCGAAGTGTAGAACCATCGTTCACCGCTATGAAACGATTATTCCTGAAAGTTCGCACCCATCCATGTACAGTTACTTCTTTACCCACTTGCGACTTGTCCAGCAAGTCCACAATCCTGTTTTTGCGTAGTTTATCCACGGCCTCAAGTTTTAAATTTGGAATTGCAAAAGAACAATTTTTTGCGCTGTTATCAATGTAGGGACGCCTTACTGCTCTACCCGGGAGGGATTATTCTTGACATCCGACTCAACTTTCCCGTCTCGCATTCGAACGATACGGTGAGAATACTCCGCGATATCCTCTTCGTGAGTCACCAGAATTACCGTATTTCCCCGGTCATGAATTTCCTGAAAAAGGCCCATTATTTCGTATGAAGTGGAAGAGTCGAGGTTTCCTGTGGGCTCATCGGCCAGAATGATAGATGGATTATTCACAAGGGCTCTTGCCACAGCAACACGTTGTTGTTGACCACCGCTCATTTCATTTGGCTTGTGCCAGATTCTGTCTCCCAGCCCGACTTGTTCCAGAACACTCTTTGCCCTTTCTTCTCTTTGTTGTTTTGGTACACCTGAATAAATCATTGGAAGGGCAACATTCTCTAAAGCGGAATAGCGCGGTAGCAGGTTGAACGTTTGAAAAACAAACCCGATTTCCAAATTTCGTATTTCAGCCAAATCATTATCATCAAGGGTACTGACGTCTTTTCCGTTCAACTCATAATGACCAGAAGTGGGTGTGTCCAAGCAGCCAAGGACATTCATGAGTGTAGATTTCCCCGAACCCGAGGGCCCCATAAGAGCAAGATAATCATTGGCAGTAACCTTTAGATCAACACCATCAAGTGCCTTTACTACCTCATTACCGAGATGATAAATTTTTCTCAATTGATCGATGCGAATGATTTCAGACATGAGCCAAAGGTATTCAAGTAGAAGTTTGTTTGGTAATGGCTATCCGAAAATTAACACCCTTTAGAAAAATATATGTAAGTTTCTCCCACCAGAGCAGAAGCAACTTAATAAGACTATGTTGAGTCTTCTCCATGACTAACTAATTATGCATTTTCCAAAATCTAATTGCAGCATGCGAATAGCTCTTATAACGTTTGCCTCATTGCTATTTCTAGTAAATAGTGCGAGTGCTCAGCTGACCGTAGACAACACCACCACTCCTGAAGAAGCACTTGAAGAACTGCTTGGAGAAGGGATCACAGTTTCTAACATTACCTTTTCTGGAGACCTGACTCAGATAGGAACTTTTGGATGTAACTCCTGTGGCGTAAATATTGAAAGTGGGGTGATTTTGGCATCCGGGGATACGGAGGTCGCTGAAGGACCAAACGACCTTACAAGCGCCAGTCTTGGAGATGGAAATACTGGCGCTACCGATCCAGACTTAGAAACAATTCAAGAAGGTCTCAATGATGCAGCAATATTAGAGTTCGACTTCATACCAACTGGAGATAGCGTGAAATTTAATTACGTCTGGGCGTCTGAAGAGTACCCTGAATTTGTACCAGGCGAATTCGGTGGAGGGATTAATGATGTCTTTGGATTTTTCCTCAGTGGTCCAGGTATAAATGGTCCTTATCAAAACGATGCAGAGAATATTGCTGAAATTCCTGGCACAGATCTAGCCGTTTCAATCGCCAATCTCAACAATGGACAAAATGCAGATGGCCCTTGTGAGAATTGTGAATTTTACATTGACAACCAAGACAATACAGATCCTAACACGATACAGTTTGACGGTTACACTGTAGTAATGACTGCAAAATCAGCAGTCCAATGTGGTGAAACCTATCACATCAAAATTGCCATTGCTGATGCTTCTGACTCTGGTTGGGACTCTGGCGTTTTCCTAGAAGGCGGAAGCTTTACCAGTGAACTCATTTCCCTCGACCTGGATCTCGGAGCAGTTGGCGTAAACGACTCTACTGTTTATGAAGGCTGTGGACAAAACAATTTTATCTTCACAAGACCAGAAGGAAACTCGAGTGCAACTTCCATAGATCTGGCGATTGGTGGAACTGCAGAAAACGGTGTTGATTATGAAGAACTTCCCGAACAAGTGTTTTTCCCGGAGGATGTTTACTCAGTAGAAGTTCCTTTCTCCACCTTTGCTGATGGCATAGATGAAGGCATCGAAAGTCTTACCATCACCTTCGAAACACAACTCGAGTGCACGGGCGCATCTCTTGAAAGCACCTACACTTTCTACATTCAAGACCCAGAACCATTGGAAGTTGAATCCCCACCTCTCGACACAGATTGCGGAATTGAAGTGAGTCTTGAACCTGAAGTTTCAGGAGGATTTGGCTTGTACGATATTGAATGGGAGAGCGGATCTGTCGGCTGGCCGCTGGACACTGTTTTCTATGAATCAACAACGCTGAATTACACCGTAACCGACACTTGCGGCAT
>Ga0136556_1001612_pt1 | contig 11129 bp, 14 predicted proteins | sample AntRauTorckE6831_FD_104780 | JGI IMG/M metagenome (GOLD analysis project Ga0136556, IMG submission 104780) | Saline lake microbial communities from Rauer Islands, Antarctica - Metagenome Torckler E6 #831 | ecosystem: Environmental > Aquatic > Non-marine Saline and Alkaline > Saline | place... | reverse complement strand
GTGTTTGGCCAGGGTGATAACATCGCAAAACACTGGCATTTTAAAGGCAAGCACACCGGCGATTTCTTCGGCACTCCGGCCACAGGAAAATCTGTAGATGTAGAGGGCGTAACCCTCGTAAAAATGAAAAATGGAAAGATTGCCCGGGAGCAGGATTTTATGGACAATATGATGTTCATGCAACAACTGGGCTTGGTGTCCGACGCTGAAAATGTCAGTATTATTGATGGTGCGTACAAAGCCTTTGCTGAAGGTGATATTCCTGCAGTACTTGCCGCGATGGATCCCAAAATAGCTTGGAACGAAGCCGAAGGTAATTCCTATGCCGACGGCAACCCTTACATCGGTCCCGATGCCGTACTGAACGGCGTGTTTGCCCGACTTGGTGCAGACTACGAGTATTTTAAACTAAAAGACATTCAACTGCACGAAATGAGCAACAACCAGGTGTTGGCCACCCTGCGCTATGACGGAAAATTAAAGAAAAACGGGGCCTCCATCGATGCCCAGGCCGCACACCTGTGGACGCTAAAAGACGGAAAAATAGTGGTCTTTCAGCAGTATGTGGATACCGAACAGTTGGCGGATGCACTGGCCAAATAGAGCGCATTATAATAAAAATCACAAGATTACGGGGAAGCCGAAAACCGATTAGAGTAGGCATAAAAAAATAATACATAATCATGAAAAAAACAGTAGTAACACGGCACAAGGTAGGAGATTTTGACACCTGGCTTAAAGGTCATCAAGACAGACTTGATTTATTTGGTCCTGCAATGTCAGACTTAAAAACTTTCCAGGATACTGATGATCCCAATTCGGTGGTTTTGGTTGTGGAAGTGACCGATATGGATAAGTTTGAAGCTATCTTGAACGATCCTTCTACCGATGCCCTGAAAAAAAAGCATACGGTACTGGATCCCATTACGGTGTCAATGCCAGTAGAGCCTTAAGAGGATGTTTTGAAACGGATGGACAGACAAGCCAGTTGTCCATTCGTTTTATTTAGGTGACAAGATGGCAAGTGAAATGCTTTAAATAAAGTATCCTGATTTGGAGAATAAATAAAACATATCACAATAGAACTCAAAAGATTAGGAAGCCGAAAACCAATTAGAGCAGGGAATTCAAAATTCAAATTAAAATTATTATGAAAACAGTATTAATTACAGGAACGAGCAAAGGCATTGGCCTTGAAACAGTACTGGCTTTTGGGCGCGCTGGTCATAAAGTATTTGCAACCATGCGAAATCCGGAAATGGCTCATAATTTCAGGTAAAAAATTGCTGACGAGTCTTTAGAAATAACTATTTCTGCTATGGATGTGGATACGGATGAATCCGTTAAACGAGGTATTGAAGCAATACTTGATGAAACCGGCACAATCGATGTAATGGTTAATAATGCAGGTATTGAGCGCCACGGATCGGTTGAAGAATTAAAAATGGCAGACTTTAAAGCGATGATGGAGACCAATTATTTTGGGGTACTCCGATGTATCAAAGGTGTATTGCCGCAAATGCGAAAAAATAAAAAAGGTTGCATTGTTAATGTTGCCTCCGTTGCCGGTCATATCTCAAGCAGTCCGCTGGGTGGTTACGCGGCAAGTAAATTTGCCCTTGAAGCCGTGAGCGAGGCCCTGGCACAAGAGGTAAAGCCGCTTAATATTAGGGTAGCCATTGTAGAGCCCGGTATTATTGACACGCAAATGGCCAATGATATCAGCGTAGGAGGTAATTCTATTTATCCCCATTCAAAACGATTTGCAGGTTTGTTTGCCGCTTCCCTTAAAACGCCGACACATCCATCCATGGTTGCAAACAAAATTTTGGAAATCGCAGATGGCGAAACCTGGCAATTACGGCATCCGGTCGGACCTGATGCACAGCCATTTCTGGAATGGCGGGCATCTATGACGGATGAAGAATGGGTGGGTTGGAATGCAGCCAATGATGCCGACTGGTACGAGGCGGTAGAAAATACGTTTGGTTTGAATGCCAGACAGGATGAACAACCGGTAAAACAATAATCATGGGAAATTATATATGTGATTATTGAGCTATAAATAACGGTTAGAAAAAATATAAATCGTCCCGTTAGGGACGCAATATCGGTAGAAAATTATAACGAAAACCAAAGCCGTACCGTCAGGTACGGAATATAAAATGATTATGGCAAACACCTACACCCAAATTCATATTCAAGCTGTATTTGCCGTACAAAACCGGCAAAGCCTTATCAGCAAGAATTGGAAGAATGAATTATATAAATACATCACCGGCATTGTACAAAATTATGACCACAAGATGCTGCAAATTAATGGCGTGTCTGACCATATACACCTGCTGTTTGGCATGCGGTCGGTGCAATCGCTGTCCGATTTGATGAAACAGGTGAAGCAGGATTCATCCAAATGGATCAACCAAAAAAAATTGGTGAATGGGCATTTTTCGTGGCAGGCGGGATATGGTGCATTTTCATATTCTCGATCACAAGTTCCACGGGTGATAAAATACATTCAAAACCAGGAAGAACATCACAAACAAAAAACCTTTATGGAGGAATATATTCACCTGCTGGAAAGCTCCGGCATCGATTATGACAAACGCTATATTTTTAATCCAATTGAATAATCATATGGCGTACCTAAAGGCACGGTGATCTGTTCTTTATTTTTTTTCTACCAATATGATGTCCCTAACGGGGCAATTGAAAAGCAACCAATTATGCTAAAATTTTTTAGAAAAATTTCTCATAATCTCATTGAACATTGTAATGTTCGAAATCCTTTCTGCCATATTCGTCCCGTTAGGGACGCCATACCGATAGCTATATTCCGTACCTACGGCACGCAGCGCTTGGGCTTCTATCTTTTTTACCAATATGTTGTCCGCCAGCTGGCGGACAGATTAAAAACAATGAACGATGCTAAAATTCTTTAGAAAAATTCGTAACCCGCTTATTAAAAAGAAAAATATGAGAAAGTATCTGCCTTATGATACTACCACAGAACTAAAACGTCCCGTTAGGGACACGATATCGGTAGCATTGTATAATGCAAAACAACAAACCCGTGCCGTCAGGTACGGCATATAAAAAGTCTAAAGTCATGAACGCTAAGTCAATCAAAGGGAAATCAACCGAAGAAATAAAAACCGCTTTGCAGGATAGCATGGCTGATGGATTTAAACCCACCCTGGCTGTTGTATTTATATCAATCAAACAGGACCGGGATGCAATCACCGGCCTTCTGGAAAAGGAAGATATTCAAATATTCGGAGCTACAACCTCGGGTGAGTTTATTGATGGTGAAATAAAACAAGGCAGTATTGTAGCCATGCTGCTGGATATGAATCCTGATTATTTTAAACTTGAATTTCTTGTAACCGGCGAAAACACCACATTTGAAAATGCAAAGCAACTGGGGCTTCAAGGGAAAGAAAGATTTTTAAACCCGGCATTTATAATTGCTTCGGGCTGGTTGAGCCAAGACGGCGAACAAATTATTGAGGGCATTATGGAAGGTTTTGGCAGCGATGTAACTGTTTACGGCGGAATGGCCGGCGACGACCTTATACTGGAAGGCCCCCTTGTTTTTACTAATGATAAAAGCAGTGACAAAGGGCTGTTGGCACTTATTATTGATGGAGACAGGGTTGAGATCAATGGCATTGCCACTTGCGGCTGGAAGCCAATCGGGACTACAAAAACAATTACGAAAAGTGAAGGCAATATCGTGTATACCATAGACGACAAGCCCGCTCTCGACATGATCATGAAATATCTGGGAGTGGATTATGATTTCGATTCAGGTAAAGAAATAGTTACACAAATGGGTGCTTATTATCCCCTGCAAATGGAACGGGAAAATGTGGCGCCGGTTATGCGTACCGCTATGTTCGCAAACAAGGAAGACCGTTCGCTCATCTGTGCCGGCAATGTGCCACAAGGTTCCAAAGTAAAGTTTTCGCTTCCGCCGGATTTTGATGCCATCGAAAAAGTCGTGGAAGAATGTCAGGAGTTAAAGGAAGAAAGTCAGTTTGAGGCCGATGCATTGATCATGTTCTCCTGCGTCAGCCGACATTTATCTTTTGGGATTTTGATGAAAGAGGAGATCGAGCAGGTGCAACGGGTTTGGGGAGCACCAATGGCAGGCTTTTTCACCTATGGAGAATTTGGAAAATCAAAAACAGGAAAGCACGAATTTCATAACAATACCTGTTGTGTTGTGGTTATGAAAGAAAAAAAATAAAAACATATGAAACAATAAAACCACCATTATGAGCCTTAAAATTATCGGCGCCGGATTCGGGCGAACGGGAACCATGTCTACCTATACGGCCCTCAACGAGCTGGGATATCGCTGCTATCACATGATGGAAGTGATTGCCAACAAAGAAAACAAATCGCATATCGATTTTTGGAATACCGTAGCCAACGCACCTGCCGGGCAGCAACACGCCTGGGATGATGTGTTTGCCAACTACAGTGCCACTGTCGATAACCCGGGCTGTTGCGTCTGGAAAGAATTATTCGAAGCCCATCCCGACGCCAAGGTACTGCTTACCCTGCATCCCCGTGGGCCGGATGCCTGGTACCAAAGCACCATGGATACCATCTACTTTACCGAACACCTGTGGCAGTTTAAAGTGATGGAAGCAGTGATTCCCTTTATGCGCAAGTTCGGCAATATGTCGTCCAGGTTGATCTGGCAGCGATCCCATAAAGGCACCATGGAAAATAAGGAAGCCGCCATTGCCCGATACCAAGAGCATATTGAAGAAATAAAAGCAACCGTTCCGCCGGAGCAGCTCCTCGTTTTTACCGTTGACCAGGGCTGGGAGCCCCTGTGTAAATTTCTGGACGTGGAAGCACCCGACACTCCCTTCCCGAATGTGAATGATCGCGCCGAAGTAAAAAAGACTATTACCGATTTGACGAAGGGAGCCTATACAATTTTAGCAGTAGGCGCGGTGGTGCTTGCTGCCGCAGTTTATGGGTTAATAAAAATATTGGCAGGATGATGCGTGAAAAATTAAACAGGTGCACCCTGTTTGGGATGCGCCCATGGCAGGCTTTTTCACCTATGAAAAATTTGGAAAATCAAAAACAGGCAATAATGAATTTCATAATAATACTTGCTGTGTGATAGCATTAAAGGAAATTTAAAATATTTAGATTCAAGAACTAATTCACTTAAACCCTAAAATTGAACATCATGATCAAAGCAACCGTCTTGTATGGACACCCGGATGATCCAGAATCATTTGAGAAATATTATGCTGAAACCCACCTTCCCATTGTGGCAAAAGCCAAAGGGATAGTCAAATCGGAATTAACAAAATTTCTGCCGAATGATGACGACAGTGCCGCAGAATACTACCGCATGGCCGAACTTTACTTTGCGGGCGCAGAGGAACTGTAGCAGACAATGGAGTCTCCGGAAGGCCAGGCTATGGCTGCTGATTTATCTAATTTTGCAACCGGGGGTGTAACGATGCTCGTTGGAACTGTGGAAAATTAAATTTGAAAAAAATGAAATCGAAACCATGAACCAATATTTAATCATATTGCGTACCTCACGGCACGCTCTTTTTTCCGTGCTATCTTTTTCTACTACTACCGATATGTTGTCCCTAACGGGACAGATTAAAAACAATGAACCATGCTAAAAAATATTTTAGAAAAATCCGTCATAGGCCCATTGAACATGGTGATGTTCAAATTTTTTTCTATGGGATCCGTCCGGGATGAAATATTGGTAGCTGTGCATAAACAAAAAACAAACACGTACCGGCAGGTACGCAATATTCAAATTCATGAAACAGAATTTAAGCCATATCGTGTACCTAACGGCACACCGGTTGGGACCCATACATTATTCTACCAATATGTAGTTCCTACGGGACATATTAAAAATAATTCCTATACCGAAATTTTGTAGAAGAACAATGTTCAAAAATGTCAGGAACGTAAGCAGCTTCAAAATCAACAACGTCCAGTTACGGACATGATATTGGTAGCACGAAGTAACGATGATTCAACCCGTGCCGTCAGGTACGGAATAGAAAAACAAAACTAAACGACTATGAAAACAACAACACAACAACCCGACCCTTCTAATATCATACAAACAGGGATGGGCTTTTGGCCATCAAAAGTTTTGCTGACAGCCATGAATGCCGGTCTGTTCACCATGCTCGCAAAACAAGCACAAACGGTTAAGCAAATCAAGCAAAATCTGAATTGGAAGTGCACCGATCGTCATGCAATGGATTTTATGGATGCCCTGCACGCCCTTCAATTTTTGAAACGCAAGGGTTCGGGCGACAGCGCTGCGTACAGCAATGCCGACGATGCGGACACCTTCCTGGACAAAGACAAACCAAGCTACATAGGCGGCATACTGGAAATGGCAAACAACCGGCTGTTTCGCTTTTGGGCCGACCTCGATGAGGGGCTAAAAACAGGCAAAGCGCAAAACGAATCTAAACGTGGCGAAGACCTGTTTGAGGTTATTTACAGCTCACCTGAAAAACTAAAGGAGTTTATTCATGCCATGAGCGGTATCCAATTGGGGAATTTTATGTCATTTGCAAAAACTTTTGATTTCTCATCCTACCATAGCTTATGCGACATCGGCGGCTCCGGGGCCATGCTCAGCATTCAAGTGGCGCTGCAGCAACCGCATATGCAGTGTATCAGCTTTGATCTGCCGCCCGTTGAACCGGTTGCCGCTGAGACGATTGAGCGCTTTCAACTAAGCGACAGGGTAAAAACCGTGAGCGGTGATTTTTTTGCCGACGATTTTCCATCTGCCGACATCATCGTAATGGGTAACATTTTACACGACTGGAGCGAAGAGAAAAAACAACTGCTCATTAACAAAGCGTATAAAGCGCTGCCCGAAAACGGGGTGCTGGTTGTAATTGAAAATATCATTGATGAAGACCGCAGTCAAAACGTATTCGGCCTGATGATGAGCTTGAACATGCTAATAGAAACCAAGGAGGGCTTCGACTTTACGCTGTCCGATTTTGAGGGATGGACGCAAAAAGCAGGATTTCGTTCTGTTGATCAGCTACCGCTGGCCGGCCCTACAAGTGCAGCCCTGGCGTATAAATAATGTTAAGCACATACTGTCCGCCTGCCGGCGGATGGTATTAAATAACAATCATTATGAAAGCAAAATCTATTAAAGGAAGCTCAACCGAAGAGATTAAAACCGCTTTAGAAGATAGTATGGCTGATGGATTTAGTCCAACTCTGGCTATTGTATTTATATCCGTCAGCCAAAACAGAACAGCGATAAGCGAATTACTCGATGCGGAGGGTATCGCCATTTTCGGCTGTACCACCAATGGCGAATTCATCGATGAGCAAACAGAAAAGGGTTCAGCCGCCATTCTTTTACTTGATATGAATAAGGATCATTTTCAGATTTATTTTGAAGAATATCCTGAAAAGAATTATCGGGAAGTGGCCATTGGTATTGCTCAAAAAGCTAAATCAACATTTGCCAAGCCTGCTTTTTTAATCGGCCTCAGCCATCCCCAATCGGACGGCGAAGAAATACTACACGGGCTGGAAGATGTGGTTGGTAAACAGGTAAACGCCTTTGGGGGTACGGCCGGAGACGATTATTCTTTCACCGAAACCTTTGTTTTTACCAATGGAAAGGACAGCAACCAAGGCATGATATGTATTGTATTAGATGAAACAAAGGTGAAGGTTGAAGGCATTGCCACTTGTGAGTGGAAAGCGGTAGGTACGGAGAAAACAGTAACCAAAAGTGAGGGCAACCATGTATATACGGTTGATAATATTCCGGTATTGGACATCACCACAAAATATGGCGGCCTTGAGAATATCACTCCGGAAAACAAAGATGTTTTGGTAGAGCTTGCCGCCAATTTTCCATTACAATTGCAACGCGAAAAGGGTGACCCCGTTATGCGGCCGGGCCTGATGATAGACTGGTCGGATCATTCATTTTACACCAGTGAATCGGTGCCCCAAGGATCAAAAGTCCGTTTCTCGTTACCTCCTGATTTTGATGTGATGGAAAAGGTTATAAAAGGAGTTGAACAATTAAAAGCCACCGAAATGCCGGAAGCCGATGCACTGGTTGTATTCAGTTGTGCCGGAAGGATCCTTTCATTGGGGCCGTTGATGACACAAGAATTAGAAGGCTTAAAAGATGTTTGGAAGGTACCCATGGCCGGCATGTTCAGCAATGCCGAATTGGGCCGTGCCACCGGCGGCAACTTGGAAATGCATAACCTCACCACTTGCTGTGTGGCATTAAAAGAAAAAAATACGTGAGGCATTTATATGAAAGCAAAAACAATAAAAGCAGATTCAACTGAAGCAATCGCCAAAGAAATTGATAATGCAACTTCTGATGGTTTTAAACCCACGCTGGCTATCATATTTATATCCATTAAACAGGACCGGGATGCCATCGTAAGCCTGTTGGATGAGAAAGAGATTCAAGTATTCGGCGCTACTACCTCCGGGGAATTTATTGACGGCGAAATAGGCGAAGGCAGCATTGTCATGATGTTGCTCGACATGAATCCAGCTTATTTTAAATTGGAATTTCTTGAAACAAGCAAAGAGGCCGCCTTAGAAACCGCAAAAAAATTAGGTGTTATTGGAAAAGAAACCTTTACCAACCCCTCGTTGATAATAGCAACAGGTGGAGTATTCATAGATGGTGAACAAATTATAGAAGGCATCATACAAGGTTTTGGGAAGCCTTCCTCGTCGAACGGTAGGGAAGTAACTGTATTTGGAGGTATGGCAGGAGATGATTTGTTAGCTGAAAAACCACTTGTTTTTACCAACGGAAAAAGTAGAGACAACGCATTGATAGCACTCATCATTGATGAAGACAAAATAGATGTGAGAGGTATCGCTACTTGTGGCTGGAAAGCTATAGGCACCGCAAAAACAGTTACTAAAAGCGAAGGTAATACTGTGTATACCATAGACGATAAACCAGCATTGGATATGTTAATGAAATACCTTGGCGTTGAGATAAAGCAGGATGACAACAAGAAAATCGTGACATTTCTAAACTCCTGGTATTATCCATTGCAATTGGAAAGAGAAAATGGAGACACTGTCATACGTGCAACCAGATTTGCCAATCGTGAAGACCGTTCACTTATTTGTACTGGAGGTGTGCCTCAAGGGTCAAAAATCAAGTTTTCGCTACCACCAGATTTTGATTCCATCGAAATAGTCGTTGCAGAATGTGAGAGCATTAAGGACAACGCACAGCAGCAAGCCGATGCTTTGATCATGTTTTCATGTGTGAGCAGACATTTATCGTTTGGGGTTTTAATAAAAGAGGAGATAGAACAGGTGCAAAAAGTTTGGGATGCGCCTATGGTAGGATTTTTTACCTACGGCGAATATGGAAAATCAAAAATCGGAAAAAATGAATTTCATAATAATGCCTGTTGTGTGGTGGCGTTAAAAGAAAAATAAAAGCACTCAAATGAAGCATTAATCTTAAACTAAAATCATTTTCTCATGATCAAACTAACCGTCTTATATGGGCATCCTGATGATCCGGAAGCATTCGAAAAATATTATGAAGAAACCCATCTTCCGCTTGTGGTAAAAGCCAAAGGGATCGAAAAATCTGAATTAACCAAGTTTTTGCCGGATGATGATGGCAATGCACCGGCATATTACCGGATGGCTGAATTGTATTTTGACGGACCGGATGAAATGCAGCAAACCATGGAATCTCCGGAGGGACAGGCTATGGCTGCTGATATATCTAATTTTGCAACCGGAGGTGTTACAACGATGGTTGGGGTTGTTGAAAATTAAATTTGAAAAAAGAAATCGAATTATGATCCAGGATTTAAAAAATATTCCGTACCTAACGGCACGGTGGAATGTGGGTGCATCTTTTTTCTACCAATATATTGTCCCTAACGGGACAATATTAAAACGCCGACTCATGCCAAGGTACCCAGAAAAAGGATGGTAAGCGTCCCGTCAGGGACGCGATGTTGGTAGCTAAAAATAACGCCAACCAAGCCCGTGCCATCAGGTACGGAATATCAATAACAATTAGAAACAAAACATAACGTCACACCGTAACATATCAAATATCAATAACCTGCGACCATGAAAGCGAAAACAATAAACGGAAAAAATCCAGAAGAAATTCGATCTGCCCTTGAGCAGGCTGTAGCTGAAGGTTTTCAACCGACTCTCGGATTGGTTTTTGTGCCCTCCCATTTTGTATACACTGGCATAGTGGACCTGCTTGATGAACACGGCATCGCCATCTTCGGAGCCAATACGCCTGATATATTTACAGACCGGGGGATGGCAAATGATGAAGCCGCCATACTGCTGTTGGATCTCGATCCGGACTGTTTTCGCATTATACTGAAATCGTTTCCGTCAGGTGATTACGAGCCGGGGCTGAAAATCGCACAGGATATCGCCCGAATTGGTCTTGAGAGTTTTGACCGGCCTGCATTCATCATCTCCGTTTCCCAGGTTGAGGTACCGGGAGAGGCTATCGCGGAAGGTTTTTTGTCGGGCGCCGGTGAGGACGCTCTCGTCATGGGGGGCTTCTCCGGCGGGAAACCCTTTTGGTCAGATCATGTCGTTTTTAACAATGGTGATCAGAGCAGGCAAGGCATCATTTGTCTCATCATCGATCAGGACCGCGTAGAAGTGCATGGCCTTGCCGTTTCCGGATGGAAACCCGCCGGCACGCCAAAGACGGTAACCAGCAGTAAGGGCAACTGGGTGTATACCATCGACAATGAACCGGCACTGGATGTACTTTTAAGGTTCACCGGCGCAAATGTTGATCTGGATGACAGCAATGATCTGTTGAGGCAAATCGGAAATCCACATCCTTTGCAGGTGATCCCGCAGGAAGGCAGCCCTGTCATGAAGCCTCCCTTACATTTCAACCGTGAGACAGGTGCAACTATGTGTGGTGGTCATATTCCTGAGGGTGCAAAAATTCGTTTTTCACTGCCTCCGGATTTTGATATTGTAGTAACCGTGATCGAAAGCGCTCGAAATCTAAAAGAGCAGACATTACCAGAAGCAGATGCCTTGCTGATCTTTTCCTGCATCGG
>Ga0136556_1001604_pt1 | contig 11196 bp, 10 predicted proteins | sample AntRauTorckE6831_FD_104780 | JGI IMG/M metagenome (GOLD analysis project Ga0136556, IMG submission 104780) | Saline lake microbial communities from Rauer Islands, Antarctica - Metagenome Torckler E6 #831 | ecosystem: Environmental > Aquatic > Non-marine Saline and Alkaline > Saline | place... | reverse complement strand
GTAGTTGATCAAATTCTGGCAGCAGAAGAGGTAGAATAAATGGCTAACCTTCGGGACATACGCAATCGGATATCATCCGTAAACAACACCCAGCAGATCACCAAAGCTATGAAAATGGTGGCTGCTGCAAAACTTCGGAAAGCACAAAACCGAATGACATCCATGCGTCCGTATGCAACTAAATTAAGAGAGGTGGTGTCTCGTTTGGGGTCAACATCTGACGGAAGCAATGCACTGTTGAGAAAACCGGAAGAATTTAGCCGTCTTTTGATAATTGTGGTTGGATCAGATAAAGGACTCTGCGGCGCTTTTAATAACAACTTATTTAAAGTTGTGGAAAAAACGGTTGCTGACGAATATGCAGAATTTCACAATAACGAATCTCTCGACTTCATCACCATTGGCCGCAAAGCCACTAAATACTTTAAAAAACGCGAGTACAACATTGTAGATGAGTTTCCCGGTTTTTTTGACGATCTGAATTACGAAGTCACCGCGGAAATAATGGAACACGTTATCGAAAAATATACGTCTGAGTATTATGATAAAGTGTTGATTAGTTTTAATGAATTTAAAACCGTCATTGCCCAAAACAGGAGAGTGGCACAGGTGCTTCCTGTAGATCCGGCATCCCTGAAAAAAGATGAAAACGAAGATGATTCTTTGAAAACAAGCAATTATATTTATGAGCCTGATTCAGAATCAATACTGGAAGAAATATTGCCAGTATATGTAATTATGCAGCTCTGGAGAGCTGTACTTGAGTCAAATGCTTCAGAGCAAGGCGCACGGATGGCAGCGATGGATAACGCTACCGAAAATGCCAAAGAGCTTGAAGAAGAGTTAACGCTGAAATATAATCAGGCACGACAAAGCGCCATTACAACCGAGATATCTGAAATTGTATCTGGTGCCCAGGCACTTGAAGAATCATAGATCTTTTACTTATTGACGACTGATAGCTGTTGCGGGTTTTATTCCCCCCAGTTAAGAATTTACCCTTTTGAAATGGAGGGATGGAAGAGTGGTCTCGCAAAGCGATCCCTTTGGGGGAATGCGGCGGTCTTGCCCCGAAGGGATAAAACCGTTGAGGCGCAAGTCTCCGGGGGCCGGTTACAGTTTTATATAAATTATTTTAAAGTTTGTGTACAACATATGTGTTGAAAAGCATTAAATTTGACAGACGATATTATGGTTATACGAAAAATATGGTCAAACGGCTTAAACGTCATAACCAAGGAAAGGTGAGAAGTACAAAAGCTTATACGCATTGGGAAGTGATTTGCACTGAAGAATTTAAGACGAAGTCTGAAGCGTATAAGCGTGAGATGTTCTTTAAAAGTATTGATGAATATCAGTTTCTTAAATCTATACATGTGATATAGAAACCGATAAACCAGACCGGAGGGATGGCAGAGTGGTCGAATGCGGCGGTCTTGAAAACCGTTGAGGCGCAAGTCTCCGGGGGTTCGAATCCCTCTCCCTCCGCATTATTTTTTACGCATACATACTGAAAAGTGAATCGCATGGCACGTATTACTATGGAAGTACCGACGATGTAGCTGCCCGGTTAGACGCACATAATGCCGGTCGCCAGCGGTATACGAAAGGCCGGCGACCTTGGGATCTTCACTACGTTGAGGAATTCAAGACGCGAAGCGAGGCCCGAAAGCGTGAGGCGTTTTTCAAAAGCATTGATGGATACCGGTTTTTAAAATCGGAAGGTATTATTTAATGAATTGAGGTATCTGAGGTGCACGTCTCCGGAGGGTTCTCCGCCAGCCGGCGGAAATCCTTTGGAAGAATCCCTCTCCCTCCGCATTATTTTTTTTATTCTAAAGCCCCAAAAATTATTTGGGGCTTTTTTTTTAAATATTATGCTTCTTTTTACGTTTGTGGCGTTAACCTCCTTTATAATCCCGAAAAAATAGAATGAAGTCACGTTTCACCTTTGATATACTGCTTGTTGTTTTTTCAGTATTTTTGTTAACGCCGGCATCGGCACAGGATACACTAAGCATCTCATTACAGGACTTTATAGAAAAAGGTATCCAACGGTCAGGCCAGGCTGATTATCTTTCAAATGTAGTAGACCTTGCTGAAAACACTGCAGATCAAGCCAGAGATCAGCGGGTACTGCCCAGAATAAATCTGAGTACTCAGCACGGTCTTATTCCGGGGGTTCTCAGCCAGCGTGACGACTTATCCGAGAACGAGTATTATCTGGATCCAAATCTATCGAATAACTGGGAAGACTGGGCAATTTTCACACGTGCCGAATTGAATGCCGTACAGCCTATATATACGTGGGGGGCGATTAGGAAAGCCATTAATGCGACAGAGTCTGCAGCTAATGCAGCACAATTTAGGTTTGAGGCTGAGAAATCGGAAATAGAACTTCAGCTCTTTGATCTCTATTATAGCTATCAGCTTGCACTCGAAATGGAGCGTATTCTAAATGAAGCAGATGACCAGCTACGGCAGGTTGGAAATCAACTGGATGATATGCAGGATGAGGGAGACGCAGACCTGGATCAATCGGATATTTTTAAATTCGATATCTTTAAAGCGGAGTTTGAAGTTCAGCGCGAAGAAGTACGGCAAAGCCTTAGTACAGTGCGACGGATCTGGGCCTATGTACTTGACCCGTCTCAACGAACGGTTTATGTACCTGAAAATTTGTTTCTTGATGCGGTTCCATTTGAGCTCGAGCCATATGGTTACTATGAATCAATTGCTATGAATGAGCGACCTGAATTGATGGGTGTGGCTGCCGGGATTAGTGCGGCCAAAAGTCAGGTTGATGCCGTGAAATCTCAGTATTATCCATCCCTGTTTTTAGCACTGACAGGTAGCTATGCCAATACTCCAAACAGGCCGCGTCAATCGAACCCGTTCATAATTAACAGTACGAACTATTCATCAGCTGCTGTAGGACTCAGCTTTCGTCAAAATTTAAATTTTTTGACAACTCAGAAAAAAGTTGATCGTGCCCGGATTCAACGAAAACAAGTCGAGAATCTAAAAAGTGCATTGACAGATGGAATTGTTCTTGAGTTAAATGAAACTTATCGAAAAGCCGCTGTTGCTGAAAGACGAATGATTCAGCTTGAAGAAGTCCTTTCTATCTCAAAGAATTGGGTACGGCAAGAACAGCTGGATTACGATTTTGGTTTTGGTGATGTAAAGGATCTTCTTGACTCTGTACAAAAAGAATTAGAAACCAGAGTTGAATTGAAACAAAATACCTTTGAATTGAATAAAAGAGTAGCAGAGCTTTATAGAGCAGCAGGGATACCCGTGCAGCAGCTTAGTATAAATTAAACTTGATGATTATGTATTTAAAAACACTTGGCTTATTAATTATCTCAATATTTTTTGCAGGATTCGCTCTTGCCCAGGACGGAGAGCAGCAGATCCGCCAGATGTTAAATGAAAGGGATGCAGAGATAAAAAAACTTATCGGTACTGAAGGATCCAGTTATACCCAGGAACAGCGAAATCAACTCAAAGAGATCATAAACGGGGTTATAGATTTTCGCTCAATGGCTGAATTTGCGCTGGAAGACACATATACTGAAATCTCAGAAGAGCGCAGAGAGCGGTTCGTGGAACTTTTCGCGACAATTGTCCGGGATCAGTCTCTGAATCGGCTTGAGATTTACCGCGCGGAAGTGGAGTATGAAGAGATAATAGTAGATGGAAACCAAGCTACTGTAAGTACTGTGGCACAGCTTGAAAATGTGAGAACGCCGGTAGGGTACGAGATGGAAAACAGAGCCGGTGAATGGGTTGTCACAGATTTCTTAATTGACGGAGTATCAACTGCGGGTTCGTACAACACACAGTTTCAGAACATCATCCGGCAGCGTGGTTTTGATGCACTTTTTGATAGTTTAGAGCGCCGGGCAGCACGCTCATCAACGTGATAGTATAATGCTTCATTTCTACCGGTTTGATGGTACGATACATACGAATCTTTATTTCCACCAAATAACCGGTTGGAGAACTCTGTTTTGGCTGCTCATGAATGCAACACCTAATCGGCGTTTTACTTCTGATGCCTGATGGCTACCTTTCTCTCATGAAAACGGCATTGTTGATTGCTCCTTATTTTGTCCCCCGCCGACGCGTGGGATCGTTGCGGCCATACAAGTTCGCCAGTCACCTCACATCATTTGGCTGGAAGCCCGTTGTGTTTACTATTGGCACTGACCAAGACGCACTCACAGAAAAAGAGAAAAAAGCTCTCCGTGATGTAACAGTAAAGCAGATCAATACCCCGTTTGACCGAACAACAGGATCTTCATCTGATCAGAATGTTGAGCCAAAGCATAGGGTGTTGTCTGAATGGTCAGACTGGATCGCTGATTGGTTTGACCGGCAAGTGCCAATGGATACATGGGTTTTTCTTTTTTGGAGCGCCTACACAAAAATCCTGAAGGAGGTACAGAGCCTGGACCCGGACCTGATTTGGAGTACAGGTGATCCATGGTCCGGTCACTGGCTTGGCCATAAGCTATCAAGAGACCTGAAAAAGCCGTGGATTGCAGATTTTCGGGATCCCTGGACGCTCTCCGGCTTAAGTCTTCGAGAGCGATCGTTTTTATCAAACAGGGCTGACCGCAAACTTGAAAAAAAATTTATTACAGCAGCCGATAAAATTATCTTTACGGCACAGGCTACTGAAGATCTTTACAAAAATCACTATTCACTGAACAGTGATAAGACAGATACAATCTACAATTCATTTGAAGATTCCGGATCTAACGAGAAACCAGACATTAGTCAAACATGGCAAGCCGATATTGATGATTCCAAACTGAACCTGATTTTCTTTGGCTCATTCAGGAGACTGAGTCCCATTAACCCGATTGCAGAAGCCATGGCGGAACTTCCAGGAGAATTACAAAAACAGATTAACATTCACTCCTTTGGAACCATTGAATTTAAAGACCTGGAGACACTTAATCGATTTGGAATTTCCGACCATTTCAAGACACACGAAAAAGTTGCGCCTGAACAGGCTAAGGCTGTATTCGAACGTGCCGACATACTTCTTGTAAGCACCAATGCAGAACGTAAATCAATTATTCCCGCTAAACTGTGGGAGTATATGCTATCTGATAAACCGATTCTGTCGATTACACCAAATCCTGAAATTGCTGAAATCCTTAAGGAAACCGGGGCAGGGATTCACTACCATAACAGCAAAACAGCGGAAATTGCCGGCGTTTTGAAACATGCGGCAGAGAGGAAATTACGAGGGGAAACGGTACTCGAGATTGAACGTAAACCGGATCAGATTAAGCAATATTCAGCGAAAAACAATACCCGAAAACTTGCTCAAATAATGGATACCATAACCGGCGATGAGCAGTAAAAAAGATAACTTAACAGAAAAAGCGGGTGTTGTGGTCTTTGCCAGGATCATCACAACCGTGATTGATCTGGCCATTGTGATTGCTACAATTCAGATTCTCTCAAAGACAGAATTTGCTATCATTGGTTACCTGCTGATGGTTCATGAAGTGGCGAGGAATCTTGCTACACTCGGTTTTCCTGAAAGTATTTTCTACTTCTTTGAACGCGTAAGCGGAAGCGCGAAACGAGGTTTTACCGCTCAAACCACATCAATACTTTTAGTTACCGGGTTCGTTGCCGGTGCGTTCGTGTTAGTCGTTAGCTATTTCGCCCCTCAGCTTCTTACAGAGTGGGATACTTCTAACATACAACAAATTCAGGATCTGCTTCCCTGGATGGGATTACTTGCTATACTTGAAATTCCAACATGGCCGGTGACCAACGTCCTTCTTGCACTTGACCGGCAGAAAGATTCTGCATGGTATGAGATGTCAACCAGTCTGCTCTCTTTTGGATGCCTGGTCGTTCCGCTTGCGTTGGGCTATGGTCTTGATATCGCCATCTATGGGCTTGTTATCTACGGTGTGATTCGGTTTGTTGGGTCGTTTATATGGCTGCATCTGGTACTACCCGAGGGCAAGTTATCCGATACAGATATTCCTCTCAAAAAGCAGTTCAATTTTGCACTGCCACTCGGATTTTCATCACTTACCAACAAGCTCAACCGGTACGTGGATAAGTTTGTTGTGTCGATTCTGCTGCCGGCCACGGCGTACGCTGAGTATACTATTGGTGCTCAGGAGGTTCCGATAATTCGGGTGATCCCCTTTGCGGTGGGATCCGTGTTGATCAGCCGTTATGTGAGTCTCCAGCTTGAATCAAAAAAAGAAGAGCTCCTGGCGCTCTGGTACAAGGGTGTTGAAAAAGTGAGTCTGCTGGTCGTTCCGCTCACAATACTCTCTATCATTATCGCCCCGGATTTGATTTCGCTCATTGCTGAGTCGGAGGGTACCGACTATTCTAATGCCGTTCTTCCGTTTCAGATTTATAACCTGATTGTGTTGGTCCGAGTGACCCATTACGGTAGCATTTTGCAGGCGTTCGGGGATACCAAGGGGGTTTTTTACATGAGCCTCAATCTTGTGGTCGCAAATATTATTCTGAGCATCCCTTTTACAATATGGTTCGGAATTGTAGGAACTGCCTTGTCTACGTTTATTGCCAATATCTATAACTGGGTTATTCTGCTCCGGCGAATCGGCGGCCATATGGAACTACCGTTCTATAAAGTCCTTCCATTTCCCTTCTATTTCAGCGTGCTGGGCACATCCATACTCGTTGCGATTCCTGCCTGGTTTGTACGTTGGGCATATATTCAGGAAGAGAATGTTATACTTGGGTTAGCAACGGCCAGCGTTATGTTCCTGATCTCTTTTGCAGTTGTTGGAACGTTGCTTAGGGTCATCACTCTGGACGACTGGCAGAAATTAAAAGACTGGCTGTCCTTTAAGTTTTTGAAATCTAACTGATCGGATTAAGTTTTAGTGTTTTTGTCAAACTTTTAAAGAGGCGTACTAAAGAAATGAGTGTTTTACTGTCTGCTTAGTACAGTTATTCCCTTGTCTGTTTGATGGATATCTGCGGTGAATTCAGGAAACTCTTTTAACCACCGTTTCACAATTCCCGTCTCTTCTTTCCTATTGGTGTCGTGAATGATAATTGTACAACTTTTTGACAAATAATCAGCCAGTAGTGGCAGTGCCGGATAGCGTGCATATTCTACTGTGTTGACAGGAGGCCCATCAACGATCAGAAGGTCAATCTTAATTTCTGGAGAAAAATTCGAGAGATCGTACCATCGGAAATATTCATTGTTTAACTCTATGTCTTTTAGTGGCGTAAACTGCAAGTTAACATAGTTGTTAAGTTCGTGCAGGTGTAACTCTTTCCGGGTGATTTCAGTGTACTCGCTGCTGTGATCAAGACTGATTAGCAAGCCATCAGAGTTGTATTTTTCCAGGCCATACCCATTAATGAGCGTTGTGACGCCGCTGCCTAACTCTAAAATAGTATTGGGTTTGTTAAAGATGATTTGCCTGAGAACCGTTACGGCAAGTTCCGGTGTGGCGGCCCACCCGGTCATAGGTTGGATAGGGGCTCGTAAGGGCAATAGTTTTTGAACTTCGCCGATTGCTTGAATTTTATGCTGCAGCTGTTCAGTTTCGCATTTTTGGAGGCGGTAAATATGAAAAAAAGTAAGGAGTATAAGAAAAGATGTTAATGAAAAGAAAGCAGTGATTTCGGCTGTATTTTCGAGCAACCACCCGGCTATGAGAAGTAAGATTAAATAAATACCAATATGCAGTAGTATATATGGCCAATCTGCATGTTTAATTTTATTCATTGGCGGGTTAAGAATATCCATACTTATTTACAGCAGATTTCTAAAGAGTGGGCATTATTTAAAGAACAAGCATACAAAAGAATTATAAGATTGGCTACCTGAAATTTATAGTTTAAGTCATGTATATAATCGGTTACGGTTTAATAAGTAGTAGACTTTTTATGAATCAGCTGCTCATATAACGCTTCTGTCTTTTTTACTTGTTTGGAAATATCGTGTTCCTTCTCAATTTCAGCTCTTCCGCTTTCACTGACTTTTGAGACGAGCGCCGGGTTTTTATACAGCTTGAGAACGGCATTCATTAGAGCATCAGAATTCCGGGTGGGTGTCAACATACCGGTGTCTTCGTTTTTTATAAGTTCAGGTAAACCGGCATGCTCACTTGCAATGACCGGAATCCCCGTGGCCATGCCTTCTACAGTAGTTTGAGGTATGCCCTCACGGTCTCCATCTTTGGCCTGCACACTTGGCACGAGGAGAATATCATGATCGTAAAGGGCTTTAAAAACATTCGTGTTGTCTGTGAATCCGTGAAATGTGATGCAGTCACTTATGTTGTTTTTATCAGCGTAATCTTTCAAATCCGGTAGCAGTTTACCGTCACCGTATAGATCCATACTAATATCGGGAACCCTACTTTTGAGTTGTTTTATAGCTTCAAGCGCGTATATAAACCCCTTTTTTTCCACGCATCGCCCAACCATCAATAGTTTTGGCCCCGCTTTTTTACGCTGTACAAATTCAATGTTACCGACGTCTACGGCCAGTTTAATGACACTTATTTTATCCGGATCAAATCCAAGCTTTATCAAATTTCGTTTCATATCCTCTGACCCGGCAATTGCCCAGTCCATATGCTTTTGAAGCCGCTGGTACCTTTTTTTCCAGCCAAATTCCCGTGGCAGCCGAATCACATCATGCCCGTAAAAATTAACGATCAGCGGGATTCCGGTTTTCTTTTTCAGGGCTATCAGCCTGTAGGAATCGAGCCCAAAATGACCGTGAATGATATCAGGTTGTTCTGTTTTGGCTGTATCAAAAAGAAATGACGGGCTCATGTTAAACTTAAGCTGTAGCGTATTAACCAACCCATTGATTCCCTTGTGTGGCATCTCATATAGATTCAGATGGTCAGTGAACTCTTTAGCGTAGCATGTTGCAATGACAGGTTCAAAATTTTTGTGGTTTCGAACAAGGCGATCAATGAAAGTTTCTGATGGATTCAGGTATTTGGTTTTAAAATGCAATACTTTCATTTATGAAAAAAGGTAGTGAGAATAGTTAATATTTTTGTTTTAAATTATTGAAATATAATGTTTTAAATTATCCATTGGAGACTTTACTTGCATTAATATAATCGGGGTTCAATATTTACAGTAGAGACGTCGTATCATGGACTATCTGTCTGAAAAAATCGTAAAGAGAATTTTTATATTCTTTCTTATATATCTTCCATTGCAATATGCTGTGGTGGGTATTGTGGGGTATTACTCATCCGAACCGTGGCCTGCGTTTGTATTTCCAGGGTTTAAAAGTATATACGTTTATGGAGACACCTACCAGATCAACCAGTTTATGGTAGAGGTAGAAAGTCCGGATGGAACCGTCCTTCGAGAGTTCGCCCCTCAGCAATTTTTTTATGAGATTCCCAATTCACAAGTCACCGGTTTTCTAAGGTCCAATCTGGATGGCGCGGATGATTTTGAAGCGTTTGATACTGAAACCCGAAATTGGTTTAGAGAGCGTGCTCAGGCGTTAGTCGGTGTAAGCCCAGGGGATCTCTATTATCTGCACAGGCGCCAGTATATGACCAGATTTGATAACAAGCTGAATATTGATTCGGTTAAGGTGCTAAACAGATTTAAGATCGCCGAGGGAAATCTGTGATAGCAAACGATCGCTTTAGCAAATGGATATTTGATAGCTACCATCCGACTGCGAAGGGGCTGGCTCTCTACCGTATTTTTACCGCGTTGATGTTTCTTATCTTTTTGATGCCCGATGCAACTTACTATTCTGATATGGCCGATTTTCCGGATGAATTCTTTTCTCCTCCGCCCGGCCCGATGATGTTCTTTAGTGAATTTCCATCCGCGTGGTTTTTTTATACGATACACGTATTGCTGGCACTATCTTGGGTTGGAGTTCTGCTGGGTTATAAAACCCGATTCTGCTCCTTGGCAGCTGCCGGTTTTATGCTGCTACTGATGGGATTCATCTTCAGTATCGGGAAAGTGAACCATCAGATGCTACTGGTTCTGGTTCCGGGGTTCATGGCATTTTCCAACTGGGGAGCCACATATTCGATTGATTCGAGCAATTCTGATATCAAAGTAAAAGCAGAGGGATGGCCGATTGTGCTGCTTGCGCTGTTTATCGGGTTTATGTTTTTTACGGCTGGATTTCCAAAAATACTCGGGGGTTGGCTGGATCCGGATTCAATGGCGACGCGCGGACACCTGCTGAACCAATATTTTGTTAGGGGACGTACTGAACTGCTGTCGGGATTTGCTGTAGAACTTGATCTGCCGTGGGTATGGTCATTCTTAGACTGGGCGACAGTTGTTTTTGAAGTCGGGTTTCTTGTTGCCGTATTGCGTTCCGAATGGACCCGACTCTTTGTTTGCTTTGCCGTGTTGTTCCACTTTTCTACGATGCTTACCCTGAATATCGCGTTTCTTGTAAACTTTCCTGCTTATGCTGCGTTCTTGCCATGGGACAAAATTCACAGATGCTTGAAACCGCGATTATCATCTTTTAGGGTAACCGCATCCTTGCCACTCACTTTTGGATCCGCGCTTTTTATGCTCTTTGCAGTTATCAAAATGATTGATAAATCTGCGGTTTTTTTGCCGGATAATGAACCGAGTTTTAATGAGGTTACGATTATCGGGACAGCACTGATAATTGTGATCGTTCTTGGAATCAGGAAAATCGGCGAACTGAAAGCGAATTTACGAACCTGAGTGCGATTAATAAACCAATCTATTTAAGCAGATTCCGGGGCAAAATACTTTTTGGACAGCCTCAGGAAGGGGGATGTCCATCAGAATTTTGATAAACGAAATGAACATCCCTCTAACTGTAGGAATCCCGATGGGGAAATCTCGCCATATTAGGGGAGATTTCTGTATTCGGTTTCTATAATCGAACTCAGGTTACGACCTTTAAAGTACTCTTTTGAACAAATCCGGCGTTGTTTTAATGTAGCGGTCGAGTAGGAGATACCAGGGAAACCCCACCAGGATTAACTGCATCACAAATGCATCAAACCGAATGTTCATAGTCATGGTAATTCCCATGTGCATCCCGATAAGCATCAGAGTTGTAAGCGGTCGGATTTTCTTAAACCACATTGTAAACCCGATAAGCTCGGTTAGCCAACCGATGAGCAGAATCACAGAGGCAACAATGGTACTTTTCAGTGC
>Ga0136556_1001597_pt1 | contig 11229 bp, 10 predicted proteins | sample AntRauTorckE6831_FD_104780 | JGI IMG/M metagenome (GOLD analysis project Ga0136556, IMG submission 104780) | Saline lake microbial communities from Rauer Islands, Antarctica - Metagenome Torckler E6 #831 | ecosystem: Environmental > Aquatic > Non-marine Saline and Alkaline > Saline | place... | reverse complement strand
CGAGGATTTCGGTGAGTCCGTCGTCGGCTTGGATGACTCTGATATGGTCTGTGTGGACGCCCCTGTGCGAGCTGTTCTCACGCTCGTCTTTGAGCGTACCGTCGGCGTAGGCGAACCAGACTTGCATCGAGGCCTCATCGGGGCCGTGTTCCTGTCTGTCTTCGAGATGGGCGCCGAGGAGGTCGATTTCTTCGTAGGCACAGTAGACCGCCATCAGGCATCACCCCCGATACGGGTGTTGAGTTCTGCGACGACTTCCATCACGACCTCCTCGTTGTCTCCCTCGTTGGCTTGCTCGGCGAGGTCGTCGGCTGCCCCTGCAATCAGACTGTCGACGGCTTCCACGGTGCGGTCGCCTTGGATATGTTGTCGGGCGTCGTATTCCGCCGGCATCTCTTCATCTCGCTCAGCGAGTCGGCTGTCGAGTTCGGTGGCGAGAGCGATGGCTTTGAGGTCTTCGTCTTCGCTGTCGGTATCGATGGAGTAGTGCATCAGTTGGTCTCGGAGTTCCTTGATGACTTCGTCGGCGTTGACTTCGACGCTGTTCTCCGTGTCGAATCCGCTGCTGTCGTTGTCGATGGACATACTATCGTCTAATCGGTGGTTGATTTCCGGACTGTTTTCGAGACTATTCGGACATCAGACGTCCGCTGTATGGTGTTTTCCTTGTTCTGGGCCGTTGTCAGCTCGGCCGGATGCTGTTAAGCCAAGGGGTGCTTATAAACGTGTGTATCAGCTAGGTTGATATGTTCTCACCAGTCCTTAGTATCCCCCCTCGCGTGCGTCAATCTCCGCAATCACGTCAAGCAACACCTCACGGTCGTCCTCGTCCGCCCGGTGGGCACTCTGCGCGAGGTCGTCGGTGTATTGGCGGATGATGTCGTCGGTGATCGACTCGATGTCGTCGATTGCGTCGCGGGGGTCAATGTGGGTGGGAGGTTCGTCTGTGTAGGAGATGCGACTGTGGACTTCCACGGCGGCTGCCGCGGGGCCGACGACATCGTCGGTTTCGTCGCCGGTGGCTTCGTTGATGAGGCCATCACGGATGGAGGCGAGAATCTCGTCGGCGACATCGGCGGTGCTGTTTTCGGCGCTGAACGTGATCTTGGCGTACTGCGAGTTTGCGTGGGACATGGATGTGTCTCTGATGGGGGTTGTATTTTCTCGACTACTTCGCGATCTGTACCGTCGTGTGTCGGGTTCTGTGGTGGGGTTGGCCTAGTTCTGAGTTTCTGTCATATCTCGGCGTTTAGAGTGAGGTGCGATTTCTACTTAGTACTTTTAGTTTTCATTTGACATTTTATCTCAAGTGAATCTTGGACTCTTAGAGCTTGAAGAGTGGTTTTAGAGATCGAGTTCGACTGATTGGTTCAAGGAACTTCACTTTCGGGGGTTGGTTGAGCGCGACAAGGCCGGGAAGTTCTAATTATAAATTTTCTGTATATTAGGCCAGACTACGCCAACAGCGAGACTCTTCTTTCCCTCGAGTTCCCCGATGAGGTTTCCATCGGAAGTCAGGGTTGGCCTCCAGCGATGGGGGTTCTTCGAAATTGCGAGTGAAGTGGATCCACACCCAGAGAGTCTTGGTGTTGGGACATGCGTTTACTGCTCTCGGATCACCCGCCTCGGATATGAATTAAGTGAGACGGGACATCTTGGTAGTTTATGACAGACAATCCTCAGATTGATCCGTTTACTTCACTTACAGAACTAGCCGAGCGCATCCACTCCGGCGATTTCACTCCAACTGCGGCAGTCGAGACCTATCTCGACCGCATCAAGGAAGAAGACGACAAAATCAACGCCTACACCAACGTCATCGCGGAGCGTGCCCGCGCCGCAGCCAAGGAGAGCGAAGAAGCTCTCGACGCGGACGAAGAAGTCGGCCCTCTTCATGGCGTCCCAATCGCTCTAAAAGACCTCGGCTTCGCCAAGGAGGGCGTCCAGATGACATCTGGTTCGCAGCTGATGGCCGCGACCGGCTTCACGCCGGGACATACCGCCCCCGTCGTCAAGCGGCTCGAAGACGCCGGTGCAATCGTCCTCGGAATGACAAACACCCCCGAGATGGGCCACAAGACGGTCACTGACAACGACGTCTTCGGCCCGACCGCCACACCGTTCAACACGAACTATAACGCTGGAGGCTCGTCCGGCGGGTCGGCGGCAGCCGTCGGCGCCGGCATGGCTGCCGCTGCCACCGGAAGCGACATGGCCGGTTCCATCCGCATTCCAGCCGCCGCTTGCGGCGTCTTCGGCCTGAAGCCATCGTACGGCCTCGTCCCCATTACGTCTCGACCCAACGCCTTCGACGGCGGAGAACACCACGTCACGTTCGGCCCGATCACTCGCAGCGTCGAAGATACTGCCGTGCTGATGGATGTTATGTCCGGTATGCATCCCGGTGACCCCTCCAGCGTCCCCGTCGACATCGACTACACTGGCTCCGTTGACCGAGACATCAGCGACCTCCGAATCGGCTACACGACCGATATGGGCGTCTTCGATGTCGACGAGTCGGTCACCGGAGTCGTCGATGAAGCCGTTACTGCACTGGAAGACGCCGGCGCCACCGTCGAAGCAGTCAGCATCGACCACGGACTCTCGATGGAGGAGCTGCTCAACGCGGCGCTGGCTACCGACGAGTTCGTCAAGGGCAACGAGATCTTCAAGCAGACGAAGGGTATCGACATGCTCGAACACGAAGAGCAGGTCAGCGACAGTCTGATCGAACTGGTGGAGATGACCGAAGACCACCTCGGTACCGAGAGCGAAGCTGCCGCCGACCTCCAACGCACCCAGCTCTATGACGCCGTCGAGGAGGGTCTCGCAGAGTACGACCTGATCGTCACTCCAACGATGGCAACCGAGGGGCTCGACCTCCACAGCGACCGCGGACTGGAGTTCGAGCAGTTCCTCACGTGGCCGTTCAACCTAACCGGCCATCCTGCGTCGTCCGTACCCGCCGGTCTGACCGGGGGGAACGGTCTGCCTGTCGGTATGCAGATCGTTGGCCAGCGGTACTCCGACGACACCGTGCTGGCCGCGAGTGCCGCTGTTGAGCGCCAGCGTCCGTGGGAATCACTCTACCCACGGCCGTAGATATTGGTTGTCAGGAGAGGGTATCATAGAACGGTTCACATACCTGCCTCGAACGGTAAGTACAGATTGTCTGTGTGATAGTTGGAGATAAAAGATTCAATCGGCCGTTGAGTTCGGGTAACACGTGTTTTTTGAGGTTTCAGTCCACAAAGTGGTCTTGTGACTTCGAATATTTCGGAGCAGGAGACATCTATCAGTCGTCGGGTTATTGAAGCGGTTGCTGAGGAATGTGGAACCGCACCTGCCAATCTGCGAGAACCTCTTCACAATGCAATTGACCCCGATGCACTGGATGCTCTCTACTCCGGAGACAGAAGTCCCAGCCTGATCGAGTTCACATACAACGGCTACCGAATCGAGATAGACGATCGCAAGATTACGCTCCACGAACGCTCATAACCAATCAGCGGGAAGCTCGTCTTCGTGGGTAGCCAGCAGTTCAAGCAGAGGCCTGATCTCGTCGAACTTCGGCCCTTTCATCACTTCGTGGGTCTCCTCGTTCCACTCGATAAATCCGTACTCATTCAACTTCGGTAGGTGAACGTGTTGCATCGACACGAGGCGTTCAACGGCATCAGCCTCACCCTCAGAGCCAGCGATAACGACCGGTGAATCGTCCTGTGGGTTGTGATCTAACAATGCGATCAGAAGCTTGCGTCGCTGAATATCACCCAACGCATCCACCATATCATCAAAAGAGACAGTGGCGCTGATCGTTTCCATACCTGCACACCAGAGACTACACCGATAATGCCCTCACAACTTCACGTAACGCTTTTTTTTGATTAACTGAGCAACAAGTTTTGGGGGAAAGACCTTGTCTCACTCGTATTTGTTCAATACGCAGACCTAATTTATAGCCAGTTCACCGAAGGGCAGAGTGAAAATATTCCTGTGTGAATCGTTCTATGACACCCTCTGTCAGGATAGTGGTTCTCGCAGAGGCGGCATTGGTGAAAACGCCATGAAGCATGACGTTTGCCCCCTCATGTGGTGGTTACGCTACCCCAGTCGGCGTAACTTATCAAGCGTGTACCCCGGTCTGAGCCATCCCAGAGCTGTCTTGGCCGCCAAAGAACCATAATGGCAGAACTAAAACTTATCTCCCGAACATCATGACCGATCATCGTGTACGGGAGCAGGCCGAGAAGCTAGTCGACTGGTGCGTCGAAATCGAATCTGGAGACACAGTCACGATCATCGCGAACGAGGCTGCAAAGGAGTTGGTGACCGCACTTCACGCGGAACTGGGCAAACATGGAGCCGAGCCGGTCACGGTGTACGCTACACTGGACAAGAGCAGCGGTCTTTCGGGTGAGCCGATGCGGGCATTTCTGAAGAACTACGACGGAGAATTCGACACCCCCGCTCATTTCGAAGCGCTCGTCGACGCGAGCGACGCTCTCATCGGTATTCGGTCAGATGTGAATACGAACGTACTCAACGATGTCCCCGCGGAGACGAAGCAACGCCGGGCGAAGGCGATGATGCCCATTATGCAGGCGCTCATCAAAAACGAGCAGGCCGTTGGCACCCAACATCCGACGCAGGCGTGGGCCCAGAACGCCGGAATGTCCTTGCCCGAGTACAAGGACTTCGTCTACGACGCGATGTTGCGCGATTGGTCTGCTGTCGAGGAGAAACAGGAGCCACTCCGTGAGCGGCTTGAATCGGCAGATGAGGTGCGCATTGTCGGGCCAGAGACGGACATCGAGATGCACGTCGACGGAATGCACGCGGTGAGTGATCTCGGCGAGCGGAACTTCCCCGGTGGCGAGGTCTTCACCGCCCCTGTCGTGGATTCAGTCGAGGGTGAGATCTGGTTCGACGTTCCGGCGCTCGTGCAGGCCCACGAAGTCGAGGACATTCACCTTACGTTGGAGGGTGGGTCAGTCGTGGAGTATTCCGCAGGGAAGAACGAGGAAGCTCTCGAATCAGTCCTCTCAATGGACGAGGGAGCGAGCCGCATCGGCGAACTCGGTATCGGCATGAACGAAGGCATCGATCGATTCACACGGAATATGTTGTTCGATGAGAAGATGAGCGGGACTATCCATCTCGCACTGGGAAAGGCGTTCGACATGAACGTCGGCGAACAGCGCGAACAGAACGAGAGTGCGATCCACATCGACCTCCTCAAGGATATGAGCGAGGGGCGGCTCGAGATCGACGGCGAAGTGGTACAGGAGGGCGGCGAGTTCGTCTGGGAACAGTGAGCAGCGATAGGCCCGTGAATATCGCCGCTGGCGGTTCGTTGGGGCCTCGACGCGTTCGGTCTCCAACACCGAATCCTAAGTGTGTAGAATTGTTGTCTCGAACCTATGCCAACAATTGAAACGAACGGTATCGAGACCTATTACGAAGACTACGGGAGTGGGCATCCTATCGTGGTATTGCACGGCGCGCTTGCGGATCATCAGGTATGGGCCGAGCAGCTCCAACCGCTGACTGATGACTACCGCGTTCTTCTCTACGACCTTCGTGGCCACGGGAAGACGGGTGGCTCAGACCACGACCGCTATACTCTCGAGACGTATGGAAGCGACCTTGCGGCCTTTATTGACGCGCTCGATCTCGACCAACCAGTTGTCCTTGGCCACTCGTGGGGCGGGATGATCGGGTATGGGTTCGCCGACGCCCACCCCAAAAAGCTCTCGACCCTCATTACTGTCGGTGCGATGACGCCGGAATCGTTCTCGACCGGCGAGCGAATCTTCCAAACCGCACACACTCGAGTAATCATGCCACTAATGACGAACGAGCGGGTGCTGAATGCCGGGATGTGGGTTCAGGAGACGGTCTTCGGCGACGATTCGACGCCGGACATGGACGAGCTAGAGGGGCTGCGAGCAGCCCATGAGTGTGAGATGCCGGAACTTACAGAGGAGGAACACACCAAGATCTTGCAGGCGACGCGGGAGTACATCGCGTCGAGTTGGTCGTGGGATCTATCGGAAGTTCCTGCCTTGATCCTGTATGGGGAGAACGAGCCGTTCATCGACGCCCACGCGCAGTTCCTCGAGCGACGATTCACAGACTGTAGGAGCGTGGAGATACCCGAGGCGAGTCACAACTCGCAACTGGACAATCCGGAGTTCATCCGCACCCGGATTCGGGAGCTTCTCGCCGAGACGCTCGACCGGGAGAAGCAGAGGACTACAAATCCCCCGAAGAGAAGTGAGTAACTTTCAGATGTCACCGGAATCACGAGTGAGACAGCAGGCAGAGATGCTAGCCGACTGGGCCGTCGACATCGGCTCCGGTGGTACGGTCACGATCGTGGCGACATCTCCCGCGAAGGAACTCGTCACGGCACTCCACGGAGAAATTGGGAAGCGGAGCGCGGAGCCGGTGACGATCATGGCGTCGCTGGACACGACTATCGGCCCGTCGGGGGAACATGTCGCCGAGTTTCTCTCCAACCACGACGGCGAGTTCGAAACCCCGAGCCACCTGCAGGCACTCGTCGAGGAGACGGACGTGATGATCGGCATCCGGAGCGACACGAACACCCACGTTCTCAGCCACGTCTCGAACGACATCCAGCAACGACGGGCCAAGGCGATGGCCCCCATCCTCCAGACGCTCATGGGGATGGAGCAAGCCGTCCTCACTCCCCATCCCACCGACGCATGGGCCCAACGGGCTGGGATGTCCCTCCCCGAGTATGAGGACTTCCTCTACGGGGCGATGCTCCGCGACTGGGAGACACAGGACGAAAAGCAAGAACGGATGCGCGAGCGGCTGGAGGCCGCTGACGAGGCTCGTATCGTCGGCCCTGACACCGATCTGACGATGTCACTCGACGGGATGCACGCGGTCAACGACATCGGCGACCTCAATTTCCCGCCGGGAGAGGTGTACACCGCGCCGGTCGTCGACTCCATCGAGGGGGAGATCCGGTTCGACGTGCCCAGCATAATGCAGGGTGAGGAAGTCGCCGACGTCCACCTTACGCTGGAGGACGGTGTCGTCACGGAGTACAGCGCCCGACGGAACGAGGCAGCACTCGAATCCGTCCTCGAGACCGATATAGGTAGCAATCGAATCGGCGAGTTCGGCATCGGGATGAACCACGACATCGACCGCGTCACGAAACAGGTCTCGCTGGACGAGAAACTTGGCGGGACTGTCCACCTCGCCTTGGGGCGAGCCTACGGGCGAACGGTCGGCAAGGGATATGAGCGAAACCAGAGCGCCATCCACGTCGACCTGATCAAAGACATGAGCGAAGGACGACTCGAACTCGACGGTGAAGTGGTGCAAGAGGACGACGAATTCGGGTGGACGTAGTCTCATCGCTTCTCACGCTATCGAAAAGGCACTACCGAAAATCGTTAGTCGGTTTGAAATCGCGTACGCCCCTCCTTCACCTCGTCGCGCATCTCTTCGAGATCGGCCAGCAAGGCATCGAGATGCTCGTCGACGGCGTCTTCGCCCTCGAACTCCGCGATGAGTTTCAAGTCTTCCTCGATCCCCGCCTTGTGCATCTGGATCTCCTCAACGGCAGAGTAGTCCAGCGAGGCGTAGGCGATGTGATGGGGAACTACCCACCACCCGACGTCCGTCTCCTCGTCGGGATAGGTGTCCGCGGCGGCCGGCAGATTTTCGAGGGAGTCGAACTCTTCGTAGACGAGTGTCGCCATCCGCTCGGCTAACGGCATCAACCGCGTCGTGAGTTCGACCCCCTGTTCGCCGAATATCTCCTTGTACTGCTCAGGTGGCAGTTGTTGGACGTCCCATCCTTCCAGCGTGCCGGCCTGTTCGTATTCTTCCCACCGCGGCTGTTCGGCCCTGAGGAACGCGTCTGCGTCACCGAGTACTCCAACGACGATGCTCCCTCTGTCGGGATTTGGGGCTTCATTCAAACCGAACGAGAGCCCGGCACATCCGTCCATCTCAGGGGCTCGGTCGATCGCGCCGAGGAGGTACTCCCGGACGAACTGTTCGGCAGTCGCCTCGCTGTCGGTAACGAAGGATACTCTTGCAGGCATGACATTCACGCTGTGGTTTCAGTAGTCAATTAATCCCCCGTCCCCTGAATTCCCTGTCGACGCTCGTAGACATCGCCGAGGAACTCTTCTAGCGCCGTGTTGAACTCTCCCGGTCGCTGCAGAGAGACGAAGTGGTCTGCTGTCTCGATTTCACGCACGCGGACATCAGTCGGTGCGCGGCGTAACCGCTCGGCTTTGCCCTTGATCAGATCTGCCCCCTGCTCGCCGTAGACGTACAATACGGGCACGTGGAATGCGGTTGGGGTCGTGCCGATATAGTCGAGGCCGGCCTGCAGATATGCGGTGTACACGTCCCTGCCAACCCGATCGCTCGCGGCTTCCTCGTACTCGCTGACGGTCATCCCCAGTCCGTCGACCTCGGGATTCGCCTCTCGCTCTGTGTTCTCGAGACGCTTCACGATCGCCAGTTGCGCCCGTTCGACCCGGTCTTCGCCGACAGCGTCTTCGAGCCGATGGATCACTGGCTGGAGGCGGATGAACGCTCGCTCCCAGACTTTCTCGCCGACATCAGTACGCGCATCGGCGAAGATGAGGCCGGCGACGTCATCGGGGTACTGGTGTGCGTACTCGGCGATGATGAGTCCGCCGTAGGAGTGCCCACAGAGTACGGGGCTTTCGACATCCAACTCCTCAATGAGTGTCCGTAAGTCGTCGACGAGTAGCGAAACCGAGTATTCAGACGGATTACCGGTCTCGGTCTTCCCGTGGCCGCGGCAGTCGTAGGTGATCACCTCGTATGTGTCTTCGAGGGCGTCGACCTGTGGTCGCCACGTCCGACGATCCATCGTGAGTCCGTGGACGAAGACAATTGGTTGTCCCTCACCGTGTCGCTCGTAGTAAGTGTCGACTCCGTTCGTTTCCACGTGCGGCATTGCAATCGCTTATCTCGGTATTGTTTCACTCTGTCATCACTTGCTTTACGGTGAAGGTGGAGAAGAGCGGCAGGCCTGACAGAAGGCTATGCGGTGCTTCAAGTCTCGACTCGTGGGGTCACTACTCATAAACAGATCAATAGTATCAACTTCTGATAGAGATCGGGTGCAAGATGTAGTACACAGTAGATGGTTTCGCTACCGAACCATTTTGTTCAGGAAGCCTGTTAGCCATTGCTATGACTCTTGATGCGGGGTCGATTTCCGTCCTCTGCGTTGACGACGAACCCGGTCTCGCAGATTTGACTGCAACGTTTCTGGAACGGTTTGATGATCAATTCGCTACGAGTACGGCAGAAAGCGCACAGGAAGGCCTTGAGTTTCTCGCTGAGAATCGCGTTGACTGCATCGTCAGTGACCACGATATGCCCAGAATGGATGGTCTCGAGTTTCTCGAAGCAGTTCGGGCAACGAATCCCGAAATTCCATTCATCTTGTTTACCGGCCGCGGCTCCGAGGAAATCGCCAGCGACGCGATTTCAGCGGGTGTCAGCGACTACATGCAAAAAGAGTCGGGGAACGACCAGTACGCCGTGCTTGCCCAGCGGATACGGAACGTCGTTAACAGATACCGGTCACGCGTGCAAAAACAGGAAGTCGAAACGAGAGCTGAAACGATTCTCGAAGCCTCGCCCGACGCGATTTTGGTCAGCATCCATAATGAATTCGTCTACGCGAATACGGCCGCCGTTGAACTCTACGATGTCTCCGACCGGGCTGACCTGCTTGGCCGGCAGGTCGGTGAGTTCATCCACCCGGATTACCGCGACGAGGTTGACCAGCAATTACAGGCGGTCGAATCCGGCGAACAACCTACCGACCACATCCCGAGGACATTGTTGACGCTTGAAGGTACGGAACTCCCGGTTGAAGTGACCGCTCGCCACGTGACATGGGAAGGCGAGTCCGGTGTCGTTGCAATCGTTCGTGACCTCTCGGAGCAAGAGGAACATATTCGGCAACAAGAACGGTACGAGGCCTCGTTCCACGGTGCCTTCGACGCGATGGTCGTCGCGGACGACGAAGGCCGGTATATCGAGGCAAATCAAAGTGCGTGTGAGCTGTTCGGACTGGAGAAAGCAGAACTTCTTGGCCAGTCGATCGAGGATTTTCTTCCCGACGACTATGATTTCGCGGCAGCGTGGCGAAAGTTCGAAGATAGTATCACAGATAGAGGCACGCTAGAAATCATCCGTGACGACGGGGAAAAACGAGTCATCGAATACGCCGCAACGGCGAATATCGTCAGTGGGGAGCATCTCTCGGTACTTCGTGACGTGACTGATCGGGACAATCGAGAGGAAATCCTCCGAGAGATGTACAATATCATCTCGAACCGCGACCAGCCATTTGCAGAGCAGGTAGAGGCACTGCTCGAATTAGGGCGACAAGAACTCGATGTCGCCTACGGCACACTCTCGGAGATTCGAGGAGAGGACTACATTTTCGAGATCGTGGCTGCTGACGACGAGAGCATTCAGGCCGGGGATGTCGTCCCCGTGTCGGCAACGAACTGTGAGATTGCCGCGAATACGGAACGAACACTCGTCCTTGGTGACATCGAACGAGATGCACCCGAGGAGACGGATCGAGCGGGCTTCACCGAATGGGGAATCTCCTGCTATCTGGGTGCGCCCGTCTTCGTCGACGACGGCGTGTACGGAACGTTTTGCTTCTATGATACCGAACCCCGCGCGGGACAGTTCTCCGAGTGGGAGGTGACACTTGTCGATCTCATGAGTCGATGGGTGAGCTACGAACTCCAGCGCAAGCGAGCGAATGTCCGTCTCAAAGAGCAGAACGAGAAGTTAGAACAGTTCGCGTCGATCGTCTCGCATGACCTTCGCAATCCGTTGAACGTGATGGAGGGCAACCTCCAACTCGCCGAGGAGACAGGCGAGCAAGACCATTTCGACAAGTGTCACCGGTCGATCGAGCGGATGAACACCCTGATTGATGATCTCTTGTCGTTGGCCCGAGCGGGAAGGATGATTGACGAGACAGAGTCCGTGTTGCTCGCCGCACTCGTCGAAGAGTGTTGGAACGGTGTCGATGTCGAGAACGGGACGCTCCAGCTGGAACTTGATCGAACGACAGAGATTCACGCCGATAGAAGTCGGCTGCGACAGCTCTTTGAGAACCTCATTCGAAATTCGTTCGACCACGGGAGTGACGACCTG
>Ga0136556_1001593_pt1 | contig 11238 bp, 19 predicted proteins | sample AntRauTorckE6831_FD_104780 | JGI IMG/M metagenome (GOLD analysis project Ga0136556, IMG submission 104780) | Saline lake microbial communities from Rauer Islands, Antarctica - Metagenome Torckler E6 #831 | ecosystem: Environmental > Aquatic > Non-marine Saline and Alkaline > Saline | place... | reverse complement strand
TGGGCTTGAAGTTGGGCTTAAAGTTAGGCATCAAATTAGCGATCAAGTTAAGAATCACCTGAAACAATATAAATTTTAATTATGGATACTAAAAATATAATCAACGATCAAATTTGGGAGCAAATTTACAATCAAGTTAGCGATCAAGTTAGAGATCAAGTTTGGTATCAAGTTAGGGATCAAGTTAGGGATCAAGTTAGGGATCAAGTTCACGATCAAGTTTGGAATCAACTTGGGAATCAAGTTAGAAATCAAGTTTGGGATCAAGTTTGGGATCAAGTTTGGAGTCAAGTTAAGAATCACCTGAATCAATATAAATTTTAATTATGAATAATAAAAATATAATCATCGATCAAGTTAGACATCAAGTTAGCAAACACGTTAACAATATATTTCGGAATCAAACTAGGGATCGAGTTAGGAATCAAGTTGACTTTCACCTGAATCAATATAAATTTTAATTATGGATACTAAAAATAAAATCAATTATCAAGTTAGCATTCAAGTTTGGAATCAAGTTAGGAATCAAGTTAGTAATCAAGTTAGGAATCAAGTTTGGAATCAAGTTTGGAATCAAGTTAGGAATCAAATTAGTAATCAAGTTAGTAATCAAGTTAGTAAACAAGTCATGCATCAAGTTGAGGATCAAGTTAGTAATCACCTGAAACAATATAAATTTTAATGATGAATACGGTTAAATACTGTAACTGTGACAAAATGTCTCACCTGTGACAAAATGTCACAGTTATATAAGTAAATGAGACATGAGTGAGACAGAATAACACATATGTGGGGTATAGGAATTATAAGAATATAGATGTAAAGATAAAAATAATGAATATAAAATCGAGAATCAAGTTAATAATCACCTGAAAGAATATAAATTTTAATTATGGATAATAAAAATATGACAGATAAAATCAACTATCAAGTTTTCGATCAAGTTTACAGTCAAGTTTTCAGTCAAGTTAGGATTCAAGTTTGGAATCAAGTTAAGGAGCAAGTTTACGATCAAGTTAGCAATCAAATTGGCAATCAAGTTGGGTTTCAAGTCAGGAATCAAGTTAGCATTCGCCTGAATCAATATAAATTTTAATATTAATATTAAAATAATCATTGACAAAAACAATTAAATCCACAATATAAACATCATGAATATAACAGATAAAATCAATAATCAAGTTTTCGATCAAGTTTACAGTCAAGTTTACAGTCAAGTTGTCAGTCAAGTTAAGGATCAAGTTAGGGATCAAGTTTACAGTAAAGTTAGGCATCAAGTCAGGAATCAAGTTAGCATTCGCCTGAATCAATATAAATTTTGATATTAATATTAAAATAATCATTGACATTAATAAATCCATAGTCATTATGTTTTCCATGGTTGCAGTGATTTATATCGTTAAAAATATTCCATCGCTGAAAATTAACCATAATTAACTATTGACAAAAACAATTAAATCCACAATATAAACATCATGAATATTATTAAAGACACTATCCGCAAAGTTAAGAATCGTGCTGCATACAAGGTTACAATCGATGTAATCAAGGATTCAGGATCAATTCATAATAAGAATTTTATCGTATGGGGAACACGCAGCAAAGCCGTGGGACAACGCGCAATGCACCTGCGCAACGTTACACAGAAGGCATCTGTAGTCAATTTTTAATAGGTATAGTATCCTATGGTTGAAAAGTGAGTGATTAAAAAACTAAAGTTTCCCCACATTTTGGAGTAGTGACCAAAATGTGGGGTTTTTTATGTAAACATTTAGGGATTTCACTCCACCATTCAAAATAAAGTAACTAGCTGAAATAAACTGATCAAATAGGGTGAGCGTCCCATTTTGGCCATTTTATCATAAAATAGGCATAAATCAAGCATAAAAATAAATTATTTAAATAGTTGACAAAATGTTATATTATGCTAACACGCCCGAACCCGCTTAAACACTAGGATTCATTTAGTTTTCCCCATAGGGATAATTATGTTTATTTGTATCATTTTTGTCAAACTAAAAATAAATTTTATTTTATCTTGCAATTAGGTTATATTGTAGTAAGCATCATTAATTTTGACTTAATTAATTTTGAGTAGTGAATAGTTGAACACTAAAACTATCTGTAAATAAGAATTGACTTAATCAATTTAATCAATTTTAATACTGGCTCACTCAAATCAATCAAATCACTCAAATCATTATGAACAAATATACACAGAATCTTCAAAGCGAATTAAATAACTGCGGGAAAATACCCGAAATTGAAATAGAAGTCATAAACACTAAAGGTGAGCAAGACTTCGTTATTTGCGAAATTTTCTTTAAGGGTAACAGTATCATGGCCGAAAGGGATGCTGTTAGTGAGAAGGAAAAACGGTCAATCTTTATTGCAACCGATAAGTTAGTAGTAGATTCATGTTTTAGTCTTGACGAACATTTATATGCATTACTTGACCTAGTTCATGAATCAATCAACGCAGGCGAAATATTTAAATTAGTATAAAAAACTTGACAGAAGATTTTCAATCTATTTAATCATCACTTCACTTTCATCCAAATCACTATGAAACATCAAATTAAATCACTCGCTCATTCTATGTATAAAGAAGCAATACCAGTCAAAAAGATTGGAATTCTTCTAAAGGCTGAAAAGCTTTTATCAACTTATGTATATACCACATACTCAAAGTTCAAAAGTGATTTCGGATTTAGTTATTTCGCTGGCATTAATTCAAGTTCAAAAATTATCAAAGGAAAGAAAAAAGAGTTTAACACTTTGATTCTTTACTTATCCGCATCAAGAAACGCAGGTGTTGACATTTGTTCTCATGCTTCAACTGGATGTCGTCTTGCTTGTCTTGTAGAAAGTGGTCATTCACGTATGGATAACTTTCAAAAAGTGCCAAGAATTCATATTTCAAGAATGGTTAAAACTTGGTTGACTGTCTATCGGCGCGATATTGTTGAAAAAGTGTTGTCCCATGAAATCAAAGCAGGTAAGAAAAAGTTTAAAAACTTTGTAGTTCGCTTGAATGGAACAAGTGATTTAGATTTTTATTCTATCTATGCTAAATTTCCAAAAATTCAATTCTACGATTATACTAAAAATCCTAATCGTGTCCCGTTGGATAATTATCATTTAACGTTTTCATTCAGTCAATCGAATAAAGCTCGTATGGCTCACTACAAGCAAGCGATTGAGCGAGAGCAGGCAATTGCCTTCGCGATCCGTAAAGACGATTTTAAACGTGCTTTACAGCTTCCTGAGTGCTTCTCTATGGATGATACTGATCTTAGATTCTTAGATATTGGTAAATATGGTTTATTAAAGGTCAAATTAACTGGCAATGAACAAAGTGGAGTTGATAACGGATTTATATTATCATTTGATCAACTTAAAGACATTATCAATCAAATCGAATCATAAAGGAAGGAAACAATTCTATGAAAAAAAGTAAAGCATTAGTCAAACGAATTAAAAAGACAATCGTGAGTAAGAATAAATTGCGACGGAAGAAGTAACGTGTAAAGATCATTCAATCCCCTACCCTGAAAATGGTTAGGGATTTTTTTGAATATTTTTTGAAATAAGTATTGCAATTAAGTTATATTGTAGTAAGCATCATGAACTATTCATTACTGAACGCTTGTTCACTAAAAACTATTTTTAATTTTCTTTAAATAAGAATTGACATAATTAATTTAATCAAATAGATTAGTTCTTCACTCATAACACTCAATCACTATAAAAATGAACATTATCACTAAAGAACTCGCTACAGCCATTCTCATTAAATATCACGAGAATGAAGAATTGAATCTTCATTCTGAAAATTTCTTGCTACTAGCACAAAGCTTTCAAGATGAGAGAGCAATTGATTGTGCGGAAAAGAATTTAAAATACAGGGACCGTTCATCTAATGTTTCGCGACAATATTATAATGTAATGGCTTACGAATCGTGCAATCATCTTTACTATAAACTTGTGAAAATAGCCGAAAGGTAAAAATGAATTAAATTCCTAATCATAAACGGTTAGGAATTTTTTATATAAAAATTTTAATTAAAAGCTTGCAATTAAGTTATATTGTAGTAACACAATCATAATTTATCAATTAGTGAACGTTTATTCACTAAAAACTATTTTTAATTTTCTTTAAATAAGAATTGACATAATTAATTTAATAGTATTTTATTCTAATCATAGCAATTCCGCTATATCACTACGTCACTAAAATATATCACTATGAATAATAATAATATCAATAAACTTCTTCTCTCACTTCTCACTAATAACGGTGGTGGGGTTAAATTTGTATCATTTACTTATCGTTCAAAGGGTTCGGGCGAATTAGCTCGGCATACTGTATTGCTGAATGCGAGCCTTGAGAACGCTTACAAGGCTGACTTAGAAGCTTTGAAGGAACTACTGCCAACTCTCACGAAACCAGTTGACATTGAAGCTTGTAGCGCGATCATTGCTTCTGTTGAAAATTCACTTGAAAAAGGTATTGGAAATAATGACGCTTATACGCAAGCGGATACTTGGAATTTTCCAATTCCATCACTTCCTCTTGCTTATGATTCAGAAAAGAATACTTGGCAAATTCGGGGACGTTCAATTCAAAAGAAAATATTTGAAGAAGGTGTTTACAAAGTTGTTAAGTCAAGACCTTTAACCCTTGCCAAGAAAGCTATTGAAAAAGCAATCAAGGCAAAGCGTTCAACGATTCGAAGCTATTGTGTGAGCGAGCTAAAAGGCGCACGCATCGATGGTGAAACTTTAATCCTAGATTAAATGGAGGGCGGGTAAATCACCTAATTAAATTCCCTAATCAGTAATGGTTAGGGAATTTTTTATTTAAAAATTTTAATTAAAAGCTTGCAATTAAGTTATATTGTAGTAACACAATCATAATTTATCAATTAGTGAACGTTTATTCACTAAAACTATTTTTAATTTTCTTTAAATAAGTATTGACACAATTAATTTAATAGTATTTTATTCTAATCATAGCAATTCCGCTATATCACTAAAAACTATATCACTATGAAAAATCTCAAAACATCATTTAAATCGACAGGTAAAGACGCAAAGGTTGAGACAGTATATTTTCAACCCTTTATTGCTGACGTGTATTTTTCACCTAGTCAACATAGGTTGCACTATGTCCCTTCAGCATTTAAAGATTTTCTCACGAAGGTAAGCAATTTAACGATTTGTAGCATCTCGCTTGTTCCTGTAACAGTAGAGAATGAAGAAGAAGTGATTAGTCGCCAGCAGTATAAAGGTTTTTCTCAATGGATAGGCACTGGAAGCACTAGAGAGGCAGTCATTAATGATCCTTTTATCATTAGAGGGAAAGAGATTGGAGAGTTCACCATGAGAGCATGGCAACACTACGGTGAACAAGTTCGTAGATTTCATATATTTGATAGCTATGGTGTTCAAACAACATACAAGCAACGAGAGTATTTGCTTGAACAGTTCACCCCTGATCTACTTAAGCAATTAACTCCCGAATTACTTGAACGCTTGAAAGCAAACAAGATAAAGCAAGCAAGGGACAACTGCAAGAAATTTGTTAGTGAAACAATGGGTGATCTTAATAAGATTAATGAACTTATTAAGTAATAAAGGGTGATTGAATAAAACTAAATCCCTAACGGACTGAGAACCCGTTAGGGATTTTTTATTTAAAAAAGTTATTTAATAACTTGACATTGGTTTATATTGTAGTAACACGAGCATCATAATTAAATTGTCAGTGTTCATTTGTTCATTAAAACTATTTAAAAATAAGTATTGCATTAAATTATAACCTATGATTAAATATTGATTCACTTAACTTCAATCACTAAAAAAAGTAATTATAAAAATGAACACTATACAAAACAATAAATGCATAGGATCACGATATAACGGAGAACGTTTATCTCTTTCTTCTGTAGAAGGTTGGCACGGAAAATTCGGGCATTTTAACTTATTGGAATTAGATCATGACTCAGTTGTAACTGGCAAAGGTCAACACGATAGAGTAATGGTAACTCTTCCACGACCACGAAGAGGATCTGAAGTCTATATTCGCGTTGATCACGTATGGGGTTTAGGAATGCCAAGCGAAAAGCAAATGATCAAAGTCATGAAAAAGGATCAAGATATTAAAGGAAAATGGCAAATCATACGAAAAGAAGTTTGGGATGATCTTTCTTCAACAGACGTTTTTTTTGGACTAGTTGAATCTTGATTCTTATAGATTAAACAAATCCCTAATCAGAAATGGTTAGGGATTTTTTATTTAAAAAAGTTTTTTAATAGCTTGCAATTAAGTTATATTGTAGTAACACGAGCATCATAATTAAATTGCCAGTGTTCATTTGTTCATTAAAACTATTTAAAAATAAGTGTTGATTTAATTTATAACCTATGATTAAATATTGATTCACTTCACTTCACTTCAATCATTAAACATCATGTCATTATCATCATATTACGCAAAGGAAATTAAGATCAATGGGGAAATCGCCATCATCCAAAAAACAGAAGTATGGGGATGGGTTGGTTATTTTAAGAAAGATTTAGTAAATGGAAAAGTTATGCCACACACTGCTTACACTAAAGCGTATCTACTAACTAAATTAGGTTATATCCCTAAGCCACGTAAGAAAAGAGTTTTACCATCGAATACAGAATTGTATAAGACAACATCTGAACACTCTAAGAATATTAAAGAGACTAATGACTGTGGAGTCATTGCACTTGCAATAGCAACAGGAGAGTCTTATATTGACGCTCACGCGGCTTTTGAACTAGCTGGAAGGGTAAGGGGCGATGGTGTCTTTATAAGGGAATTACGAGCTTCTGCTGTGATTCTAGGTTATAAGCTAACTAAGATTGAAAATCATACTATTAAAACTATCAATCGCGCTGAAAAAGAATTTACAGATATTGGAAGATTTATCTTAAGCACGTCTACTCATTTAGCGGCTATGATAGATGGAGTAGTCCATGACTGGACAAGGGGAAGATCACACAGAATAACAAGAATATTCAAAGTAGAAAAACTATGAACATACAATCAGAAACAAACTTACCAGAGCCAACATCTTATGCAGATGCTGTAAGAAAATGGAACCAAGCGGCATATATGCATGGTAAAATCTCAGATCAAGCAACCTTCTATAGAATTAAAGCTAGACATTGGTCATGCTCTACAGAAGAAAAAGAAAGAATTTATAAAAGATCAGGCATCTTTATAGATTAAACAAATCCCTAATCAGAAATGGTTAGGGATTTTTTATTTAAAAAAGTTATTTAAAAACTTGACAATGGGTTATAGTGTGGTAACAAGCGTCAAATATAGTCGTCTTAATTTGTATGGTCGCCTTAACTTATATCGTTTACTTTTTCCGATAAAAACTTTTTCACCATTTAATTGAAGAAAATAGTTGACTTAATCAATTAAATGATCATTATCTCTCACGTATCAAACTGATACAATTTATTAATCACTAAATCAAAATCACTATGAGCACTCAATCAACACCTATAACCGAACTTCGCCCTATCTATCAAATCGCTTCTGACATACGCAAGGAATGGACGAAGGCTAAGAATAAGAATGGTATCAACTATGCCGCAAAGCCGTATCTCAACGCCTTGATGTCTCTAAGCTCTCTTAAAGACGCTTATGGTATGGATAGTGGTCGCGAAATGGTTCTTTACTTTCTCTCTAATGCTTCGAGCTTTCGTGGTGATGAAGCAAAATCCTTGAAACTTGAACTTAAACAACATTTGAAGTAAAGTGATTGATAATGGTTGAATGATTAGGATGAGTCATTGTGGTGGTGACTCATCCTTTAATCGTTATTTTTTAAGCATATATTTGACTAGCACAATATAAATGAATTACGATATAATAATTTATATAAATTTAGATATAACAAACTCTTATTCTTAGTATTAGTAAAACTACTGGGTGAAAATAGATGAAAATAGTTCTCGCAATACATTTATATTGTGCTAATCGCATGAACACGTAATAGTAATGCTCACTTGTTCACTAAAAATAAATGAAAATAGTTCTTGCGATAAGTTTCTATCTCTGCATTCTTAGAGACTCACCACTAAATTAATCATTCAACATTACAAATTATGAGATCATTCAAGACAGAATTTTTCAAAGTATCATTCGACAATCTAGCAAAGATTGTAACCATAGAGAAGCTTCATCAGCGTGATTGCGGAGAGTATGACGACCTATTTAGCGTCGCTGACGTCGCTCGTTACATAGAGAACGTGATACGTTTCCAAATGTCAGTGAAAGAGGCCGTTAAGGTTATGTCAAAGATAACTGAATATTTCCACACTAAATAGTTGACTTTGTTTTTAACCTATGCAATCTTAGAGACTCACTATTCAATTATAACAATCATTCAATCAATATTATGAATTCCATCGAACAAATCAAATCAACTCAAATGACTACCATCGATCAAATCAAATCCATACACACAAAGGTTAAACTTAAAAAGACTAGCGTCCCTATTGACATCGAGCTTTTCTTCATCCTCTTCCCAGAAGTCAATCTTAAATAGTAATCTTATGAAAGTTCTACTTAAACAAATCGGTGATGTAAAAATTTACCAAACTAAAAAAGGTAATATCGAAGGCGAAGATCAACTCTTCAGCGTTCAATATGGATTGCAATACACTACGGGGTTGACCTATAGTGAAGCTTGCAAAGAACTTGGAGAAAGTATTCTTCATGATCTAAATTGTAAAGCTCTTATTACATAGGTTAGCTTATGGGTATATGATTAGGCAAAGTGTATTCAAAAAATGGATACGCTTTTGCCTATGAAACGAGTTGCCCATTTAAAACACGTTTGATTTTTACCTATGCAAACGGGCGATAGGGGTCGGCAAAAAAATACCTATATAGCGTTAGGGTGGGAGGGGTAGGTAGGGGACATGCCATCTTTGTCTAAAAATAAAAAATAAAAAATAAAAATAAAAAATAAAAAAATTTCACCAACATTCCCCCTACCCTTTATGGCAAAACGGTTTCCCAATCATTACCCCATATTGATCACACTATCTGGCAATGTCCACGACGCTGACAAGATTTCTTCTCTAGTGTTTTGTTTTAGGCCCATGTAATATTCGTATTCTTTTTGTGTCTGGTCATATAAACATTCCCGACCGAAGTTTGAATTGTCAGCAATAATTTTCCCATTCTCGATAATGCATACATTCACCCAATTATTTTTTCTATCTGGCAGGAAATACTTTCTATACAGCACTTTCCAATCTTCACTATACTTGTCAATAAATACTCGCCCCATGAACGGCATATGAACGATCACCTGTTTTTCGAAGTTTATGTAAAGGGTCTTCCTAATATAATGGGCATTGTCTTCTTTAGATGATGATTGGAAGTGTGTAAAATTTTTTTCATATATAACTTCATATACTACTTCGTTTGTGTTTATACATTTTGTTTGAAACACAGTTTTGCCATTTGGGAGATTGATTGTTGTGTTATAGGTTAGAATATCATCAACTGAGGATTCAACCGAGGATTCAAAATTTGCCAATAGCTCGCTTACTGTTTTTGTTGGTTTAAGCATAGATTTATTTTATAACTATAGTATTTATTTCACGTATGTCAAGCCATTTTATCCAAAAATTAAAAAATAAAAAATTTCACCAAAAATTCACCTCCCCCCCTAACTAAGCAAGTTTCATAGCTTGGCTTACATTCCTTATTCCATTTAATTACTTCGTCTATAATTTTCTTCATAATATATTGTTTTGAAAGAGATCATTTTGTTAGATTTTCAGCGGATTGCTTAATAATTTCTGGAACAGGTTTATTAAAATGTATTAACAATGTAGCATAGTCATATGAACGATATAAATCTTTTGCAATACTTCGTTCAATAATGTCTGAAACGGGATTATTTCTTTCTATTAAGAATTTAGCATAGTTATATGAATAATATGAATCCGTTGCAATACTTTGTTCAATAATTTTTGAAACAGGTTTATTAAAATGTATTAACAATTTAGCATAGGACAATGAATCATCTGGATTCGGTTCAATACTTTGTTCAATAAAATCTGGAATAGGTTTATCATACTCCATTAACAATTTAGCATAGCGCACTGAATAATATGAACTATGTGCAATAATTTGTTCAATAATTTCTGGAACAGGTTTATCATACTCCATTAACACTTCGGCGTAATAAATTAAATAACTTGAATCATTTATAAAACTTCGTTCAATAAAATCTGGAACAGGTTTATTATTGTCTATTAAGGATCTAGCATAGTTATATGAATAATATGAACTATCTACAATCCCTTGTTCAATAAAATCTGGAACAGGATTATTTCTTTCTATTAAGAATTTAGCATAGTTATATGAATAGTCTGAACCCGTTGCAATTCTTCGTTCAATAATTTCTGGAATAGGTTTATCATTTTGTATTAACAATTTAGCATATTCCAATGAATAATATGAACCCGTTGCAATACTGTGTTCATATTTTTTAAGGATATGTAAATAACCACTGAAAGTATCAAATCCAAATTCAGCAATGAAATTCTCAAATAACTTACCATCTGAGCATATCAATTCTAATACTTGTTCAAAGGATGTGGCATTCTTAATTTGGTCTTGAATAGACGGTTCAATATCTTCATAATAAATTGTTTTGAAAGAGATCATTTTGTTATTGTGAGGCAGACTGTTGAATAATTTCTGGAACGGGTTTATTATTTTTTATTAAAAATTTAGCATAGAGATATGAATGTTCTGTTCTCCGTGCAATACGTTGTTCAATAAAATCTGGAACAGGTTTATTATTTTCTATTAACATTTTAGCATAGTCATATGAATGCCTTGCATACTGTGCAATACCTTGTTCAATAAAATCTGGAACAGGTTTATTATTTTGTATTAACCATTTAGCATAGTCATATGAATGCCCTGCATACTGTGCAATACCTTGTTCAATAATTTCTGAAACAGGTTTATTATTATCTATCAAGTATTTAGCATAGTCATATGAACGACCTGAATCCGTTGCAATACTTTGTTCAATAATTTTTGAAACAGGTTTATTAAAATGTATTAACAATTTAGCATATTTAAGTGAATGAAATGAATTCTCTGCAATACCTCGTTCAATAATTTCTGAAACAGGTTTATTATTATCTATCAAG
>Ga0136556_1001590_pt1 | contig 11252 bp, 10 predicted proteins | sample AntRauTorckE6831_FD_104780 | JGI IMG/M metagenome (GOLD analysis project Ga0136556, IMG submission 104780) | Saline lake microbial communities from Rauer Islands, Antarctica - Metagenome Torckler E6 #831 | ecosystem: Environmental > Aquatic > Non-marine Saline and Alkaline > Saline | place... | reverse complement strand
ACGGCTCAACGATCCCGTTTCGGGAATTGCGAACTGGAACTACATTCCTCACCATCGCGTACAGGCCCTGGACGAAAATGACACCGGCATCACCCACGATACTAAATTTTATCTAAAAGAATATTACCTGAATGAGCCGCTTACCCGGTTTATTTACAACGAAAGTAGTTTTGACACGCGCAGCCTGGAGTTTGCGGTGAGTAGGAATTTTGGACAAAAAACAAATGCCGAGCTTAGTTTTTGGGACCGGCGCGATGGGGGCGAGTACAATAATTCGAGTATAGTCGGTCGTCAGGTTTATGCCCGTGTTTCACATCAGCTTGACAAGCAACAGGAGTTGAAGCTTAATTTTTTGAATAATAATTACGATAACGAATTGCCGTTTGGCTATAATATCTCCAATCCGGGCACTTTTAATTTTGACCGCTTTAACACCACTCCCGAGCAACCCAGGGGCAATGGCAGTCAGTCATCAACCGTTATTAAGCTTGATTATTACAGAAGGCCGGCCGACAGTACCCGCACCACCAACAACTTACAGGCCGGAATCTTTACGAACTTTGCAGGCCGGGAGGTAACATATTCAGCAGATACTACCTCTTACAATGTGCAGGTTTTAGGCGCCAACATTCGAAAGTGGAGACAGGTTGGGCCGATAGATACAGAGTGGGCTGCCTCCTATTCTTACTTTTTAAATAAAGATCGGGCTTCATCAAACCTTGCATTTGGTAACTGGGGATTGCTTAAATCGGAGGCGAAAGCTACGATAAATGCTGCTCGGTTTCTTCAACTTGGCTGGCACGGCAGCTTCCGTTCCCGAAGCGATGCATTTGGCGATTTTAATATTGGTGCACGGGCCGATCTTTCTATCACCGATCGAATCAATATATCCGCGGCATTTTCAAGCGGTACCCGCATACCTACGCCCCAACAATTATATTGGCAGTCCAATCAATTTGAAGGAGACCCCGATTTGCTGGAAGAAAAGATACAGGCATTTTCGGGCAAGCTTACCGTTAAACCGTTTGCAGGTTCTACGGTTGGCATCAAGGCCCACCTTAAACAAATTGAGGACGGCATTGTTGTAGGAGATGACAGCACCTTTGCAAATGCCAATGCCTATAGTTCGCTCTCAACTACCGGTTTTTTTGATTATAACAGCACTCACTTTGAGGTGGCGGGTTCGGCGACCATCCATCAGTTTGGTAATTTTTTAAAATCCCGTATCCAGCCATTACCTGTGGATGAGACCGAGCGTATTTGGTTTCGGGCAAGCGCGTATGTGAAAGGATATCTTTTTGACCGGGCCACCTATGTAAAGGGAGGATTTGCCGGGGTGATTAGTCCGCAGCTATATCAACCTGCGCAATATTTTCCGGCGCTGGGTTACTGGCAATCATCGGGCAGCGAATTCATCCCATCATTTAATCGGCTTGATATAGATTTATCGGCGCGTGTCCGTAGTATTATTGTATTACTGCGGTATGAAAATGTGCTGGACAATCTTTTTCAACAAGGCTACTTTGAAGCGGCGGGATACCCGCTTACAAGGCGGCGTTTTATTTTTGGCATACGTGTACTATTACGAAATTAACGTTATTTTTTGATACAATAAGACCAATGAATAACGGAAACACATTTTTTGTAATTTTTCCCGAAGGGATGCCTTGGGAGTGTTTCCGTGGCGAAAATTAATTATAGCATGGGCTTACAATATATTATTAGTGAAGGCATAGCAGGATTCAGGCGAGCAAAACTTGCATCATTTACCTCAATTTTTTCGTTGTTTGTTGCCGTTTTTTTGCTGGGCGTACTGGCACGCGTTTCATATAACGCTTATGAGGTAGCACAGGCGCTGAGGCAGTCGGTGGATGTGGAGGTTTTTCTGGAGGACATCAGTAAACAGCAGACCGATAAATTAGGTAACAAGCTGGAGCAGGAAGAACTGGTTGAAGAAGTGACCTACATCACAAAAGACAGTGCGGCTGCTGTGTTCAAAGAAGAATTTGGAACCGAAGGCGCTTCGCTGGCCGACCTCGAATTTTTACCGGCTTCCTTTCGTGTTAAAATGATAGAAGGTGCTGAAATTTCAAGGGTTGATTCGCTGGTTACCGCCTTTGGAGAATATGAAGGCGTTGAAGAAGTTTCTTTCAATCAAAAACTGCTTGAAATTATTGAAACGCGTTTTCGCACTTTTACCATGGTGGGTGGCATTTTAGGCGGACTCATTCTTTTAGCTTCCGTTATTTTGGTATTCAACACTATTCGCCTCACCATTTATGCCAAGCGCTCGCTCATTAAAGCAATGAAGCTGGTGGGGGCTACCAACGCTTTTATTCGCCGACCGTTTGTTGTAGAGGGAGTGATACAGGGCTTGATTGCCGGCTTGCTTGCTTTGTTTTTGATGATCATTGCATTTCAATATGTGCTGCCACAGTACATCCCGCAGGTGGGCATTTTAGAGTGGCCGTTCGGTCGCTGGTATTACCTTAGCGGCGCTATGATGTTGCTGTCGGTGTTGATGGGCTTTTTGGGCAGCCAATGGGCGTCGCGGCGTTTCATACGAAAGACGTCCATTTCGCAGTAAATTATTTGTATCAATATAGGTGATGCTGCTTCAGCGTTCACCGCCCGTCAATGACGCTGCTATAAATCCGGAGACTTAACACAGCAATAAAGTACAGCGTAAAAAGAAGTGTAAAGATTTGTGTAATTTTTTTTGTTAATTAGGTTACATCCAAGGGAAACCATCTTAATCAAAAAAAACTATTCTCATGATTGATAAAATTCAAACATTAGGCTTGGCATCTAAAGGATTGGTTTACAGTATCATTGGCGCATTAACGGCAATGGTTGCCTTTGATATGGGAGGAGGCAAAACGGGAAAGTCTGGCGTTATTAATTTTCTTCAGCAACAACCCTTCGGTAAATTCATTTTATACTTTTTGGCAGTGGGTATTTTGGCCTATGCCTTCTGGCGGCTTTATTCTGCTTTTACCGATGCAAAGGATAAAGGCAGTGATGCCTCCGGTATTGCTAAACGCATAGGATATGGCATCAGCGGCTTGCTCTATTTAGCATTCAGCGTTTCCATTCTTACGGCCGCAGTCGGTTCCGGCGGCGGGGGCGGAAGCGGTGGCAAACAGCATTATGCTGATGTATTAATGAATAAACCTTACGGCCCGTGGCTCTTAGGTTTGATTGGAGTGATCATTATTGGAGTAGGACTGTATCAGATGTATAAAGGATACTCCGGCAAGTACATGGAAGAGCTGAATGCCGGGGAAAGCAGCCAGCGTGAACTTATTGAGAAGACCGGTAAATTTGGCTACATGGCACGGGGCGTTGTATTTGGTATTTTAGGCTATTTTGTACTGCGTGCAGGCGTTACCGAAAATGCCGGAATGATAAGAGGCACACAAGGCGCCTTTTCATTTTTACAGCAGCTAAGCTACGGCTGGCTTATAATGGGTATAATCGCTGTTGGTATGTTGGGTTACGGAATATTTATGATATTCGTGTCAAAGCACAGCCACGTACATTCGTAAATTGTGTGCAGGAAAATTTCAGAATGGATCAGCCGCATACTTTATTTAATGCCGGCTTAGAAAATTAATCGGCAGTTTATCTTTTTAGTGATGCATTAGTTAAAGAAGGGAAGGGAATTACGCTAAATAAATTCTTAATTTACTTTAGCGCCCTTTTTATCATCAATTTCAGCTCGTCGCAAGCAGATTTCGATATTCTCACAAGTCCCAAAGAAGTGGAGAGAATGGCCGGTAATATTAAACTCGTGCATCTTTTCCATCATGGTTTTTATCTCTTGAATACGTGGATCACAAAACTCCATTACCGCACCGCACTCCTTGCAAATTATATGGTCGTGCTGTTGATAGGCATAGGCACGTTCATAGTAGTATTGATTTTTGCCAAACTGCTGGCGCTGCACCAATCCCGATTCAACCAGTAAATCCAGCGTATTATAAACCGTTGCCCGGGAAACGCGGGTGCCCGCTTCTTTCATATTAAAAAAGATGTCATCGGCATCGAAGTGCCCGTCGGCGCGGTAAATTTCTTCGAGTACCATAAAGCGTTCGGGGGTTTGCCGTTGACTGTTCTCCTTTAAATGAGAGCGGAATATCTCTTTAACCAGTTCAATGGTTTCTTCTTTTGCCGGTTGTGCCATAGAAAATTTGTTTTCTTTAAATATACATAATTGAATCACTTAATAAAAAAACGGGCCATGATTAATCTAACTTAGAAATTACTCATAAATTGTAATAATGTTATATTGCATGCCATATAACAACAACTTTCTGTGGGTTAATAATATGTAATCTTATGCCGACAACTGTACCCTTTGAAACACTTACCGATCTATTTCTAAACCTTTCAAAAAAACAAAAGGGAACCGATAAAACGGCTTTTGCAAGAAAACCGACCTCGGATGCTTCCTACGAAAAAATTTTCTGGGATGAGGTAACGGATGATGCGCACAGCATGGCGGCCTGGCTTATTGAATTTGGCATTGAGCCGGGGGACCGGGTAGCGCTGCTCAGCGAAAACCGCTACGAATGGGCGGTAGTTGATTTGGCGCTGCAACTGGTGGGCGGGGTAAATGTATCCCTTTATTCCACATTGCCGCCCAAGCAGTGTGCGTACATTTTGCAGGATTCAAAAGCTAAACTGTTTTTTGTATCAACGGGTATTCAGCTAAAAAAAGCCAATAATATATTTGATGATTGTCCGGATTTAAAGCAGGTGGTAGCCTTTGATCAACCCAAAGTAGAGCGATATATGGAGGGATCTCATGTATCACTATTCAAAGATACAATGCTCAAAGGGAGAACGTTGCTATCAAAGAATGATAAAGAAATTCGTACACGTTCAGAAAATATTAAGCCCCAAGATTTGGCAACGCTGGTTTATACTTCCGGCACTACGGGCAAACCCAAGGGAGCCATGCTTACCCACCGCAATATTGTAAGCAACGTAAAAGCAGCGCATAAACACATTCATATAGACGATACCGATCGCTGCCTTTCGTTTTTACCGCTCTGCCATTCGTTTGAGCGAACGGCCGGTTACTATGCAATGATGGCCGGCGGCGCCGAAATTTATTATGCCGAAAGCGTGGATACGGTGGCCAAAAATATGACCGAAGCTCATCCGACTATAATCATTAGCGTACCGCGGCTGTTTGAAAAAATGTATAACCTGATAACGAAAAGCGTAGAAGAAGGATCGGCCATAAAGCAGGCTATTTTTGAATGGGCCATAAATGTTGGGCATAAATATGCAGAGGGCAAACGCGGCTTAATCAGTCTGCAAAAGAAACTCGCGGATAAACTCGTATTTGATACGCTTAAAGAACGTACCGGGGGTCGGGTTCGCCTTTTTGTTTCCGGGGGCGCTGCATTACCCGCTGAGATTGGAAACTTTTTTATGGCCGCGGGACTAAATATTCTTGAGGGATACGGCCTTACAGAAACATCGCCGGTTATGTGTGCAAATCAATATGGGAAAGAACGCATGGGTACCGTTGGCTCTGTTTTGAGGGGTGTAACGGTTGGCATTCAGCGGCTCGAAGATGGAGCCATTGTCAGCAGGGTAAGCGGGGAAGATTATCCCACGGATGAAAATTCCGAAGCCGGTGAAATTTTATGTAAAGGTCCCAATGTAATGAAAGGGTACTGGAATGATGAAGAAGCGACCATGCAAATGATTGATGGAGAAGGATGGCTGCATACCGGCGATGTAGGTCGTTTTACGGATGGTTTTTTGCAAATTACCGACCGCATCAAGCACATGATTGTAAATGCCGGAGGCAAAAATATTTACCCGGGGCCCATTGAGGATATGTTTAAAACCAGTAAATGGATTGATCAGTTGGTAGTGGTCGGCGAAAAGCAGGCGTATATGGGGGCTCTTATTGTTCCGGATTTCGATATGCTGGAAGCGTGGTCAAAACAGCAGAATATTAGCTATTCATCTATTGAAAATTTATTGGAAAAACAAGAAGTGCAGGATATTTACAAGAAAGAAATTCGCAGTTATTCCAAAGAGTTAGCTTCGCATGAAAAGATCCGCGACTTTCGGCTGATGCCCCATGAATTTACCGTTGAAACCGGCGAACTGACGCCCACACTTAAAGTTAAACGACGCGTTATCGAAGATAAATACGGCCCCCTGATTGATGAGATGTTTGGGTGAATTAAGATGGGCTCCACCTTTAAGGTGGTGTCCATTTTAGTTATCTCGTCCCGTTGAATGGTATCCGTTTTATCTTGTCCCGTACCTTTGGTGCAGGGCGACATGTAGTTCTACTCACTTGGCTGTGATAAGCGTCCACGCTTATCACAATCGGTTTCAAGCGTGGATGCTTGAAACAGCCAGGTTAGCTTTAGAGCTTAAGCTTCCTTCGCTTTACGCGCATCAATAAATGATTTGATAGCAGCCCCAAGAAATATGATGCACAAAACAGCCATCACGGCTTGAGAAATTACTGCATCAGGACGCTCAACCGAGCCACCGCCAATCAGGGTAAAAACTTTAATAAGTCCACTGCCGCTTCCGAATAATCCCAGCAGTGCTAAAACAGCTGCCCCGTGCATCATGTGCTTATAAATAGATTCTTTACGCGCGGCAATACCCAGAATTAAAAATACAATGCCAAAAAATGCCGGAATAAGAGCCGTTATACTTTCCATTCCGGTAGCAAGGTAGGGTATGATACCTAAGAAGATTAACGTTACACCAAAAATGCGTGTGAAATGTGCCATAGATAAATTGATTAATTTTTTGTTTTGCCGTAAATATCATTTTAAAATGAATCGTATATGAATTTAAAATGATACATTAATGGAAGGCTTGGTAAAACCTCAATACTCTGAACTGTCATCGCGAGCCATGGTTTTGTGGCGCGGCGATCCCCTTTCGCTGTATTAGACTAATTCAACGTTAGGAGATTGCCACACTCCGCTCACTAAGTTCGCTCCGTTCGTGCCGAAGGCATCCCTTTGGGTCAATGACTAAAAACGTTTTTAACAGCCCTTTAATCATTAAACATTTACAACCAAAAAGGTATGACATATAACATTTTTTACTGGCTTCATATCATCTCCTACTTTTCATGGCTGGCAGCTTTTGCGGCCAGTTTGTTTCTTGCTTTTAAAGCGGGCAGGGCGTTTAAGTCACCCGGCGAAAAAAAATTTATAAAATGGGAGCGTAAAGTCACAAGTATTGGAGCACATCTGGGGGCTGCCGGCATTTTAATTTCGGGATGGGTGATGTCGGTGATACCCGGCGGGCCGCAGTGGGGCTGGTTCAACATTCCGCTGTATAACTGGCTGGCCATTAAGCAGCTGTTGTTTATTATCATTTTGATTCTGGTAGGCTTTTCAATTGCTAAAAGTATTTCCTTCAAGAAACAGATTAGCCATGATGAGGGCGATTTGGTGAGCGACCAAGCCCGCCAAAAATGGAAAAGTGCGTACACCATTTCTCTGGTCATTTATTTTTTGGTAGCCATCAATACCTGGCTGGGACTTGCTAAACCTATTTAGTTGTAGGTCTAAGGTCGAAAAGTCTCAGGTCTTAGGTCCGTCTGTCAAAGACTTTCGACCTTCGACATCAGACCTTTGATTGGTTGACCAGCGACCTTAAACTTTAGACTTTTGACCTCAGAGATTTTCACCAAGCAGCCCCATAAACCGGTTCACCCGCCGCCGGTTCACTCCAAAATCGTATTTGCCTATCCGGCTGGCACTGCGGATATGCAGGAGCGAACCATTGCCCTCAGCCTCAAGCGAAATAGAAACATCATCTTTGAAAATAAAGATAGAAAAAACAGTCTCTGCTCTTAAATCGTCCTCGGAATTATCGACTATGCAAGCGTCCATCTCTTTTAATGTTATAAGCACAATTGGAAAGAGTACTTTTGGTTGAGGGCTAATGTGATAACTTCGGCGTGCGCAATTGGGAAAAGGAGGACAGGGTTTCAGCGGATTTTGAATGTCTTTGCGCAGCTTGATGTCTGAATGCGGAGGCTTGTCGGCAGGAAAAATTGAAAACATAAAGTAAAACGTATTATAAATCATCCGAGCTTAAAAGTTCAATGCAATCCTCAACCGTCTCGATGGTTTTTAGCAACAGACGATTTTGAGAATCCACAAATTCGGTGGCTACCGCCTCATCTATAAATTCAATAAGCTTATCATAATAGCCATCCACATTGGCCAGTATAACCGGTTTGGCATGCAAGCCAAGCTGTGCCCAGGTAATCACCTCAAGCAGTTCTTCAAAGGTACCGAATCCGCCCGGTAAAGCAATATAAGCATCACATAAGGCCGACATTGTAGCCTTGCGTTCATGCATCGTTTCGGTGATCTCCATTTTGGCTACACCCGGATGGGTGCGTTCGCGCTTATGTAAATGGGTTGGAATAATGCCATGGGTATGGCCGCCTTCGCCAATAACCGCATTGGCCACCTCATTCATCAGTCCTACTGAACCGCCCCCAAAAACCAGGCCGATGTTATTAGCGGCAAGTCGTTTTCCAAGCTTTCGGGCAAAGGTAGTATGAGCGGGATTGTTGCCTTTTTTTGAACCGCAAAATACGCACACGTGGTGAACACTCATTGTTTTACGGTCGGTTTCATTCGGTTTACAACGTCTTCAAGTTTTTCTAAAAAATAATCCACATCTTGCTCGGTATTATCCTTTCCAAAACTAAGGCGAATGCTGGAATTGGCAATATGATCTTCGAGGCCAATGCCGGACAAAACGTGCGAAGGCTCTACCGCCCCCGAGGTACAAGCCGAGCCGTTGGATACACAAATACTCTCCATATCAAGGTTGAGAAGCAACATTTCGCCGTCCAGACCTTCACCGTTATCGTTGGCTATTGCCATATTTATGATGTGCGGTACGCAGTCATCGCAGTTGGCGTTGGTTGAAATAATATTAGCAAATTTGGATTCAAGCCCTTTCACCAGTTGCTCACGAAGCTTTTTGAATTTTTTTGCATGTTCTTCGCGATGTTTTTCAGACAGTTCCATCGCTTTTGCAAGGCCCATGATACCCGGCACATTCAATGTTCCGCCGCGCCGTCGTCGCTCCTGCGAGCCGCCGTGCATCCAGGGAATCCAGGGGGTACCATGACGCATGTATAATACACCAATGCCTTTTGGCCCATAAATTTTATGACCGCTGATGCTCAAGAAATCGACCCCTAAATCATCCACATCAACCCGCATTTTTCCAATGCTTTGAACAGTATCGGAATGAAGCAGTACATTTCGGGCCCCGCATACCTCGGCAATTTCTTTAATGGGGTTGATGACGCCAAGCTCATTATTCACGTGCATGATACTTACAATAGCGGTCTGATCTGTAATAGCATCCGCAACTTTTTGCGCAGATATGATACCCCTTTCATCCGGTTGCACATACACCGGTTTCACGCCCTTTCTTTTCATGGCTTCTACCGTATGCAACACGGCATGATGCTCAAGCGGGGAGGTGACGACCTCTGTTTTCCCAGTGGCTTCAACTGTGCCTTTAATAGCGGCATTATCGCTTTCAGTGCCGCCGCTGGTGAAGATAATTTCGGCGGGAGCGGAGCCGATGTGTTCAGCAATGGTTTCGCGGGCTTCTTCAACCGCAACTTTAGCGTTATTACCCAGTTGATGGGCCGAATTGGCGTTCCCGAATTCCTGACAAAAATAAGGTTTCATCGCTTCAAGTACCCGTTCATCAAGAGGGGTAGTGGCAGCGTGATCAAAATAGATATGTTGCATGACTCCGTTTATGTTCTGTTTAATTTTAGCTGTATAAAGATATTGAAAATTGTATAGAAATTCAGTGGTGTTTATATAAGCCCGGAAGGTTTTATTTTACATCTGGTTCCGTACCTCAGGTGCGGAACCCGGCTTACTATCTTATTTGTTGAATAGCTACAAAATCCCGAAACTTAGGCAACTGAAACCAGGCAATATTATATTTTTTTATTTATGGACAAGATGACGCTGCACAATGTAGAATTAAAAGAGAAGAAAATACTTATGCGGGTTGATTTTAACGTGCCCATAGAAGATGGAAAAATTACTAATGGCAATCGTATTGTACAGGCCCTGCCATCCATAAAGCACATCATCAACCACAATGGATTGCTCATTTTGATGAGCCATTTGGGACGGCCGGGCGGAGAAGTAAACACCGACTTAAGTTTAAAGCCCGTAGCAGAACATCTTAAAACGTTGGTAGATACCACGGTCCATTTTGCGGGTGATTGCATTGGGGGTGAAGCTGAAAAAGTGATATCACAGGCACAGCCCGGCGAAATCGTGATGCTGGAGAATGTCCGCTTTCATCCCGAAGAAAAACAGAATGATGAGGATTTTTGCAAAGAACTGGCGGCTCATGGCAACTTATTTGTAAATGACGCCTTTGGCAGCAGTCACCGTGCCCATGCATCGGTAGCCGGTGTAACGCGCTACCTTCAACCCGCTGTGGCGGGATTCCTTCTGGAAAAAGAAACCAAATATTTAGGCAAGGCCATTGATCAGGCTCGCTCACCCTTTGTGGCTATCATGGGCGGTGCTAAAGTATCCGATAAAATTGGAGTGATTGAACATCTGCTTGGAAAAGTAGATGCTATTATTATCGGGGGCGGTATGACCTACACCTTTTATAAAGCCAAGGGACTTCCTGTGGGCGATTCGCTGCTGGAAGAAGATAAAGTGGAACTGGCCGGTGAACTGCTCCAAAAGGCTGAGCAAAAAGGAGTGAAGATGATTCTGCCGATTGACTCGGTGGTTGCACAGGAATTTAAAAATGATGCCGAATTTAAGGTTGTAGAAGAAGATGGAATCGAAGACGGCTGGATGGGCCTCGATATTGGTCCCCAGAGCGAAATTATGTTCGGCAACACCGTCAAGAATGCACAGACGGTCGTCTGGAACGGGCCCATGGGCGTGTTTGAGATGGACAATTTTGCCGACGGCACCAACGCTGTGGCCGAAGCCATGGCCGAAGCGACTAAACACGGAGCCACAACTATAGTGGGCGGGGGCGATTCAGCCGCGGCCATCCAAAAAGCCGGGCTCGAAGAACAGGTTTCACACGTTTCCACCGGCGGCGGGGCCAGCCTGATGTTTCTGGAAGGCAAAGAGCTGCCGGGGGTAGCGGCGCTGACGGATAAATAATAGTATATTATGCACATACATTATGTGTATTGGGGAATTGATTTT
>Ga0136556_1001582_pt1 | contig 11278 bp, 11 predicted proteins | sample AntRauTorckE6831_FD_104780 | JGI IMG/M metagenome (GOLD analysis project Ga0136556, IMG submission 104780) | Saline lake microbial communities from Rauer Islands, Antarctica - Metagenome Torckler E6 #831 | ecosystem: Environmental > Aquatic > Non-marine Saline and Alkaline > Saline | place... | reverse complement strand
TTTTCCGCGACCTCCCTTTCGATGGCGGCTATGTAGTATTTGCCGGTCTTGCGGATTTACTTCACATCCTGGAAGACTTCCGGTTCCACGAAGACGAGCTCAATTACTTAACCAATGAAGGATTTAAACCGCAATTTATTGATTACCTGCGCGATTTTGAACTTTCCGCTACCATTCACGCTGCCAGGGAAGGAGAAATTGTGTTTCCCATCGAACCGGTTGTATGGGTTGAAGGAACCATTATTGAAGCGCAAATATTGGAAACGCTGCTGCTGAATATTCTCAATTTTGAATCCCTCATCGCCACCAAAGCCCGACGCATGAAATTTGCCGCCGGCGACCGCAAAGTGCTCGACTTTGGGCTGCGCAGGGCCCAGGGTTTCGGTGGCATGCAGGCCAGCAAGGCGGCCATCATCGGGGGTGTGGAAGCTACCTCAAATGTGTATGCCTCTTTTGAGCACGACATTCCGGCCAGCGGTACTATGGCACACTCCTGGGTGCAATCTTTTGAGGATGAACTCACCTCATTCCGCGTCTATGCACAGCATTACCCCGATGATACTATTTTACTGGTTGATACCTACGGCACGCTTGCAAGCGGTGTGCCCAATGCCATTAAAGTGGCCAAAGAGCTCGAAGAAAACGGACACCGGTTGAAAGGCATCAGGCTGGACAGCGGCGATTTGGCCTATTTTGCCCGCAAGACCCGCAATCAGCTGGATCGTGAAGGCCTTGAATACGTTAAAATAGCCGCATCAAACCAGCTGGATGAACGCCTCATCCAAAGCCTGTTGAACCAAGGTGCGCCCATCGATTTATTTGGAGTGGGTACGCGGCTGGTCACCGGCCATGACACCCCTGCTCTCGATGGCGTGTATAAACTGGCCGCTGTGAATGATGAACCCAAGCTTAAAATTTCAGAAAACATTGAAAAAATAACGCTGCCCGGTCGCAAGCGTACCAATCGATACATGGACGAAGACGGCCGCTTTCTGGGCGACGGCATTCTGCTGGATGATGAATCCTCTGCTGAAACACTTTATCATCCCTACTTCCCTGCCAAACACACTGATGTTACCGCTTTCGAATCGAAGCCCCTGCTGCATACTATGGTGGAAGACGGCACGCTAACCAACGGCTTGCCCACTGCGCAAGAAAGCGCTGAATACGCATCTGCTCAATTCAAGAAATTAAATCCCGAGCATAAACGCTTCGATAATCCCCATATTTATAAAGTGGGAATCAGTAAAAAATTGATGGATTTGCGCGATCAACTGACAAAATCTCTAAAACCCTAAGACCCATTTTTATTGTGAATGCATTATTGATAGTCGATCTACAGAATGATTTCTGTCCGGGCGGTGCGCTTGAAGTTCCGGATGGCGACAAAGTAGTGCCCATCATCAACAAACTTTCAAAAGCATTTAACATTGTAATACAAACACAGGACTGGCACCCGGAAGGCCATTCCTCATTTGCTTCTTCCCATTCAGGTAAAGAACCTTTCGAAACCATAGAAATGTCTTACGGAGAGCAGGTGCTTTGGCCGGACCATTGTGTACAAGGCAGCGAGGGTGCGGAGTTTCATCCCGAACTTAACACAAAACGATCACAGCTTATCATTCGAAAAGGGTTTCGTAAAGAAATCGATTCCTATTCTGCTTTTTATGAAAACGACGACACTACATCCACCGGCTTAAGCGGTTACCTGCGCGAGCGCGAAATTGATACGCTACATGTAGCTGGTTTGGCAACGGATTTTTGCGTGAAGTGGTCGGTGCTGGATGGCCTGAAGGAAGGCTTCTACATTACCGTAGTCGAAGATGCCGTTAAAGGCATCGACATGGAAGGATCGGTAGCACAGGCATGGGATGAGATGCAAATTGCGGGCGCCGCGCGAGTGCAGTCATCTACTATTTTAGATTGAACTCATTCCAAAATAAAGCCATTGATCTCAATAAATCTCCCCTTGAGGAGGGACTTTTCTATGCCTATTCACGAGCGACATAACTTGTATTATAACTTGGAAATAACAGCATCTGTAACTTGCAAGCCAACACAAAATGGGATTCTTCCTAAATGAAATCACCTGACCATACTATCGATTTCTGCATACTTGGCGCCGGTATTGCAGGACTTTCGTTGGCCGATGCGCTGCAGGAACACGGTTATTCTGTTGTAGTCATTGAAAAATACGATATCGCGGCCGGAGCCTCGGGTACTCCCGGCGGCCTGGTCAATCCCGCCACCGGGCGCCGCGCCACCAAAAGCTGGAAAGCGGAAGAATGCTATCGGGCCATTCGTAAAAATCTTGAGAAAGTGCAGGCATTTTCTTCTGCGAATTTTTTCCAGAACAACGGTTTGCTCCGTCCTGCCCTTACTACCAAAATGGTAAAAAAAATGCGCAAGCAGTATGATAAAACCCGCTGGCCCGACGGCTGGTGCATTTGGCTCAACGAAAAGGAGGTGAAAGAGAGGCATCCCGGCATTAATTGTGTGGACGGTGGGTTGTGGCTGCCCATTGGTCTGACGGTAAATGTGGATGCTTACCTGCACGCCTATGCCAGCTACCTACGCTCTAAAGGCGTTACAATCAAAACGCGCTATGAACCTACTATTAAAAAAATGGACGGACGTTGGCTTGCTACGGACAAGCGGTTTGCGCAGGAGAGCACCCATTTAGTGCATACCATCGGCTACGCTACGGTCAGCCACGGCTGGTGGAAATACCTGCCGCTGGAGGGCGTAAAGGGTCAGGTGGGGAAATTCAGGGCCAATAAGAAATTGCTCTCGTTCAGCCACTCCCTGTCCAGCCTCGGCTACATCGCCCGCCTCAACGACGGTGACACCTTCATCCAGGGCAGTACTTATGAGCACAATTTTGACGCAGTAACTACTGACAAAGAAGGAGAACGATACCTGCGCAAGCGCATGGCCAAAACATTACCAGAACTTGCAGAAAGAGCCCGGTTGATTGACCAATGGGCCGGGGTGCGTGTTACCACTCCAGATAAGAAACCGGTGCTCGGTCGCCACCCCGAAATAAATAACCTGCACATTTTCACCGCCTTGGGATCTAAAGGGTTAATGTACGGAAAGCTTCTGGCCGAGCATTACGCGGATCATTTAAAGCACGGGACTGAAGTTTATAGTGAAATAGCCCTTCATCGGTTTTAGTGAAACAAAACCAACTTCCACTCTCTGTTAAAATGGTGGGCGTGCAACGGGCCCAGCCGGGAAAAGACTGGCCTATAACATCCCGGAGGAATGCTATGAACAAAACTAACAATTGTTGCACTTCAAACTTGAACCTAAGGGCGCCAACCATTCTATAATTAAGCTAAAGCATTTTTAAATCGCTTGCCGATTCCTTCAAGCCTTTCCATAGGTTCATTAGAAAAAACAATGCGAAGATAGTTTTTACTGCTTTCCGAGCCCCAATTTACCATAGGAGTTGCAGCAATATTTTCTTTTTTAATCAATCGTTTTGAGGCTTCCTGTCCATCCATACCCAATGTTGAAACATTAATCAGAAATGACCAACCTCCATCTGGTGGAATAACATCAAAGTCAGATAGTTCTTTCATTAAAAGATTTCGGCGTGATTTCCATATTGAAACACATTCTTCAATTTTATCGTCATCACTTGAAATTGCTTTAGCGACTGCTCCCATTGCAATACCTGTCTGACATACGACATTGCTAATGCTTACGCGTGCAATATCAGCAATAATTTCTTTTGGCCCCACAACCCATCCTACTCTCCATCCAATCATGCGATATTCTTTGGATGCCGAACCACTGTAATGACTTTTTCTCTCATGCCGGAAAATGAAGCGGGGTGCAGGAGAGATGAATCATTATATAAAATGCGTTCCATGGCTGTGTCATTTATAAGCCAGCAATCTGCACGTTTGCAAAAATAGACAAGACTATTCCACTCATCTTTAGTAAATACCGATCCGGTTGGCATAGAAGGACTCATCAAAAGGGCAGCAGAAACTTTCCGGTGATCAATATTTTTAAGTTTATCAGTATCCAAGCGCCAACCTTTATCGGTGGGAATGAGTGGAACGAATCGCGGAATACCACCCGCCAATCGAACGCGATTGATTAACCCAACATAAATGGGGTCAGTCATTAGCACTTCATCTCCCGGTTCTAAAGTAGCAAGCAGCACATTGAGAATACCGGATAATCCTCCAGCGCTAATTACAGACTCTGTTTTCCAGTCATATTTTTGACTTGAATGTTCTTGAACTAAGCTTGTTGCTGATTTTCGCAGTGAATCTAATCCTAAAAATGGCAGATAACTGTTGGCATCATCTTGACCGATAACTTGCTTCGTATAATTAATTGCAGATTTAGGCGGAGACAAGTCAGTATCTAAATTTTCAAGACGTAAAATTTCCGAACTATCAAGTTGATCGGCAAGGTTTCCCATTTCTTCAACGCCAATTTTAGTAATATTCTCAAGTCTTGATACCGACATAATTTTCGATTTTGTTAACATTTATGGATTCAAGCCTTATAACGGCCCGGCGCTTAACGGGCGCGCGTGTTAACGTTGGTTACTACAATACTGAACGGAAAGCTAAAAAGCCAATAACGGCCAAGGCCTGCGCCCCGGTTGAAGCGCTTGATATACCGCTTTCTGTATCAAGATTATTTCTTTCGCAGTTTTAAACTAGGAGGTGGACCAGGGTCAAAATCAACTTCATCATACCCTTTCCAAATGGCCATAATTAATCCAATTCCCAAGCTAGCTGCAACTATAATTGTCGCGATTTCTATTCCAGTCAGAGCTGTTATTAACACTGCCATGCCATAAGAAATACCCCACTAAATGGTGCAGCAGCGAGTAGCGCGGCGAGAACTGCAAGTACACCTGCACTCAGTTTCATAATCTTTTTTGAGCGATGAAGTTTTTGAGCAACCTCTCCGACGACAACTATCTCAGCAACGCCATTTTCTTGAGCCTGTTTTAACTCCTTTTTGGTAGTAATTTTTGTCATAGTGAATACTATTAATTAGCAGTATAACTATAATTATACCGAAGTCTTACCCCGCATAATGATTATCTGGTACAACATAACATGTAAAAAGTTCACTTGATATGCCATTATTAACCTTCTCCTAATATCTTATCAAAGCTGTTTGACATAATGTAATACTACAGGTTTTGGGAGGAAATCCCTTAAAACCAAAACCGAAGGTTTATTGAACCTTCAGGGTTGAAAATAAACTAAACTTGGCCCAGAGGGAGGGTCCTGCGCTAAAATTTCGTTGACGGTAAGATTTTTCGTCTAAAACTGCACTTTCAGAACTGGTGAGCCACCAAAGAATTTTGAACAAGGAATATTAAATGTCCAACTGCTATTTACTTCAAAATTAATTATTCCTCCAAAGGAGTCCCTTCGGGAGAACCCTCGGGTTCGCGGGGAGAAACGGTACGGAGTGCAAACTTTGAAATATGGAAAGAAATGCTAAATGCGGAGAGGGAGGGATTCGAACCCTCGGTACGCGCGAAGCGCACACACGCTTTCCAAGCGTGCGCCTTCGACCGCTCGGCCACCTCTCCGTTTAAGAGGCGCAAATATAGAATAAATCGCCCGCTAATTCAAAAGATAAATCAATAATCCACGGTAAATATTCCGGTCTTATAAGCGCGTACGGGCTTGCCTTTATCTTTAGCCGGACGAAATTTCCAGTTTAATGCCGCTTTAATTGTTTTCTGTAATATCTCTTCATCTATCTGGTCAACCCGCAATGTTGGCCTTCCGTCATCATCATACAAAAATATTTTTTCGATCGTCGCTTCTTCAACGTTGCCCTGCTTATCAACCAAAAATGAAACGTAAATATCTGCTTTTTCGGGCGATTCATTTTTAAAGGTTGGTTCTTCAATACGTACAACGCTGGGACCAATTTGCGGATTGCCGGCAATGGCGTTGTCGCCTTCCCCTCCTTCGCCGGCCGTTACGCTCAGGGAATCAAAAGATTCAGAAAAAATATCTTCAGGAAATTCAATATCTATCTCCTCAACAGGTTCATCATTGGGTATAGGAACAGGTACGGGCGGCGAGGGCGGCGGAGGCGGGGCACTTTGCTGCCGGGTTCTTACCGGGGCCTGAATTGCAATTTCTTCATCAGCCTGATAAATATCCTGATCATTCCTTAGCTCTGATACAGGCCAGAAATGGATCAGCGCAAGGAATAAAAGTTCAGCGATGACAATTCCCCCCATTATCCGGATACGATAGGTCAGCTCAGATTTATCGGTATTGACGGGCGTTTCATCCAAGTAAAAAATTATTATAACTTAATTGCAGTTAATTCATCCTGTATTTGCCCGAATGCCTCGTCTCTCAGCTGTTCAGTACTTTCAAATACTGAAGAATCTATGGGATTTAGTACAGAAACCACAAAATTTTTATTAAATGAAAATCTCCACGAACCCCTGGGCATCGCTTCATGTCCTCCCTTGAGAACGACGGGCAGTATCTGAAAATTGTATTTCTTTGCCAAGGCAAATGCGCCGTTTTTAAACGGTTTCATATCGCCGGTTCTTGATCGGGTACCCTCCGGAAAAATTAATCCCGGTATTCCCTTTTGTATGGGCTCTACGAGCGCGTCCATTGTACGGAATGAACGTAAACTTTTCCGGTCAATGGGCAAATGACCGGTCATAGCGGTAATCCAACCCAGTACCGGAATTTTGAGTAAGCTTTTTTTAGTCACCCACTTCATGGTCCACGGCAACAGGTACAGCAGCGGTATATCCAGGAAACTTTGGTGATTGGCTACCACCATAGTTGGTTTACTAATTTTGGCTGAATCCGCTCCTTTTATTCTAAAATACCAAGTTGGAATTATTTTTAAAATAAACCACGCCAGTACTTTAAGAAACTTGTTTGGAATTTGTCTGTATTTATCAAACGGATAGGTAATCACAAATAAAATTACCACAATCACCAGGCACAGATGAAAACAAATAGTCCAATAGGCCCACATAAGTACGCTAAGAAATGAACGCATTATTCGTCTCGCAAACTTAAATAGGCTTTGCGAATGAATCCGTTATGCTCCCTTAGCAATGTCCGTGCTTCATCCAAAGAAATATTACCAAGCTGTATTAACAGCGCCGTTTTAACGTGGCCGTCGGCGATTTTTAGCGTTTTAGCTGCTTCTTTGTATGTGGCTTCGGTGAACATCATAATGATGCGTTTCGCCCGTTCTTTCAACTTTTCGTTGGTTTGCTTTAAATCAACCATAACATTTTCATACACTTTTCCCTGACAAATCATGGCGCCGGTAGTAATCATATTGAGCACCATTTTTTGGGCCGTGGCGCTCTTCATGCGTGTGCTGCCCATAATCACTTCCGGTCCCACGGGAATATCAATGATAATATCTGCTTCTGCTTCGGTTTGATTGGCCGGAACCGTAGTTACAAAAATAGTCTTACAACCTCTTTTACGGGCATCTTTCAAAGCGCCAAGAACATAGGGTGTACGTCCGCTGGCAGCTAATCCGCAAAGTACATCCGGGGGTGAAAGATTGATTTCATCCATCGCCAGCCGTCCGTTTGATTCTTTATCCTCGGCTCCCTCCTGCGCCACAAACATGGCTTCTTTACCACCGGCAATGAGTCCCTGAACCTCTTCCGGCCTTGAGCCAAAAGTAGGCGGACATTCGGCGGCGTCCAGTACACCCAGCCGACCGCTGGTACCGGCGCCGGCATAAATAAGCCGTCCTTTATTAGCAAGCGCTTCATCAACCATTTCAATAGCTTGGCCAATTTCATCAAGCTTTTTCTCAACCTGAAAGGCCACTTTTTTATCTTCATTGTTGATCAGGCGCGCAATTTCCAGCGCATCGGCCAAATCAATGCCTACGGTGGCCTCATTGCGTTGCTCGGTATCCAGTTTCTTTAGCTGATTGAAGAGCTTGGAATGCTTTTGATTAGATTTGCTCACAAATATTTAAGTTTGCATTTCAATAATTTCGTCTTAAAATTGTGCCACAAAGATACACAAAGGATGCACAGAGTTACACAAAGAATTCATTATGGTTCTTTGCGCCTTCTCCAATAAACTCTAAGGAATGATTAAATACATTCACCGGCGCTTTTCCCACCAGGACGAAATTGCTTTACCATTATTTTGCGTACTGCTTTTCTTAGAATCACCGCCATTGCTTTTATTCAGCTTTAATAGAGCAGCCGCAACGGATTGTACTTCAAGCTCTTCTTCGCCGGTAATGCCCAACGCTTCAGGATCAAAAAGTTCGGGTACAAAGTGGGTATTATATTCACCGCTTCGAAAAGCCTTGTGCTGTAATACGTAGGTGCAAAATGGAATAGTGGTGCGGCAGCCGGCTATTTCGTATTCATCCAATGCACGCAACATGCGGCTGATGGACTGCTCGCGATCACTACCATACGCACAAAGTTTCGAAATCATCGGATCATAATTGATGGAAATAGTCTGCCCTTCTTCAACGCCGGCATCAACGCGAATACCATTGCCCGACGGAATGCGATGTTTATTCAGCATTCCCGTACTGGGCAAAAACTGATTGCGGGGATCTTCGGCATAGATGCGGCATTCAATGGCATGCCCGCTCATGGTGATCTCATCCTGAGTGAAAGGAAGCTCTTTCCCTTCGGCAACTAAAATTTGCAGTTCCACCAAATCGTGACCGGTAATAAGCTCGGTAACAGGATGTTCTACCTGAAGGCGGGTATTCATCTCCAGGAAATAGAAATTACGGTCGTGATCTACTAAAAATTCAATGGTACCTGCGCCCACATAATCACACGACTTCGCCGCTGAAACAGCAGCTTCGGCCATCTCAGCACGCAATTCGTCCGTTAAAATAGTGCACGGCGCTTCTTCAATCACTTTTTGATGACGCCTTTGTATGGAACATTCCCGGTCGAACAGGTGCACCACGTTGCCGTGCTCGTCCGCCATAATCTGAAACTCAACGTGGCGCGGCTCTACCAGATATTTTTCGATATACACGCGGTCATCGCCAAAAGCATTGCGGGCTTCCGATTTTGCCGCTTTAATGCTGGATTTAAATTCTGAGGGCTCATCAACAATACGCATGCCCTTGCCTCCGCCCCCGGCGGCGGCTTTCACTAAAACGGGAAAACCTATATCATTGGCAATTTCTTCGGCTTCCTCCACACTTTCGAGGGCATTGGCGGTACCGGGCGGAAAAGGAACCCCGGTTTTTTTCATCAGTTCACGAGCTTCCGTTTTATCACCCATTAACTTGATGGCTTTAGGATTGGGACCTATAAATATGATTTCTTCTTTTTTGCATCGGGCAGAGAAGTCCGCATTTTCGCTTAAAAATCCATAGCCGGGATGAATAGCATCCGCGCCGGTTTCATGAGCGGCATCAATAATTTTATCAATCACCAAATAACTTTCCGATGAAGCAGCCGGACCAATATGAACCGACTCATCGGCATGTAAAACGTGCGGAGCTTCAGCATCAGCTTCAGAATAGACCGCTACCGTTTGCTTGCCCATATCTTTGCAACTTCGAATGACGCGGAGCGCTATTTCACCCCGATTTGCAATGAGTACTTTTTTAATTTCTGCCATAAGTTGTAATCAAATAATGTGTGTTTTTAACATTCGCTGCCATATATCCCATTCTTCATCCGGGGCTATATCCCAGATATCCAGCTCGTTATCAATTAGTTTTGAACGGAATACACGTGCCATTTTTTCGGCATCGGTCTTGTGTTGGTCGCTGGCATAACTTATTAATCGAAAATCAACTTGTCTGATGTTAGTAAGTAGCGATTGCTTGTTTACATTGGGCACAAAGTCGATGGGATTATTATAATAGACACCATCACTGTAAAATTTACCGAAAAAAGATTTGATATTATAGAGCCCGCTGATGCCAATGGCTTTATTGAATTCGAGGGGATGTTTAAGCGCAAGATTAACGGCGTGATAACCACCTAAATCTACACCGGCGATCATTAAATAGGGTATCGTATTATGCTGTCGGATAAATGGCACCACCTCTTCTACCACATACGATTCGAATTGACGCTGGCGCATAAGCCGTTTGGGTGGGGCAACCTTTTCATTCAAAAAACTTTCTTCATCAACCGAATCGATACAAAAAAGCTGGTTATACCCATTTTTGAGCTGGTAGCTAATGGCTTTGGTCATCCCGTATTCTTCCCACTGATCTGATTTTTGCCCGCGGGTAGGTAGTCCAATAATAGGTGTCCCCGATTCTCCATACACCTTTATGGTCATATCTTTGCCCAGGCTGGGGCTGCGCCATTGCTCTTGTTTTTTATCCATAGTATTATTTAATAACAGTTTGCAGTACAAAACCAGTGGAATATAATGGTTCGCGGGCTTTAGTGTAAATGAAGCTTTAAAAGAATGGAAAAATATTAACCCATTGCAAAAGACATGCGATATAAAAGCCTTGGGACAATCGCTATTTTTTCGGTCGAATTAAGGTAGGCCCGGTGGGTAAATACGTTATAGTTATTCTTTTCAATCTTTGTTAAAATGCCGCCGTAATTGCAATGAGCCAAATAAACCGGAAGCCTGCTATCTTTACTGAGCAGTGTAATACCCTCTTCTGAACGGTTATAGAATTTACGTGCGCGTTCAATTTGAAATTCCATTAATGCTATAAAACGGTCGTTTAGGCGGTGGGCAAAAAGATCATCTTCATTTAGACCAAACCTTTGCAAATCTTCTTTGGGTAAATAAATTCTGTCTTTTTCAAGGTCCTCCCCTACATCCCGCAAAATATTAGTGAGCTGCATGGCAATACCCAGATCAACCGCATGTTCAAGCGCTTTTGAATCACTATAACCAAATACCTCACTGGTCATTAAACCCACAACGGAGGCCACCTTGTAGGAATAATCATATAGTTCATCAAAGGTATGGTAACGGGTTTTATATAAATCCATGCAAACGCCGTCCATCAGTTCAAAAGGCAATTCAATGGGAATGTTATAGCTGCGCAACACATCGGAAAAAGCAAGTAAAATAGCGTTGTCCTGTGCCCGGCCACGGTAGGTATCCTCCAGTTTCCGCTTCCACTGGTCAAGGTTCTTCTCTATATCATCGTAGTTAAGTTTCTTTTCATAAATTAAATCTTCCGCTTCATCTACCAAATCATCTACATACCGGCAAAGCGCGTAAATGGAAAAAATACTGCGTTGCTTTTCATTGGGTAAAAACCGGGTGGCCATATAAAACGTTTTGGCATG
>Ga0136556_1001575_pt1 | contig 11306 bp, 6 predicted proteins | sample AntRauTorckE6831_FD_104780 | JGI IMG/M metagenome (GOLD analysis project Ga0136556, IMG submission 104780) | Saline lake microbial communities from Rauer Islands, Antarctica - Metagenome Torckler E6 #831 | ecosystem: Environmental > Aquatic > Non-marine Saline and Alkaline > Saline | place... | reverse complement strand
TGGATGAGCTCCTGCTTTTTCATAGGACAACGACTGTATCGGCCGGAGGGTTATAACCTTACTCTGAGTCGGTGTACCAAGACCCACGCGGCGTCGAACGTCGGGCGCTCGCGGTGGCATCGACGCTGTCGGCACTGACCGTCGGGAACGAATGTAGAAGGAGCCGCGGGTCGCTCGACTACTCCGAGCCGAACATCTGGCGCGTGTCTGAGGATTGCTTAAACAAGATTAGAACTCTTTTCGGCCCGATACAGACGGTAGCAGCGCCAAGGTATTCCGCTATAGTGCCTCGGGTACTAATCCAAGTTCTTCCAAATGCTTCATAGCCTCAATGCAGACTTCTAAGTCACCGTAGAAGACTTTCTCGTCTCCTTGCCCCGATTTCAATATGAATTCGCACTCGCCACCGTCTTCCCAATCGTATTCCTCTTCAATCGGAGAGATGTCGCTATCTCCACCGAGAGTCACTTCAATCCGATAAGGTATCTCGTCTTGATGTTCCATGCCCTATCGAAGGCACACTACTTATAAAAAATCTGGTCGATATATTGTCAACTGTTGGTGTAGCAGAAGTGGGCGATAGTGGTGGTCGGCAACAAAACTATCAGACTGCTATTCTGTTTAGTTGGTATGGAATCTGCTACTACGTCCGCCGCGGAATTTTTGAAAGAAGTTCGTAATGACCGTCTCAGCTCATACCAGAGTACGCCACAGGACATCAACGCTCACTACAGCGACGAGGGGCAAATTCAGGCAGACTACCACAAGCGGTTCGCATTCGAGTTGATCCAGAATGCGGACGATGCGATGGCCGACGTTGACGGGCCAAAGCGAGTCAGATTCGAACTAGACGGAGACAGCCTCCTTGTGGCCAACACCGGGCGGCCCATCGACGAAGACGACGTCGAAGCACTCTGCACGATGAGTTACACCACGAAAAACGCAGGCGAAGACGAAGGTGAAGCCCCGATTGGGCATAAGGGCAGAGGCTTCAGCTCTGTGCTTGACCTGACTGACCGTCCTCAAGTATTCTCTACAGGAATCTCATTCGTATTCGACCGTAGCAGGGCCAGCGATCCGATCTATGAGGTCGTTGACGGGGCGGACGACTGGACGCGTTCGGACATCAACGGGATTCCGCTAATGCGCCTCCCGTTCCCTCCACGCGATACGCCTGAACGCGTAGAAGAGCTATTCAAGGACGGCTACAACACAGTCTTTCGGTTCAAGTTGAAGAGTTCCGACCTTCGAGAAGATACCCTCTCCGCCATCGATGATCTTGACCAGCATACCGCCGTCTTCCTCCAGAATCTCGAGGAACTCGAATTGAGTCTTGACGGTTCGTCTGAGGAGTGGAAAATACGTCGACAGGCCAAGAATGTCGAAGCCCTCCAGAGCAACCTTGAGTTCGTGACTGTCGAACACGAAGGGGCCGATGCTGAGACGACCAGTTCGACCTTCGCGCTCTTCTCAAGAAAACGTATTCCAATTGATGGAAACACCGGCGGCATAGACACCAACACATGGGGAGAGGTCGATACAACCAGAGTCGGGCTGGCACTCGGGGTGACTCACGACTCTGACGAAGTTTGTCTCGAGCCCCTCGACGAACGCCCATTCCTTCACGTGTTTCTCCCGACCGAGGAACGATGTCCAATTCCGGCGCTGGTAAATGGGGCGTTCTACACGAAAATTTCGAGGACAAGCGTGGACGTTACCGCCGATGAGGACAACTACAATGCATTCCTCCTCGGGCAGATTGCCGACCTGCTCGCTACAGATGTTTTGGCTTACGCAGAACAAACGGCGACAGAGCCTGAAGACATCCTCAGATGGCTGGATTTCACGCACCTTACGCAGGATGCCCGCGACGCAGACGACACACTGGAAGGCCGTTTCGTTTCGGAACTGAGGGATGCATTCTCGGATGTGCCGTTTCTCCCAAAGTTCAGTCTGGGCGGAGATGTAGGTGAATCCCTTTCACTACGGGAGGTTGTTGTCCCGTACCATGCAGAAACGCGTCCACAAATAGCAGAATATATCGCCCGAATTCATGGGGAGAAGCGTCTCGATGTCTCTGGAGTCGAAGCGAGCGGTTATTTTCCAGATACGGCACTTCTCTCCTACGACAACGCGCAGATACTGGCTGCGCTGAATGCGACTGTCCTATCAGCAACCGAGATCCCGCCAGTACTCGGGGCAGTCGCCGACGAACGCTCGCCGCTCAATAAGTATCCAAATCCGGATGAGGAACTCGCTGTAGACCCTATTCTACAAGTATTGATATGGGTGTATGAGACGATCAGCGACCAAGATGAACTTCTGGATGACTTCAAATCGGCGTGTCGTGAGGCGGACGTGTTTCCCGTGGGTCGACCAACCGACGAGGGAATAGTTCGCCACGTGAGGAAAACCGACGGAGAAACGCGAGAATTCTTCTTCCCACCACAGAACGAGATTCCCGACGTGAATCTCCCCGGAGTGGAATTTCTCTCACCACCCCTCTACCGCCCGGGTACGAACGTGGACTCACAGAAGCAAAGCCAGCTTGTAGAAAATCTAAAGCCTGCAATAGAGTCGATTTGGGACGTCAAGGAATTCGTCTTCGAGCAGGTCGCGCGGGAAGCGATCTTCCCCGTATTGCCGAGTCCGCGGCAACTGGACGCAGACGACACTCCGCTTCGAAATCACGATGTTCTGGAACTGGTCTGGCGGCTAGCTGGCGAATCCGTGAAACCGGACTCTCCACTTCCGCATATTGAGCGGACACAGACACTCCACCGGCTGTGCCTCCTCCCTGTCCCTACCAAGGAAGGAGAATGGAAACCTGCGTGTCGAGTCTACTTCGGCCGAGACTGGCAGCCAGAGGCAAGCGAAGCTAAGCAGATTGAACCCCTTCATGATGCAGCGGGAATTGACGATGCGCCCTATCTGGCAGCACCCGAAGACTTTGTCGGCATTCGAGAGGAGAATGTCGAAGAGGAACACGACGTGAGCGAGGAGATGACGTTCGACGAGTGGCGCGATTTCTTCCACTGGCTCGGCGTGTCCCCGCACATTAGAGTGACCCCGCTGTTCGACCCGCAAACACGGCGCGACCTCATGTCTACCAAGGGAATTGAGCGACCGGGTAACCCATCCGCACTGGATGCACTAGATGAGGGCCTTTGGAGTGAATATAAGCAGCATCTCGAAAGTGAGCTTGACGCGTCTCCCGGAGAGCGGGGAGACAACGACTCAATCTATCGAATGCATAGTATTGAATTCCTTGACCAGTACATTAGAGCAGCTCAAAGAGATGGCAAGGAGACCGAGGATGAAGGCGCCGAAAAAGTAGGATCGCGTCTCCTTGAACACATCACGGAGTGGTGGCAGGAGAGCCTGCAAGAGTATCGCCACCCGACGCTCGCCACGCATGACGTTAGCTCCTTCTCACGAAGGAATCAAAACTGCCCGAAAGAGCGAGAGAAGCGTCGGGTTGGGTTGAATCTCTGGCTCTGGCAGCTCAAGCATGCAAGCTGGTGCCCGACTGACCACGGAATTCGCCAGCCAAATGAGGTCTGGATGCCCACCGAGAGTGTTCGCAGCCGATTCAAGCTAGGCGGGAGTTACCTACTGCCGGTTCTACAAAGTGACCTTGCCGAGCGAACGCACGGGTCAGCCGGGTTCTATGTCGCCGTTGGCGTACGACGAGACCTGTCACAGTCCACTTTCCAGCCCCGCGACGCCCAGATTGTGATAGACACGCTGGCGAATTCATTCACTAACGATGAGGGTGAAGTGGCATCGAAGTCCGAAATTACGGACTCTATACGTCAGATCAAGTCGGCATATCGCTACGTGAGCGAGTTATTACCGGCTCTGGCCGACCAACAACGCGTCGTCACCGACGAAACGTGGCAGGCTGCACAGTCCAAATTGGCAGGGTCGAGGATCCTTTGTCGGCGTGGCGAAGACGAGTTCGTGTTCACCAGTGCAACAGACGCCTACTTCGTTGATGCCCCCGACGTTTTAGAACAGATCCCCATCAGCGGGCTTCCTGTGTTCGTTCTCCGAGAGTCTGATGCTGTTCGATTCGGTGTTCACTTTGAAATGCGCGACCTCGAAGCTGTCACCACTGCCACGCCTCGCTTCATCGATGAACGATCAGAGCTGAGAACCGAACTCCTCGAGGAGTTAGAACAAGCTGCCCCGTATATTCTCTGTCGGCTCGAAGCAGAACGGCAGTCCCAAGAATTGATTACTCGAGATTTGAACGGGATGCGGTCATTTCTCGACGATCTCGAGGTTGTCGACACCATCGAAGTGGACTACGAACTCACCCACGAGGACGAGACACTCACCGTGACCTCGGAACCTCCCTACTACTTGGATCGTCGTGATCGTAGCAGAGGCGAACCCGCGATACCGATTCTTCGGGCCTCGACAAATTCCGATGAACAATACCGATTCTTGGCACGCGCTATCTGCGGAGCATTAGACATCACACAATTCGAGGGCGTCGTGACGATGCTAACCGCGACTGACGACAACCAGCGACGAGATTACCTGCGCTTGGCAGGCGCCCCCTCGTCAAGAGACGAAATAGAGAGTAAGAGACAGGGACTCTTCGAAGAGGAATTCATCGAAGAAGAAAGTGGTATCACGGTCACTCCAAGCGATCGCTCCGGTCAAGAACCAGATTATGAAGCGAGTGACACCACAGACCCAGCTACCGAACCTCTCGGGGAACGTACCCCACAGCGACGAGAACGACCGATATACAACGCTACTGAACTGGTAATTGGGGATGACAGAGAGACAGTAATTGTCGAACCGGATCCCAAATCAGAGGACGGAGAAGGTGAGATGGAGGAAGAAACCGAAGGCGGAGGCAGTGGCGGCGGCGGGAATTCGTCGCAGCAGTACCGCACGACAATTGACAACCTCGGTATGACGATCACGATGAAGTATGAACAAGCGCGTCTTCAAGACCCAGATCTTGGATACGACTTCGAGGCGATGGACACCTCACCCGCGGATTACGTCTTCGAGGTCGATACGGAACAGAACATCGAGAAGGCGCGCAAAGATCCGATCGCGGGGCCGGTGATTAAGACTTTGAACGAGGAGATTGGCTTACCACTTCCGTACCCCGGATTCGACATTTTGACAGTGAATCCCAGAACCGGTGAAGCCGACCGGCTCATCGAACTGAAGTCCTCCGGGAATGACACGCGCACGCCGGGGATCACATGGAACGAATGGAAGACAGCCCGGACAGAGAAAGTGAGCGATCGCTTCTATCTGTACATCGTCGGGAATCTGAGGAAGGACATCAAAGCTGACCCCTATGTGCGTGAGATTCCGAACCCGTTCGAGCTGCTTCGTGCAGAAACAGAGGAGGTGACGGAGACAAAGCGGGAAGTCAAGGTTGACATAACGAAATTCCGTAAGCGGGGCGAGATTCACAAGACCACTCTGACGAGCAGAGAGGAGACGTGAATTAAACAGTCGTCTGAGGATTGTTAAACAGAATTTGGGCGTCTGAGACCGGATCCGGGGCTGCTATTGTTCCAACACCGTGTGAACATACATAAGTGAGGACGGGTGTCGATGAAGACGGTTCATGGCAAAGGACGGTTACATCGGTTTCCGAGTCGCCGAAGAGACAAAACAGCGGTGGCAGCAAGTTGCTGACGAGAACCCCGAGTATCGCAGTCTGACCCACATGATCTGCGTCGCGGTCAGACAGGAACTCAACGATGGAGCGGGTGGTGAAGTTGCCGACGTCGAAGTCGATCTCTCTCGTCTCCATGCGAGATTCGACGCAATTGAGGGAACGTTGGCGAACGTCGAGGACAGGGTGGACGACACCTACTCGATCATCTACCGTGACGAGGGTGACACGGGGAAGATCAGGGCTCACGTGCAGGAGATCATCCCGACCGCTGACCGCGACGACATTCTCTCCCGAGACCCCCAGACCTACGACGATGCCGAGAAGGCTGCACGGCAGACTGGTTCCGTGTCGCACCTCGTCGATCATCTCCAGCGGGTGAGTCGTGGCGACTTCGTGCCGAGCGACATTCGCCACGCCATCGAGTCGCTCGCCGAGGATGTTGCCGTCATCGAGACGACGTACGCGAATCCGGCAGATGAGGAAGACAAGCGGGTCTACAGGGTGATGGACTGATGGTTGGAGACAGAGTCGAACTCGGGATCGAGGAGGTTCGCGAGTACCAAGTTGGTGGTGCGGACGACGAGGAGCAGGAAGGGGGAGAGGACAAGGAAGAAACGAACGATGATCTCTTGGAGGACTTCACGTTCCGAGTCTACCAGCAGCAGACGGAGAAGTCGGCGAAGCGGTACGCGTCTGGCGTCGACAGGTACATGGCGTGGATGGAGTTGATGGCCGAGAGGGCGGAGAAGAACGACTATCCCCAGTTCGTGATGGATGTTGATGAGAGAGACGTTTACGATTACTTCTCGTGGCTGACGAACACCGAGTGGGGAATCGAGACGCGCAAATCGTACTTCGCGGCGGTGCAGAGATTCTACAAGTGGGTGAATCAGACGGGGCGCGGCGAAGACATCACCGAGTCGTTCAGCATCGACGAATTCACGCTCCAACCCGGTGAGTTGGAGAAGGACAGACAGCAGACCACCGGCGACGACGACTACCTCTGGATTCCCCGAGAGGAGGTGGAGCTGTTGTGGCACCCCGACAACATCCCCGCACCGCGGACGCAGTACGAACTCGCCTTCAAGCTGATGTGGTACACGACCGCGCGAGTGAAGGCCATCTCTGACATCAAGATCGACAACATCGACAGGGAGAAGGGCGAGATCCTGATCCCGAACCTGAAGCCCGGCGATGACGAGCCGCCGTACAGAACGGTGGTCTATCCGGTCGAAAGGATCGAACCGCTGCTGACCGAGTGGTTGGATCGTGACAAGAGAGGCGCTCTGGGGCCGTATAACGACGAGTCGCCCTACCTGTTCCTCACTCATATGTCGCCGAAGCTCCAACCGGACAGAATCAGCAGAATGGTGAAGTGGGCCGCTCAGGATGCGGGAATCAACGAGAAGGACGCAACGGATGCGGCCGGTAAGACGCGGTGGAAGGTCACGGCCCACACTATCAGGCACTCAGCGATCACCTACCTCGCCAACCAAACTTCGACACCGATCCACCTCGTCAGTCGTCAGGCTGGTCACTCCAAGCTGTCAACCACCCTCTCCTACGTCCACGATGACGACGAGGCGTTCCGGCGAGAGTTGCAGAAAGCTTGGGAGTAGACACCCGTTGGCAGTCAGTCTTGTAGGACTTCGATCTCGTCGAGGAAGGCGGTCGTGACCTCTTCGTCACCGTTTGGGACGAGGGCAACGCTGGCGGCATATCCTGTATCGGTGTCTGCGGCGGGGAATTGGGTTGCGTGGACAAGTTCGAGGAGTAGGTCTGCATCGTAGTTCTGGGGATGGAGGGTGATGCCGCGGGTGATGATGGTACCGTCTGCTTCGAGATCCTCGTCGATGTTGGTGACGACGCCGCGGATTGTGCGATCGTGGACTCGGTGGGAGTCGGGGACGTCTTTGTTGTCTCCGGTGGCGTCTGCGCCTGTTTCGATTTGGACGACGTCGTTCATTCCGAGTTCGGCGAGGGTTTCCGGGTTCCACTTCATATCCTCTTCATCGGTGTGTCCAGTTCCGCGGATTGTCAGTACGACGTTGCTGTCAAGGCTGGGCATACGCACCGGTTGCTGGTCAGGATACTAATAAGGTGTCAGTACCGCATCAAATTGAAGATGGGATAGCGGTCAGTCGTCGGCGAACGAGATCCAGAGATCGGCTGGTTCGGCGACGAGGTTGTCCGTGTGAGACTCGAAGCGCCGGTCGGGGTCATCCTCTGCGTAGGTGTCTCCCTTTGCGACGAATTCGGCACACTCGTCGAAGTGCTGGACGCTACAGTATCCGACGATGCGCACCGTGCTGCTGTCGATCTCCTCAACGACATAGACGGTCTCGTAGTGGATAGTTCTCTTACCGAATGCAAGATGGACAGCGCGAATTTATCACTTCACATAAATTCCGGTAATCTTGAAACATGCGCCACCACCATCTGCATCAGTCACGCGAATCTCCCAGCCGTGGGCATCGACGATTTCGTTTACGATCGCAAGCCCGAAAAGACGGCCGAATGGATACAGTACGACCGACGTACAACCCAATCCTTATCCATTTCACATCGCCTATCCTATGCAATGATTGACGCTTTTTCTTCGAATATTCGCGTCCTCCATGTTGACGACGAACCGGGGTTCGCGAAGATGGCGGGGGAGTTCCTCGAGCGCGAGGACGACCGAATCGACGTCGAGACGGTCACCAGCGCGAGCGAGGGACTGGATCGGCTGGCCGACGCCGAGTTCGACTGCGTCGTCTCGGACTACGACATGCCCGAACTGGATGGCCTCGAGTTTCTCGAGACGGTTCGCAATGACTGGCCAGACCTGCCGTTTATCCTGTTCACGGGGAAGGGCAGCGAGGAAGTTGCCAGCGACGCTATCTCAGCGGGCGTTACCGACTATCTTCAGAAGGAGTCCAGCTCCGACCAGTACACGGTGCTGGCAAACCGGATCGCCAACGCCGTCGAATCCGTCCGATCACGGCGGATGGTCAAACAGAGCGAACAGCGCCTGCGCGACGTCGTCGACTCGCTTCCCCACCTCCTGCACGTCGTCGACGCCGACGGGACGTACTTACTCGCGAACGAGGCGCTCGCGGACTTCCACGATACCACTGTTTCGGACATCGAAGGGAGCAATCTCTCCGACATGCTCCCCGAGGCACAAGCCGACGAGTTCAGAGATTACGCCGCCACTGTACTCGAGGAAGAGGAGACGATGCATCTCCCCGATCTCGAAGTACCCGACGCTAACGACGACATCCACATCCTCGAGTCGCGACTGCTCCCATACGACTTCGGTGAAACCGACGGAGGGACGGTTCTGGGAATCGCTGCTGACGTCACCGAACAGCGGGAACGCGAACGCTCGCTCCAACACGCCCTTGAATACACGAACTCGATCATTTTCGGGATCGATCTCGACACCGGAGCGTTAACTCGATACGGTACCTACGAACGGTTCTTCGATAACCCTCCGGAGAAGTTGTCTACGTGGCAGGAGTACTGCGAAAAAGCAGTGCATCCGGACGACCGGGCGGCCTTCAGGCGATTTTATCGGAGATTCGTCGACGGCGACCAGACGAGTGGCAAGCTCGAGTACCGTACGAATCCCGAGACAGGTGATGTTCGGTGGATCGAGTCCAACGTCCACCTGCGGGATGACACAGTTACTGACAGACGGGTTCTCGGAATCTCTCAAGACGTGACCAACCGCAAGGAACGGGAATGTGAACTCGAGCGGAAAGAACGCCGGTATCAGGCCATTTTCAACGACCCGAACATCCTCGTTGGACTGCTCGACACCGACGGATCCGTCCTCGACATCAACCAGACAGCGATGGACTACGTCGACATCGCTCTCGACGATCTGACCGGCGAGCCATTCTGGGAGGCTCCGTGGTTCAGTCACTCAGAGACAGTACAGGAGGATGTCAGAGACTGGATCGATCTCGCAGCACGCGGCGAGTATGTCGAGTTCGATCTCGACCTCGTCGATCCCAGCGGTGATCCCTATGTCATCGAGGGAGTGATCAGGCCAGTTACGGACGACGACGGTGAGGTCGTCTCGCTGATTATCTCCGACCGTGAAGTCACAGATCAGCGAGAGTATGAGCGGGAACTCGAGGAGGTCAACGCCATTCAGTCGACGCTGTTGGACACACTCCCGGTGGGTGTCCTCGTTGAGGACACGTCGCGGAACGTCGTCGCAGTTAACGACCACTTCTTCGACCTCTTCGACTTGCCGACAACACCTGACGAAATTATTGGTGCCGACTGCTCTGCACTGGCTGCGGATGTCGGTGAGATTTTCACTGAACCGGAGGCGTTCGCCGACCGAATCGAGAAAGTGATGACCGACGGTGACCCGGTACGGAACGAGGAACTCCACCTTCGCGATGGTCGGACGTTCGCGCGGAGTTATCAGTCGATCGGACTCCCTGAGGGTGAGGGGCACCTCTGGGTGTACCGCGACATCACTGACAGCAAACGACGTGAAGCCCGGCTCGAGGCACTCAACACGACGACCCAAGACCTGATGGCCGCCGAGACGCTCGATGAGGTCGCCGAAATCGGCGTGAACGCGGCAGACGAGATTCTGGGGATGGAGGCGAGTTCCATCCATCTGTACGACGAGGAGCGGTCGGCCCTCGTTCCGCGGGCAATCACGGACGCCGCGACCGACCTCGTCGGCGACCCCCCGACGTTCACGGCGGGCGACAGCATCGCGTGGCGAGCCTACGAGGACGGTGAACCGCTGGCTGTCGACGACGTTCACGACGACCCGGACGCCTACAACCCGGACTCTGCCGTCCGGAGTGAGCTTTTCCTCCCGCTCGGCGACTACGGCATCCTGATAGCCGGCTCGGATACGCCGGCGGCCTTCGATCTGCAAGATCGCGTGTTCGGCGAACTGCTCGCCGGGAACATCGCGGCGGCGCTCGAACAGGTCGAGCAGACCGAACAGCTGCGTGCCCGGGAGCAAGAATTGATGCGACAGAACGATCGCTTAGAAGCGTTCGCCAGCGTCGTGAGCCACGACCTCCGGAACCCGCTCAACGTCGCCGACGGACGACTGGAGTTGGCTCGTGAGGTGTATGACAGCGACGATCTGGACGCGGTCGACCGCGCGCTTGATCGCATGGACGCGCTTATCGACGATCTCCTCACGCTTGCGCGCGAGGGTGATCCCATTCAGGAATTGGAGCCGGTCGACATCGGCGCCCTCGCGCGCGGCTGCTGGGCCAACGTCGAGACGGGAAATGCGAGGTTGGACGTTGCTAACGAAACAACGATTCAGGCTGACCGGAGTCGCCTGAAACAACTGTTGGAGAATCTCTTCCGAAACGCCGTCGAACACGGTGGCGCCGACGTGACGGTGACTGTCGGCGGAACGGCCGACGGATTCTACGTCGAAGACGACGGCCCCGGAATTCCGCCTGCCGATCGGGAACGTGTCCTCGAACCCGGGTACTCGACGTCACAGGAGGGGACAGGGTTCGGTCTCAGCATCGTCAAGGAAATCGTCGACGGCCACGGCTGGGACATCGAGATTACCGACAGCGAAGCCGCGGGAGTACGGTTCGAAATCAGCGGTGTGGCATCCGAGTGAGCGGCGTTGAGGCGTTCACTACATCCTGCG